>Ga0308157_10008183_pt1 | contig 11965 bp, 11 predicted proteins | sample PhyBR1_FD_201035 | JGI IMG/M metagenome (GOLD analysis project Ga0308157, IMG submission 201035) | Phyllosphere microbial communities from UC Gill Tract Community Farm, Albany, California, United States - DLSLB.R1 | ecosystem: Host-associated > Plants > Phyllosphere > Unclassified | place: USA...
TTTTGAGTCAATCTGCAAGATATTTCAATCAAACAATCCAATTCTAAAACCTGATTTACAACATTCAGGTTTTTTTCTTTTATAACGCGCATTACTTTATTCATGTTTTTATAATCAAACCGAATAAGATAGTGCGTGTTTATTGTTTTTTCTACAATTTCAACTGTTTCCAAAACCATTTGCGCGGTCGTTCTGTAAGCCGTAACCAAACCGCCAACGCCTAACTTTACACCGCCAAAATATCGAACTACAATTATTAGAATATTTGTAACATCGAACGATTGTATTTGTCCATAAATAGGCATTCCTGCGCTGTTGTTGGGTTCGCCATCGTCATTAGCGCGATAAATCTTTGTTTTTGTACCAATTTGATAAGCGTAACACCAATGTCTACCCGTATAATGTTGCTTTTTGACTTGATCTAAAATTTCTTTCACCTCATTTTCAGACTGAACCGGAAAAGCGTAGCCGAAAAACTTGCTGTTTTTTTCTTTAAACAACACTTCATCGCTTGGTTTTTCTATTGTTTTGTAAGTATCAGTCATTATTTTGGTTTTTGTAATACGTTAAAATGTTGTTCTGAATTTTTTGTACAGAAACCTGAACAGCATTTTTTAATTCAACAGCTTTTATACCTTTTTTTAAAATTACATCGCCTTTAAAAACACGTGCTTCATCCCACAATCCGGCATCAATATACTGCTGTAAAGTTTGCGATCCACCTTCAATAATTATCGATTGAATATTTTCTTCCACACAAATTCTATTCACTTCAACAGGTAAATAAGTAAAATCAATCTTTTTATAAATAATTTGATCTATTGGATTCAGAGGAAATTCCGCACATAAACAAATCGTTTTACTTTCGGAATTTGTAATTGCAAACGATGTATCGATTTTATGATTCGCATCCAAATAAATTCTAACCGGATTCTTTCCAACAAAATCTCGAGTTGTTAGTGAAGGATTATCGTCTAAAACAGTTTTTGTTCCAACCAAAATCCCCATTTCTTCACTACGCCATTTGTGTGTAAGTTGTCGAGAATAATTGTTCGAGATCCAAACAGGCTTTTGTTCGTTCTTTTCAGTCGGAGCAATAAATCCATCTGCCGATTCTGCCCATTTTAAAATAATATAAGGTCTTTTTTTCTGAATAAATGTAAAAAATCGTTTGTTACTGTGGATACATTCCTTCTCTAAAATTCCAACAATCACATTTGCACCGGCATTTTTCAGTTTTTCGATTCCTTTTCCAGCAACTTCGGCATAAGGATCCACACAACCAATCACCACATTCGGAATCTGCATTTTTACGATTAAATCTGCACAAGGTGGCGTTTTTCCGTAATGACTGCAAGGTTCCAGCGTAACGTAAATGGTACTTTCTTTTAACAGTTCTTTGTTTTTAACCGAATTTATTGCGTTTACTTCGGCATGCGATCCGCCAAAAGCACTCGTTGAACCTTCGCCAATAATTGTATCTTTGTGAACAATTACCGCACCAACAGACGGATTTGGCATGGTAGCGGGCAAACCTTTCTGTGCAATAAACAAAGCGCGGTACATAAATTGTTCGTGTGTGTGCATGGCGAATTTTTTACAAAATTAGTAAATTTAAAGTTTTTAAAAAATCAAAACACACTCCTTAAAAAAGAAAACAATGACCACAAATATGAAACAAGCTTTGATGATTTGGATAGACAATCTGTTTGATTCCAACGCGAAGCGCTTTACCAAAGCGACTTATTTAGGCATATTAGAGGAACGAGGATTGTCTTGTAGTGAAAGTTTTTTTAAAGATGTTAAAGAAAAATTGAAACAATTTGGTGTAGAAGTTCGGTATAAGCCTTTGGATAAAACGTATGATGTTGATAAGAAGGATAATGAAGAAGAAATATTTAAAATACTGTACAACCTTAAATATTTAATGGCGTTGGAAACTTTTCATCAGCGGTTGTATCAAAACAGTGCATTGACAAAAATTGTTCAGTTTGGTTACGATAGTCAAAACAGCAAAGGTTTTAAGTATCTGACGAAATGTGTAGATGCGATTTTAGCGAAAAGTTATCTTCGGATCAAGCATAAAAGATTTGAAAAAGAGGAAGTTAGAGAACATAAAAAAATCAAACCGCTTTTTCTGAAAGAATATCAAAACAGATGGTATTTGGTGGTTGAACCGATTGAAAACAGAGATTATATGATGTTTGGTTTGGATAGAATAATCGAAATGGAAATTTTAAACGAGCATTTTACTTTAAATCAACCTATTGATTATGGAATGTTTAACAATGCTATTGGTGTGGATTTGCGTGATGAAATAGCTTTGGTTCGTTTAAAATGTGATGAGGAACAAATGAATTATATCAAAATTTCGCCTTTGCATTCTTCTCAAATTATTGAACATCAAGATAAAAACGGAATGATTTTTACACTGAATGTAAAGTTAAATCACGAACTTAAACGTTTAATTATGTCTTATGGTTCGCACATAGAAGTTTTGGAACCCAAAAGTTTGAAAAACTATATTAAAACTGAATTTGAAAAAAGCCTGAAAAAATATCAATAATATATTCATTTAGGCACTATCCTGCAAGTTCCTATAACTATCGGAATGTATGACCTTGTTGGTATGAAATATCGAAAATCATATAGCTACAAGGTTTTTGAAACCTTGCAGTATTTAAAATCAAGATTCATCGAAATACTTTTACAGGTAGTCCCGCTTTAGGACTACCTCTTGTTTTAGCTTTGTTTTCTAATCATTTAAAAGTTGAATTATGGAACTCAATAAAGCGATTGAAAAAGTATGGAATCAGCATCAAGAAAATCATTTACCTGACAATATTCAGGACAGAGCTTATGCTTTTTACGAAAATTATAACCAAAAAGATCTACTTGTTTTAGGATTAAATCCTTTTTATGGAAAAGCTGAAAAACACTTACGTTCAGTAAAACACAATGTAGAAGATTTGTTAAAGTATGTTACGTCAGATAGTTATTTATATGACCAATATTTTAAACATATTCAAAAAATGCTGAAACATTCGGAGTTTTCTATTGATTTAACAAATAAAATGGCTTACGCTGATTTGTTTTATTACCGTACTAATGAACGGCAAGAAACACTTGATTTACTTTTAAAATCCAGAAACGGCTTTCGTTTTTTGCAAGATCATCTCAAAATTACGCAACAGCTTTTGGAAGAAGTCATTCAACCCAAAGTAATTATTGCTACGCATTTAGAAGTTGTATCATTTTTGGGAATAGTAGAACAAACACAAGATATTCCTTCTATGAATTATGCTTTTAAATGGGTCAATAAAACAAAAGCAGGATATCGTGTGTATGAAATTAAAGGTTTTAAAGACGATACTGATAAGCAAACAAATTTATTGGGAACGCGTGTAATTTGTAATCCTTATTCTTCATCAGGAAATACTTTTTGTTTGCAAGCCGATGAAATTTTAAAAGAGATTTTTACTGTAAATAAATTCAAAAAAACACCAACTTCAAAAAGATATTTAGACGTTGCTTACGATATTTTTATACAATATCCTTTGTTATATAAATTACAAAAAACGGTGACTTTAAAGGCGGTAGATGAAGAGGTTATTCTTAATTTAAAAATGTTTAAACATCTTCCTTTAAAAGAATCGGCAATCAAAATATTTTTTGAACTTTCTCAATTAAATATTCTGAACGAAAAAACACTCAAAAAGCTGACTTGTTCAGATTATTGCCAGAAGAAATTCGATATTGAAAACGCAGTATTAAAAGAAGTACAAGAAAAACCTGTAAATAGTAAAACACCTTGTTTTTCTTTACCCAATACAAAGTTTGTTTTTCAGACAAATTGGGGAAAAGGTTCGTATACGTTATTAGAAAAATGGTATGTTTCAAAGATTTACAAGCATTTTAAACTTCAAAAACTTTAAGATATGAAATTAGAACAAGAAATTGCAAAAGTGTGGCACAAGCACCAAACCAAAAGCGAGTTGCCAAAATTCATTCACAAAAGAAGATACTGTTTTTGTGAAAATCATCAACAAAAAGACGTTCTTATTTTGGGAATTAATCCTGTTTTTGGCAAAGGTTCGCAATCGGTTGCCTCAAAGTACAAAATGAAAGATGTAGTTAATTATATAGTAAAGCATAATTTACATCAACATTTTTTTTGTCGCGTTCAGGAAATGTTGCAAAATCCTAATGCAACCAATCTGCTGAACCAAACAGCTTATGCCGATTTGTTTTACTATCGAACCAAAGCAAGAAAACGATATTTGAACAAGTTTTTAGACCATATCGATGGTATTATATTTTTAGAAGACCAACTAAAAATTACACAGCAACTCATAGAAAATGTGATAAAACCCAAAGTAATTATTGCAGGAAGTTGGGAAGTAATGCTGTTTTTAGGATTGTTTGGAACAACCGCCTATTCTTGTTGGTTGGGCTATGATTTAGAATTGGTAAAATACACAAAATCAGGATACAGAGTTTATGAAATAAAAGGAATTGCAAATGATGCAACACTTTCGAACGAGTTTGCTAAACACACCAACCTTATAGGAACACGTGTAATTTGCTATCCCGATTTATCAAAAGATAATCCACAACTTAAAGAGCGTAAATTATCTACACAAGAAATTTATGAAGAAACCAATAAAGCACTTTTAGACAAGGTTACAAGAATTATTAAAGGAAGATGATATATTTGTTGAATTAAAAACACATTAAAAATGAAAGAAAAAATTATTGCAGAATTTGCAGATTGGTATATTGATAATGTACAGGGAAAAGGCTCAAGTTATTTTTCAAACTATTTTCAATCCAATAGAGGGCTATTTATTACTAAATTAACAGAATACGGTGTTGCTTTTGAACAAGCATATTCTTTTAATCCTTTTGATGCTGAATTTTCAGATGAATTTATTTCAAAAATATATACTGCATTGAAAAGCAATCAAAAGGAATCATTCAAAGAATACAATGCTAAAAACCAAAACGGTGGACCAAGAGCTTTGTTAGGGAGTAAGAATTATTTACGATTCTTAAATGAAAAAACAACTACTAAAATTCCTTTAGAAAATAATTTTAGAGAATTTATAAGTGAGTTTAGCGATAAAAATCAAAAGGATTATTTGAATTACGTCCAAAACGCTAATAAGATTTTAGATTATAAACTGTTTGAACTTATCAAAGAAATAATCAAGAATAATGATTATGAAGTATTAGAATCATTAAGAACGGAAGGAGTTTTTTTGATTGAACAAATTGATTCAACTTCAAAAAAATCTTATGCATCAGGTTTTAAAAAATATCTTGAGTTTATAGAAGAATATATTTCAGATACTTTAGATGAAGAAGAAGATATTGAGGAAATAACGATAGCAAATGCTGAATTTGATATTGAACCTGAATTTGAGAATCTTGAAGAAATTGATGAATTTGAAAAAGTAGGGGGTAAAGTTGAACTCTCAAAAGATGAAATTAAAGAAAATTTTTATTTTAGATTAATTACTCAAAATCGATTTAATAAATGTGGTTTGTTTTTTCCGATTTCATTTTTAAAGCAATATTTCTATAAAACAGGAGATAAGGATTATTTTGATGAAATAATTAACAATCAGATAGATAGTATTGAATACATTGGGAAAGAAAAAAAAGTTTTAGGAAAAATATCAGGATTGAGAAAAATGTATATTGATAAAGAGGAAAAAGTCTATATAAATAACGAACCAGTGTTTTCTTTTAACACAGAGAATAGCGAAACGGAAGAAATGGTTGCAAAATCATTATCTGAAATTACAATTGACCATAAAGAATCAATGGATTCTATTCTCAAAAATTTAAAAGATAATAATAAAGTACCTCAATTGTCGCGAATTTCAGATAGATTAAAGAAGAGTCTTCGTAATCCTATTACTTATAATAAATTAAGAAGTAGAGGAACGCAGCTTTCTAAAGATAAAGAATTTATTAATTCAATTGATAAAGAGCAACTAAAATCAGAATTTCAAACAATTGTATCGAAAATGGATTTAGAACTTATGCATAAAAAGCATAATAATTTTAAAAGAAAAAAATAACGCTATTTGCATTTTATTCTAAACAAAAAAGGTTTTGACTAATTTAGCAAAACCTTTTTTAATATCATTAAGCAAATGAACCTAAACGATTATAAAAAACGATTTCTAAACCAACTTCCTGCTTTTTATGATGAAACAGAGCGATTGAATTTGTTTTATATGGCAATGGAATTTGTGTTTAATTATAGTAAAGCCGATGTTGTTTTGAACGGAAATGAGTCGGTTTTAGTTGAAAATCAGCAAAAAATTGAGGAAGTTTTCAATCGTTTACAAGATAACGAACCCATACAATATATTACGCAAGAGGCTAATTTTTTTGGATATGATTTTAAGGTTTCGCCTGCAACATTGATTCCGCGACCAGAAACCGAAGAATTAGTAGATTGCGTTTTAACCGAAATGAAAAAGCAACCGCAAAAAAACTGGCGTGTGTTAGATATTGGTACTGGAACGGGCTGTATTCCCATAACAATTAAAAAGGAATTTCCGCTGGCAATTGTTTCTGCGATTGATGTTTCGGTTGAAGCAATACAGATTGCGCAAGAAAACGCGGTGAATTTACAGGCTGATGTTACTTTTATTCAGCAGGATATTTTACAGACAGCACATTTAGATGCTTATGATATCATTATATCCAATCCTCCGTATGTTCGAAATTTGGAAAAAGCTGAAATAAGCGAAAATGTTTTACAACACGAACCCCATTTGGCTTTGTTTGTTGATGATAATGATCCGTTGATTTTTTACCGAAAAATTACGCAATTAGCACATAAAAGTTTGAATGAAAACGGAATGCTGTTTTTTGAAATCAATCAATATTTAGGGAATGAAATGCAAGAAATGGTTTCGGAATATTTCAAATCAATCGAACTAAAAAAAGATTTTATACAAAACGACCGAATGATGATGTTGAAAGAGAAGTTATAATTTTCTCTACCGTAGATTTAAATCGAAAAATTTTCCAGCGTAATAAACTGGCAACATTTTGTTTGTCATTCCGTAGGAATCTATAAAAATCACAACCAAAAAAGAAAGACACTTTTGACTTTCTACTTTACAACTTTCAGACTATAACTATTATATTTGCAAATACAAATTGTCCTGCAAGGTCTTCATGACCTTGTAGGTATGAACTCAAAAAAAAAACCTACAAGGTTTCAAAAGCCTTGCAGGAGCCTTGATATTAAAAACAAAAATTAAAATGGCACAAAAACCAAGTATTCCAAAAGGAACAAGAGATTTTTCTCCGATCGAAGTAGCAAAGCGTCAATACATCATGTCTGTTATAAAAAAGCATTTTGAACGTAGCGGTTTTCAACCGATTGAAACACCTTCGTTTGAAAATTCTGAAACCTTAATGGGGAAATATGGGGAAGAAGGCGATCGTTTAATTTTTAAGATTTTAAATTCAGGTGATTTTTTAGCGAAAACGAACGAAGAGTTTTTACAAACTAAAAACAGTCTAAAAATCACTTCACAAATTTCAGAAAAAGCGTTGCGTTATGATTTAACCGTTCCGTTTGCACGTTTCGTGGTTCAACACCAAAATGAATTGGAGTTTCCTTTTAAACGTTACCAGATTCAACCGGTTTGGCGCGCCGATCGTCCGCAAAAAGGTCGTTTTCGTGAGTTTTACCAATGCGATGCTGATGTTGTTGGATCAACATCATTGTGGCAGGAAGTTGAATTGGTGCAATTGTACGATGCTGTTTTTGCAGATTTAAAAGTAGAAGGTGTTACTATAAAAATCAACAACCGAAAAATATTATCGGGAATTGCCGAAGTTATTGGCGCAAGCGACAAACTGATTGATTTTACTGTTGCTTTAGATAAGTTGGATAAAATTGGCGAAGATGGCGTTAAAACAGAAATGTTGGCTAAAGGAATTTCAGCAGAAGCCTTGGTTAAAGTACAGCCGTTATTTAATTTTAATGGATCATTAACCGAAAAATTGAACCAATTGCGTGAATTATTAGCATCATCTGTTGAAGGAACCAAAGGAGTTGACGAGTTGACATTTATCTGCGAAACCGTGGAAGAATTAGGTTTAAAATCATCAACATTAAATTTAGATGTTACGCTGGCGCGTGGTTTAAATTATTATACCGGAGCAATCTTTGAAGTTGCTGCACCAGAAACAGTTAAGTTAGGGTCAATTGGTGGCGGTGGTCGTTACGATGACTTGACAGGAATTTTCGGATTGAAAAATATGAGTGGCGTTGGTATTTCGTTTGGTTTAGACAGAATTTATCTGGTTATTGAAGAATTGAATCTTTTCCCAGAAACTGTATCAAATGTTACTGATGTTTTGTTCCTGAACTTTGGCGATAGCGAAGCTAAGTACTGCTTAAAAGTTATTAGGGGTTTACGTGAAGCCGGAGTGAATGCGGAATTGTATCCCGATAAAGCTAAAATGGCAAAACAATTTCAGTTTGCCGAGAAAAAAGGAATTAAATACGCGGTGATTTTTGGTGAAACCGAAATGCAACAAAATATTTTTGGTTTGAAAAACTTAAATTCAGGCGAACAGCAAAATGTTACCTTACAAGAATTACAACAAGTTTTATTGAAATAGAAAATCAATACCAATAACACACTAATGAATGAAAAAACTTATAATTTTATTTATCACTTTACAGTTAAATAATTCTATATTCGCTCAGCAACAACAACGATTAGATAGTTTGTTTACTGCATTACAAAATAAGAATTCATTTAATGGAAACGTTTTAATTACAGAAAAGGGAGAAGTTATTTTAGAAAAGAGTTATGGCTTGCAAAACATTGAAAAAAATATAAAACTTACAGATCAATCCGTTTTTAATCTTGCTTCGGTAACAAAACAATTTACTGCTTCGGCAATTTTATTGCTTGAAAATGAAAAAAAGTTGCGTTTATCTGATGAGATTGCAACGTACATTCCAGAATTATCTTTTTACAAAGGAATAAAAATAGAACATCTTATACATCATACTTCGGGGCTTCCTGATTATATGAAATTATTAAGTGAAAAAGCAGATAAGAGTAAAATAGTTACAAATGATTATGTAATAGAATTGTTTTTAAAAGAAAAGCCTAATTTGTTATTTAACCCTAATGATAAATTTGAATACAGCAATACCGGTTATTTACTTCTAGCTACAATTATAGAAAGAGTATCCAAGACTACCTATAATAACTTCTTAAAGCAAAAGTTTTTTTTGCCTCTTAATATGAATAATACAAATGTTTTCTTTTTATATAAAGATCATTTAAACATACCAGACTTGGCAGTTGGATATTCACAAGAAAGTTTTGGTGAAGAGTTAACAAGTGATATAGAATATGTAAAATATTTTGACGGAGCTTACGGACAAGGTAGAATATACTCAACAGCAAAAGATCTTTTAAAGTGGGCTGAATTTCTTAAAAGCAACACATTGTTTACAAAAGCGCAAACAAATACTGTTATTAGTAATTATCAATTAAACAGTAAAGAAAATACCAATTATGGATTTGGTTTGTTTGTAGGTGAAAACAAAAAATATGGGAAAATAATCAATCATTCTGGCGGATGGGGTGGATACACCACTTTTCTAGAACAACATCTTACAAATGATAAAATCATTATTCTTCTACAAAATAATTCATTGGTAACCACTAAAATTCCTATCGAAGAAGTACGAAAAATTCTTTACAATGAGCCTTTAAAAGCTGATAAACCAATTGTTTTAAAGGCAGAAGAATTAGATAAATATTTAGGTAATTATGTTAATGCTGAAATTTCTTTAAAGATTTCAATAAGTAAAAAAGAAAATATTTTATATTCACAAGCTACTGATCAGATGGAGATACCGATGGACTCTTATGGAGACCATGTTTTTAAATTTGAACCAGCAGATATAATACTAACTTTTAATATTGAAGAAAAAAGTTTTGAATTAGCTCAAGAAGGAATGAAATTTGTTTTTAAAAAAGAATAAAATATGAGCTAAGGCGAACAACAAAACGTTACCTTACAAGAATTACAACAAATATTAATGAAATAGGAAATCCGATCAGCCGATCGGATTTTTTGTAAAATATAATGTTATTCCAAATCAAGTTTGGAATAACAGTTACGGTTTATTAAAACTCGCCAACCTGCAAATGTGTACTTACTGCAATTCGGTTCCATGCGTTAATGGTTACAATTGCCATGATAATTTCAGCAATCTGAGTTTCGCTAAAGAATTTTGAAGCGTTTTCATAAGCTTCTTCGCTCAATCCGTTTTGACTGATCATTGTGATTTCTTCAGTCATAACCAATACCGCTTGTTCTTCTTCGGTATAAAAAGATTTCGCTTCTTTCCAAGCACTCAATAAAAAAATACGTTGAGTAGTTTCTCCATATTTCATCGCGTCTTTGGTATGCATATCAATACAATAAGCACAGTTGTTTATTTGCGACGCTCTAATTTTTATCAATTCTTTTAAGGTTTTAGAAATTTCTACGTTAGCAAGATACATTTCTAATCCCATCATTGCTTTATAAGCCTGTGGTGCTACTTTGTTAATGTTAATACGTTTTGTCATGATTTCTTAATTTTTATCTGATACAAAGTTGAGAAACAGTTTCATGCAAAAACTTAAACTGGTTTAAGAAAGATTTTTCTTGCGTATTTCGCTCAAATATTCGGGAGTAAAACCAAGAAAAGATGCAATAAGATATTGTGGAACACGCTGAACGAACTCGGGATGTTTCTTTAAAAGCTGAAAATAAAATTCGTCTTTTGCAAGCGAAAAAATATACTTTATACGCATTTGTGTAGCTGCATAAGCACGTTGGTAAACAAATCGGAAATAACGTTCTAATTGTGGAAATTGACTTAAAAGTAATTCCTGATTTTTTTGAGTGATGACCAAAAGTTCTGTTTTTTCAACTGCCTGAATATAAAATTCGGTTGGTAACAGATGTTCGTAAGCCATATTGTCTGTCATCCACCAATTTTCAATAGCAAATTCGGTTGTTTGTTCAGATCCTTTTTCGTTAATGTAGAATTTGCGTAGAATACCTTTCAAAACAAAAAAGTGTTTTTTGCATATTTGTCCTTCTTCTAAAATATTTTCCTTTTTAAGCACCGTTCGTTCCTCAAAAAAAGAGATTATTTCCAAGAATTCACTATTGTTTATCGAAACAAATTTATCTAAATGCGCTTTGAATAGTTCAACCATAACTACTCGTTTTGCTTTTTAATCAATTCGGTCAGCAGTTTTTTTGCACGCAAAATCTTAATTTTTACGTTATTTAAAGGCTCGTTGATTATTTCGGCAATTTCGTTATATGTACGTTCCTGAAAATAGCGCAACTGAATAATTTGCTGATAATGAGGTTTTAACTGTTTAATGCAAAGTTTTAAAGTAGCCAGATTTTGTTCATAAATCAGTTGATCTTCCAACGTATCTTCATCTGCAAGCGTATCAAACAAATACTCTTCGTTTTCGTTTAAATTGACAATATCATTGGTCTTTCTCCTTCTGATTAAATCAATATGAACATTTTTTGCAATGGCAATCAGCCAGGTATTAAACGCAAATTCGGTTTTGTATTGCGAAAGTTTATCAAACGCTTTGGCAAAAGTTTCAATGGTAATATCTTCGGCATCGGTTTCATTTTCGGTTCTTTTCAAGATAAAATGATACACTTCTGTCCAATAAATATCCAACAGGGCAGTATATGCAGTCTGACTTCCTGTTTTTGCATTTTCTATTAATACTGCAATTTCATTTGCCGGTTTTTGTGCCACGTTACGTTGTTGATTTTTTGAAAAGATTTCCTAAAAATAGTTGAATCTGCATAAAGATATAAAACAAATCGAACAAAGGAAAGTAAAAAGCAAGATCGTTGTAACGGAATT
>Ga0308157_10008184_pt1 | contig 11965 bp, 6 predicted proteins | sample PhyBR1_FD_201035 | JGI IMG/M metagenome (GOLD analysis project Ga0308157, IMG submission 201035) | Phyllosphere microbial communities from UC Gill Tract Community Farm, Albany, California, United States - DLSLB.R1 | ecosystem: Host-associated > Plants > Phyllosphere > Unclassified | place: USA...
CAGAATGACCAGGTACGAGACTAATCTGAGGGGAGTAATCCATCCTTGCATAGTGCCTCCGGGCTGGGAACTGTGGCAACAATAGCACGATTTTTCAGGTTTCGACGCCGCATCAGCAAATACGCGGCGGGCACGACGTACATTGACAACAGTGGCGCGGTGATCATGCCGCCGACCATCGGCGCGGCGATGCGCTGCATCACCTCGGAGCCGGTGCCCGAGCCGATCATGACCGGCACCAGGCCGGCGATGATCACGGCCACCGTCATCGCCTTCGGCCGCACGCGCAGCACGGCGCCCTCGCGGATGGCCTCCAGCAGATCGGCCTCGCCGCCGGCGCCGCGCGCCAGCCGGGCGTCCCAGGCGTGCTTCAGGTACAGCAACATGATCACGCCGAATTCGGCCGACACGCCGGCCAGGGCGATGAAGCCGACCCCGCTCGCCACCGACAGATTGTGCCCCAGCGCCCACAGCAGCCAGATGCCGCCGGCCAGCGCGAACGGCAAGGTCGCCATGATCAGCGCCGCCTCGTCGAGGCGCTTGAAGGTCAGGTACAGCAGCAGGAAGATGATCAGCAGCGTCATCGGCACCACGACCTTGAGCTTGGCGGTGGCGCGCTCCAGGTATTCGAACTGCCCGGACCACGACACCGAATAGCCGGCCGGCAGCGCGACTTCGCTGGCGACCCGCCGCTGCATCTCGCGCACCGCGGCGCTGAGGTCGCGGCCCCGGATGTCGACATACACCCAGCCCGACAAGCGCGCGTTCTCGCTCTTGAGCATGGGCGGGCCGTCGACGATGCGGATCGCGGCGACGTCGCCCAGCCGGATCCGGGCGCCGCGCGCGGTCAGCATCGGCAGGTCGCGCAGCTTCTCGACCGAGTCGCGCACCTCGCGCGGATAGCGCACATTGATCGGGAAGCGCTGCAGGCCCTCGACCGTCTCGCCGATGTTGTCGCCGCCGATGGCGCTCGACACCAGGCTCTGGACGTCGGCGATGTTCAGGCCGTAGCGCGCCGCCGCGTCGCGGTCGATGTGGATGTCGACATAGCGCCCGCCGTTGAGCCGCTCGGCAAGCGCGGACGAGACGCCCTGCACGCCCTTGACGACTCGCTCGATCTCGCCGGTGATGCGGTCGATTTCGCGCAGGCTGGCGCCGGCCACCTTGACGCCGACCGGGCTCTTGATGCCGGTGGCGAGCATGTCGATGCGGTTGCGGATCGGCGGCACCCAGATGTTGGACAGGCCCGGCACCTTGACGGCGCGGTCGAGCTCTTCGACCAGCTTGTCGGGCGTCATGCCGGACCGCCACTGGTCGCGCGGCTTGAACTGGATGGTCGTCTCGAACATCTCCAGCGGCGCCGGATCGGTGGCGGATTCGGCGCGGCCGGCCTTGCCGAACACCGTCTGCACCTCCGGCACCGTCTTGATCAGCCGGTCGGTCTGCTGCAGCAGTTGCGCGACCTTGCCGGCGCCGATGCCGGGCAGGGCGGACGGCATGTACAGCAGGTCGCCCTCGTCCAGCGGCGGCATGAACTCGCCGCCCAGGCGCGCCATCGGCCAGGCGGTCGCCAGCGTGATCAGGCCGGCCGCCACCAGCGTGGCCCTGGGCCGGCGCAGCACCGCCTCCAGCGACGGCCGGTAGAGCGCGATCAGCCAGCGGTTCAGCGGGTTCTTCTGCTCGTCCGGAATGCGGCCGCGTATCAGGTAGCCCATCAACACCGGGATCAGGGTCACGGCCAGGCCGGCCGCGGCGGCCATCGCATAGGTCTTGGTGAACGCCAGCGGCGCGAACAGGCGGCCCTCCTGCGCCTCCAGCGTGAACACCGGGATGAAGGACAGCACGATGATCAGCAGCGAGAAGAACAGCGCCGGGCCGACCTCGGCCGCCGCGTCGCCGATCACGGTCCAATGCTCGTCGCCGGCCAGCTTGCGGCCGGGATGGGCATGGTTCCAGACCTCGATGTGCTTGTGGGCGTTCTCGATCATCACGACCGCCGCGTCGACCATGGCGCCGATGGCGATGGCGATGCCGCCCAGGGACATGATGTTGGCGTTCACGCCCTGGTAGGACATGACGATGTAGGCCATCAATATGCCCAGCGGCAGGGACACGATGGCCACCAGCGCCGAACGCAGATGGAACAGGAAGACCGCGCAGACCAGCGCGACGACGATGAACTCCTGGACCAGCTTGTGTCCGAGATTGTCGACCGCGCGCTTGATCAGGCTGGATCGGTCGTACACCGGGACCACCTCGACGCCGGCCGGCAGGCTGGCCTTGAGCTTGGCGAACTTGGCCTTGACCGCGTCGATGGTCTCCAGCGCGTTCTTCCCGGAGCGCATGACGATGACGCCGCCGGCCACTTCGCCTTCGCCGTTGAGGTCGGCGATGCCGCGCCGCATCTCCGGCCCCAGTTCCACGCGCGCCACGTCGCCCAGGCGCACCGGCACGCCGGCCTCCGTGGCCGTCAGCGGAATCTTGCGAAAGTCGTCGAGCGACTGCAGGTAGCCCGAGGCGCGCACGATGTATTCCGCCTCGCCCAGCTCCATCACGGAGCCGCCGGCCTCCTGGTTGGCCCGCTGCACAGCCTCGATCACCGCGCCGTGCGGGATGGCGTAGGCGCGCAGCTTGTCCGGGTCGAGCACGATCTGGTATTGCCGCACCATGCCACCGATGCTGGCCACCTCGGAGACGTTCGCCACCGTCTTCAGCTCGAACTTGAGGAACCAGTCCTGGTAGGCACGCAGCTGCGACAGATCGAGCTTGCCGCTGCGGTCGACCAGCGCGTATTCGTAGATCCAGCCCACGCCGGTCGCATCCGGGCCCAGCGCGGTCTTCGCCTGCGCCGGCAGGCGCGACTGCACCTGGTTCAGGTATTCGAGCACGCGCGACCTGGCCCAGTAGGGATCGGTGCCGTCCTCGAACAGGATGTAGACGAAGGAATCGCCGAAGAAGGAATAGCCGCGCACGGTCTTCGCTCCAGGCACCGACAGCATGGTGGTGGTCAGCGGGTAGGTCACCTGGTTTTCCACGATCTGCGGCGCCTGGCCCGGATAGCTGGTGCGGATGATCACCTGCACGTCCGACAGGTCCGGGATGGCGTCAAGCGGCTTGCGCGCCAGCGACCAGACGCCCCACGCGGCGATGAACACGGTCGCCAGCAGGACCAGGAAGCGGTTGACGATGGACCAGCGTATCAGTTTCGCGATCATCTTTTCGCTCCCATCGGCATGGCTTCGTCGCGGCCGTCGTCGCGGGGGAGCGGCATGGTGGGGGCATCGCCCATGCGGGTCGCCGTGCCCTTCAGGCTGGCCTCGGAGTCCAGCAGGAACTGGCCCGACAGGACGATCTTCTGTCCGGCGGCCAGGCCCTTGCGGATCTCGGTCATGCCATTGCTTTCGGCGCCCGTTTCCACATCCACCGGCTGGAACTTCCCGCCGTCCTGGGCCAGCAGCACGACGCTGCGGGTGCCGGTCTGGATCACTGCCTCCGATGGGACCAGCAGCACGTCGGCCCCACGGCTGGAGCCGAAGCTGACGGAGGCGTACATGCCGGGCACCAGCTGCCCGCCCGGATTGGCCAGCTCGATCCTCGCCTTGAGGGTGCGGGTGGCCGGGTTCACCTCGGGCAGCACGGCGCCGACCTTGCCCTTGAAGACGCTGCCCGGCAGCGCCTGCGCGCGGGCCTCGGCGGCGTCGCCCGGCCGCACCCTGGCCGCCACGCTTTCGGGCACTTCCGCGTTGACCCAGACGGTCGACAGGCCGTTGATGCGGAACAGCAGAGCGCCCGGCGCCACCGTCATGCCTTCGCGGGCGCCAAGCTCGGCGACGACACCGCCGGCCGGCGCGGTAATCGTCACGCGCGGATGAACCTTGCCGCTCGATTCCACCAGCTGGATTTGCGCGTCGCTCATGCCGGCCAGGCGCATGCGCTGGCGGGCGCCGTCGACCAGCGATGCGGTGTCGCCGCCTTGCATGCGGCGGGCCGCAAGATATTCTTCCTGCGCCGCGATCCAGTCGGGCACGTACAGCTCGGCCAACGGCTGTCCCTTCCTCACCGGATCGAGCGGAGCGCGCACATACAGGCGCTCGATGAACCCGTTGCTGCGGGCCTGGACCAGCGCCACGTCGCGCTCGTTGTACGCGACGCTGCCCACCGCAGCCACGCCGGAAGGCAGCCTGCCGCTCGTGACCAACGCGGTCCGCACGCCCAGGTTCTGCTGGACGCGGGGGCTGATGGTGATGCTGCCGTCGTCGCCATCGGCGCCGCCATAGACCGGGACCAGTTGCATGTCCATGTAGGGCGACTTGCCTGGCTTGTCGAACTTCTGTCCGGGAACCATAGGATCCTGCCAGTAGAGCGGTTTCCTGGCTGCCGTGGGCGCTGCCGGCATCGTCTTCATCGCCTGGGACGCGCCCAATCGGTAGGCCCCATATCCGCCGGCGGCAATGGCGAGCGCGATCGGCAGCGCAAGTATTTTCTTGTTCTTCATTTTGATTCCTGTTGACGGTTATTGCTTGCGTGTCCGGTGGCCGAGTCCTCGGGCGCGAGGAAATTCAGCTGCGCCCAAAGCCGCGCGGTGTCGAGCTCTAGCTGCAATGCCTGCAGGCGGGTTTCTGTCTCGTTGCTTCTTGCCGCCAGCACCTCGGCCAGCGTTGCCTTTCCACCCCGGTAGGCGGCAAGCACGACCTCGCTGCGTTCGCTGGCCAGCGGCAGCGTTTCGCGCGTGTAGCGGGACAGCCGCTCCTTGCCGCTCTGCCATTCGACGATCTGGGTGCGGACCTCGGCCTCGTGGCCGCGCAGCATCTCGTCGCGCTCGGCCTTGGCTTGTTCCACCAGCGCGAGTTTGCCGGCCAGCTCGCGGTCCTGGCGGCTCTTCCGGTCCCATTGCAGCGGCACCGAGATGCCGATCGACACCATGTTCGAATAGGCCGAGCCGCGTTGCTGGAACGCGACCTCCACGCTCCAGTCGCTGCGCTGGTTCGCCTGGGCCAGATTGGCGTCGGCCTGTGCGATGTCCTGCTGCCGGGTCAACACCGCGACCTGCGGGTGATGGGCGAGGAGGGCGCCCGGCTCGGCGGTGTCCATGCGGATGGTGTCGATATCGGGCTTGCCAGCCACTGCGGCCTCCGCACCGGTCCACCTGGCCAGCACCGTCCCTGCGACGCGACGGCGACGCGCGATTTCGCTGCCCCGGTCATCGAGGGCGAGCAGGGCGGAGCGGGCCGCGAGGATGTCGGCCTGGCTGCCGCGTCCGCCACGGTAGGCCGCCTCGGCCGCTTCGATTTCCTGGTGTGCCAGCGTGGTCTGCCTGGCGATGGCGTCGGCCATCTGATCGGTATAGAAAACCTCCAGCCAGGAAATCGCGGTGTCGCGCTGGATCGCGGCGGTGGCGGCTTGCTTCTCGGCCTGGGCCTTGTCCGCTTCACGCTCCAGGCGCGCGGCACGCCAGCGCAGCTTGTCGGCGCGCGTCAATTCCTGCGACACGCCGATGCGGCGCATGGTCATGAAGTCGCTGCCGAGGGTCAGCCGGTCGGCGCCGTTGATGGGCAGGTTGTCGATGCCTACCTTGAGGACTGGGTCGGGCAATTGGCCGGCCGCGACCGCCATCTCGTGCGCGGCGTCGGCGGCATGGTCCTGCGCGGTCAGCTGGCGCGAACGGGCGACCGCAAGTTGTTGGGCCTGGCCCAGTGTGAGCTGCTGCGTTTGCGCCTGCGCGGCGTGAGCGGCCAACAGCAGCGCGAGCGCAAATTTGATCCGCGACAGTTTGCGGAAACTGCCGGCGGGCGCATGACGATGCGCGAAGAACGGGGATGACATGGAACCTCCAGAAAGCGACGGACAACATCGCGCTCGCCGGACTCGGCGATGCGATGAGGAACTAGGCGATCTGGTGGATTAAATGCGGAAGCAGCAGTTGCGGATGGCGACGGGCGGAGCGGTCGTGCGCGTCAGCGCGACAGGTTGGCAGGACGCGGCGTCAGGCAGCAGCACGGCATCGACCAGCTGCAACTCCAGTACCAGCGCGCTGGGCACGAATGGCGGCACGTCGGGTGCGGGGCTGTCGAGCGACTGTTTGGCGGGCTCGCCGTTGGCATGCAGATGGCAGAGCTGGGGCTGCGCGGCATCCATGTCCTGGCAGTCGGGCATGTCGGCCATGGCCACCGGACCATCCTGGCTTCCCGCCGGCACACCAGGGCAGACGTACGACGCCACAGCGAGCTGCATGTACAGCATGCTGAAAAGCGCGACGATAGCCGTCAGGAGGCGTGTGAAGCGGGTGGTCTTCATCGGGGAAGCTCGGTTGATAACCCGGATAGCGTAGGCTGGAACAGATGGGCTGTCAAGTGTTCGACGCGCGCAGTTGGCCGGCGCGCGCGTCGACCACCGCCAGCCGCTCCTCCTCCGTGAGGCCGAGCTCGCCGATCCAGTCGCGCACGGCGGGGTGCTCGTAATACGCGATGCCGAGCACGAAGATCCGCCGCACGAATTCACGGATTCCGTCCGGCGTGCGGAATCCGCGCGCGATGGCGGCCTCGATCCCGGCGAGCACGACAGGCCGCGGATCGCCGCCGGCCGGCGCACGCGGGGCCTCGGCAACCAGCTCGTCGACGAAGGCATCGGCCCGCCTGGTCGCGAGTGCCGCGAGCCGCTGTGAATCGATGCGGATCATTGCCATGGGTTGCCATAGTACTTGAGAAGCAGGCCGATCCAGTACTGCTCGACGATCTGCAGCAGGGTCTTCTTTGTGCACAGACGATGAAGCGTGTATCGTGCCCGCACGGTGTCGACCAGCAGGACCATCTCCTTTTTGAGCATGATGTCGTCCCGGCAGCGCGGCTGGATGTTGAGCATGGCCTCCATGATCCTGGCCTCGTTCCAGGGTGCCTCCGTGCTCACCGCTTTCCCCTGGAGGCATCGGCGCTTGCCCTCCAGGTTGGAGCGGTCGGACGATGCGAGCGGGAACAGTCCGAGGCTTCCGGCGAGGTTGCATTCGTTGGCCGGGTCGACCTGGGAAAACACTTCGGCGATCGTGTAGCGCTTCTCTTCGATGCCCAGCAACACCAGGATGCCGGTCAGGTAGGTCGAATTGTCCTTGTTCGCCTCCACGCCGAACATCGTCACCAGCAGGGCGGCGAGCGCCTGGCGGTAGGCGGCATCCCCGGTTTCACACTGGCCGGTCCGCAGGAATCCGAGTGCGAGTTTGGCAAACTCGACCGGGTCTTTGCGGGCGAACTCCCTCGCGATCTTGGGGTAGCTCCAGTCGTTCTTGTCGTCGCCCTCGTCTTCGGCGACGTCCAGGATGTCGCTGTCATCGTCGTCCACGATGTCCACAACCGGCTGGGCCGCCGTCGCGCTCCTCCTGGCCTTGGCCTTGGCAAAGAGGATACGTGGATGCTTGCGGGCGGCGAGCGTATTACGGACCGAGCAGAGCTCCCGGTCAATCTGGATGCGGTCGCGACCGATGAGGACGCACGGATTCTTCCAGAAATACTCGGTGTCCTGTGCGATCGCGAGCGCACTGCTGCGGCTCTTCACATGGAGCAGGTGGCCGGCCATGATGGTCCAGCCGTTGCCGCCGCAGATCCAGAGCGGCGAATTATTGAGCATCAGTGACGCGAACTGGCTGTTGTTCCCGTTGAGGAACTGTCGGCACACCCGCGCGGCGGCCTGCACGAGCTCGTAACCGGTGAGGCATCCGTCCGAGGTCTTCAACGATGTCTGTTCGTCGCAGGTGCCGCAACAGTTCGCGAAATTCGGGCAGGGGGTGCGCCTGCGGGCGCTTGAACAATACTCGATGGGCAAAAACGCGGACAGGTCCAACAGCGCCGGAAAGCGGGGCCGCACCGGTTGAACCACCTGGCGCCATTTCGGCTTGACCATGGCGATCTCGACGATCACGGGAAGGTGGTCGCTCAGCACGTTCGCGAGGGCGAGGTAGACGTTGATCTCGAACAGCCGTTGCCTCTGGTGTTCGGGAATGTACTTGACCGCGTTTCTCGAGGCCCTGTTTGCCCAGATATGGGCCTTGTTGAAGAAATCGTCGATCGGATCATCCTCCAAGGCCGACGCCGCTGCCTCACGGCGAATCAGCTCGATGTGCGGATGGCTGTTGTTCATGTCCACAAAGCGTTTGAACGACGTGACGAGCGCCGCTGCGAGCACATTGGGTTCCTCAAGAAATTCAGCGAGGAACTCGTCCTCGATAGGCCCGTAGTCGCGCTCAACGATATCTTCATCGTCGTTGCTCTCGTCGACAGAGGAGTTGGGCGTCCCGATTTCGATGTCGTCGGGGTTGATGCTGGCGTAATTGTCGCCGAAGTTCGACCTGAGGTTCGCAAGCAGCGAGGGCTCGCTGGGCGCGAGCTTGAGCAACTCGTCCCACGGTTCCTTCGGCATGCCGGAAGGTAGCGGCTCAGTCGGTCTTTCGCCGACATCCAGCCTGTCGCGCACGTCCTCGGGCATCACGGCGCCCAGGAGATTAATCACTGTTGGCTTGATGTCGCCCCACGCGTAACCCTCGGGCGTCCGCACCAGCACCTGGTCGAAGTTCGAGTAGACGAAGTTCTCTAGCGTGAGCTCTTCGTCGTAGTGTTGCGCCCCTCGCTCCCGCGTACACGCCATGTGGACCGACATGCGCAGCGTTGTGCGAAAATCGTCCGAATAGCCGAGGTTGGAGAGCATGTCGGCGCTGGTGAGCGGTTCGAATGCCGCCTCGGTCGCCGCGAGCACCAACTCTTCATCGGTGGGCAGATCGGGACCGGCCCGCTTCTCGGCCTTTGCAAGCTTTTCTCCGGCATCCACCACCTCCCGCTCGAGTTTTTCGCGACGCTTGTAAAGCTCCGAGGCCTCGCGCTTTAGTGGGTCCAGGTCGAATTTCGCCAACAGTTTGCGGGTCTCATGGCGCTGCGCATCCGCCTTCATCATCCTGTCCTGACTCCTCTTGCCCTTGCTTTTCTCAGCCGCCTCATATTCTGCGTTCCACATCCGCAGGTCCAGCAGGTGTTGCAAGATCTGCGCGGTCGGATCCTGCTGCCGCAGCGAATTTTCTTGCTGCCGCCTGTCTTCGGCCAGGGCATTCAGCGCATTCTGGTACGTTTGGTAGGCAACGTTGTACTCGTCGATGTGGCGGGCGGCAAGCTCCCTCGACTTGATATCCATGTCGTCGTAGACTTGAAACTCGCGACGGCGGACGTGGTTTGCGGCCTCCTCGTCGAGGTTGAAGTCCGCGCAGAGTATCGTGTACGGAAACTTGTCCGGCTCGGCGAAGACCGGCAGGTTGCCGAGCGCCTTGATCGCGTGGCAGGCGAGGGCGTAGTCCTTGTCCGCGACCGAAGGCGCGTGGAAGATGATCACGCGGAACTCGGGATAAAGCGCGAAGTGCGAGCATGTGCGCCGGGGCCGGAATACGGCTTGCGCGGGTCGCCGGGTCTTGACGGTCGAAGCCGGATCGACCTGGCGCTTGCCCGACGTGTCCCTGGAGTAGCCGAACTCCTCGCCGACCAGTTCGAAGCTCGCCAGCTCGAAGAGCTGCTCGTTGTAGACGACGGCGTAGGTCTCCAGCCCGTTGCGTCCGCCGGCGCCGGTGTAGGTGCCGGGGAAGCGCACGCGCCACGGCGTGTCCGAGAGCTCCTTCATTTTCTCGACGATGCTGACGGCGTGCTTGAGCCCGAAGCCTTCCATCACCTCCATGATGCAGATGACCTCAGCGTCCATGCGCAGCATGATGGCGGCCAGGAGCGTGGTGACGGCGGGCTCCTGGTGGTGGAACTGCTTGCCGAGCGTCTTGATGTTCCACGAAGCGACGCGCAGTGGCTTCGCGATGCCGACGTCGTCGCGGCAGTTTTCGCACGCGCAGACCGGGCACATCGGTTCACCGCAGACGCCGCACGCCTCCATGACCGCGCTTGGATGCACGCTGCAAGTCATCGCGGGAATCTGGTCAAGCCTGCGGACACCGCTGCGTTGATGTCAGCGACGGAATTCATGATGTGAACGCCACCTCACTTGGTTTTTTGGCATTATGAATTTTCCCGCGCGACGGGTCAAGCCCAGGTGGGCTGGGCAGTAGTCTCACAGCTCATCTTCCGTCAGGGGTTTGCCGTCAGCCCATTTCTTCAGTTTCAGTTCGCAGTCCCCATACGATTTCGGATAGACACGCTGGATAAAACTGATCGCCAGCACCCGGATGGCGGCGCGGGAAGATGTGTTGCCCTTTTCATCCACGAACTTGCGCATCGCAGCGTGTAACGCCAAATCGGAGGCTGGCGCCTTTCCGCTCTCGTGCCTGTTCAGAAGAGTGCGCGCTTCGCCTTCCGCGCGGCCGTCCGCCATGGTGCCGTTGACGGACACACCGGGAACGAGATTAATCATGGACATGAGCACCGACAGGAAAACCTGAAGTCCGCTGATGGTCGCGTCGCTCTTGGCCGTGGTCGCAAGGCCTAGCAGGAGTCGACTGGATGTCGAGCCCCGTTCTTCCTTTTTTTTCCGCTTCGCGGACTGATCCTCGAGCACAAGCTGGGAAACCTCAGTTTGCAACTGGAGCTCTCTGGCTTGGCGTTTGCCGTCATCGGACAGGTCGGCACCGGCAAAGCGTTTCCGGAACACATCGGGCCACCGGGTCAATTGGTCGATGGCCGCAGCCATCTCCGAGCTCCCAAGTCGCTTGCCGCGTACCTTGGTGCGAACCGCGTCACACATCAGCACCCAGGCGATGTGGTGGGATCCCATGGTGCCGCTGAACGGTGACGCGGGGCGGCCGCCAAAGCGAATGTCGTCGATGACGAGGCAATCCTTGATGTTGACCTGCACCGCCAAGCCCTTCAAGGCAGCAGGCACCGTGCCCAGTTGCACCGCCAGTGTGCTTTTGCCGAAGGGGTTGGTCTGCTGTTCCTCCTCGGAGGGGGCTGGCTCCTCGCCTTGTCCGTCGTCCTCATCCGTCTCCTCCTGGTCTGACGGAGCCAGCACTGCCAGTTCGACGGGTTTGGGCGAGAATTTTTGGAGGACCAAGTCGGCCGTCGCATCCCGTTTTTTTAGCTGCTGCGTGAGCCGTACCTTTTCGGCGGCGCGCATTTTCAACCCTACTGTCACGACCGCGCCCGCGTCCCCTGTCGTCGCGTTTCCCTCGGGCGGCTTCGTCGGCTCAGGGGTGCCCTCAACAGCGGTTTTGACCGCGACGCATCTCTTGCTGAAGGCCGCCAGCGTCGCGTCCTTAGGCGGGTAAAAGGGCTCGAGCGCATTGATCATGTCCTGCGCGGCCGCGGCCTGCCGCTGGGCGGCGAAGGCTTCATTGAGCGCACCGACCGCCTCGAATTTTGTGCACTTCCCCGAGAGTGCTTTCTCGGCGCGCTCTTTAGATCCCTCGGCGAGCTTGAGGTTTTTCTCGACATAGTCCATCTGCGCTTTACGCGCCTTGGTCATTCCATCCGCGACCGCCGTCTTCATCAACTCCCTGGTCAATGAGACGACCTTGCCGAGCTTGGGCAACGTCTTGCAATGCTGCTCGTAGAAATCGATCGCCGTGATCCCGTTTACGTTCCCCTCGGTTTTCCGCCAAGGACCGATTTGGAGCTTTTGCTCCGCGGATTGCAGCGACCAAAGCGCCACGGCGTCCCGGTCAAACCAGTTGTAGGCTTGATTCGTATATTTACCATCCCTGACGGCTTCGTTGAACTGCCGCAGCAGGGTAGACTCGCTCTTGCCCTTGCCACCCTTGGCCGTGAACGCGCGTACATTTAATGTCGAGAGAGGAATCATCTCCCGATATTCAAGAAAGCTGGCGATCGCCAGTTGCAGGTTCGCCCGTTGACACTCGCAACTCGTTCCGGGCTTGACATTCGCGAGCGCGGCGACGAGCCTGGCTTCCTCCTCCTTGTAACGTGCCTGCCGCTCGTCGATCCACTCGCATTGGTAGCCCGGCAACGCCTTGGTGGCCTCGTACAGGTCTTGCAGACCTTTG
>Ga0308157_10008185_pt1 | contig 11964 bp, 7 predicted proteins | sample PhyBR1_FD_201035 | JGI IMG/M metagenome (GOLD analysis project Ga0308157, IMG submission 201035) | Phyllosphere microbial communities from UC Gill Tract Community Farm, Albany, California, United States - DLSLB.R1 | ecosystem: Host-associated > Plants > Phyllosphere > Unclassified | place: USA...
ACTGCGTCGCGCGCCACTGTTTGCGTCGCTTGGTGATGAAGTATTCGCCGCGCTCACCGAAGAATTGACCGAGGTTGATCTGTCCCGCGGTGCATCGGTGTTCCGTGAAGGCGATCAGGGCGACCGTCTGTACTTCATCGTTTCGGGCAAGATTAAGCTGGGTCGCACCTCCTCGGATGGTCGCGAAAACCTGATTGCTGTTCTTGGCCCAGGCGAACTGTTTGGCGAGATGGCCCTATTCGATCCACACCCACGCAACGCGACGGCCACCGCCGTGTCGGAAACCCGACTGGCAGGCTTGAGTCACGAGAACATGCGCAAGGCGATCCTGAACTCCCCTGAGGTCTCGATCCAGTTGCTGCAGGCTCTGGCTGCCCGTCTGCGTCGCACCAACGAGTCCCTCGCGGACTTGGTCTTCTCCGATGTTCCTGGCCGTGTTGCCAAGGCTCTGCTTGATCTTGCTGACCGCTTCGGCCGCCCAGCAACCGACGGCATCCTGGTAGCTCACGAGCTGACTCAGGAAGAGCTAGCTCAGCTGGTTGGCGCATCGCGTGAAACCGTAAACAAGGCTTTGGCTGAATTCGTTCAGCGCGGCTGGCTACGTCTGGAAGCACGCGCCGTCGTGATCCTAGACATCCAGCGTCTGCGTCAGCGTTCACGCTAACCCAAGCAAAATAGTGTGGGCCGAATATCCAATTGGATATTCGGCCCACACTATTTTTAAGTTGTTTTAGCTCAGCAATTATTAGCTCGGTAATTTAATGTCCGGCAGTTGCTTGCCACGGTCGAGATGATTCGGCGCTCATTGAGCCCAAAACTTCTAAATAATAAATACCATCACGCACCAATAAGTCCGGATGTTTCAAATCCAAAGACCGAGACCGAGACAAATATGCGACAACGCCATTGGCGTCTGCCATGGCTTCAAGCATCATTTCCACGGCCGGATAACTAATGCGTGAGAGGTTAAGGCCCACCGTGTTGGGCTGGCCAACTAGGTCACCAAGCTCGCTGGTATTGCGCTGGGCTAGGACCTGACTGGCTACTTGCCAGCGTCCCCACTTGCCCTTGCCCCGAAGTATTGAGGCTTCTTGTCGGTTGGGTACGGTCGCCGCGAAGTACCAGGTATCAAACCTGCGTAGTGCAAAGTTCGGATTGAGCCAGTGCGCAACAGGACGTAATAGATCGGTGCGCAGCCCTAGACCGCGACGGCGAAGAAACTCGTCAAAGGAAAGGTCTTGTCCAGCTATCGCTTCGCGAGCGCTCATCCATTCTTCGGGGTCACCCATTTCAATGATGGATTGCTCGTCGGTTCCGGCCAGTAAGATCCCGGTTTCTTCAAAGAGCTCACGAATGGCACAGACAATATGTGCCTGGACCAACTGCTGGTCAAGCACATCCATGCGTTTGGACCATTGGGACAAGCTAGGACCAAACCATTGGTAGGTTGCCCGGTCGCTGGCCTCGTGGCTTCCGCCAGGAAAGGCTACGTTGCCTAGTGGCGAGCCGCCGGGCCGAAAGGTTAGGTATGTCTCCACACCTTGAGAACAGTCCCGTACGAGGCACACTGAGGAGGCTCGGCGTGGGCTGCGTGGGGTACGCGAGCCAAAACTGAACCAGTTTTCAGCCGTAGGGATCTGATGTGGTGGCAGATCAAAGATTCTGCGCACCATGCCACTGCGTGGCCCGCAAGGAAAAGCCTTAGCGGGCCGCGCAGAAGGTCGCTGAAATGAACTACTCAAATTCGGCGATGACCTCAACCTCAACTGGTGCGTTCAATGGCAGCACGGCGACACCGACTGCTGAGCGCGAATGCAGGCCGGCATCTCCGAGTACTTCACCGAAGAATTCGGAGGCGCCGTTGATGACTCCAGGCTGCCCGGTGAACTCTGGTGCGGACGACACGAATCCGACAACCTTCACAATTCTCTTAATGCGATCTAGGTCACCAATTTCAGCTTTGATGGCAGCCAGTGCGTTCAGTGCAGCAACCTGCGCCTGGGCCTTAGCGTCCTCGGCCGAAACCTCGGCACCGACCTTTCCGACAACTGAGAGTTCACCATTAATCAGCGGAAGCTGACCTGAGGTGTAAACATAGTTACCGGTGGTGACCGCTGGCAGGTAGGCAGCGACGGGCTTTGCTACGCCTGGCAGGGTGAAACCCAGTTCGTTCAGGCGCGCTTCGACACGCGAGGAAGTCGCTTCTTGCATGGGCTTTCTCTCCTTAGGGAAGTGTGTTTGGTTTACTCTTTTGGACGCTTCATGTAGGCCACTGGCGATGAACCGTTAGGGCCAGGAACTACGGTGACAAGCTCCCAACCATCATCCCCCCATTGGTCCAAAATCTGCTTTGTTGCGTGGATCAAGAGTGGCAAAGTGGCGTATTCCCATTTAGTCATACTGGATACGTTATCGCGTCCTTGTAAACTAGTGGGTATGGCAGCCAAGAAGTCCCCCTTTTTTGATACCGCCACCACCCTGGGAAAAGTCGTTGCATTCTTCGGAATCAGCGCCCTGTGTGGTGTGCTCGCAGCAGGCATGCTTGTGCCCGTCGCTGCAATCGCTAAAACCGGTTTGACCACCGGTAACAACATTGTCAGCGCGCTCCCAAGCTCGTTTGAAAAGCTCCCCATTTCGGAGCCTTCAACGATTGTCGACGCCGACGGAAAAACCATCGCGAATTTCTATCAGCAGAATCGCGAACCCGTGAAACTTGATGACATCTCGCCTTACATGCGTAAGGCCATCGTCTCCGTGGAAGATGAACGCTTCTACGAGCACAACGGTGTCGACCCTAAGGGCATCGCGCGAGCCATCGTGGGCAACTTAACCTCCACTTCTCGTTCAGGTGCATCTACCCTGACCCAGCAGTACGTGAATAACTTGCTGGTGAACAATCAGGAACTCACCGGTTCCGAGGAATCGACGATTTCTGGTCAAAAGGATTACGCAGCAAAGATCCGCGAGCTCAAGTACGCGGTAGCCATCGAAAAGGAAATGTCCAAGGACGAAATCCTTGAAGGTTACCTCAACCTGGTGCTCTTCTCCGGTCGTGAGTACGGAATCCAGGCAGCGGCTCAGCGTTTCTATTCGGTTGATGCCAAGGACCTTAACGTCCAGCAGTCAGCCATGCTCGCAGGTATGGTTCAGTTGCCGAACGTTTATAACCCAATCAACAACCCAGAACGTTCTCTTGATCGTCGTAATAAGGTACTGGGCAACATGTACCGCACCGGCGTGATCAACAAGAAAGAGTACGACACTGCGGTCAAGTCCGGCCTTGAACTCAAGCCAAGCACTTCCCCTTCGGGTTGCTCTGCTGCCGGTGACAATGCGTACTTCTGCGATTACGTCACAAATCTGATCCTCAGCGACGACACTTTCGGCAAGACCAAGGAAGATCGTGAAGGTCTGTTGTACCGTGGCGGTCTGACGATCAAGACCACGTTGAATAGCACGCTAAACAAGAAGGCTGCCGCCGACGCTCGCAACGCTATTGATCCAAACGCGAAGTCCAACAAGGACATCTACTCCTCGATCGTCTCGGTGGAGCCAGGTACCGGCAACATCCTGACCATGGCACAGAACACCAAATATGGTCCAGAGAGTAAAGATTCCGGCTCAAGCACGTACTACAACTTCGCTGTTGAACGCTCGAAGGGTGGTGCCGGTGGCTTCCAGGGTGGTTCGACCATGAAGCCGTACACCACGCTTGGTTGGCTCTCAGAAGGCAACCACATGTATGACACGATCAACGCGAAGAAGCAGAACTTCACCTCTGCGAATAAATGGCGAGCTTCCTGTTTGCCAGGTGGAACCACCTACACCTCCAAGTGGGAACCGAAGAACGCTTCGGCTGGTTTCTATCGTCGCATGACGGTTGATACCGGCTTGTACTGGTCCATTAACTCGGCAACCGTTCAGGAAGCCTACAAGACCGACTTGTGCACCATCGCTGATTACACCAAGCGTTTAGGCGTTTTGGATCAGGATGCGGATAACGGTCAACCTGGCCCGATCAGCCCATCGAACCCATCGTTCATCATTGGTTCAGCCAACATCACCCCACTGTCACAGGCTGCAGCTTTTGCAACCTTCGCAAACAAGGGTGAGTTCTGCCAGCCACGCGCGATGACCAGCGTCTCGGATAAGGACGGCAACGAGTACAAGGTTCCTCAGGAATCGTGCTCACAAGAAATTGATCCGACATATGTCGCGGACCTCAACGGCACCCTAAAGAAAATTGCCACCAAGCGTGTTTCTAAGGGACAAGTAGCAGGTCCTATCGCCGGTAAGACCGGAACGAACAACTACGCCACGTCGACCTGGTTTGTTGGTTACACGACCGGCATCTCCACTGCTACTTGGGTCGGCCGTCTGAAGGGCAAGTCCGGTAACGAAAAGACCACGTTGCACGGCGCCATCATCAACGACAAACAGGCTCCAGCGATGGTTGACTCCTCGACCTATGCAGCTCCGCTCTGGGTGGACTTCATGAAAGACGCTGTACTCGAATACGATCGCAGCAGCTTTGGTTCCGCCCGAAGCAAACCAGTAGTCAAGAAGGAGACCACCAAGGAATCTTCCTCTTCTTCCTCTTCTAGCGATTCAAAGTCCGATTCAGAGGACTCAAAGAAGGAATCTGATTCCAAGAGTGAGTCAACTACCTCGACTAAGAAATCGACCGACCAAAAGTCTGATTCGAACAGCAGCAATAGCAGCGATTCGAAAAAGAGCAATGGCAACGGGAACGGAAATGGCAACGGAAAGAAATCCGACGACTAACTGAGTTCCGACGAAGGCCGCGTTCAACTTTGGTTGAACGCGGCCTTCGGTCTAGATTGGCAATAGCGGACTTCACCAAAGATTGCTTCAGGGCATGAAAGGACGATGGCAGACAGGTCATGGTTGAACACAAAACATTTGCTGCAGCACTACGTCATGCGGCTGGCACTACTGCTCTCGCTGCCGGTGGTGCACTAGCCCTTGGTGGTGCCCTAGTTGGCTACGGCATGCTAGAGACGCAGAAATTTGGTCTTCGTCGCGAAACCTTGAATATCTTGCCTCGAGGTGCAGCTGATATTAAGGTGCTGCACCTTTCGGATATTCACATGATTCCAGGCCAAGAAATCAAGATCCAATGGCTGCGCGAACTGGCTGAGCTGAAGCCCGATTTTGTCATCAACACCGGAGATAACCTCAGCCACCGCGATGGGATCCCTCCGCTGCTCAGAGCCCTAGAACCATTGATGGCTTTCCCTGGGGCGTTCGTCCCAGGTTCCAACTGCTATTACGCACCAAGACTCAAGAATCCGTTCAAGTACTTTGCGCGCACCAACGGCATTCCGAACCCTGCCCCGCGGGATCTACTTGCATTTGAAGACATGCACAGGGCTTTCGGTGCAGCAGGTTGGGTCAACATGTCCAACCGCTCACATTCCACGGTGCTCAATGGACTCCGTCTGGATTTGACCGGCGTAGATGATCCGCACATTGACCGGGATCATTTCGCGGGCTGGCCACGCGGCTCTTCAACCAGCAATCAGGCTCCGCACGTTCGTATTGCCCTGACCCATGCTCCGTACCAGCGTGTTCTGGACCAGTTCACAGAAGCGAAGGCCGACGTCATCTTTGCTGGCCACACCCATGGCGGGCAGGTGTGCATCCCTGGCTACGGCGCACTGGTCTCCAATTGCGACCTACCAACCTGGCGTGCCCGCGGTCTGAGCGATTGGGAATACGCTGGAAACTCTGTTCCGCTGAACGTATCGGCCGGTTTGGGCACCTCGCGTTTTGCACCTATCCGCTTTGCTTGCCCACCAGAAGCCATCTTGGTGACGCTGACCGGACGCAACTAGGTTCGCGTTTTCAGCTTTTGAATCCCGGTACTTCACGAATCCCCGTGAGGTACCGGGATTCACTTTAACCTCATCTGAAGCATTTCTTTCCCATATCCGAAAATCGATTGAATTCTCTCAACCACTAACGGTAAGCTGAAGCTCTGTCTAACTTCTGGATGAATGCGGGGTACCGTGGCGCAAGCACAAAAGGTCGATTCCAAAGATCCTGTTCCGCTTTCCGCAACGTTGAAACGGCTATATCCCTTTGTGAAGCCGATTCTCCCCCGACTGTTCTGCGGTTTTTTGTGCGCCCTTGGTGCTGGCATCGTTGCTCTAGTCATCCCTCAGGTTTTAGCCTGGTTGGTGAACTCCGTGCTACACCGCGACGGGGTCTCATCCGAGGTTTGGATTTCCGTTGCCATCGTGGCTGCGTTGGGATTTGTTGAAGCATTTTTGATCTTCATGCGTCGGCAATTTGTGCTCACCCCCGCAGCGGGGCTAGAAACCAAGATGCGCATCCGGTTCTATAAGCATCTTCAGCGCCTACCAGTGGCCTTCCACGAACGTTGGGGCTCCGGCCAGCTCCTCTCCCGCTCCATGTCGGATCTCTCGCTCCTACGGCGTTGGCTAGCCTTTGGTGCGATGATGCTCGTGGTGGAAACGGTCACCGTCATCACCGGCTTAGTCCTCATGTTCACGCACTCGTGGATCTTAGGCTTGTTGTACCTTTTGGGTTCCATCCCTATCGCCATCAAGGCCTACAGATTCCGTAATGAGTACCGTGCAGCCAGCCGACTGAGCCAAGATCAAGCTGGCGACTTAGCCACCGCCGTTGAAGAATCGGTACATGGCATTCGCGTGATCAAGGCTTTTGGCCGCGGACCACATATTTACGAAGGTTTTAATACCCAAGCAAAATCCTTACAAGAAACCGAAATCGCCAAGGCCAAGACGCTGGCCAGTTTCTTGCTCACTGTGGTCGCTGTGCCAGAAACAATTTTGGGCATCGGCTTATTCATCGGCATCGCCCAAGTTGCCAACGGGACTCTCAGCGTCGGAGCTTTAGTTGCCTACTTCGCGATTGCAGCTGTGATTGCTGGGCCGGTCGAAGGCATGGGCATGCTGTTGGGCATGACGCTGAGCACCAAGACCGCCTTAGACCGTCATTTTGAGGTCATGGACGCAGCCAACGATATCGTCTCCCCCGAAGATCCAAGCAGCCCAGAGCGCCGCGATGGCAGCGTAGAACTGCGTCATGTCCGCTTTGCCTACCCAGATACCGCTGGAACGCACCGACCGATCCTGGCCGATATCAATCTTCAGATTCGACCCGGTGAAACTATGGCTTTAGTCGGTATCACTGGTTCAGGAAAATCAACGCTTCTCAACCTCATTCCACGCCTGCACGAAACCACCGCAGGAGAAGTTTTAGTGCATGGACAAAACGTCAAAGATTGGGATCTTGATCAGTTACGCACGGAAATTGCCGTCGCTTTTGAAGACACCACTTTGTTCTCCACCACCATCCGAGACAATGTCCTGCTCGGTGCACCAGCGTCCTTGAATGAGGATGAGCGTGAAGCGTTGCTGAATGAAGCACTGGATGTAGCCCAAGCGCACTTCGCTTATTCGTTGCCTCAGGGCGTAGATACGCTCATCGGCGAGGAGGGACTCTCCCTCTCTGGCGGTCAGCGCCAACGCATTGCCTTGGCCCGAGCCATCGCGGCTCGTCCCAGCGTGCTGGTGCTTGATGACCCTCTGTCCGCACTGGACGTTCGCACCGAGGAACTAGTCACCGAAAAACTTCGCGAAGTACTTACGGGAACTACAACGTTGATCGTGGCGCACCGCCCATCCACGGTAATGCTGGCAGATCGAGTTGCACTGCTACGTGATGGACGCATCGATGCAGTAGGTAGTCATACCCACCTGTTGAGCACTAATGAACATTACCGCTTTGTCATTGCCAGCCTGGATGACGAGGAACTTACAACCGCCGGGGAGGCCTCACGATGAGCAAGCCATTAGGCGTCACCAATGAGGACTCCATCAAGCTCTCAGCCGCTGAACGCAAGGTAGTACGCCAACGCTCCTTCCGGCTGTTAGCAGCCCTCGCCTTGCCACAGAAGAAACTCTTCATCCTCACGGTTGTACTAGTTTTGGTCTCGAACGCTGCTCGAGTGATGTTGCCCGTGATCATTGCGTTCGCCATCGACTGGACCTTGCCACAGGTTCGTCAAGGAAACTGGGCGGCACTCGGAATGACCGGTGCTGGATACATCGTTTGTGCAATTCTCAGCGGTGTCCTACTGGCCTGGTACATCAACTCCGCGGCAAAAATCTCCCAAGCCATGCTGTTAGATCTTCGCCAACAAGTCTTCCGTCACACCCAGCGGCTGAGCCTAGAATTCCATGAAAACTACACCTCCGGTCGCATCATTTCCCGGCAGACTTCGGATCTGGAAACCCTTCGAGAACTCTTAGATCAGGGCGTCTCTGAACTGGCGTCCTCCTGCGTATTCATCATTTTCACGTTGATTTCGATTTTCTTCTTGGACTGGCAAAGCGGGCTCGTCGTCTGCCTCGCAGCCGTACCGGTAGCGTTGCTCTTCTTCTGGTATCAGCGCCGTTCTGAAGTTTTGTATCGAGAATCTCGCGTTGTTTCGGCCAAGGTCATCTCGACTTTCGTAGAAACCATGACCGGTATTCGTGCGGTGAAGGCTTTCCGTCGTGAGGGCGCTAATGATGAGAACTACCAACAGATCGCGGAGAAATACCGAGACAACTCGGTGCGTTCGTTCAATCTCTTCGGGATCTTGCAACCCGGGCTTGTTCTCATTGGCAACCTGACAGTTGCTGCCCTTCTGGCCTACGGCGGTTTCCGCATCATCGACGGCTCCATGGAGGTCGGTGCCATGGTGGCCATCCTCTTAGCTTCCAAGCGGCTCTTCCAGCCCGTTGAGCACATCGCCATGTTCTATTCCTCGCTCCAGTCTGCAACAGCAGCCTTGGAGAAGGTTTCTGGGCTCCTTGAAGAAGAACCCACCGTCCGCGAGCCAGGACAGCCGCAGAGCATTGCTCAGGTGGCCGGTGATCTTGAGTTCAAGGATGCTGTCTTTGGTTATGGTGATGGTCCGGTCATTATGGACAGGTTTGATTTACATATCCCTGCAGGACAGACGGTAGCCGTTGTGGGACAAACCGGCGCCGGCAAATCGACGCTAGCCAAGCTCATTGCCCGTTTCTACGACCTACGTTCGGGCACGTTGACACTGGATTCAGTGCCAATCAATGAACTATCAAATAAGGAATTGCGCCGGCACGTGGTTATGGTGACTCAGGAGGCATTCCTCTTCTCCGGATCAGTAGCCGAGAACATCGCGCTGGGCAGGCCCGGCGCCTCTCTGGAACAGATTCAGGACGCAGCCCGTGCGGTGGGTGCCCACGAGTTCATTCTGGATCTGCCCGAAGGCTACGACACCGACGTCAACAAACGAGGCGGTCGAGTTTCCGCTGGACAGCGACAATTGATTTCCTTTGCGCGTGCTTTCTTGGCAGATCCGGCAGTACTGATTCTGGATGAAGCGACAAGTTCATTGGATATCCCCTCAGAACGCGCGGTTCAACGTGGGTTGCAGACCCTGTTGGGCAACCGTACGGCGCTGATCATCGCCCACCGTCTGTCTACAGTTCAGATCGCTGACCGAGTATTGGTAGTCCACGACGGAAAGATCACCGAGGATGGGACACCGCAACAGTTGATTGCCAGCGACGGCCGCTTCGCTGCCTTGCATAAGGCGTGGAAAGACTCCTTGGTCTAGGCACCATAAAAATACAACTGCCCCTGTTGACTCAAGAATTTCTTGAGTCAACAGGGGCAGTCGTTTCGCTCCAAAGAGTTCTACGCGGTGAAGCTTTCTCCGGTGAGACGCTCATAGGCTTCGATGTACCGTGCGCGAGTCTTCTCGACGATCTCGGCTGGTAGCTGTGGTGGCTGTTCGCCAGAGTTCTTATCCCAGCCCGAAGCGTCACTGGTCAACCAGTCACGCACAAACTGCTTGTCGAAGCTTGGCTGGGCTTGTCCTGGCTCATAAGCAGCGGCATCCCAGAAGCGTGAAGAGTCTGGGGTCAGTACCTCATCGCCTAGGGTGATTTCGCCGGAGGCAGGATCAGCACCGAATTCGACCTTTGTGTCGGCCAGAATGATGCCGCGATCACGAGCAATCTGTTCTGCCTGCTCATAAAGCGCAACGGTCTTCTCCCGTAGGGCTTCAGCCACATCATTGCCAACGCGCTCAACGGTCTGCTCGTAGGTGATGTTCTCGTCGTGCTCCCCTACCTCGGCCTTAGCCGAGGGGGTGAACAACGCTGGTTCTAGGCGGGAACCATCTACCAAGCCGTCAGGCAATGGCAGGCTGCATACGGTCTTGGAGACCTTGTATTCGGCCAAGCCAGAGCCGGTGAGGTAACCACGAGCGATGCACTCGATCGGGTACATTTCCAGCTTCTTGCAGACCATCGCACGACCAGCCACGGCTGCTGGAACATCAGTGGAGATCACGTGATTGGCGAAGTCGCCAAGCTGTTCAAACCACCACAGGCTCAGCTGAGTCAGGACCTTACCCTTGTCCGGGATCTCGCTGGTGAGCACAAAGTCGAAGGCGCTGATGCGGTCTGATGCGACAACAAGTACCCGGTCGGTCTCTTCGAAGCTCGTGCCAGCTGGCACGTAGAGGTCACGAACCTTGCCCGAGTAGAAGTGGTCCCAACCTTCAAGGTCAAGTACTTCGGTCTGGAATCCTGCCATAACTATTTCGTCCTCTACTTGCTTTGGTCAGCGACGACAATTTCGCCGCGTTCGGCCTTCAACGCGATGTCGGTGCGCGACTGTGCACCATCCCAGCTGATCTCGGCGACACCGGCGTAGGCTGCCTTGCGAGCTACTGCGAGGTCATCTCCCAGACCAACCACAGCCAATACTCGTCCGCCAGAAACGATCACGTTGCCTTCAGCATCAGCGGAGGTGCCCGCGTGCATCACGTGAACGCCCTCCAGTGCGTTCGCTGCCTCCAACCCGGAGATCACTGCGCCCTTCACAGGGGTGTCTGGGTAATTCTCAGCAGCAATAACAACATCCACTGCGGTCTGTGGCGACCAGTTCAGCTGTTCTGCATCATCCAGCTGTCCCTTAGCGGCAGCCAGCAAAATGCCACCTAATGGGGTCTTGAGTCGAGCCAGTACTGCCTGGGTTTCTGGGTCACCAAAGCGAGCGTTGAATTCAATAACGCGGATACCGCGTTTGGTGACCGCCAAGCCGCAGTACAGCACACCGGTGAATGGGGTGCCGCGCTTTTCCATTTCGCGCAGGGTTGGGTAGGCAACACGATCCATGACTTCTTCAACAAAGTTCTCTGGGAGCCACTCAAGCGGTGAGTAGGCACCCATTCCGCCGGTGTTGGGACCTTCGTCATTGTCGAAAATGCGCTTGAAGTCCTGGGCAGGAGAGAGTGGAACGGCATGCTTGCCATCACAAATGACAAACAGCGAAACTTCTGGGCCATCAAGGAATTCTTCGATGACTACGGTGCCTCCGGCGGCGAAGCAGGCTTCAGCGTGCTCCAGCGCTTCATCACGGTCAGAGGTCACTACGACGCCCTTGCCGGCGGCCAGGCCGTCGTCTTTCACCACATAAGGTGCACCAAAATCATCCAGAGCGCTGGCTGCCTCGTCACGATTGGTGGCCACGTGGGCCATCGCGGTAGGCACTTCTGCGGCAGCCATGACGTTCTTGGCAAACGCCTTTGATGCTTCAAGTTGCGCAGCAGCCTTGGTTGGGCCAAAGACTGGAATACCCGCGTCAATCAGGGCATCGGCGACACCGGCTGCTAGTGGGGCTTCGGGACCTACAACGACAAGTTCACTGGCCAGTTCGCGAGCGAGTTCGAGAACAGCGGCAGGATCCTGCGCATCGATGTTGTGGGTCGTGACGTCCTGTGCGATGCCGGCGTTGCCGGGGGCGCAATGGACTTCTTTGACGTAGGGGTCTGCACTGAGTGCTCGGACAATTGCATGCTCACGGCCGCCTGGGCCAATAACCAGTACCTTCACTCGCCCGAGTTTACCG
>Ga0308157_10008187_pt1 | contig 11960 bp, 10 predicted proteins | sample PhyBR1_FD_201035 | JGI IMG/M metagenome (GOLD analysis project Ga0308157, IMG submission 201035) | Phyllosphere microbial communities from UC Gill Tract Community Farm, Albany, California, United States - DLSLB.R1 | ecosystem: Host-associated > Plants > Phyllosphere > Unclassified | place: USA...
TCGCCATCAGCGACGAAGAACGCGCCACGCGACTGACCACGGCCGGAGAGGCATGGAACGAACGGCTGGCCGCCTCGGCGAAGAACGGGCAGCTGACGTTCTCGGCCTCGGGCACCGCCCGCGGTTCGGTGTCCTCGGTCATCACCGCCGGCCGCCACACCTTCACTGTCGACGAACCGACCCCGCTGGCCGGCGACGACGCCGCCCCGAATCCCGTCGAGTACGCCCTCGGCGCATTGATCTCCTGCCAGGTCGTCGTCTACCGCCTCTACGCCCAGAACCTCGGACTGACCATCGACGAACTTGATGTCAGCGCTGAAGGCGACCTGGATGTGCGGGGACTCTTCGGCGCCGATGAGACCGTGCGCCCCGGATTCTCGTCCGTGCGCGTGAGCGTCAACATCGCCGGACCCGACAGCAACGAGGACTACCAGAAGCTGCAGGAGACCGTGGACGCTCATTGCCCCGTCTTCGACATCTTCACCAACCCGACCCCGATCGACGTCACCGTCACGAAGACCAACTGACCTCCTAGGACTACCCGACGGCGGCCCAGCAACCTCGCGCCAGGTTGCTGGGCCGCCGTCGGGTAGCAAATGGGTGTTGACAGGGGGTCTGGGCGCAGTAAGAATCGAAGTCCCACCGTCCAGCCATCCGGCTGTCGTGGACCGTCCGGTGTCGCGTCTCCCGATCCGCCGCCGTCACTGCAAGGGAGCAGTCATGACCCAGATCTTCGTCAACCTTCCGACCACCGACCTCGAGCGTGCCAAGACCTTCTACCAAGCCATCGGCGCCGAGGTGGTGCCCGAGTTCACCGATGACAATGCGTCGTGCATCAAATGGACCGATGACATCTTCTTCATGATCCTCACCCGGGACTACCTCGCCACGTTCACGGACAAACCGATCGTCGACCCGCACACCGCGGCACAGGCGCTGACTGCGATGAGCCGCGAATCCCGCGACGAGGTCGATTCGATGCGCGCCTCGATCCTCGACGCCGGCGGAGGGGAGAACAAAGAACCGCAGGACCTCGGGTTCATGTACGGCATCAGCATGACCGACCCCGACGGCAACATCCTCGAGTTCATGTGGATGGACCCAGCAGCAGCCGAGCAGGGTCCCGAGGCCTTCGAGCAGAACTGAGTATGATCAGCCCGAAACCGATCCGGGGCCGGCTAGGAAGTCGAACTACCCGATGGCGGCCCAGCAACCCGGCGCGAGGTTGCTGGGCCGCCGTCAGGTAGCAAATAGGGTGTTTGAGGGGCCTGATGCGGTCTAGCCTGCTTGGGCGGCGAGCACCTCGAGCACGGAATCGCCGTAGCGGTCGAGCTTCTTCAGACCCACTCCGCTGACCTGACCGAGTTCGCTGATCGTCGTCGGCTTGACTTCGACGATGCCGTAGAGCGTGGCATCGGGGAACACGACGTAGGCTGGCACGCCCTGCTCCTTCGCCTGCTCTCCTCGCCAGGAGCGCAGCGCCTCGAACAGGGAGGCATCGGCGGGGTCGAGCTCGACCTCGGGGCCGCCTCGGCGACTTGATCCGGCCTTCTTCGCTCCGGCTTTCTTCACCGGGTCGACACGCAGTGAGATCTCCTCTTCTCCGCGCAGCACGGGGCCGGCGTTCTCGCCGACCACAAGCACACCGTAGTCACCATGGGATTCGAGGAGGCCGCGGGCGAGCACCTGCCGGATGACGGTCTTCCACTGGCTCTCGGACAGGTCGTCGCCGACGCCCCAGACGCTCAAGCTCTCATGGTCCGAGGCCCGGGACCGGTCATTGTCGTTGCCGCGCAGCACATCGATGACTTGGCCCGAACCGAAACGCTGCCCGCGTTCTCGGTCGAGGCGGATGACGGCCGACAGAAGCTTCTGCACGGCCACGGTCGCGTCCCAGGTCACTGGGGGTGTCATGCAGGTGTCGCAGTTGCCGCACGGTGCGGATTCCTCATCGAAGTACCGCAGCAGCTGCACACGTCGGCAGTCGACTGTCTCGCAGAGGGCGAGCATCGAATCGAGGTGGCTCATCTGGCGGCGTTTGAACACCTGGTCGCCTTCGCCGGATTCGATGAGTCGACGTTGGGAGACGACATCGCCGAGGCCGTAGACCATCCACGCATCCGCGGGCAGTCCGTCACGGCCGGCTCGACCGGTCTCCTGGTAGTAGCCCTCGACCGAGCGGGGCAGATCGAGGTGGGCGACGAAGCGGACATCGGGTTTGTCGATGCCCATGCCGAAGGCGATCGTGGCGACCATGACGATGCCGTCCTCGCGGAGGAATCTCGCCTGATTCTCCGCCCGCACCTCGGAGGGCAGCCCTGCGTGGTACGGCAGGGCTGTGAGGCCGCGGGCGACGAGTGCTTCGGCCAGCTGATCGACCCCGCGCCGGGACAGACAGTAGACGATGCCCGAATCCCCGGGGTGTTCGGTGGTGATGAAGTTCAGCAGCTGCGATCTCGCCGAGGCCTTCGGCTCGATCCGGTAGGTGATGTTGGGTCGGTCGAAGCTCGCGACGAAGTGCTCGGCGTCCTGGAGGTGGAGTCGTTCGGTGAGTTCGGCGTGGGTGGCCGGCGTGGCCGTGGCCGTCAGTGCGATGCGCGGGACATCCGGGAATCGTTCGGCCAGGACGCCGAGTCCCAGATAGTCGCTGCGGAAGTCATGTCCCCATTGGGACACGCAGTGGGCTTCGTCGATGGCGAACAGGGAGATCTGTGCCTGCTCGAGCAGTCGCATCGTCCGCGGCAGGACGAGACGCTCGGGCGCGAGGTAGAGCAGGTCGATCTCTCCGGCGAGCAGCTGCTGTTCGACCTGTTGGGCGGTCTCGAAATCGAGGGATGAGTTGAGATAGGCCGCCCGCACGCCGAGATTCTCCAGTGCCGCGACCTGATCGGCCATGAGTGCGATGAGCGGGGAGATGACGACACCTGTACCGTGCCTGACCAGGGCCGGGATCTGATAGCACAGGGATTTTCCGCCGCCGGTGGGCATGAGTACGACCGCATCCCCGCCGCCGACGACTTGGTCGACGATGGCCGCCTGCTGGCCCCGGAACTCTTCATAGCCGAAGACATCGTGGAGGACATCGAGGGCGGAGGTCGTGGCTGCGGAGGTCATGGCTCCCACCCTAGTTCACGTCACTGACCCGAACCTCCACCGGAGACAGCCCACAGCACCCGGCAATCCCATATTTAACGGCCCGCGAACCTCCGTGCCGCCACGAGGCCCAACACGCACACCACGGCCACAGCGACGGCGAAGACGACGGTCGCATTCGCCAGTCCCACCTCGGCGGCGAGGAATCCGGCACCGATCGCCGGAACCGACATGAACACATAGGCGAGGATGAAGTACGAGGTGGTCGCCTCGGTGCGGTGCTCGGGCGCAGTCACCGCGGTGATCGCGCGCATACCGGTCATGAAGACGAGCCCCTGCCCGGCTCCTGCCAACGCTGCGGAGACGATGAGCACCGGCAGCGACCCCGCCATGAGTGCGAAGACCAGTGCACCCATGCTCACGATCATGGTCACGGTCCCGCCGACGATGAGCAGGCGGTCGCTGAACCCGCGCAACAGCACCTGCGCGGTCGCCGAGGCGCCGAAGAGGAGGAACACAACAGCGCCGGTGACCGCGGTCGACGTCACGTGCAGGGTCTGACCGATGAAGCTCGGCGCGATCGCCGAATACAGCCCGCACACCGCGAAGCCGGTGATCGCCCCAGGTGAGGCGGCCAGGAACATGCGCTTCGCCGAGGCGGGAACCCCCGGCAGCTGCAACCGCACAGCCGTCGCCCCGCCGCGCGTCCGGTCCCGCACGAGGATGAGCGCCACCCCGGCGATGATGAGCATGATCGCATTGACGAGGAACGGCGTGAGCAGGGGAGCGGGAGCGAATCGGGCGAGCAGTCCGGAGGACAGGATCCCGAGTCCCAGCCCGCCCATATTCGCCGCCGTCGCCAAGGATCCGGCGAGTCGTTCGCGACCGGCCGGCGCGTTCTCGAGCACGGTGACGGTGGCGGTCGACGTGAAGATCCCCGCGGCCAGCCCGGACAGGACCCGGCCGGCCAACAGCAGGCCGATGTGGGAGCCGATGAGGAAGAGCGCCGCCGAGCCGATCGAGAAGATCACCCCGAGGCTGAGCACCGGCCGACGCCCCAGTCCGTCGGAGAGGCGACCGAAGACGACGAGCGCGCCGATGACACCGACCGCGTAGATCGCGAAGAGCTGAGTGGTGAATGCGGTGCCGAACCCGAACCGCTCCTCATAGAGCGGGTAGAGGGGCGTGGGCAGGGTGGTGCCCATCATGACGACAGTGAACACGTACACCGAGGCGGCCAATCCCCATCCCGTCGCGACGCGCGCTTCCGGGTGCCGCCGGTGTGCCGCCGCCGTTTCGTCGGCCACTGCCGTACCCCTTTTCCGTCCGCAATCGTCGCTCGCCGAGGCGGCCCACCCCACCCATTGCCCCGATCGTCCGAGGACCGATCCGGTGCCCTTCGATCCTGACAGCTGTCTGCAGGCGGTGAACCGACTGCGATTGTACGCTGGAACTGAAAAGCCCATGCCTGCGTGAGCACATGGCGGATTGTGCGCACCCGCGAGAAGGAGCAGATTCCGATGACGACGACCCCGAACAGCCCAGCCGACACCGACCCGACCGCACCAGCGGATCCGACCCGACGTCGTGTGATGAAGACAGCGGGCGTGGCCGGAACGGTGGCGGTCATCGGCGGTTCCGTGGCGGCCACCTCGGCGTGTTCGTCCGACGAGGATGCGGAGCCGACGAAGGACTCGAGCCTGCCGGCATCCGACGTTCCTGTCGGTTCCGGCACCGTCATCGAGGACACCTACGTGATCACTCAGCCGAAGGAAGGCGAGTTCTTCGCGTTCTCATCGGTGTGCACCCACCAGGGCTGCCAGGTCACTCGCATCACCGAGGAGGCCATCATCTGCCCGTGCCATTCCTCGAACTTCTCGGTGACAACCGGAGAGGTGATCTCCGGTCCGGCCGAGGAACCGCTGCCGAAGTACGAGGTCTCCGAAAGCGGCGGCACACTGACCGTCAAGGGGCAGTAGGGCACATAGAGACCGACTCGGGCCGACGTAGTCGGCCGTTCGCGGAGCCGGGCACTCTCCGTCAGAGGAAGAGCCCGGGGAGGACGAGGGTGCCGGCGATGAGGAGCGCGAGCAGGGCGGAGAAGCCGAGCCCGCTCGCTTCGTTCCGGCGTGCCTTCGGATCGTCGGATCGCCACGGCAGGTCCGCCCAGACGAGCGCGGCCCGGAAGACGGAGACGACGATGACGAGCATTCCGGTCAGCCAGACGTAGATGAACCAGCTCTCCCAGCCTCCGAACGGTGTGATGAGGCGGATGAGCAGCACGAATACGACCGCCGTGACCATCCCCGAGAGCAGTCCGATCCGGGACGTCGCGCGGGGCGCCCGCCACGCTGTGAATGCGCCCCAGGCCACGATGAGGGCTCCGATGACAGTTGATAAGAGTTCGGGACTCATGAGCGTACTCCTTTCGCCGAGCCTTCGTTCCCGGATGCTGCCCCGGTTTCGGACGCGGTTTCGGTTTCGGCCGTGGTGCCGGAATCCGCGCCGGCATCGGCACCGATGAGCGTCGCGGCCTCATCGACGTCGTTGGCTGAGTCGTTCAGGACGATGATGCCGCCACCGCTCTCCCTGTCGAAGCCGAGGAAAGACCGAAAGCCGCCGGTGCCGCCGTTGTGCCAGGTGATGGTCGAGCCGTCGTGCGTCGTCGTGAACCACGCCCAGCCGATGCGGTCGTCCTCGAAGTCGGCTCGAGGTTCGGCCGCCTCGGCGCCGGGCGCGGTTCCGTCGCTCACAGCTCGCAGCCAGATCGACAGGTCATGGGTCGTCGATCGAATCGCGCCAGCAGATGCCGAGCCGCCGAGAGTCCACGGAGCGGCCGGCAGCCCCGATGCCGTGAACCCATGGGACAGGCCGTCAGCGGAGTCGGGAACGAACGTCTCATTCATCCCCAAGGGTTCGGTGAGGCGGTCGCGAACGAGCTCGGAATAGTCCCGCCCGGCCGCCTCGGCGAGGGCCTGGCCGAGGACGGCGAACCCGTAGTTCGAATACTCGGGTTCCGGCTCGCCCACCTCCACGTCGTTGAGGCTAGCCACGATGTCCCCGGCGTCCCCGCGGTACGGGTCGGTGTGCAGGTAGTTCGACAGCACGCTCATCACCCCGTCGCTGAAGCTCGGAGCGGGTTCCTGGGAGGGCAGCCCCGACCGCTGCATCGCAATCGACTCGAGCGTCACCTCGGCGACCTTCCCCTCCAGGTTCGGCCAGACCTCGCCGAGGCGGGTGTCCGCCTTCACCTCGCCCCGGTCGATCGCCTCGGCGAAGAGGGCGGCCGTGAACGTCTTCGTGATTGAGCCGATCTCGAACTCGGTGTGCTCATCGGCTCCGGTGCCCGCGAAGGTCACTGCGTCTCCGTCGATGTGGGCCGCGGCCACATGCTGCCAATGCTGGCTGCCGAGCGCGTCCCCGAGTTCGGTCATGAGCTCGGCGTCCCCTGTCGGCGTGCCTTGGAAGCCGCGCGGCCACGGGGTGATCGCCGCGAGCACGGCGGCTGTGACGGTTGCCGCGATCACGGCAATCAACACTCGCCGAGGCGGCCGTCCCGCAGCCGCAGATGTGCGGTTGAGATCGGAGTCAGTCATCGTTCCTCCTGGTCAGCAGGGGTGGAATGGGTGATGGTCGGGTCCGGGTCGCGCGGTGGGCGAGCGGCCCGCCGCCGAGAGGTTCTGTCAGTGCGTTCCGATGAGGACGAGGGTGAGCAGCGGAACGACTCGCTGAGCGGGCACGCGCCAGTGTCCGCGGCGGGCGCTCTCTAACCAGCCGGCGCCGGCGAGGGCATGCACATGGTGATAGATCTGCCCGGACGTGCCGAACCGTTCGTCCTTGCCCAGTTCGGCGACGGTGCTCGTGCCCTCATAGATCGCTTGGAGCAGCTGCAGGCGGACCGGGTGACCGAGGGCTGCCAAGGATCCGGCCGCCTCGGCGAAATCGATCTGCGCCAGCCCTGCGCTGCTCAGACCCATCTGCCACGCCACGGGACCGTTGCCGCCCGGGGGAGTCGTGTACCCGGTGTAGGTCACTCCGCCCTCCTCGCCGAGGTGGTCGACGAGCCCGTGCAGCGCCCAGAACGTCTCGGTGTCGCCCGGCAGGGCTGTGTTCCCGGCGGCGGGTTGGACTGACGATTCCGGGCAACCGGATGGCGCCGGTGATTCCGCTCTGATCGACGACGTTCCGTCCGCCTTCTGCTGAGTCACGCCGGGCTCCTGCGATGCAGAGGGTTCTGCGGCTGCAGCCTCGAGCTCGGCGACTCGCTGTTCGAGAGCGGAGAGGCGATCTTCTGCCGACGGTGTTGGTTCCATGCTTCGACAATACAGGAAATACGTAATTACGTAAATGCATGCAGAGCGAAGAGGCGGCTCTCGCTCGACCCTGAACCGACGCTGATCGGACAGACTCAGGCAGGCGACCTAGACTGGTGCCGTGATGAGTACCGAAGATCCGCGCACCGAATCCACAGCCCCGCGTAACGAAGCCGCCCCGCAGGCCATTGCCGCAGCGAGTCGACTCGGCTGGCCCATGGTCGTACGCGGAATCCTCGGCGTCGCCTTCGGCATCGTCACCGTCTTCTGGCCCCGCGATTCGAGCAATCCGCTGCAGCTGAGCCTGCCGACCGACGTTGTCGACCACCTCGCGATCGGCTACCTCATCCTCTTTGCCCTGGCCCTGGTCTTCCAGGCTGTGCGCTCGCCGTTGAACGTGCGCACCGCGATCTTCGGACAGGCCGTCATCGCGATCCCGGCCATCGTCTTCCTCTTCCTCGCCGACCAGCCCGCCGAACTGCGCGCGGCCCTGAGCATCTGGGCCCTGCTGCACGGCGCCCTCGAATTCTGGGCCTACCGGCAGCTGCGGTCCCAGCCCATGGCCTCGGACTTCCTCATTGCCTCCGGAGTCCACGTCCTGCTCGGCATCATCCTCGTCTTCGGCGACGGCATGGAGGCGCTGTCGATCCTCGGCTTCACGGGAGCGGCGACCCTCATCGCCGGCGTGATCTTCATCATCGGCGGCTACTCTCGCCTGAGCAAGGGCCGCCAACTGGCCAAGCTCGGTGCCCTGCCCGAACAGATCGACACCCCCGCCGAGGCGGCCGACCCCACCGACGCTGCCCCCTCGGGCGCCGCTGACGCCGCCGACGATGCGAACCCGTCCGATGCCGCGGACACATCCGACCCAGCCGATGCCGCGGACACGTCGAACCCAGCCGATGCCGCCGGCGAAGCCGATCGCACGACCGAGGCCGCCGACTCGGCCGATTCCGGTGATCCGGACGATCCGGACACCGATACTCCAGTGAAGAAAGAGCCCTGACCGGCACCCGAGCCAACCGAGACACCCGAGGTGAGATGAGCACTGTCGAGCACGAGAGCGCAACCGAATCCCGATTGGCCACCATCGCCGCCTCGGTGAGGTCCTCCGAGTTATTGGGCGACCTTGCCGAAGCCAGCCGAGCACTCGACCCCGTCCTCTTCCGGCGCCTCTTCGAACTTTCCCGTTCCCCATCGCTGCTGGTGGCCACCGACTACGACGGGACGATTGCCCCCATCGTCGACATCCCCAGCCAAGCCTTTCCCTTGGAGAGCTCGGTCGACTCACTGCGCGCGCTCGCCTTGCTGCCGTCCACCTCGGCGGGGGTGATCTCCGGTCGCAGTCTGCGTGACCTCGCGGCAATGTCGCGCCTGCCCCGGGAGGTCCACCTCTTCGGGTCCCACGGCGGTGAGACCGACACATTCACCATCGACACGCTCACCGAAGAGCAGCGGGCGGTCCTCGCCGACTTCCGCGCCGACCTCACCCGCGCCCTGCCGCGCGACGTCATCGAGCACAAGACCACTGGCGCGGCCGTGCACCTGCGCGGACTCGACGAGGCCGGCCGGCGGGAGATCGAAGCCGCTGTCGAGAAGCTCGCCGACGCCCACCCGATCCACCCCACCCGCGGCAAGCAGGTCATCGACCTGTCCGTCGTACCGTCGTCGAAGGCCGACGCGCTGACCCGTCTGCGCAGCCAGACAGGGGCGGAAGCCGTCGTCTTCATCGGCGATGACACCGCCGACGAGTTCGCTCTCGAAACCCTCGGCGCCGATGACCTCGGGCTCAAGGTCGGAACTCAGACCGCACCCACTCACGCCGACTTCCGGCTGGACTCACCGGCCGAGGTCTCCACCGTCCTCAGTGCCCTGTTCGAGCTGCGCAAGTCCTGGCTCTTCGGCCGCCGCGCCACCCCGATCCAGCGGCACAGCCTCATCGGCAACGGACAGTCGACCGCGCTCATCGACCCCACCGGCAGCATCTGCTGGATGCCGCACCCGCTGCCGCATTCGGCGTCGATGTTCTCCGAGATCCTCGGCTCCGAGGCGGCAGGATTCTTCGCCGTGGCACCGGCCAACGGGGCCGCCCCGCTGACCCAGCGCTACCTCGGGAACTCGACCCTGCTCGAGACCCGGTGGGCCGGACTGAGCTGTGTCGACTACCTCGCTCCCGTCGACGGGCACAGCGATGACACGATCGTCGTCCGCGTGCTCACCGGCGACACCCCGACCCGCATCCGCTTCGCACCCAGGCTCGACTACGCCACGGTTCCCACCCGCATGACCCGGTCCGATGATGGTGTGGCGGTGCTCGGCACCGCCGAGCCGATCGAACTCCACGCCCCCGGAATCGACTTCGACATCGTCGAGAACGGCGACTCCCACACCGCCGAGGCGACCGTCGTCCCCTCGCAGCAGCCCGACGGATCCGTCGTCCTCGTCCTCGCCTGCGGGACGGGCACGGGCGACGCCGGATACATGGCCACCGGCGGCGAGCATCATGTGCGCGAACGCGCCCTGAACTTCTGGACGAACTGGGTCGAATCACTGACTCTGCCCGGTCACCACCGCGAAGAGGTCATCCGCTCCGCGATCACCCTGCGCGCTCTGTGCCACGAACCCACCGGCGGAGTCCTCGCCGCCCCCACGACCTCCCTGCCCGAGGGCATCGGCGGCGTCCGCAACTGGGACTACCGCTATACATGGCTGCGCGACGGATCGATGACCGTCCGCGCCCTGCTCGCCCTCGGTTCCACCGGTGAGGCCGAAGGATTCCTCTCCTGGCTGTCGGGGGTGCTCGAGCGCACGGTCTCACCCGAACAGCTGCATCCGCTCTACGCCGTCGACGGCTCGGCCCTGACCACCGAGGCGGTGCTCAACCACCTGCCCGGATACGCCGGATCACGGCCGGTGCGGGTCGGCAACGCCGCCGAACATCAGGTCCAACTCGACGTGTTCGGCCCGGTCACGGAGCTCCTCGACGAACTCAGCGACCACCTCGGCGAGTTGCCCGAGGATTATTGGACGCTCACCTGTCAGATGGTCGAGGCCGTGGGCAAACGGTGGTTCGAGGCCGATCACGGGATCTGGGAAGCCAGGCGTCCGCCGAAGCACAACGTGTACACGCGCGTGATGTGCTGGGTGACGGTCGATCGGGCGCTGCGGATCGCGGACCGGTTCGATCGTGAGCCGCCCGGTGCGTGGCGGCAACTGCGCGAGGAGATCGCCCACGACGTGCTCACGCATGGCTTTAACGAGGAAGTCGGAGCATTCACCGTCGCCTACGGTGAGACGGACCTGGACTCGGCCGCACTGTTCGTCGGACTCTCGGGACTGCTCGCCGCCGACGATCCGCGCTTCGTGTCCACCGTCGATGCGATCGAACGCGAGCTGCGGGTCGGCCCGACGGTGTTCCGCTATCGCTACGATGACGGGCTGCCCGGGCTCGAGGGCGGATTCCACATCTGTACGACCTGGCTCATCGAAGCCTTCATCAAGGTCGGTCGCATCGACGACGCCTGGGATCTGTTCCGGCAGGTCGACAACTTGCTCGGGCCCACCGGGCTGCTGTCAGAGGAATACGACCCCGTCGCCGAGATGCACCTGGGCAACCACCCGCAGGCGTACTCACACCTCGGCTACATCCGCGTCGCCCAACAGCTCGACGCCCACCGCCCGAGCTGAGGCAACGCTGCCTGCCGCGGCGGACCCTGTCCGCGCGATAAATGTGCGCAGATTGCCAACTCCGAGCTGGAAATGGGCAATCTGCGCACACTTATCCTGCCGTCAGACGGCGGACGCTCAGTGGTGCCAGCTGTCCTGTCGCGCTCAGCTCACTCGACGAGGAGGGTGACCACCTCGGCGACGCAGGCGGGGCGATCCTGGCCGTCGATCTCGATCGTGTGTTCGAGGATGACCTGAGTGCCCTTGTCGCCGCGGATGACGTCCTTGACGCTGATGGTTCCGCGCAGTCGGGAGCCGACGAGGACGGGCTGGAGGAAGCGGACCTTGTTGAGCCCGTAGTTGACTCGGATCGACACGCCTTCGATCGTGAAGACCTCCGTGGAGAACTTCGGAATGAGCGAGAGGGTGAAGAATCCGTGGACGATCGTCGCACCGTAGGGCCCTTCGGCCGCGCGCGTTTCGTCCACGTGGATCCACTGGTGGTCGCCGGTGACATCGGCGAAGGTGTTGATGGCGTCCTGATCCATCGTCATCCATTCGGAGGAGCCGAGCTCCTGGCCGATGAGCGATTCGATTTCGTCGATGCCGTTGATTGTGCGCACGTGGTTCTCCTTTGATCCTGGCTCAGATGCTGAGCGGACATTCGATTGAGGTCCGCTGTTCTTGGCATCATACGTGGCCGTCCGGTCGACGCCACACAGCCGTCCGGACTGTGAGTCCCACGGTCCGAGTCCGTTAGTCTGACGGTCCGAGTCCGTTCGGTTGACGGTTCAAGTCCGTTAGGTTGGAGGCATGGCCGAACAATCACAGGAGCGCCCGGAGACGCTGACGCATCCCCTCTCGCCGAGGTGGCTGGAACGTCCCGAC
>Ga0308157_10008188_pt1 | contig 11958 bp, 7 predicted proteins | sample PhyBR1_FD_201035 | JGI IMG/M metagenome (GOLD analysis project Ga0308157, IMG submission 201035) | Phyllosphere microbial communities from UC Gill Tract Community Farm, Albany, California, United States - DLSLB.R1 | ecosystem: Host-associated > Plants > Phyllosphere > Unclassified | place: USA...
AAAACCGTAAGCAACGTATTGCAACATCGAAATTTAACGATACCATGTTGCCGATCATCGAACACAATCCGCCACCGGCAATTAAAGGTAAATACATTAAAATTAAATACTGTATGCAGTTGCCAACACCGGTACCGCAGTTTGTATTTTTTGCCAATTTACCGCAATATATTAAAGATCCGTACAAGCGTTACGTAGAAAACAAATTACGCGAAATATATAATTTTGAAGGAGTGCCAATAGAAATATACTTCCGTCAGAAATAATTACAAAAGGAAAGATTTAAACGTCTTTCCTTTTTTATGCTTTAAACTTAGAAGCTAATTCTACTTTCTTGATTGAATAAAATTATGAGAAGCTGACCCGAGCTTGCGAACTGAACGAAGTTAATCAAGTTCAGCTTGACAAAAAAGGAAATCAAAATACTAAATGATTCTATTTAAAATGAATATAAAATCGGTAAAAGCCAAATAAATAGCGACAATCGAATTTTTTAACATAAAACACTTTATTATTTTTGCATTATGAAAAAGATACTATCCATACTTCCGTTTTTAATAATGCTGATTTCCTTTGACAGTTTTGCACAAAATATTCAACTGAAAGGAAAAGTAGTAGACGATGCCAAATCACCGGTTGCTGATATGACTGTTTATCTTTCTAAAGCGAAAGATTCTACACTTATTCAATATGCTACAACCGATCTTTCAGGCTTATTTTCTATGGATATTAAAGCCGTTGAAGAACCTTCTTACCTTACATTTTCGTTTATCGGATACAAAGATAAAATCGAAAAATTTGAAAAAATAAATCAGTCAAAAGATTTAGGAGAAGTTGTTATGGCATCTGATTCGGATCTGCTTTCTGAAATTGTAATTGTTACCGATGCACCTATTCGCGTTAAAAACGACACATTGGAATTTAATGCTTCGTCGTTTAAAGTCCGTCCCGATGCCAATGTAGAAGCATTGTTAAAAGAATTACCGGGTGTTGAAATTGATGCCAACAAAAAAATAACTGTAAACGGTAAAGAAGTTACGCAGATTCTAGTAAACGGAAAACCATTTTTTAATACAGACGGAACCATTGCGCTGCAAAATTTACCTGCCGATTTAATTAAAAAAGTTCAGGTTACAGACCATAAAACCAAAGGCGAAGAATTTTCGGGCAGAAAAGCCAAAAGCGATAATGCCAGTATAAATCTTACGATAGATGAAGCCAACAACAAAGGTTTAATGGCTAAATTAAGCGCGGGAATCGGCAGTATTATTGACGACGCCAATCGTTATGAAAGCAGCGGATTAATCAACTATTTTAAAGGAAACCGTAAAATTTCGGTTTTAGCATCGTCTAACAACATAAACTCCGAAGGTTTTTCTATGGATGAACTTTTTGACAATATGGGCGGTGGTCGTAGTCAAATGTTTAGTTTTGGCGGACGTTCTGGTGGTCCGGGCGGTTTTGGTAGCGGTACAGGAATTACACGCACGAATATGGCGGGTATTAATTATTCTGATCAGTTTTTTAAAGGTTTTGAAACCAACACAAGTTATTATTTTAAAGATACGCAGAACAAAAACAACAACCGTTCGCGCGTTATAAACCTGTTGCCTGATGGCGATTTTATTACCGAATCGGAATCGCAACGTTTAAACAACAATACCAACCACAATGCCGATGTTCGTTTGGAATATAAAATAAATCCGACAACTCAATTGTTCGTTAACCCAAAAATTACGGCAAATAACAATGAATTCAGAAATACATCCGCATCAAAATCAATGGATGCAGACGGAAATTTATTTAATGAAAGTAATGAAAGATCTTTTTCTACCGCCGATAGTTTTACATTTAAAAACTCGATTGAATTCAACAAAAAATTAAACGATAAAGGAAAGAATTTCAGTTTATCATTCGAAAATGATAATTCTAAAACAACAGGTCTAGGAAACACAAATTCTGCTACTTTGTTCTATCAGGGCGATCAACCAAACGATATTAGAAATCAGGAAGAAAAATCAAACAGTACAGATGATATTTATACAATAACCGCAGAGTATTCGCAACCAATAAGCGAAAAAGCGTTTATTGATTTAGGTTATACGTTTGATTACAACAATCAAACCGACAACCTGAACACCTTTAATTTTAACGAAGACAGCAACAGTTTTATTGATTTTAATGATCGTTTATCAAACCAAACACATACAAATATCATCACCAACACGCCTTACGTAGGTTTAAATTACAATACCGACAAAGTGGAATGGTTTGTAAATTCGGGAGTGAATATTGCCAATTTTAATGCATCGGCTTTTTACATGAGTAACGATTATTCGGTCGATAGAAAATTCATTTCACCTTACATCCGCAGTAATTTCAGATACAAGCTTGATAAAAATAAAAATTTCAACATTGGTTACAACTACAACGTAAACAACCCGAATGCCACGCAGATTCTTCCTTACGAGCGTTTAAACGATCCATTGCAAACATATGTTGGAAACCGCGATTTAAATCAGGCAAGATACCACTCGTTACGTTTAGGCTTTAGAAACTACAACTTTCAACTAAGATCTGGCTGGAGTATTTTTGCAAATGCAAGTTTTTATGATTCGCAAATTGTTTCTTCTACCCTATTCGACGAAAACCGTAAGCGAACTACAACTTATGAAAATGTAACGGGTGCATTTAACACCGGTTTGTTTTTCCATTGGAGCAAATCGTATAAATTTGATGCACATACTATTCGATACGGAGCTGGAACAAACATTACATTCAACAAGCAAAAAGGTTTTGCAAATGGCGTTTTGTATGATGCCGATGAATTAAGTTTTTCTCCAAACATTTACGGTTCTTGGGATTATGGCGAACTTTTTACCATAGCGCCGTCATACAACGTATCGTTTAACAATACCAAGTACAGTAATTTTCAATTATCGGAAACTAGTTTTGTAAAGCACAACATTATGTTGCAGACAACCACTTACTGGCCAGAAAATTTCACTTGGGGTAACGATTTTGGTTACACTTACAATTCAAACATTGCACCCGGTTTTCAAAGAGATTTCTTTTTGTGGAATACCGCCATTTCGTACGCATTCTTAAACAAAGCGTTAACTGCGAAAGTAAAAGTGTACGATTTGTTGAATCAAAACATAGGAACATCAAGAACAATAAGCCCAACAGCTATTATCGACCAAGAAAATACTGTTTTGGAACGCTATGTGATGTTTTCGGTAACATGGAAATTCAATCAGTTTGGAAATTCTTCAAACAACAGAAACCGTGGCGGACGCATGATGATGCCTGGTAGAATGAGAGAATTATAAAATCATCAGTAATAAAACAATGTTAAAAGCGTGTGAAAAATTATTCCACGCTTTTTTTTGTATACTTTTTTTAACACTTTTGCGTTTACTAAAAACTAATTAAAACATTTTATGAAACACTTACTGCTTATTTGCACATTTTTTTGTGCCAATTTTATTTTTGCGCAAAAGATAGAATTAAAAGGGAAAGTTGTTGATATGGATAGAAAACCCATAGAAGCTGCAACTATTTACCTGTCTTCGCAAAAAGATTCTACCCTGATTGATTATACGATTACCGATGTAAAAGGAACTTTTTCAATGCCTATTAAAAAAATTGAAGAACCGACTTTTATGACGATTTCTTATCTTGGCTTTGAGGATTTTTCAAAATACTTTGAAAACATTAACGAAAGTATTGATTTAAGTACTATTTCATTAAAACCCGGAAGCGATGTTTTAGACGAATTAGTTATTATGACCGATGGTCCGCCGGTACGCGTTAAAAAAGATACGTTAGAATTTAATGCTTCGGCATTTAAAGTACGCCCAGATGCAACTGTAAAAGAACTTTTAGAACAATTACCGGGTGTAGAAGTAGATCAGGCTGGTAAAGTAAAGCACAACGGTGTAGAAGTTACCAATATTATTGTTAACGGTAAACCTTTCTTTAGCGAAGACGGTAAAGTGATCATGGAAAACATTCCTGCCGAAATTATTAACAAAGTACAAATTACCAATTTTAAATCGAAAGAAGAAAAACTCACAGGCGCGCAATCTAACGGCGAAACAAAAACTATTAATCTTACCATTGACGACGATAAAAACAAAGGTTTGTTCGGAAGGATTATTGCAGGATATGGAACAGATGACCGGTATGAATCGTCGCTTTTGTTTAATTATTTTAAAGATGATTTTAAAATTAGCGTTTTAGGATCATCAAACAACATTAATTCTCAAGGTTTTTCTACAGATGAAATTATGGATAATATGTCTGGTGGTAGAAACAGTTATTCTTCTTGGAGCAGCGATGGATCTTTTTCTGTAAACGGACTAGATTTTGGCGGACAGCAAGGTATCAGTCAAACCGATATGCTTGGTTTAAACTATAGCGATACATGGGGTAAAAAAAACAACGTAAACGGTAATTATTTATTTCGTGAAGTTGAAAACAGAAACAAAAACAAATCACGTATAGAGAATCTTTTACCTGAAAACAGATACATTACCGAATCGGAATCAGAACTACGTTCTAAATCAACAAAACACATTTTTAATTATGAAGTTGAAATAGCAATAGATTCACTTACAACATTATCAGTAATTCCCAAGTTAGAACGTGGTATTAGTTCATCACGAACTAGCGGATTTAGTGAAACTCGTAATGAATCAGGAGAATTGTTGAACGAATCTATCAATAATAATTTTACAAGTGGCGATACTTACAATTTTCAAAATCAATTATTGTTATCGCGCAGATTTAAACGTAAAGGGCGTAGTTTAAGTTTTACGTTCACCAATGACAACTCAAACAATCAAACAGAGCAACTAAGAAATTCTGCAAACTATTTTTATCAAACCCAGTTACCAGACGATATTAGAAATCAAAACATACAATCATCAAACCATACAGACCGCTATGCGCTGAATGTGGTTTATCGTGAACCTATTGGCAGTAAACAAACATTAACTTTTAGTGCTACGAATACGTGGAGAAATGAATTTCAAGGCAGAAATACTTTTGACTGGAATGAAAATGCTGATAATTTTTCTGATTACAACGATTTATTATCGTTCAGTAATAATTTAAAAGGAAACAGACTAGATCCAAGCATCGGATATCAGATAACTGGTGAGAAATTTTATTTTAGTGCAGGTGCAGGAACTGCCATAAACAATTACGATGTAGCATCTTATTACAACAGCACTAACTTTTTAAATCAACGTACCGATTTATTACCAAGTGTTAGAACATACGGAAATTACCGCATTGGAAAATCAACCAGCATCAGCGCCAATTATTCTTACCGAGAAGAAAGCCCTATGATGAACCAGTTGTTAGAATATGAAGATTTATCAAACCCGCTGTTTATATCGAAAGGAAATAAAGATTTACAAACAACTCAGCGTCATAACCTATATTTAAATTTCAACAATTACGATTGGCAAACACGTTCGGGATATTATCTGTATGCTGGCGGAACTTTTAATTCGCGCGATATAACATCATCTACCGTTTTCGATGAAAACTATGTTGGTTATTCTACCTACATAAATATCGAAAACACTTATGATTACTGGCTTGGAATTAATTACAACAAAAGTTTTCAATTGACCGAAAAAGATAAATTAACAGTTGCTTCAGGTATTGAGTTTAATGGTGGATTAGAGAAGGGTGTACAAAATGGCGTGCTTTACAATACCAATCGCATGTCAATTCAGCCTGAATTGAGCCTTACACTCGATTTTAATAAAAAACTGATTGTTAAGCCTAATTACGGATACGAGATTGTAAACAATAGTTTTGATAATTTTATTATTGATAAATCAAACTTTTTTAAACACAAGGCTGGCTTAATGATTACATCATACATGCCTAAAAATGTAGTCTTTGGAAGTGATATTATGTACGAATACAATTCTAATCTTTCCAGTGATTTTAGAAAAGATTTTTTACTTTGGAACGCTAGTTTAGGATACAATTTCTTAAATGAACGTTTCTTGGCAAAAGTTAAGATTTATGACATTTTAAATCAAAACCAAAGTGTTAGACGAAGTGTTTCACCAACAAATATTTCTGATGTACAAAACACCATCTTAAAACAATATGTAATGTTTTCTTTGACTTATAAACTGGAAAAGTTTGCAGGAAAAAAGAAAAGTAGATTCGGTTATGATGAAGACTAAAAAAACGCTCAAATGAGCGTTTTTTTATTTTGTTACTTCGTCTATAACTTTTATTGTTTCGTCTAAATCTTCGTACGATAAAGCATCGGTAATAAACCATGTCTCGTAGCTTGATGGCGCAATGTAAATACCGCGTTCTAACAAATCGTGAAAGAACTTTTTAAACTCGGGTGTATCAGCTTTTGATGCATCTTCGTAATTTTCAACTTGGTTCTCACAGAAGAAAATCGAAATCATGGATCCTACCTTATTTACTGTAAACGTTTTATTGTTAGCAGTCAAAACCTTACGAATTCCAGTTTCTAAATATGCTGTTTTTTCTTCTAATCGATTAAATAATTCGGCATCGTTATTTATTGCCTGTAACATTGCCAAACCAGCTGCCATTGCCAAAGGATTCCCCGACAATGTTCCTGCCTGATACACCGGACCAACAGGTGCCAGATAATCCATAATTTCTGTACGTGCAGCAAATGCGCCAACCGGTAAGCCGCCGCCAATTACTTTACCAAAACAAACAATATCTGCTTTTATGTTAAATAATTCTTGTGCACCACCTTTCGCTAAACGAAAACCAGTCATTACTTCATCAAAAATCAACAATGTTCCGTTTTCATCACAGATCGATCTTAATTCTTGAAGAAAATTATTCACAGGTGGCACACAGCCCATGTTTCCTGCTACCGGTTCAATGATAATCGCTGCAATTTCATTTTTATTAGCTTCGAACAATTCCTTTACAGAATCTAAATCGTTGAAATTTGCCAACAAAGTATCTTGAGCAGTTCCTTTTGTAACTCCGGGGCTCGATGGCACACCGAAAGTTGATAAACCACTACCTGCCGCTATTAAAAAAGAATCGGAATGTCCGTGATAGCAACCGCGGAACTTGATTATTTTTTCTCGCTTTGTATATCCTCTTGCTAAGCGAACAGCACTCATACAAGCTTCAGTTCCCGAGTTTACAAAACGAATTTTATCGATATTAGGAACCATTGAAACAGCTAATTTTGCAATTTCGGTTTCAATTTCTGTGGGAGTTCCAAACGATGTTCCCAACTTCGTTTTTTCAATTACGGCATCAATTACGGGCTGATACGCATGACCCAAAATCATTGGTCCCCATGAATTAATGTAATCTATGTATCGTTTATCGTCTTCATCAAAAAGATAAGCTCCATTTGCTTTTTTGATAAAAACAGGCGTTCCACCGACCGATTTAAACGCACGAACGGGAGAATTAACTCCTCCCGGTATATATTTTAATGCTTCAACGAATAATTCGCTGCTTCTTTGATAAATCATATTTTTTAATAAAGTTACTTTTTAATTACTTTATGTGTTTCTTTACTTGCATTTTTCTGTTCAATATCAATAAAATAAATTCCAGGTGAAAAATTTGACATATCAATTTTAGAGACATCAGTATTTACATTAATTATTTTACCCGATAAATCTTTCAATGTAATTTTTTGAACTTCTTTGTCTAAATATAAAAAATCATTAACAGGATTAGGATATATTATAATTTTTTCACTCTGATTCTTTTCTATACTTAAGGTATTAATATTATTTAGTCGTGTAATTCTACTTTGCGGTTGTTTGTTATATTCTGTAAAATTCCCTCCTACTAAAACTTTCCCATCAGCTTGCAATCCTACTGCGTAAACAAATGATCCTGAAGGATTTGGATGTCTTAAAAAACCTGATCCAATATCCAACGAACTATCCAATGTTCCATCCGAATTAAGGCGTGCAATCCTATTCTGGCTTTGCCCGTTAAATGTTCCAAAACTCCCTCCAATTATAATTTTACCATCTAACTGTAAAATAATTGACCCCACATAATCCCCTATTTGACCTACAGAATTACTATTATTAAAAGATGTATCTAAACTTCCGTTTGAGTTTAAGCGTGTTAAACACTTAGTTGTTTGCTGTCCATTATATTCAGTAAAGCGACCTCCTACTAAAATTTTCCCATCTGACTGAACAACAATTTTAGAAACAGTATTATTAAATCCAGTTCCAATATTAAAAGACCAATCGATGGTACCATTTGAATTTAAACGTAAAATCCATTTATTTTGCCTTAGATTATGATAATTTTCAAAATTCCCTCCTATAAGAATTTTGCCATCAGGCTGTAAAGCTATTGTTGAAATAGATGTATTAAAGTCTGGACCACCTGCCCCAATGGTAAAAGAAGAGTCTATAGTCCCATCTATATTTAGACGTTTTAAATAACCCTCGAAAACATTAGGGCTTTGATAAAAATATCCACCAACTAAAATTTTACCATCATTCTGTAAGGCAATTGAATTAACACTTTCACTATACAATATAGCATTATTGGTAAAAGAAGAGTCAATACTACCATCAGAATTTAAACGCATAAAAAAACCCTCTGTAGTTTGTGTTTTTGTCTTTACTCCTCCAATTAAAATTTTCCCATCTGGTTGCACAACTATTGCATTTATAATACCGTTTTCGCCTTGTGCAAAAACCATACTATCAAATGTAACATCTAAACTTCCATCTGAGTTTAAACGTGCAATTTTGTCTCTACTTTGTCCATTATAAGATATAAAGTTTCCTCCACCAGCTAAAATCTTCCCATCAGCTTGTAAAGCTAAGGTATTAACCCAATAATGGGTACCACCAGAAAAACCTGTACCATTACTATTAAATGAAGTATCTAAAGTTCCATCAACCTGTGCACACATGCTGTTACAAACTAAGAACAGTAAAAGAATCTTCGATATTAATATAATTTTTAATTTCATTTTGATGATTTATTGTACACGTAAATTTTGCCCTACTGAAATTGCATTACTAGACAAATTATTTAACTGCTTGATATGATCTACCGACGAATTGAATTTCTGACAGATTGCAAACAACGTATCACCTGCCTGAACGGTATAAGTTTGTGCTTGAGCTCCAAAATTTGTTGCTACAACTTCATCGGTTTTCTTTGCAACAAACTGATAGTTTGAACCTAAAACTTTTTGATCGTATTCGTACAATTTATAACGCTCTATAATGCTGATTAATTTTTGAGGATAACGAGGATCTGTAGCATAACCGGCTTTTTTTAAGCCTTTTGCCCAAGCAGAATAATCGCTTTTATCTAATGTGAACAAATTTTTGTAGTATACTCTGTTCGCTAAAAATTCTGAATGATCGTTGTAAGATTCCATTGCAGAATGGTATTTTCTAAAACATTCATCAGGTGCATCATCGGTATGAGATACCGTTTCACCCGTCCATTCTTCCTTGCATTTAATCCCGAAATGGTTATTGGCAGTTCTGCACAAAGTTCCGTTTCCTGATCCCGATTCTAAAATTCCTTGTGCCAATTTAATACTTGCAGGTATTCCGTATGTTTTCATACTTTGCATTGCAGCACCCGAATATAAATTTATATAATCTTCTACGGTATTTTTTGAAACATTTACTTTTGAAGTAGCTATTAATGTTTCACTGTCGTCTTTTTCTAGTAAAGGTTTAACAGGTTTTGCAGGCTTAACTTCTGCTACAGGTGTATTCTCTTTTTTAATTGCAGATGTAGTTTTAACAACTACCTTTTTCTTATTATCACCATTTCCGTATTCTTTGGCAATCTTTTCTTTTACTTTTGTATTATGAGCGGCGTTGCAACTCATTAAAATCAATCCTGTAAATAGTACGGACAATACTTTCTTCATATTTCAGCAATGTTAGATTGAAGCCCTTGTAAACCTCCGGTATGAATTATTAATATTTTTGAATCTGGTTTAAAATAACCTTTTGATATCAAATCAATTACACCAAAAAACGTTTTTGATGTATAAACAGGATCCAAAGATATTAAATATTTTTTAAAAAATTGTTTCATAAACTGTTTCAGTTCATCATTTATCTTTGCGTAACCTCCAAAATGATAATCAGTTACCAAATTCCACTGACTGTTTTCTGCATATTTTTGGATATCTTCTGTTAAGAAATCGCCTTTTAAAGCAGGAAAACCAATTGCTTTTTGGTGCGGTTGTAAACTGTTGATAATTCCAGAAATGGTTCCGCCGGTACCAACGGCACAACAGATAAAATCGAATAATTTATCATCATCCTTTAAAATTTCTTTACAGCCTTTTACCGCCAAATTGTTTGTTCCGCCTTCTGGAATCAAGTAAAAATCGCCAAATTTATTTTTTAACTGATCTAAAAACGCTGCGTTATTTTTATCTCGATATTGTGTTCTTGTTACAAATTCAAACTGCATTCCGTTTTCTGATGCTTTTTTTAATGTATGATTTTCCAGATATTTCTCTTGCAATTCTTCGCCACGAATCACGCCGATTGTTTCAAAACCAAATTCTTTGCCAGCCTCTGCAACTGCTGCAATATGGTTAGAATAAGCTCCGCCAAAAGTCAGCAATTTTGTAAATCCTAAATTTTGTGCTTCGGTTAGATTGTATTTCAGTTTTCGGAATTTGTTTCCCGATATTTCACTATGCAGTACATCTTCCCTTTTCACATAAACTTCGATTCCAAGATTATTCGGAATATCTATTTTTTGATTGAAGGATTTTTGTTGTGGCTGTATCATAAATAATTGAAAAAAGAAAAGAATTTTCGGTTGGCAAGATAATCCGGGTTCGATTCGTTTGCATAGGCTTCCCGTTCAAAAGAAATATTTCGGTATGCTTTTTTTCGATTTCTAAACTGAATCAATCTGAAAAAAAATTCTAAAACATACCAGATAAAAAACATAAGAATCAATAACTCTACCTGCTGACGTAAATGTATTTTTTCGTGATTTACAAAGGTTTTATTGGTACGCAGATAATTTTCGCGCGCAAAAATAAACGGATAAACAGTTATACCCGAAAAGCCTTTAGGCACCCAAAATTTAGAAATTATCAATCGCATAGTGCAAATTTACAATATAATAGAAAATTAAGATTAAAAACATCGGGCGAATTACTAAATTTGTAGTTATGAGAAAAGATTTAATTGAAGGAGAAGATTATTACCTTTCGGACAAAGGTTTTAGGATTTTTACCGAAAAATATCTTTTAAATCGCGGGCACTGTTGCATGAGTGGATGCAAACACTGCCCTTACGGATTTAGTAAATTAATCGATCAAATTAAGAAAAAAACAAAACCGAGAACTATGACGTTTCAAGAAGAAATTCTTCAGGGAATTCCGGCAGAATTGCCATCAAAAGCTTTATACGACGCTACAATTAATCACGCACCAAAGCGTAAAGAAATATTATCAGCAGAAGAAAAAACATTGGCATTACGTAATGCTTTGCGCTATTTTGAACCGCAACATCACGAAACGCTTATTCCTGAATTTAAGGCAGAATTGGATAAATACGGGCGAATTTACATGTACCGTTTTCGTCCGAAATACCGCATGTATGCTCGTGATATTAACGAATATCCAGGGAAATCATTACAGGCAAAAGCCATTCAAATGATGATCCAAAACAATCTTGATTATGCTGTGGCGCAACATCCGCACGAGTTAATCACTTATGGTGGTAACGGAGGCGTGTTCAGCAATTGGGCGCAATATCTGTTGACCATGAAATATTTGGGCGAAATGACCGATGAACAAACATTGGTTATGTATTCTGGTCACCCAATGGGCTTGTTTCCATCGCACAAAAATGCTCCGAGAGTTGTGGTTACTAACGGAATGATGATTCCTAACTATTCAAAACCAGATGATTGGGAAAAATTCAA
>Ga0308157_10008192_pt1 | contig 11951 bp, 10 predicted proteins | sample PhyBR1_FD_201035 | JGI IMG/M metagenome (GOLD analysis project Ga0308157, IMG submission 201035) | Phyllosphere microbial communities from UC Gill Tract Community Farm, Albany, California, United States - DLSLB.R1 | ecosystem: Host-associated > Plants > Phyllosphere > Unclassified | place: USA...
GGACTGGAAAGAAGTCAGAAGCTTCCTCGACAGCTAGTATCGGCTCTCCGGCAGTAACAACGCCGAGAACAGGGATCGTCGTTGGGCGAATCCCAATTTTTGATAATCCTTGTTGCGTCAATTCGATGGCACGTGGTTTCGTAGGGTCTCTTTGAATAAAGCCTTTTTTCTCTAATCGGGCAAGATGACCATGGACTGTCGATGTGGAAGAAAGCTGAACAGCTTCTCCGATCTCACGGACAGTCGGTGGATAGCCTTTTTGGGTCACTTGTTCGTGAATATATCGTAAGACTTCGATTTGTCTTGTTTCAGTTTGTCGGGCCACAAGGTACACCTTCTTTCACTTGATAACTAAATAGTACCATAGAAAATACTTGATTTCAAACAAATGTTCGCATTAAAGACTATTGATGTAGTTGTTTTTTTTTCATTTTTTATATAAGATGTAGGAGAAGCAAAAGCGAGGAGGAATAGTTGTGTTATCGCCTGAAAAAATCGAACGTATCAATCAGTTAGCTAAAAAGAAAAAAGCAGAAGGATTGACACCAGCTGAAGTCAAAGAGCAAAAGGAATTACGAGAAGCATATCTGACAGCCTTTCGTTCTGGCATGAGACATCATATTGAAGGGATGAAAGTGGTTGATCCCGATGGAAATGATGTCACACCAGATAAATTGAAAGAAATCCAGAAGAAAAAAGGCCTCCACGACCGAAATAGCAAGTTTTAGTAAAAAAAACTAAAAGTCGTTGCTTTTTCAGAGGAGATACTATAAAATTAGAAGTAGAAATATAGGTAAAAAAAACCTAAATTACAGGAGGGGTTACATTGTTTGATAAAATTGATCAGCTTGGTGTGAATACGATCCGTACATTGAGTGTCGATGCAGTACAAAAAGCAAATTCAGGACATCCGGGGTTACCAATGGGTGCCGCGCCAATGGCTTATGCCCTTTGGACGAAACACTTGAAAGTGAATCCGAAAACTTCTAAAAACTGGGCAGACCGTGACCGTTTTGTCTTATCTGCGGGACATGGTTCAGCGATGTTGTACAGCTTGTTGCACTTAGCAGGGTACCAAGTGACGATTGATGACTTGAAACAATTCCGTCAATGGGAGTCAAAAACACCAGGACACCCTGAGGTCAACCATACGGACGGCGTCGAAGCAACGACTGGTCCGTTAGGACAAGGGATCGCAATGGCTGTGGGGATGGCAATGGCAGAAGCGCATCTAGCAGCAACCTACAACAAAGACCAATTCAACGTCGTTGATCATTATACCTATGCGTTATGTGGCGATGGCGACCTGATGGAAGGTGTGTCTCAAGAAGCAAGTTCGATGGCTGGTCATATGAAATTAGGAAAATTAATCGTTTTATACGATTCAAACGATATTTCTTTAGATGGACCAACCTCAAAAGCCTTCACTGAAAATGTTGGCGCACGCTATGAAGCTTACGGTTGGCAACATATCTTGGTCAAAGACGGCAATGATTTGGAAGCTATCTCAAAAGCAATTGAAGAAGCGAAAGCCGAAACAGACAAACCGACATTGATCGAAGTGAAAACGGTCATCGGATTTGGTGCACCAAACCAAGGAACTTCTGCGGTCCACGGCGCACCACTTGGCTTAGAAGGCATTCAAAAAGCCAAAGAGATCTATGGTTGGGAATACCCTGACTTTACCGTACCAGAAGAAGTGGCGGAACGTTTCCGTCAAACGATGGTTGAAGAAGGCGAAAAAGCTGAAAATGCTTGGCGTGAGCTGTTCGCAGCATACAAAGCAGCGTATCCAGAATTAGCGCAACAATTCGAAGATGCTTTTGCTGGGAAGTTACCAGAGAATTGGGATGCCGAACTTCCAACGTACGACGAAGGTGAAAGCCAAGCGAGTCGTGTCTCAAGTAAAGAAGTTATCCAAGAATTATCAAAAGCGATCCCAAGCTTCTGGGGTGGTTCTGCCGATCTATCTGGATCAAACAATACGATGGTGACAGCAGACAAAGATTTCACGCCTGAACACTATGAAGGCCGCAACATTTGGTTTGGTGTTCGTGAGTTTGCGATGGCATCAGCGATGAACGGGATCCAATTGCATGGTGGTACCCGGATCTATGGGGGAACATTCTTTGTCTTTGTCGATTACTTGCGTCCAGCTGTGCGTTTAGCAGCGATCCAAAACACGCCAGTTATTTTCGTCTTGACCCATGACTCTGTGGCAGTTGGTGAAGATGGCCCGACGCATGAGCCAGTGGAACAATTGGCTTCGGTTAGAAGTATGCCAGGTGTCCATGTCTTACGTCCGGCGGACGGGAACGAAACTCGTGCGGCGTGGAAAGTTGCGATGGAATCCACAGATACACCAACGATCTTAGTCTTGAGTCGTCAAAATCTACCAGTTCTTCCAACAACAAAAGAAGTGGCAGATGATATGGTTAAAAAAGGTGCCTATGTCTTGTCTCCAGCTAAAGGGGAACAACCAGAAGGAATCTTGATCGCGACAGGTTCAGAAGTGGATCTAGCGGTCAAAGCGCAAAAAGTATTGGCGGAACAAGGAAAAGATGTCTCAGTGGTTTCTATGCCAAGTTTTGATTTGTTCGAACAACAATCTGCAGAATATCAAGAAAGTGTCTTGCCAAAAGCAGTGACGAAGCGTGTTGCGATTGAAGCGGCTGCTTCATTCGGATGGGAACGTTATGTAGGAATCGAAGGTCAAACGATCACGATCGATCACTTTGGTGCTTCTGCTCCTGGAAACAAAATACTTGAAGAATTTGGTTTTACAGTAGATAATGTAGTCAACGTCTTCAATCAATTATAGACAAATACTGAAAGCAGTTCGATTGGAGTGCTTGGAGATTTTTTCCAAGCCTCCAATTTTCTATTTTTTTTAGGTACAAATTAGTAAAAAGGGATAATTGTCGTTACTTTTGTGTTACTTTTTGATTACGTGAAGATTACAAAAAGTAAATAATTGAAGATTCGTTTGAGTTTCAATAAAATAAAACGTATAATTTAAATGATTAAGTTTCGTTTAAGAGGAAGTTTTATTTACTGTTTCATTTGAGGAGGAATTTGAATGCAAGAGCTGAGAACCCGTAGCGCTCGACACCATAGGCCCAAAAGGAAAATGACCATCAATAAAAAAGCCATTGCACCTTTAGTGGGGACAAGCCTATTAGTTGGGCCAATGTTGGTCACAGCAACACCACAAACTGTACGTGCGGATGAGTTAGATGTCGCATCTTCTGCCGATCCGCAAGCATTTATCAATCAAATCGGATGGGCTGCTTCTGAAGTTGCAGCAAGCAATGACTTATATGCATCTGTCATGATTGCACAAGCATTACTTGAAAGTGCGTATGGTACATCTGGATTATCAAGTGCACCATATTACAACTTATTTGGAGTCAAAGGTAGCGCAGGTCAATCTGTGGTATATATGAATACGCAAGAATATTTGAATGGTCAATGGGTAACGATGAACGAACCTTTCCGTCGCTATTCATCTTATTGGGAATCATTCCAAGATCATGCGAATGTTTTACGTTCTACTAGTTTTTCGACAGGCGATTATCATTATTCAGGTGTATGGAAAAGTAATACAACCAGCTATTATGATGCAACAGCTTATTTAACTGGACGTTATGCAACAGATCCTAATTACGCATACAAATTAAATGAATTGATCAGCACATATAATCTGACTCGCTTTGATACACCATCAACTGGTTCAACAACAACTAGTACGACAAGTACCACAACGACTAGTACGACAACCTCTACAACGACTACGACAAGTAGTAACCAAACTTATACTGTCGTCTCTGGAGATACACTTTGGGATATTGCTCAAAAATTTGGTATGTCCGTCGATGATCTGATGGCAAAAAATGGCATGACGATGTCAAATTATTCATTATTGGTTGGACAAGAAATCAATGTCTAACTTTATATCAACTTAAAAATAGAGGCATATCCAATGATATGCCTCTATTTTTTGCTTCTCCAGTAAGAATCACTCGCAGAAGTACCTCTTTTGTATTATGATTAATAGAGAAGCAAATGAAGGGGGAAAAAACATGACACAGATTTATCAGTCGATCACAGAATTGATCGGTAAAACACCTATCGTTCGATTAAATAAGATGGTTCCAGAAGGAGCTGCGGATGTTTTTGTTAAATTGGAATTCTTCAATCCAGGTGGAAGCGTGAAAGACCGTATTGCCTTAAATATGATTGAAAAAGCAGAACATGATGGAATATTGAAACCGGGTGATACAATCATTGAACCAACTTCAGGGAACACTGGTATTGGTTTAGCGATGGTCGGTGTAGCCAAAGGATATCATGTGAAACTTGTTATGCCTGAAACGATGAGTATCGAGCGTCGCTTATTGATGAAGGGCTACGGAGCAGAACTAATTTTGACTCCAGGGACAGAAGGCATCAGTGGTTCAATCAAAGAAGCAAAACGTCTGGCTGAAGAAAATGGGTATTTCTTGCCTCTGCAATTTGAAAACCCAGCTAATCCATTAGTTCATGAAAAAACGACTGGTCCAGAAATCCAAGCGGCGTTTGGTGTGAATGGGTTGGATGCGTTTGTCGCAGGAATCGGTACTGGTGGAACGATCACCGGTGCGGGACACGAATTAAAACGGATCAATCCAGCACTTAAGATCGTTGGAGTTGAACCAGCCGAATCTGCCGTTTTAGAAGGAAAAGAACCTGGTCCACACAAAATCCAAGGAATCGGAACAGGGTTTGTCCCGGATACGTTAGATACGAATGTATATGATCAAGTCTTATCAGTATCTAGTGAGCAAGCAATGATCACAGCTCGCCGTATGGGGCAAGAAGAAGGTATCTTAGTGGGTGTTTCAGGAGGGGCCGCAGTTGAAGCTGCACTTAATGTAGCTAAAGAACTAGGTGCTGGAAAAAAAGTTCTTGCAATTATTCCTGATAACGGAGAACGTTATTTGTCTACTCCTTTGTATCAGGATATGTAAGTCTACGTGAAAATCTGAATAAAAAGTGTGAAATAATGGTGAAACATCCGTTATTTTACACTTTTTTTGCATAAAATAGGCAAAATTATAAAATTCTTTTCTTTTTCTTTCCATAATATGTAGATTTAAAAAAATAAAAATAGTATGATAATAAAAGAACAATAAGGTGGGGTTTTGTTTATATGGAAAATAAAAAAGTAGAAGCGGCGATCGAGCAGCTGAAAAAAGAAAATATTCGGATTACGCCGCAAAGATACGCAGTTTTAGAGTATCTGATCGAGCATCGTTCACATCCAACTGCAGATGAAATCTACAAGGCGCTTGAGCATCGCTTTCCTAATATGAGTGTTGCTACAGTTTACAATAATTTACGATTGTTCACATCGATCGGCTTTGTTCAAGAAATGAAATATGGTGATGCATCAAGCCGATTTGATTTTAGTTCACAAAGACATTATCATGTGATTTGCCAAAATTGCGAGACGATCGTCGATTTTCATTATCCAGGGCTAGAAGATATTGAAATGGCGGCGGGGCGCTTAACTGATTTTGAAATCCATGATCATCGTTTAGAATTATATGGGCTATGTCCGAATTGCAAAAAATAAATCGTGCGAACATCTGAAACATCGATAAGGTCAAATGACTTTGTTGATGTTTTTTTGTCTTTCATTTGTGACGTGTAGAAAAACATGGGATACCTACTCCTGTTAAATTAAGAGGAAAACACACTAACAGTTTTAAGAAAGGTGACAATATTTATGCGATTTTTTATGCGATTTCGTATTCATTCACAAGCATAGTGGTGTTAGTTTAAAACATCACAAAAAGAACGTTTATTTATCAGCGTTTTAAATCGAAAATGCGCAAAATATGATAAGTAAGACCTTGTGAATTCACAAGCATAAAACTGTTGGATACGTTTTAATTTTGCTATAGTAAAAATTGTCAAAGGACAAATCGTTTATCGGAGGGACACACATGAAAGTAGTAGTAATCGGCTGTACCCATGCAGGAACAGCAGCAGTAAAAAGTATCTTAAAAAACAACCCAGAAGCAGATGTTACAGTTTATGAACGTAACGACAATGTTTCATTTTTATCTTGTGGGATCGCATTGTATGTTGGAGGCGTCGTGAAAGACCCAGCAGGCTTGTTCTATTCAAACCCTGAAGAGTTAGCTTCGTTAGGTGCGAAAGTGAAAATGGAACATGATGTCACTGATGTTGACACAGAAAACAAACAAGTAACAGCGAAAGATTTAAAAACTGGCGAAACTGAAACAGTTTCTTATGACAAATTAGTAATGACTACTGGTTCATGGCCAATCATCCCGCCAATCAAAGGGATCGAATCTGAAAATATTCTTTTATGTAAAAACTATAACCAAGCAAACGAAATCATTGCTAAAGCAGAAGAAGCGAAGAAAGTAGTGATCGTTGGTGGTGGTTATATTGGGATCGAATTAGTCGAAGCGTTTGTCGAGTCTGGCAAAGAAGTGACATTGATCGATGGTTTAGATCGTATCTTGAATAAATATCTTGATAAACCATTTACGGATGTGTTAGAAAAAGAATTAGTCGATCGTGGCGTTACTTTAGCTTTAGGTGAAAACGTTTCTGAGTTCATTCCAGATGAGAATGGTAAAGTAAAACAAGTAACTACAGCTAGCCAAACATTTGATGCGGATATGGTTATTTTGTGTGTTGGTTTCAGACCAAATACAAAATTAGTAGAAGGTAAAGTAGAAACATTGCCAAACGGCGCAATCAAAGTAAATGAGTACATGCAAACAAGCAATCCAGATATTTTTGCAGCGGGCGATTCAGCAGTTGTCAATTATAACCCAAGTGGTACGCAAAACTACATTCCTTTAGCAACAAATGCGGTCCGTCAAGGATTGTTAGTAGGAAACAATTTAACAGAGCAAAAAATGGCTTATCGTGGAACACAAGGAACTTCTGGTTTGTACTTATTCGGTTGGACGATCGGTTCAACAGGTGTAACAACAGAAAGTGCCCCAATGAATAACTTGGATGTCCAAGCAACACTATTTGAAGATAACTATCGTCCAGAATTCATGCCAACGACTGAAAAAGTCATGATGGAATTAGTATATGAAAAAGGAACAAATCGTATCGTAGGCGCACAATTCATGTCTAAATACGACATCACTCAATCTGCTAATACGATGTCATTAGCGGTTCAAAATAAAATGACTGTTGAAGACTTAGCTCTTTCTGACTTCTTCTTCCAACCTCATTTTGACCGTCCTTGGAACTACTTGAATCTTCTTGCACAAGCAGCTCTAGGAGAAATCGAGACAGCTCAATAATTGGTCAAAGCGTCATAGACGAGCCATCTGGAAGCAATATTGTTTCCAGATGGTTCTTTTTTTTTGGAACTCAACTGGCTATTTAAAGGTCAAAATTTTTTATTGACACTTTTTGTTTTATTTCTCACGAGACAGGAATGGTTTGTTGCAGACTTCACCAGTTGCAATTAGTTGTTTTCCTTTGTTTTTTTTGTCAAAATAATAGATGTAATTAATTTCCAACAAAGCAGATGTAGTGAGTTGGACTAGAGGAGGATCATTATGGAAAAAGAATATTTTGTACAACAGGATAATTTTATTGAAGATTACAAAAAAGTGACAGGGAATGAAACGATCGATTTCGATTCATTAGCAGAAGAAGTGATCAATCAATTAAATGAAACTCAAGCAGAAGAATTCGTTTTATCTGGAGATGAGACAACAGATGGGGAGGACCATCAATTCCCGTTTAGTCGACGGATCTATACCGATGAAAATGATGGAACATTGAATACAGAGTATACGTATGAAGGACAACCATACGAGCTACGAACGGATGACGAAGTACAATAATAAACGTCCTATCGAGCGTGAGCGTCATTTTCTAAGCTGCTTGTAGATTAGATATGAGACCTTTTCATAGAGGAGAGCATATACTAATACAAGCAGCCTTTTTTTCTAGCATACATATATTCCGAAAAGTGAAAACTAAATATAAAAACCACTAAATCATTTTAAAAAAATTCAAATAATCCTTTCTTGCTTCAATTCTTATTTTTACGTATACTAATTTTAAAGCGAGGGATAATAATGTTGAATTTAGAAAACTATTTAAAAGCTGGTCAAACGATCGTTTCCAATCTTTTGCTGAAAAATTATCATCGTATCGGCTTACAAGCAGATGAATTTTTATTTATTTTACAGTTGCATATGGCACAGTCAGAAGGGGATTCTTTTCCAGATCTGACGATCATTTCCCAGAATATGGGTGTCAAGCAAGAAAAAGTTTTTCAAATCTTGAATCGATTGGTCAGTGGTCATTTCATAGCAATTGAAACTACCCTTATCGATGGACGTAAAGCAGATCGTTATGATTTGACGCCTACTTATGCGCATCTAGAAAGACTATTAGAAAAAGACTCTCTAAAGCAAGAAGAAGAAGTGCATGAAAAAACAACACGCTCAGTCTATCAATTATTTGAACAAGAATTTGGACGTCCGCTATCCTCTATTGAATTCCAGCGAATTGGACAGTGGTTGGAAGAGGACCATTATCATCCGGAGATTTTGAAACTAGCTTTACGGGAGGCTGTATTGAACCAAGCGTATAGTTTCAATTATATCGACCGTATCTTATTATCTTGGGAACGGAAAAATTTAAAAACCAAACAGCAAGTAGAAGAAGATCAAAAACGCAGAAAGCAGCAACTGCTTCAAAAAGAAATCGATCAGCCAGCCCAACAAGAAGAGCTGCCAAAAGTATCATTAAAGAATTGGCTGGAAGAATGGGAGTAATATGTTAGGTAAACAACGTACAATGGAAGCTTTTGAGAAAATGTATGAGATGTTTCCAGAAGCACATGGAGAATTACAGCATAAGAATCCTTATGAATTATTGATTGCCGTCATTTTAAGTGCACAAGCGACAGATGTTTCGGTCAATAAGGCAACACCTGCTCTATTTCAGGCTTTTCCAACTCCTGAGGCGTTAGCTAAAGCCCCACTAGAAGAGATCATTCCTAAAATAAAAACAATTGGATTGTATCGGAATAAAGCGAAAAATATTAAAGCATGTGCGCAACAGTTGATTGATCATTTTGAAGGACAGGTCCCTCAGACAAGAGAAGAGTTGGTCTCATTACCTGGTGTGGGTAGAAAAACAGCAAATGTGGTGCTTGGGGATGCATTTGGGGTGCCAGCTATAGCAGTTGATACTCACGTAGAACGTGTGACGAAACGACTAAGAATCTGTAAATTGGATGCGTCAGTACAAGAAGTTGAACAAACATTGATGAAAAAGGTGCCGGAAAATTTATGGGTAAAAACGCATCATACATTGATTTTCTTTGGACGGTATCACTGTACTGCTAGAAGTCCCCGCTGTGAAGTATGTCCTTTACTGGATATGTGCCAGGATGGCAAAATGCGAATGAAAAATCCTGCAAACAAACACTTAAAATAAGAAAGAAGAGGTCATGACAGAAGTGTTTAGCCTCGATCAATAAGGCACCATCCACGAAAATTGTTCGTCCAATTTTTTGTGGATGTGCCTTATTTCTGAATTAGTTACTTTTATTCCCGCCATTTATTCGATTTTCGAATATGTAATCCCATTTTTTTTGCAAAGAAACAAATATTGAGAAAGAGGCATAAGAGAAAAAGAATAAATGATTGTTTATAACATTACAAGCAAATTTGCTGAATGATACAAATGAGAATTATTTCGACGAAATAAATAATAAAAAATTATTAGGATAATAAAATAAATCAGTTATTTTATTATGATGTTTTTATAAAATATGCATGTTAGAATTAGGCAATTATAACACGTTTAATTTATTTATTTTGTTTTAAGTATGTTATATTTTTAGTTTTAAATAAAAGAGTTTTCTGTTAGAATTTAATTATAGAGGAGGAATTATATGATTAAAAAAACATTACTTTTATCAACTTTAGTTTTAACAATGGCTGGATGCGCTACATCTGCCCAAGGAGAAGATACAACTAGTACAACAAATGAGACACAGAAGGAAACACCGGTCATTACTCTTTCGGATGTAGAAGAAGCACAACAAGAATGGGCAGAAAATATTATCGCTATTGGTGAAGCTAGCTTGGAAAGTGACGAAAAAGCCGAAGAAAAAGCGCTTGAGACACTGGAAAACCTTTATGCTTACGATGATGGTCAAGTACTCTTCAAACCAACGAAAGCTGCGGAAGTACCATTTCGTGGAACAAAAGATGAAGCACTATCTTATTTTGTTGGTGGGGACATCGCAGAAGATGGTGGATTTGCCTTAGAGCCTTGGACAGATATCCGCTTTGATAATCACGACACGATCTTGAACGGTGATACAGCGATTTCTTCAGGTGTATACTATTTTACTTCTGGGGAAACCAACGAAGAAGTCAAAGTTGAATACACATTTGGTTATATCATGGATGAGGATGGCGACTTAAAAATTCAGTTACATCACTCAAGTGTGCCATTCGGATAAGAAAAGATATATGGCTAAATCAACAAAATGACTGACTATCCTGCTTGATCTTTTAACACTTCCACCATGTAAGATTGATACATAATGTAGGATAGTCAAACGAATCATCGAAATAAATTATCAGCACTAACTGAAATGATTTTAAGCAATATTTGTAAAGCAACTGGAGGATCAAACGAGGCAACTCGTTGGTTCTTCAGTTTTTTTGCTAGGTATCGCATGCAAATAAATCAATAAATTTCTCTTAAATTTATTGGAATAAAATAAATTCAAGAATATAATTATTGGAATTTTATGCAGAAATATTCTAATATTAAATTGTACTTGTTTTTTTATAATAGTTATTTTAGGTTATCGATTAAAAGCGAACGAAGGTTTACACCGTTCTCATGTCAAATAATTACTATAAATCAACAAGTATCTTTTGTTTTCTGAATAGTAAGAATATTTTTGCTATTTAAAAATGACAGGGAAAGATTGAGGTGATGTTATACTATTTGAATTTTTACATTTCAACTATAGATTGAGGAGAAAACAAATATGCTGCCAGATAAATTAATATTATTATTCATTACAAAAACACAATTTTTACAAATGAAGGTATTAAAAGAAATGAAACATGGAGCAGTCTCAATAAAAAAGCTGGAAGATGAAATGGATCTAACAAAAAGACAAGCAAGGAAGATACTTCAAAATTTGATGACAGAATATGAAGAAAGTGGATTCTCAAAGAAAACGCACACTTCTTTGATTCTAGATAAAGATGAATTGCGCTGTGTGCCACAACTAATAGATACGGAATATCTCGAGTTGATCAATATTTTTCAAGAAAGATATTTTGCAGAGTCAAATTTGTATCAGACATTGTTATATGTGTTGGAAAAAAGGAAATTCAGTGTTTCAGATATCGCAAAATATCTAATCTATAGTGAATCACATGTATACAAACTTTTAGGAAAGTTGAAAGAATTGTTTCAATTATTAAAAATCGATATTCGATTGATGAAGATCAATGAAACATTGATTGAGTTAGCAGGTAGTGAGTCTACTATACGTATGTTGCATTATTTAAGTATCGCTGTTATTTCAAAAGGAAACTATTGGTTGTTCAAAACGATTACGCAAGAAGAAGTAACCAACTTACGCTTATCCATCAACTTTGATCATTACCAAAATTTATCTCCGCTTGGGAAAAAGCGTATCAACTATCTATTAGCGGTCAGTTTGATATCTTTGAAAAATGGATACCAAATCCATGATCTACCCTTAGAACTCGTGGAGCTAGGAGAAACAGTCTATAAGGAGGAGATGGATGCATGTTTAGAAAAGCTGACTGTCAAAAAGATGATAGATGGAACAAATTCACGAAATGAATGTATCCATTTCGCCTTTCTATCCAACTATTTTGCAC
>Ga0308157_10008193_pt1 | contig 11950 bp, 14 predicted proteins | sample PhyBR1_FD_201035 | JGI IMG/M metagenome (GOLD analysis project Ga0308157, IMG submission 201035) | Phyllosphere microbial communities from UC Gill Tract Community Farm, Albany, California, United States - DLSLB.R1 | ecosystem: Host-associated > Plants > Phyllosphere > Unclassified | place: USA...
GCGAGACCGGCGCGTCGGTGGACAGGCGCAGCGTCATGCCCTCGCCCACGTAGCGGATGTGGTTGCTGCCGCGCGTGATCCCGGGTTCGGTCTGCCCCCAGTCGTAGCGCACCCTGAGCGCCACGCGGATGCGCGGCGCGCCCTGGATGGGGCGCACCCGGCGCACCAGCGTCATGGGCCGGAAGTAGCGCGAGCGGCTGTAGAAGCGCGGGGCGAAGTCGGTGATCTCGATGCCGTGGCCGGCCTTGTCGAACAGCTGCGTGCGCAGGATCGCGGTGTTGGGCTCGTACCACTGGTGGGCCGAGGCCAGGTCCTCCAGTTCGACGGCGAAATGGCTGCCCTCGTCGCCGGGCTGCAGCAGGGCGTTGAAGACCGGGTCGCCGTCGAAGCGGGGCAGGCAGCACCACACCATGCGGGCATGGTCGTCGATCAGCGCGCTGATGGCGCAGTTGCCAATCATGCCCAGGTTCAAGGACCCGGACCGGGGTTCGGTGGCTGCCGTGTTCATCGTTCGCGCTCCCAGGTGGTGCGTGCAGAAGACAACCAGCCGCGCAGCGCGGCGGATGTCATGCAGCGGTGTTGTGCCATGGTCGGCCCCTCGCCGACCTTGATGCCCCATCCCCCCAGCGCCTGCACGGCGGCAAAGCCGGCCTCGTCGGTGACGTCGTCGCCCACGAAGACCGGCGTGCGGCCCGCGAACGGCGGCTGGGTCATGAAGTCGACGATGGCCTGGCCCTTGTGGACGCCACGGGGCTTGACTTCAAAGACATATTTGCCGCGCAGCAGTTCCACGCCGTCCACATGCTGCATCGCGCGCACCAGCGTGTCGTGGCACAACGCTTCCAGCGGGGGGGCCAGGCGGTAGTGCAGGGCCACGCTGGCGCGCTTGGCCTCCACCAAGAGGCCGGGGTGCCGCGCCGCGAGGTTCTGCGCGGCTAGCAGGACGGGCGCCAGGTCCGGCGGCTCGATGGCGGGGTGGGAGGCGTCGCCCAGACGGTATTGCGCTCCGTGTTCGCTGGCCAGCGGCAGGCGCAGCGGCGCGAGGAATCCATCGACGTCGGCCTCGGGCCGACCGGTCACGATGGCCAGCGCCCCCCCCAGGTGGGCATGCAGGGACGCCAGTGTGGGAACCAGGCCGGAGGCTACGCGCACGGCCTCGGGGCGCGGCGCCAGTTCGGTCAGCGTGCCGTCGAAGTCTAGAAAAAGCGCATGGGCAGTTGTCAGTAACGGGAGCAGCTGCATGGGGCACGACCTTAGCAGATGGCGTTAAACCGCCTGCCGTGGAAGGGGGCTTTGGAAGTGGTAATCGTGCGTAACTTCCTGCCACCGCCCGTGCATCCGTGCACCGGTGCGCCGGGCAAAGAGTTGCCGGCCGTGCCTTGAAATGCCGTGCCCTGGCCGCACTGTGCAGAAAGAAAGAAGAACCGGTCCGCCCCCCACCCACCACGCCCTTCGCATGAACGACGCCCTGCACATTGTCTGCCCGCACTGCCACACCACCAACCGCGTGCAGGCCGCCGACCTGGCCAGCGCGCCCGACTGCGGCAAATGCCACCAGCCCCTGTTCGCGGGCGCGCCGCTGGCGCTCGACGCCCACAGCTTTGACCGCCATGTGGGCCGAAGCCACATCCCGGTGCTGGTCGATTTCTGGGCGCCGTGGTGCGGGCCATGCCGGCAAATGGCCCCGGCGTTCGCGCAGGCCGCCCGCGAGCTGGAGCCGCGCGTGCGCCTGGCCAAGCTCGACACCGAAGACCACCAGTCCATCGCGGCGCGCTATGCGATCCGCAGCATTCCGACCATGATCCTCTTCCAGCAGGGGCGCGAGGTGGCGCGCATCTCGGGGGCGCTTGGCGCGGCGGACATCGTGCGCTGGGTGCGGACGGCGGCGGGCTAAAAAAAGCCCACGCGTCAGCGAATTCCGAGCGCCCGGTCGAGCGACACCTTGCCCGCGCCGCGCCCCGCCAGGTACAGCAGCAACCCCGCCCATGACAGGTGCGTGGGCCAGGCGCCGGGGTAGACAAACACCTGGATGACCAGCGTCATGCCCAGCAGGGCCAGCGCGGACAGGCGCGTGCACAGGCCCAGCACCAGAAGGACAGGGAACACATGTTCGGCCACGGTGGCCATCTGCGCGGCCAGTTCAGGCGCGATCAGGGGCAGCCGGTATTCCTCGCGGAACAGCGCATAGGCACTGTCGGAGAGGGTGAACCAGCCCTCGACCTTGGTGCGCGCCGAGAGCCAGAAGATGCCCGCCACCGCCACCCGGTTGACCAGGGCCAGCAGGCTGTGCGGTGTGAGCCGGGCGGCGGCATCGGCCAGGCGGGCCAGCAGCAGGCGCGGGCCGCTGGCGGGGGCGGTGGGGAGGCGGGTGGTGGTCATGGGGACTCCTTCGCCTGTGCGGGCATCGTGGGGATCAGGGCGCCTGCGTCCAGCAGGGTGCCCATCAGGGCCGCAAAGTCGGCGGCAGGGTCGGCAGCCAAGGCTTGGGTGGCGGCGGCCTCCAGCGTCTGGCTCTTGGCGCAGGCGTTCAGAAAGGCCACTCCGGCGCGCGGCAGGGGGTGCCAGGTCACTTGCGCATGAGGCCGGGTGAGCAAGGCGCCATCGCCGGACCAGTCCAGAGACCCGGGCAGGGCCAGGCCTTCGCGGTGGCTCCGCCACAGGGCATAGGCGGGATGCTCGTCGCACCAGGCCCAGCGTGCGGCAGGGTGGGGACGCAGCCGCGCCAGGGGCAATGTGGCGGGTGCCTGCCGTGCAAGCCATGCCCGGCCGACGGCGGTGGCATCCGCCGCGAGATGGCATTCGGTCCAGCAGCGGTCCAGGCGCGCCACCGCGGGCAGGTAGGGCAGCCCGGCCGCCGGTGCGAACCCGGCCAGAAAGCCGGCAAACGCTGCACCGTACTCCATCAGCAGCCCGTCACGGGGCGGCTGCGCGCAGACATGCGCCGCCGCGGCGGCGCGGAACCAGTCTTCGCCCACCAGCTGGCACACCGTGGGGTAGCTGGCCTGCAGGGCATCGATGCAGCCCTTGAGCACGGTGTTGCGGTACACGGCAAAGCCGGGTTGGGCCTCCAGCGCGGACACCCACGGCGCCAGCGGGGCGTGGCCGAGCAGCGCGGCGCTGAAGCCGTCCTGGAATGCGGTCAGCCGCATGCTGCCTCCTCGGGCTGCGCCGCTGTGAGCGCGCGGTGGGCCTGGTCGCGCTCGGCCAGCAGTTCGCTGAACGCGGGCAGGTGGTCGTCGCGCTCGATCAGGGTGGGCACGGGGCCGGTGCGTGCGATCACCTGCTCGTACAGCGCCCACACCGCAGGGGCTATGGGCGCGTCGTGGCTGTCGATGAGCAAGGCGTTGCCAAGCACCGGGTCGGCATGGTGGCCCGCCAGGTGGATCTCGGCCACGGCATGCAGAGGGAATGCATCGAGGTACGCCTGCGCGCTGAAGCCCAGGTTGTTCGCGCTGACATGGACGTTGTTCACGTCCAGCAGCAGGCCGCAGCCGGTGCGGCGCACCAGTTCGGCCAGGAATCCGGTTTCGGCCCAGTCGTGGCCGTCGATGTGCAGGTAGTGCGTGGGATTCTCGATGGCGATGGGCCGCTGCAGCACGTCCTGCGTGCGGGCGATGTTGCCAGCGATGCGGTGCAGCGCCGCGTGCGTGCGGGGAAACGGCAGCAGGTCGGGCAGGTACTGCCCGCGCCAGGTGGACCATGCCAGGTGCTCGGACACGAGCACGGGCTCCACGCGCCGCGCCAGTGCGGCCAGGCGCGCCAGATGGGCAGCGTCGGGCGGCGCATCCGCCGCCAGGGACAGAGAGACGCCATGCAGCGCCACGGGGTGGCGCGCGCGGATGGCTTCCAGCCAGGCCAGGCGCGGGCCGCCGTCGGCCAGGTAGTTTTCGGGGTGCACCTCCCACCACAGGCCGGGGGCGGTGCACCGCAGCGCCTCGTCGTAGTGCTGGGGCTTGAGGCCCAGGCCGGCGGTGGGAAGCGCCATGGCCTCAGGCCTTGGCGGGTGTCAGCGAACCCATGCCCTTGGGCGTCTTGATCGATGCGCAGGTGCCCGCGGGCACGAACTTCCAGGCGTTGCCCTGGTAGTCCATCTTGGCGGTGCCGGCGCAGGTGGTGCCGGGGCCGGCGGCGCAGTCGTTCTTGCCGGCCATCGAGACGCCATAGCACTTCTCCATGGCGGGCTTGGCGCCGTCCATGGGGGCGGTCTGGGCGATGGCGGCGCCAGAGGCCAGGGCGGCAAGCGCCAGGGCGCCGAGGCTGAGGGTGCGTGTGGTCATGGTGGAGTCTCCAGGGGTTGAGGGGTTGCATCCGACCGGGCGCTGCGCAAAGGTGGCTACCAGTGGCCCGATTTGCGTTGTAATTCGCGCAGTGCGGCGGGCTGGTTACGGCGCCGTGCAAAAAAATCGCGGCGGCATGGCAAAAAAGATTTTTTGCGGTGCCTGTAACCCATTGGCTTCGGGATACGAATTGCCTGCAGGGAGACACCATGGAGATAGTGGAAGAGCGCCTGCGCGGCTTGCTGCTGCAGGGGCTGGATGCCGACGCTGCCGCCTACCAGCGCTTTTTGAAGGAGCTGAGCGCCCACCTGCGCGCCTTCCTGCGCCGCCGCCTGGCGCAGCGGCCCGATGAGGTGGAGGATCTGGTGCAGGAGACGCTGCTGGCCGTGCACAACCAGCGCCACACCTACCGGCCCGAGATGCCGGTGACGGCCTGGGCGCACGCGATTGCGCGCTACAAGCTCATCGACTGGCTGCGCTCGCATGCCGTGAAGGAAGGGCGCAACGACCCGCTGGACGAAGCCAACGAGCTGTTTGCCAGCAGCGACAGCGAGGCCGCCGAAGCGCGGCGCGACCTGGGGCAGCTGCTGCGCACCTTGCCGGACAAGCAGCGCCTGCCGATCGAGTACGTGAAGCTGGAAGGTCTGTCGGTGGTCGAGACGGCGCGCCTCACGGGGCTGTCGGAGTCGGCCGTCAAAGTCGGCGTGCACCGGGGGCTCAAGGCCCTGGCCGCCAGGATCAGGGACATGGCTTACGCAAAACAGGGCTCGAGCAAATCGCCGGCCACGGCCGGCCGGCCGCTGGTGCGTCCTGATTTGCGTAAGTCCCAGGAGGAATGACATGAAAACCGATGAATTGATCCACCTGCTGGCCGCTGATGGCGGGCCGGTGCGGACCACCGCGATGGAGCAACGGCTTGCCGTGGCCGCCGCCGTGGGCATTGCCGGTGCCGGCGTGTTGATGCTGGCCCTGTTCGGCCTGCGCCCCGACCTGCCGGCGACCCTGGCGCTGCCCATGTTCTGGGGCAAGCTGGTGTTTGCCGCTGCGCTGGCCGCAGCCGGGCTGGCGCTGCTGCGCCGCATGGCCCGCCCGGGCATGGCGGTGGGGGCCGCGGCCCTGTGGCTGGCCGTGCCGCCGCTGGTGCTGTGGGCCCTGGCCCTGCTGGCGCTGTCGCAGGTGAGTGCGGCGGAGCGGGTGCCGCTCGTCCTGGGCAGCACCTGGCGCACCTGCCCGTTCAATATCGCCGCGCTGTCGGTGCCTGCGCTGGCCGCGGGCTTCTGGGCCCTGAAGGGTGGCGCACCCACGCGCCTGGCCTGGGCGGGCGCGGGCGCCGGTCTGCTGGCGGGCGCGCTGGGCGCGCTGGTGTATGCCCTGCATTGCCCCGAGATGGCCGCGCCGTTCCTGGCGGTCTGGTACCTGGCCGGCATGGCCATTCCGACGGCGCTGGGCGCGCTGCTGGGGCCGCGCCTGCTGCGCTGGTAGCCGCTGCCGGCGAAGGCCGGCGGGTGGGCCGCTGCTCAGGCCGCGACCCGCTTGTTGTACGCGCGAAAGACCGTGTCCAGCGTCCAGTCCAGCGATTCGTAAAGCGCCTGCGCGGCGGTGTTGGTGTGCGCCGTGGTCAGGTCCATGCGCACCTTGCCGTGGGCCCGGGCCGTGGCTTCGGCGGTCACCAGCAGGCTGCGCCCGGCGCCTGTCTTGCGTGCGGAGGGGGCCACGAACAGGTCGTACAGCGTGTAGATGGGCGCCGCCTCCACCGAGCAGAACGTGGGGTAGAGCTGGCAAAAACCCACCGCCGCCCGGGATGCGTCCTGCGCCAGCAGGATCACCGACTCTTCGCGCTCCAGCCGGGCCGCGATGAAGGCCCGTGCGCCGGCGAGGTCTGGCGCCTGTTCGTAGAACTGCCGGTAGGCGTCAAACAGCGGGGCGATGGTGTCGGTATCGGCCGGGGTGGCCAGACGGATGTGCACAGTGGTCATGGAGGTGTGGAGAGGGCCGCGGGGCGCGAAAATGCGCCCCCGGGCTGGCAAGAGGCGCACCCCGGAGGGGGGCGAGCGGACGCGGATTGTAGGAAGGGTTCTGCCCGCGCTATTGCGGCGTTTTGCGCGGGGTCAGTCAGCGTCGCTGCGGGTGTGTTGCCACCGCGCCACCGCCGCCACCCGCGCCTGGTGGATCAGCGTGCCCACCTGCGGGCCGCTCAGGCCCTTGGCCGCCGCCTGTGCGGCAATGTCGCGCGTGGCCACCGACTGCACGGCACCCAGCACGGCCAGGAGCCGGGGTCGCTGCGGGTAGGCCGACTCCTCGAACCCCAGGCGCCCGCGCGCATCGCACTCGCAGGCGAGCAGGACGTCGACAAAGCGCGCGGGCTTGCGGATCGCGTCGCACCGTTCCAGCAGGCGCACCAGGGCGGTGGCCGACAGCTCGTTGCTGCGGTGGATGTGGCCGTGCTCGCGCGCCACCACCTCGGCCGTCTCGCGGCAGTCCACGGGCACGCGCAGGCGCTCGGCCACGTCCTTGAGCAAGGCGGCGCTGCGCTCCTCGTGCCCGATGTGGCGCGGCAGCACGTCGGCGGGCGTGGTGCCCTTGCCCAGGTCGTGCGCCAGGCAGGCAAAGCGCACCGTCAACGGGGATTGCAGGCGGGCGGCCATGTCCAGCACCATCATCAGGTGCACGCCCGTGTCCACCTCCGGGTGGTACTCGGCGCGCTGGGGCACGCCCCACAGGCGCGCCACCTCGGGCAGCAGCACCTGCAGCGCGCCGCACTCGCGCAGCACCTCGAACATGCGCGACGGCTTTTCTTCCATCAGCCCGCGCGCCAGCTCCTGCCACACGCGCTCGGCCACCAGGTGGTCCGCCTCCCCGTGCTGCACCATCTCGCGCATGAGCTGCATCGTCTCGGGCGCCACCGTGAAGTCGGTGAAGCGCGCCGCAAACCGCGCCACGCGCAGGATGCGCACCGGATCTTCGCGAAAGGCATCGGTCACGTGGCGCAGCACGCGGGCCGCGATGTCCTGAACGCCAGAATAAGGATCAAAAAGGCCGCCAGCGCTTGTCCCATCAGCGCTGCTAGCTATCGCATTGATAGTGAGATCGCGGCGCGACAGGTCTTCTTCCAGCGTGACGTCGGGCGAGCTTTGCACCACGAAACCCCGGTAGCCCCGCCCGCTCTTGCGCTCGGTGCGCGCCAGCGCGTACTCCTCGCGCGTCTCGGGGTGCAGGAACACCGGGAAGTCGCGCCCCACGGGCAGATAGCCCAGCTTCAGCATCTGCTCGGGCGTGGCGCCCACGACCACCCAGTCGTGGTCATGCACGGGCCGGCCCAGCAGCTTGTCGCGGACGGCGCCGCCCACCATGTAGATTTGCATCGGCGTAGTTTAGGCCGGGCCCCCGGCCGTATATTCCAGCCCACCATGTCCCTATCGTCCGACCTCACCATTGCCCAGTTCAACCCCGACGGCAGCGTGCCCGTGCCCACGGCGCCCGACGCGGCCGCCAACGCGGCCGCGGAAGCCCTGCAGCGCGAGGCGCAGCTCGAAGCCCTGAAAGCCAAGGTGGACGACCTGCAGGAGATCCTGGCCAAGCCGCTCAATGAAATCCTGGCCGACCGCGACAAGTTCAAGGAAGCCATGGCCGCGTGGGATGCCTTCGGCGCCATGTGGATGCTGTCGCAGCGCGCCATGAAGCGCGTGGCCCTGGACCTGGCCGCGCAGCAGGGCGTGAGCGACGAAGAAGTGGTGGCGCGTGCGCTGGCCTATGCCAACCAGGTGCTCAATGCGGAAGAGGAAGACCTGGGCGGCACCGTCGCCCCCGCCCAGTTGGCGCACATCGCGCGGCACAAGGCGTTCTTGCGCAAGCAGTTCCGGTAGCGGGGCCGGGCTGGCCGCGCCCGCTCAGCCGAACACCGGCCTGAAAAAGCTCCGCTCATAGCTCACGATGCAGCCCGTGTCCTCGGCGTAGCGGAACGCCGCCTGGCAGTCCGCGTCCTGCATCGACTGCTGGCGGTACACCTCGTAGGCCGCGAGGCTCTCGAAGGTGAACAGCGCCAGCGCGATGTTGCTGGCGCCCTCGCTGGGCATGAAGTAGCCGTGGTGCTGGCCACCGAACTTCTCGACGAGCGGAATCCACAGTTTTCCGTAGTGTTCGAACTCTTTCAACTTGCTGGTGTTGAGCACGTAGCGCAGGTAAATGGTGACGGCCATGGTGCTGCTCAGCCTTGCGTGTGGCGCAGGCGGTAGGGCTCTTCGAAGTCCAGGAAGTCCTTCTCGGCCAGGGCCTCGTCGATCCAGGCCTTCACGCCGGGCAGGGCGCGCACGCGCTGCACGTAGTCGGCGACGTGGGGTGGCACGGGCAGGGCGTAGGCGTGCAGGCGCATGCACACGGGGGCGAAGTAGGCGTCGGCGATGGTGAACCGGCCGAACAGCATGGGGCCGCCATGCTCATTCAGCAGCGCGCTCCACATGTCCGCCAGGCGCTGCACGTCGGCGCGCACGCCGGCCTGGTCGCGCCAGATCAGGGCGCCGGCGCCGGCCAGGTCCGCCTCGATGTTCATGGGGCAGTGGCTGCGCAGGGCGGTGAAGCCGCTGTGCATCTCGGCGCAGATGCTGCGGCCGCGTGCGCGGGCCTTGGCCTCCGTGGGCCAGAGGTTCTTGCCGGGATGGTTTTCGGCCACGTATTCGGCAATGGCCAGAGTGTCCCACACCACCAGGTCGCCATCGACCAGCACGGGCACCTTGCCCGTGGGGTTCACGGCGCCGATGGCGCGCTTGAACTCCGAGTCGGCCTCGAAGCTGTCGAAGCGCACGCGCACTTCCTCGAACACGATGCCGGCCTGGCGCAGCAGCACCCAGGGGCGCATGGACCATGAGGAGTAATTCTTGTTGCCGATGTAGAGCTTGAGCATGGATAAAAGGACTGGCCTGGAAAGGGCATTGATGCTACCCCGACCACGGGGATTGCATCCATGCTGGATGGCGGGGCCTTTGATGCGGTCCGCGCATCAAAGCCATGAACACCCGCCACTCCCGGGTCACCGCTGCGGGGCGGTGCGGCACAATCTGCCGCTTCGCGCTTGTTTCCCGCCCGATCCTGACCGGGCCGGTCCTGATGACGCTGTCTTTTTTCGCTTTTCTTCTTCTTCCCCTTCCTTCGCGCATGCGGCCTGGCTGGCTTGCGCGGACGGTGGCGCTGGCGTCGGTGCTGTGGGCCGCGATGGCCCTGCCTGCGGCGGCCCAGCCCGCCGGGCGTGATGCTCCGGCACCCGTCGCGCAGCACCCCGGCGGCATGCTGGTGGTGCCGTTCATGGGCATGTTCGAGGACAAGACCCGGCAGATGGCCATCGAGGCGGTGCGCCAGCCGGAGAACGAGGCGCGTTTTGCCTATCCGGAGAACGCGCTCAAGGGCGCCGAATCGGACCGGGTGCTGTGGTTCCGGCTGCGGCTGCGGCTGGCCGACCCCGCCGACGCGCTGCGCGAATGGCTGCTGCTGGTGCCCACGGTGTCCACGCACGAATTGCGCTTCTATGGGCCCTACGATGCCCAGGGCCGGCCGCTGGCGGAGCCGGTGGTCACGGGCATGCGCCACCCCTGGTCCACGCGGCCGGCAGGGTCGGAGCAGATGGCCTGGCGGTTCAAGCTGCCGGACGCGGGCGTGTACACCGTGTACTTCCGGGTGGAGTCGACCTTTGCGCGGTTCTATGCGGCCACGGTGTGGGACCTGGCGGATTACCTGCAGTCCACGCAGGACAAGCGCATGTTCGACGGGGTGTGCTACGGCCTGCTGCTCGGGCTGGTGGTGTTCAGCACCGTGATGCTGCTGGTGTTCCGCGAGAGCATCTACGCGTGGTACCTGGTGTCGTGCGCCGGCGCGCTGCTGGCCCTGGCGGGATTCAACGGCCACACGCTGCGCTACCCTTTCGCCCACTGGCCGGCGGCGGCGGGGTTCTTCTACAGCGTGGCGCCGCCGCTGTGGGCCATCTCCAAGCTGATGTTCGGGCGCAGCCTGCTGCGGCTGTCGCACTTCGCGCCGCGCCTGGACAAGGTGGTGCTGGCCATGGTGGCGGCGCTCGCGCTGGCCACGGCGTACGGCCTGCTGGGCTCGCACCCGCTGTGGCTGTTCCGTCTGGTGCAGGCTTCCGTGATGGTGTCCACCGCGGTCCTCACGGCCGGCGCGGTGGTGGCCATGCGGCGGCGGTACTGGCCCGCCGTGCTGTATTCGGCCGGTGTGACGCTGCTGCTCATCGGCATCTGCGCCATCGTGGTGGCCAGCTGGGGCTGGGTGGCGTGGACGCCCCAGCAGATGGACATGACCCAGACCGTGCTGGTGGCCGAGTCCATCGTGTTCGCGGCCGCCATGGCCTCACGCGTGCGCTTGCTGCGCAAATCGGAAGAAGCGCTGAGCGTGCGCACACAGGAGCTGGTGGAGGCACTGGGCACCGATGCGCTCACCGGCGCCGCCAACCGCGCCGGGCTGGCAAGCCGCGCTGGCGCCGCCATCCAGGAGAACCGGCCGTTTGCGCTGCTGCTGCTGGACCTGGACGGTTTCAAGGGCGTGAACGACACCCACGGCCACGCCGCGGGCGACGTGGTGCTGGCCACCATGGTGCAGCGCCTGCGCGCCCAGTTGCGCGCCGAAGACATGGTGGCCCGCCTGGGTGGCGATGAATTCGCGGTGCTGATCGCCAGCGCCCCGCCGCGCGACGTGATCGCCGCCATGGCCCGCCGCATGGCCGCCAGCGCCGCCGAGCCCGTGGTGTTTGAAGGCCGCTCGCTCGTCGTGGGCATGAGCCTCGGGATCGCCTGCCACCCGGTCGATGGCGTGACCCTGGCCGACCTGCTGCGCGCCGCCGACAGCGCCATGTACGCCTGCAAACGCCGCCCTGCCGGTGGCGAGTGCTATGCGTTTGCGTCCGAACTGCGGGTCGGGTAGAGCGGGACCGGACGCGTGTCACGGCGCGCGCGAGTCAGACGCCTTGGCAACGCCTCTTGGCAACTCGCTGTGGGTGAACGTCTAGCGCATGCAATGTCACAGCCCGGCACTGAAACCTGCCCACCGTCCACGCCCTTGGCCCTTGGAAAAGGGCGCGCACCCAGGCCAGGGCCACCGTGGAACTGGCTTGGCCAGGCCACTGGTGGGGTCCCCCTCGGGGGGAAGCCGCGCAGCGGCTCAGGGGGCCCCCTACACCGGCCAGACCACGCCGTTGTCGTTCAGGATGGCATCGAGCGGCAGGTCGAATTCGCCGGGCTCGAAGTCGTCCAGGTAGCCATTGGTGAACCCCAGGCCCACGGTGAACGGCTTGGGCTGCAGCGTGGCCAGGGTGCGGTCGTAGAAGCCGCCGCCGTAGCCCAGCCGGTAGCCGCCCGGCGCGTAGCCCACGCAGGGCACGAACAGCAGCGTGGGCACGATGACCTCGGTGTCCTTGGGCTTGGGGATGCCGTAGGCGTCTTCCTCCATGGGGCAGCCGGGGTACCAGGCGTGGAAGGTGAGGGTCTTGTGCAGCTTGTTCACCACCGGCAGGCCGATGCGGCGCAACTGGGGCTCATCGAGCAGTTCGCCGTCTTCCTTCCAGCGGTGCAGGGCGGGGAGGGGGTCGAACTCGCCCTTGATGGGCCAGTAGGCGCCGATCACGGTGTCGGGCCGGTTGACCAGCCAGATGCGCATCACCTGCTGCAACAGGTCGG
>Ga0308157_10008194_pt1 | contig 11948 bp, 9 predicted proteins | sample PhyBR1_FD_201035 | JGI IMG/M metagenome (GOLD analysis project Ga0308157, IMG submission 201035) | Phyllosphere microbial communities from UC Gill Tract Community Farm, Albany, California, United States - DLSLB.R1 | ecosystem: Host-associated > Plants > Phyllosphere > Unclassified | place: USA...
GACTTACGTCAGCGCAGGCCGCACCATGATCCCGGTTTCGCTGCTCAAAGGAACATTCAACTTCGGAATTGCTTACGACGCGACTGTTCCTGTCGTTCGGATTACCAGCGGCAAGCAAAAACTGAGTCTTCAAAGTTTCGTCGATCAGAGCCGCGCGGCTTTGAATAACGATCGCGGCAAAACGGAAGAAAAGCCGCAGACGGAAAAACCGGCCTCGTCCAAACCGATCTATCTGACCTTCGACGACGGCCCGACCGCGCATACGAACGAGCTGCTGGACATTTTGGATCAATATGACGCCAAAGCAACCTTCTTCATGTTAGGCACCGGCATTGCCTCTTATCCGAAGGCTGTACAACGTCTGGTGAAGTCGGGCAATGCGGCGGGCCTGCACGGCATGACGCATGTAAAAAACAAGTTTTACGCTTCTCCGGCATCGGCATTGGAAGAGATGAAGCAAGACAATGAAGCGCTGTACAAAGCTGCTGGGGTCAAGACGGCGCTCATTCGCACGCCTTACGGCAGCAAGCCTTATTTTACCCAAAGCTACCGCGATAAAGTGTTGTCCGCGGGCTTCCGTCTGTGGGACTGGAACGTCGATTCGGAGGACTGGAAGTACAAAACGGATCATCAGAAAGTTATTCGCAGCGTTCTGGACCAGATCGAAACGATCGAGAAACAAGGAACCGTTCCGGTCGTGCTGATGCACGATCAAAAAGCGACGCTTCAAGTCCTGCCTGAGGTGTTAAAAACGCTGAGTGCGGAAGGATTTACGTTCGAAGTGATTGAACAAGGCGCGACGCCGGTTAATTTTTGGCATGATAAACGCTGATTGCATCCATATTGGAGGGGCTTTCCGGGAGGAAGTCCCTTTTTTCTTTTGGCAAAGGGGTTCAAACTACCCTGATGATGTGGGATAATCGTCTCAGGTTACAGCAAGAGAGCTTGCTTGAACAAGTAGAGGCACGCAAGGGGCGTGCAGGGAAGGGGGTTCATTAAAAAAAGAAAGAATTTTATCTTTTTATTCATTGAAGCGGTTACAAAATCGATAAAGAGGGAATAGGGAAGCGTTCCGCGTGCCGAAGGTCGCCGTTCCGGGGGGATCGGCGGAATGGACATGCCGCACATGGCTGCGGCGGCCGGAGACGACAGACCTGCAATCGAAGAGTTGGGGGAAAAGCGCAGATGAAACTGAATTTAGGAACGAAAATGGTGGCCGGGTTCGTATTGATTTCCGGCGTCACGTATGCGACAAGCGCCTTTTGCATTTTCTTTTTGAAGTCGTACGTTGCCGCTTCCATGGCGGATTGGCTGTACACGACGATGATCTTGCTGATGGGCGTTTTTTGGAGCGGCGTGTTGGGTTGGTTGGTTTCCAAACTCTTAACGAAGCCGATCGTGCAGCTGGCCAAGGCCGCGCAAGAAGTATCGGCAGGGAATCTGGCTGTTGAAGTTCCTCGGCGCAGTGCGCAGGATGAAATCACGGTACTTAACGATGCCTTCCGCCAAATGGTAGACAATCTTCGCGACATGGTCGAAGACATCGCGTCCGGAGCAGGCGTCACGTCCGAGAACGTACAGATGATGAGCGAAGCGATCTCCGAAGCCGCACAGCAGATCGAAGAAATATCGGGCGGCGTGGACCGTATTCACGAAGGCGTGGAACACCAACAACATTCGACCGAAAATTCGAGACGCAATGCCGATGAGATGTTGGATGCGTTCCATGGGATGAAGAGCAGTTCGCGGGAAATGATCGATTTATCGGGCGGCATGGAGGAATCCGTGCGCACCACGCGCGATATTTTCTTGGCGCTGCGCGAAGGTATGGGCGAATTATCCGAATCCAGCGTACGCTCGCAAGAGATGGTGGGACGCCTGGAACGCGAAGCCGCGGATATCGAAGTCATTAACCGCTCGATCCGCGATATCGCCGAGCAGACGCACCTTCTGGCTTTGAACGCTTCGATCGAAGCCGCGCGCGCAGGCGAGCATGGTTCAGGATTTGCCGTCGTGGCTCACGAGATTCGCAAGCTGTCCGAACAAAGCGCGGATTCGGTCGGTCAGATCGGCGATCGGATCCGTCGTATTCAAGATCAGGTGCGCGATACCGTGCTTCTCATTCAGCAGCAAAGCGAGCGCGTAAGCCGCGAAGAGCAGCACACCGGGGCTGTTGAAGCGAAGTTGGAGCGTCTTGACGCCGCCGTAGACGGAATGGTCGCCTCGGTTCGCAGCATCGAGACCATGATTTCCGAGCAGACGGGCCGAGTGGACCTCGCGCATCGCCATGCCGGCGAAATCAGCGAACGTGCTGTTCTGTTTGCGGAAGAGGCTAAGCGCATCGCCGGCTCGATCCATGAAGAATCTGCGATCATGGAGGAACTGTCCACCTCTTCGGAGGAGCTGAACCGGATGACCGGACGACTGCTCGACAAAACGACGGCGTTCCGGATGTAAGCATAAGCTTTTAGACAGGAAAATAACGAAGCCGCAGCGAATGATTCGTGTCATTCGCTGCGGCTTTTTTCTGTTCGTAGCGGACTTTCTTATTGTAGGGCGTGTACGCAAACTCCGACGGAAGCAGATTTTGTTGAATTTTCGTTCTCGGCAAGGAACTTTTCCGAAGGCGTGCCGGGGCACGTCGAGGGAAAGTGACGCAGCAGAGGGCGAAAAGGCAGCAAAAGATGCACGTCGTCGAGTTTGTGTACACGCCCTAGTATTCGGAAGAAAAGCAAGTCTGTGAGCGATGTCTCAATTTGAATTTGTTTTTACAAATGGCCCGAGATCGTAATCAACACGGTCACGGTCACAATATTCAGAATCGTGGATACCAGTACCGTCTGTGCAGCAAAGTCCGGTTCATTGCGATATTCTTCGGCCAAAATAGCGGAATTGACCCCGGTCGGCATACCGGAGGCGATCAAAAGGGCTTGCGCAGGGATACCTTTAAGACCCAGTACGAGAATAAGCAGATAACCGATAACGGGAGCCGCAATCAGGCGCAAGATCATGCTGAAGTAAATCGCCGGACGTCCGAGTCGCAGCGGATACTTCACGATCTGTGCCCCGAGCGTCAACAGGGCCACGGCGACCATCGAATTTTGAATATAGCCGAGCGGCTGCGTGACGAAATTCGGCAGCGGCACGGCAAAGGCATGACATAGAAAACCGAGCACCAGCGCATAAGGCACCGGTATTTTCAAAAAGCCGATAATCACGCTCCGATAATTGCCGCTGAGTCGTGCCCCTTGAATCGAGATGACGCCGTAGGTGAAGGTCAGCAGACTTTGAAAAGACATGAGCAAAGCCTGGATGGATGCGGCGAGCGGCGAACCCGCGAATACCAACTGATTGATCGGAAGTCCGTAATTGCCCGAGTTGTCCAGCAGTACGCTGTTGGTGAAGGCGGCCTTCATGCTGCTCGGATACTTCAGCGAGCGGGTGAGAATGAAGCAGAAAATATACAACACCCCGATGTACAGTCCATAGAAAAGGGCGACGCTGCCCAGCAACTCAAGCGAGATATTGGACTGGTACAAGCTCATGAACACGACCGCGGGCGTTATGTAATAAAAGTTGATTTTGGACAGCGTATAGAGATCAAGTTGGAACAATCGCTGCATCAACGAACCGGCAATGATCAATACGAATACGGGCAGTACGACGTTTAGCAGGATCTCGACGATCATCAGGGCTTCAGCTTCTTTCGGTCGGGTTTTCGCACGGTAGACGAATTGGGTTTCATTATAACACCAAAAACGAAGGCGACGCGCAATAACCTGCTTTGAACAACGCCAGAAGTTGGCAAGTTTTACCCTATACAAGCAGGATCGCCGTGCGGTAAAGTGAAAAGAGAAACGTGCTGCTTGGCAATCGTTCCCCTGACGTTTGATCTTAATTCCATCTAAGACGATAGGCAGAATGTGAATTAAAGGTTCAGCAGGAGACTCATGCAGCACAGTAACGAGAGGAGAAAGAAAATGAGCGAAACTACGCAAACTACGGAACGGGTCAAATTGTCCCAATGGGATGCTATCGTATTGGAGAGCGTTCGCGCGCTTGGTTTAGACGGCGAAGAACTGTTACGCCGCGTAGCGCGGGGAGATTTGCCTCCGGCCGACGGTTCGATAATCACGGACTTCGCTCCGCTGCTTACGCTGCATCAAGAGCAACCGGAAATCTTGGAGCAAGCCGTGAAGCAAGGATACCGGATTAAATATAATACGTTGGGCGGCATCAATACCTGGATTCGGATCGTATTCGGGCTTGAATCGGAGGTCGAGCGCGAAGAGGGGATCGAGGGCGTTGCCGTAGAATTGACTGCAACCGAGCGCGATCTGCTGTTCCCGGTGCTGTCGATCGGATGGACCATCGAAGCGCAAAGCGGCGAGGCCGCGCGTACGGATGCGACTCGGTACCGTGTTGTGCCGGTTCGCGGCTAAGGATCTATTCATCATTCAAATCGCCAAAAGTCGAAGGCCGCCGGACATCCGTCTTGCGGCCTTCGACTTTTGGCGATTAACCAGCATGCTTTACCGCGTTCCTGTGACGCGAAAACTGATTCTTCATACCTGTAAAGGGTTCCCATTTCCCGGTTCAATGGGGCTTTTTTTGAGTCTTAGGCAGGAGTTATGTAAATCAGGGCTAAATGTTGCCGAGTATCGGGTAAGTAAATGTTCGAATGTACATATAGTACTTTTTATTGAGAGTCGATAAGGCAACAGCCGATAAAAAAGGAGGCGTGGAGATGGAACTGTTCGAACGACCTGGAGAAGAACGGATACGTAGGGAGCGACAGCGACGTTCTGCCGAGGCAGGCCAGACGCTTCTTGGATTCGTATTGCTGCGCGAACCGGAATGCGATTTTCCGCGTTTTATCCGTAATTTGAAAAACGATTGGGATATCGAGGCGGATGCCCTGCCGGAGCGCGGGAACTTGGTATTCGAAACCGATGGCCTGCGCGTGACTTGCTCGCTCGTACGCGCTCCCCTTCCCGGCAGTACGGTGGAAGAATGCTGCGGCGTAAATCCGCTCTGGCCGGAAGCCGAGCAGTCGATCGAAGGCTATCAGGCACACGTTATCGTGTCCGTTTCCGGCGCGTCGGACTTGCTGGGCGGACATGTATTGTTCACGCAGGTATTGTGCAGCATGTTGAAGCAGGAGCAGGCCCTTGCGATGTATATGTCCCCCATGGTGATGTCGGCGGAGGCGTACGTCCAGAATGCGATGCTGCTCAAGGAAGGCGAACTTCCGGTTCAATTGTGGGTATTCGTCGGGCTATACGAAGAGGAACAGGGCATTTCATCGTATACCGTAGGGCTGCGCCGTTTCGGCCATGACGAGATTGAAGTGCTGCGCTCTAACCGCGACCTCGTCGATGTGTTCGAGCTTACCTTCCACATCGCGGGCTATGTCGTGGACTGCGATGCCAAATTGCAGGACGGGGAGACGATCGGGTTTTCTGCGGAGCAGCAGCTGCCTCTCGAATTGTCGGAAGGGATTGCGGTTGAAGGACAATCGATCAAGATCGGTTATTAGGTTAGGAAAAGACGAATCGAGGCCATGAAGCGAGCTGTCGTACTTTCGGTCATGGAAGCGAATAAGCCCTGTATTCCCTTGACGGGGAACACAGGGCTTTTAAGCGCGGCGGAAGTTTGAATACCTTTACAGTGAATTTTGCCGCTGTATAAAATAACGTGCCGAGCGAAGGCGAGATTCGAGGCTTGCTGCGCGCCGCAGGCGGACTCGCCAGCCGGGTTGAACCGGGCATCGACGACGAGTTGTTCATGCGCAGCATGCGCGAAGCGCACATCGTTCGCCCGAATCGGCATACGCTGCTGAAGGCATTGAACGAAGCGAAGTAAGCCTGATAAAAGGGAGGCGGATAGCGGATAAAGGAACAACGAGGCGATGGAATTTCTTTGAGGGGTATTATGTGACGCATGCCTCTCTGATCCGTGACACCATCTTGCACTACATACAACATTTTTCGAATTAAAAGTCCTCGATTTGAACCGAAGTTGTAGAAAATACAAGATTTCATAGGAGTAGAGATCTTTTTGAGCGCCATCAAGCGAATATTATTGCATTTTTTACAACTTGGATCAGCAAAATAGAGGCTTGATGGTCTTAATCTTGTATTTAGTGCAACTTGGCGATTCAATACTGAAATAATTTGCTGTGCCTATTGATCAGATTTCATAAAAGCTCGCAGACCATTCGCGATTTGTCTGCGGGCTTTTTGTGCAGCCGATGACCGATCGCAAAGCGTGCAGGAGAAACGCCAAGAAATAGCGAATACTTGTTGCGTTTACACTTGAAACGTTTTCGAAGAGGAGAGAGCAGCATGAGCGAAGGATCGGAACAGCAATACGCGCAACGTAGGATTTTATTTCAAGGGGACTCCATCACGGACGGCAACCGGGGACGCGATACGGACCCTAATCATATTTTGGGACACGGCTACGCCTTCTGGATCGCCGCGGAACTGGGGTTAAAACTCGCAGCCAAACAGCCCGGGTTTATCAATCGCGGTATCAGCGGCAACCGCGTGAGCGATCTCGAAGCGCGATGGCAGGAAGATGCCATAGAACTTGCGCCGGACACTATCAGCATCCTGGTCGGCGTGAACGATATTCTGATGTCGATCGCGGAACCCGGCGGCTTCGATCCGACCGGATACGAACAAGGCTATCGTCGTTTGCTGGAACGTACGCATAGCGACCTGCCTGAAGCCAAACTCGTCTTATGCGAACCGTTCATCCTTCCGGGCGGTCACACCGACTCCGATTGGCAAGCCTGGAGGGCGGCAGCAGATGCTTGTTCCGAAGCCGTCCGACGTCTCGCGCAACAATTCGGCGCCACATTCGTGCCGCTGCAAGACGCCTTTGACGAAGCCTGTCAAACCGCCCCCGCCTCCTATTGGATCTGGGACGGCGTGCATCCGACGGCGGCAGGACACGGCCTGCTTGCAAAACGCTGGCTGGAGGTCGTTCAAGCGAGCAAAGCCGCGATCCTCTAAACGAACGGAGTTTTGCAGCGGCCGCCATCCGTCATTGAAATTGCAAAAGTCAAAGCCAGGAAGCCTATCTCCTAGCTTTGACTTTTTTTATTTGTTATTTTGCTGCTGCCGAGGAAAAGATTTCCGTCAAAATCTCTTCAAGTCCGCGCAGCGGGCTGCGGGACAATTTCTCCGCATCGCCGGACACCAGATCGAAACGCCCGTCGGCGAAATCTCGATGAATATCCAGAATCGCGTTCGCGGCCACAGGAGGAACTCCGCTGTTATCCAACGCGCCGCGCAACTGCTCGGCGGACAGAATCTGAAAAGAGACGGAGCGCCCGGATGCGCGGGCGATCGCTTCGGCGCGCTGCGCCCCCGTCCATGCTGTCGGTCCTGTAATGTGATAGATGATGCCTTTGTTCGTTTCGCACGCGAGCATCCCCGCGGCAGCGGCAGCCAGGTCGTCGCGCGAGACGAAGGATACGCGGCTTTCGGCCAATCCGGCGATGAATCCGTGCTCGGCCGCCGTCAGCGCTTCCTGCGCGAACGTTTCTGCGAAGTAGCTCATTCGCAGAATGCTCCACGATGCGGCATGACGCATTAAATACTGTTCGCTCGACCAATAGGTTGAAGCGTTGCTGGGCTCGGCAGTGTCGTGTGCGCTGGTCGAAGAGACCAACGCAATATGTCCTACGCCGGCCTTGATCGCGGCGTCGATTGCCGCGTTCAACTGGACGGCCCTTCTGCCCGGTTCAAGCTCCGGCGAAGGGATCAACAGCAGTCGGTCCAATCCGGCATAAGCGTCCGCGAGGGTCTCGGGACGGTCGTAATCGCCGGCTCGCCATTCGATACCGACGCTATCGGAGTCAGCGCCTAGCCCGCTTCCCGGTAAGGTTTGCGGAGAACGGGTAATCCCCACGATCCAACGTACTCCGTTTTTCGCTTTCAAAGCATTCAGTACTGCCGAACCTAGCTGGCCGCCTGCGCCGCTGATCCCGATCGTGACTCCTGTTTTCGTCGCTTGTTTCATTTATGAATCGCTCCTTATGCGAAACGGCCGCGGTAGCCGAATTGATGGTATACCATGTATACTTGATATATTTTAAATACTGTCGCGTAAGCGGACAAGGAGGCACATTTTTGACACCAGAGCACATTCTTGATCCCGAAGAACGGGTGAACTGCAAGGCATTGGGCGGCGTACTGTCGTTGATCGGCGATAAATGGACCATTATGATCGTAGGCGAATTGGCGGAAGGACCTGTGCGATTCAATGAATTGAAACGGCGAATAGGAGGCATTACGCAGCGGATGCTGACTTTGGCGCTGCGCCGTTTGGAACAGGAAGGCCTCGTCGCCCGAACAGTGTTTCCGACCGTTCCGCCGCAGGTCGATTATCGCCTGACCGATCACGGCCGAACGTTAATCGAGCCTTTGCGAGCGCTCGGAGATTGGGCGGGACGCCATTACGTGCGCCGGCAGGCGGAGGAGATGCAAGATGCGGAGCGTGGATCGTTCCAAGAGCCGAGGTCTGGGAATGCGGGAGAGTAACCGGACAAACAAGAGATATCAATGATCGTTCGGTCCGTGATGACTCCGTCGGCAAAAAGGATTACCGTTCGTCGGCCGATCGGGGCAGCGCCGTCAAAGCGGCCGAAGCGATCAGGCCGAAAATCAGGAAAGCGGCATCGTAGCCTGCGAATTCGATCAAGCTGCCGCTCAGGAAAGAACCGGCGAACTGGCCGATCCCGAGCGCCAAAAAAGCCAGACTGATCTGCGCGGCGCCGGCCGGCGAGCGGCGGGTGGCCCAGATAATGAACAATCCGGTCACGAAGATATAAGAAGCTCCGAACAGTGGCGCGGACAAAATCGAAGAAACGGGAAACGGCAAAGCAACGGCCGCGATCGAAGCGGCCAGGCAGAGGACGCCGACGACATAAGCGCGTCGCAGCCCGAATGCCCGCGAGGCGAGCGAGCTGCATCCGCCCGCGATTCCGGCCGCGCCGATCACGATCCAGTACAAAGCCGCCGCCGCGTCGGATACGCCTTGTTCCGTTTGCAGACGGCTCATGAAGTAGGTCCAATATACGGCGGATCCGGCGCCCGTCAGCAGCGCCGCCGGGATCAGTCCGCCCGATTTGCGGATTTCGCCCCGAAGATCGGTTTTGCCCGGATGTTCGTCCGAATCGGCCGGTACGGTTTTCCAAAGGATCAAAGCGACAAGCAGGGCGATCGCCGCGAACGAGGCATAGGCACCGCGCCAATTTTGGGCCAACAGCCAAGCCGCAGGCGCCGAAAACACGAGTCCCAGGCTGGTTCCGCTGTTGATCCGGGCATTGATGGCGTCTTTGCGCTCGTTTGGGACGGTCCTGCCGACCAGATGCCCGAGAGCGGGCGACACCCAGCCGGTGCCGATTCCCGCCGCGAACAAAGCCGCCGCCAATCCGTACGAGCCGGGAGAGAGTGCCAGCCCGGCAAGCCCCGCGGCGGTCAGCAGAGCCGTCGATAGCAGCGTCCGGCGGAGGCCCGCACGTCGCAGCATGAACGAAGACGAAAGCAGGCCGGTCGCGTAAGCGGCATAGCTGACGGATTGAACGACTCCCGACGAAGCGCCGTCGAGTCCGAATTCTTCCGAAATCGAAGGCAGGAACAGGCCGAAAGCGAAACGGGCAAAAGCATAACAAACCGCAATCAAAGCCATACCGGGCAGAAGTATCGATTTCATGAAAGTTCCTCTTTTCTTATAGCGATTTTAGATAGAACGTTCATTATATTTAAAGAAGAAAGAAAAGCAGGACTCGAAAACGGCTCCTGCGTTTGGCTCAGGTAAACAAAATTTCGGCCATAACGATCATTTCGCGGGCGACAAGCGGCCCTTCTTCGCTCTCGGCGAGCGCCGTCGCGCCTTCCATCAGCAGACACAGCCGAAGCGCTTCTTCGGCGGAGCGCGCAGGGTCGGAGATTTGAACGAATTCGCGCAGCCGCCGCTTGTGACCGTCCGCCAGCGTGACGACCGGATGATCGTGCTGCGCTCCGTATTCTTCTTTGGCGCGCAGGAAAAGGCAGCCTTTCGCCGAATGGTCGGTCAACCAGCGGGCATGAGCGGAGGCGATGCGCACGAATGCGGAATCGCGTTCGAAACCTTCGCCGTGATCCTTAAGGTACGTACCGAAAAAAGTCAGATGTTCCATGTACCGTTCTTCGCGTCGTTTCAACACTTCGATCACGAGTTCGTCTTTCGAAGCGAAATGGTTGTACAAGGTCATCATTGCGATATTGGACTCGTTCACGATTTTTTTCAGGCCGATCGAATGAAAGCCGTGATCGTAAAAAAGGATTTCCGCCATATGAAGCAGGTCTTCTTTTTTGGTACTCAATGCGTAACCTCCTTTATAGATAGAACGATCATTATATTATAACCTAAAACAAGATTACTAAACGAAAAAGAATAATGAGCTATTCTCCAGCTGCATATTTTAGAGGGGAAATAGGCAAAAGGCTGTCGAAATCTCGACAGCCTTTTTTTGCCGCGGCAAGCGGTATACGAAGCATTTCACCGATTGTTTTTTGCTTCAATCGATGTGTCCTGCTAAACCTCTTCATCAAAATGTTCGATTCACTCTTTTGTCGGACCGCTCCTGCGAATCGCTTTATTCAACTGCTTTTTCGAACCGATCTCTCGAATTGCTTCGGCGGCGTGTAAGTCCTTGAGGAGTTTAACGCTGTACCCACATCGAAGCATTGCCGAAGCTTTGGTCCAGCTTGCCGCTGAACCAGCGGCCGTTCAGCACCTTGGAAATCAGCTCGGCTTTGTCGGCTTCGGAGACGGTGCGGTCGGCACGCATGGCGGCCAGCACTTGGTCGTACGTGAATTCCGGCGAAGACGCGTAAGCGATCGCTTTGCGGCGGTTGGCGTCCAGAATCAGCGTGGACTCGCCGTTCAAGGAAGCTTGCGGCGTCCAAATATCCCATTGCGTCAGGCCGTTTCCGTTCGGATTGCCGTTATGCACGAAGTTCGAAATATATTTGCGGAATACTTTGCCCAGATCGACAGCGCCCGGCAGATCATACGCGCTGCCGATAACCGAGTCGTAGTTGGCGTTGTCCGGCGACAGCAGCGGTACGAATACGCCGTGGAACGCGCCCAGCGGACTCATCGCGCTACCGGCTACATAGGCGTCGCCGCCGAAGTCGATTCGCATGCCGTAAATGTCCGCGCCGTAGCTGCCGTACATTTTTTGCGCGGAATCTTCCACGTTGAACAGGCTGTACAGCTCGCCGCCGTATTTGTTGATGAAGTTGTACTTGGCGATGACGTTCGCGTCCGTGTTGATCGAGCCGTCCGCGATGTTCTTCGCGAAGTACGAATCGAAGCGTCCGAACAGGGAAAACTCGTCGGCGCCCGTCAGCATCAGCAGCGGCACGTCGTTGTAATTTTTCGTGTCGAAGCCTTCCTTCGGCAGAACCGTTCCGTCCGCGTACAGATGCGGGAACACGCTCATGCGAATGCCGGCGTTGCCCATCAGCTTGGACAGCTTGTCGGCCGGGATCGAGTACAGATAGTCGCGCACGTCGGAGCCGGTGGTGAGCAGCCAGTCGTACGCTTCTTTTTCCGTCGCTTTTTTGCCGTCGGCAACCGCGAGCGGAGCGATCGCTTTGGCGAACGTCGCGGCGCTCGCGTCTTCGTCGGATACCGTCATGCCGCCGCTGAATGAGATCGCTTTGTCGAATTTGCCTTCGAAGATCGGGGAGATCAACATCGCCATCACGTCGCGTCCGCCTGCGGAGAAGCCGGCTACGGTCACGTTATCGGCGTCGCCGCCGAACTGTCCGATATTGGCTTTGATCCAATCCAGCGATTTGGCGATGTCGAGCAGGGCGTAATTGCCGGAGTTCTCTTCGTCGGTTCCGGTCTTCAGCGCCGGAAGGGGGTTGAAGCCGAGC
>Ga0308157_10008195_pt1 | contig 11948 bp, 14 predicted proteins | sample PhyBR1_FD_201035 | JGI IMG/M metagenome (GOLD analysis project Ga0308157, IMG submission 201035) | Phyllosphere microbial communities from UC Gill Tract Community Farm, Albany, California, United States - DLSLB.R1 | ecosystem: Host-associated > Plants > Phyllosphere > Unclassified | place: USA...
GGAAGGTATCCACGGGTTTTTTGAAGGCCTTCTTCGACACCACGCAGTCAGCATAGCCTGCCAGCTCGATCTGAGCTTCATTGGCTGGCACCTCCTGCGCTAATGCGGCCGGCGCTAGAGATGCGAGGACTGCCAGCATAACGACCTGAATGCTAGAACTTCGCATGGACAACTCCCCATCTGAATCACTGCAGCCTATCATGAGACAGTAAGCCTGCAAGCGACGATCTAGGCCAAAACGCGAGCGCAATATGCGAAAGTCCGCTCTTGGGCGTCAGCAGACCCGACGCTTTGGGCTGCGGCGTTTATGCAGAACTTTTGATTTGTGCATCACGAACGGCTGGATGGGTGGAAAGCGAAATGGCGGCTTAGCGCCCGCCGGCGCCGTCCCGGAAGCCGCGTTCGAAGTCGTGAGCAGCGTCCTTCAAGCCAGCATATTGTGTGATCGCCACGAGGACGACAACTGCGGCAACCAAAAGATGCCTTCTTCCAGTTCGGCGATGGTGATCAGAGGCGTTCATGGGATCAGTCCTCACTTAATAAGCCGCTTCATCCTGTGCCTGCGTCAGATCGCAGGCAACAGAGGCTACAGGCAGCATAGCCTTCCAGCATCAATAAGCGACGGCTTTCCGGTACCGCGATAACCGTGCTGAACGGCTACAAGTGAGCGGTTTCGAATGTCGCAAAAGGGACGCCTTTTGCAACGCGGCCTGTGTAGCTTCGCTTCTCGAAATAGGATCCTTGGGGGAAGGCCCCGGCTATCTCGATCGCCGTTCATTTTTGGGAAAGCAGCTCTTCCGCAGTTGCTCAGACCAAGCCATTCCCGATCGGAGATCCGCGCGCTAAACATCGAAATTGTAGCGGACGATTCGAGCTACGCTGACCGGAGATCAAGGCATGCTTGTCGCGCTGCTCACCTTACTCAGCGTCCCCGCGCCGCCAGCCCCGCCCGGCTATTCTCACGCGGAGATTGTCTCCTTGACGGTTGACCAGGTCTCATGTGCCGACGGTGCAGTCCTGTCTGGCGGCCTTGTCCATCCGCTGACCACTGTTTGGACGCGGTACGGCACCGCCCCCGATGCGGCACCGCCGCCAACGTACCGGTTCGACTTCGCAATCGACGCGCAAGGACGCGCGCGAACGATCCGGCGCGACGCTACTCCGCCACCGAACTTCTACTACTTCGACACAAGCGATCTTGCGCCCTCCCTCGCCGCATCGCATTTCCCTGCGGGAGCTCCGCATGACAAGTGCTCTATACGCTACAAAGCGTCTTTCGGTCCGGTCGAGACGGCGGCGATGTTGGAACTGTACGAACTGGCAAGCCAGCCCGAGATCGCAGGGAACGCGCCACGCCTGTACGAGCGGGTCCGACCTGCGGGATCGACCTGCCCCGGCCAACCTGGCCAATACCGCCGACTGAATCTGCCGGCGTTTGAAAGGATGCGGCCAGTCGTCGGCGATCCCGCGTGGACGTTCTTTGCCTTCGACGTCGATGCTAGCGGCAAGCCAGCCGCCGTGCGCGTTCTTGGAACGTCCGGCAATGCGGAGCTGGACGCAGCGGGGCGTCACGCATTGCTCGCGAACCGCTATGCGCCGGGGTCTGGCTACCGTGGTTGCACGTACCACTTCCATCTGTCGGACGTGACCGAACATCCTGCGCCCGAGCTGCCCGCGGACGCACCTGGCGACACAGCCGACCAGCCCGGTTGCATGATAGATCCCAAGTCGATCTCTGGCCTGCTGGACGGAAGCGCTTATCCGAAGCCGTTCGCAAGGCGCCGGATCGAAGGGATGGCCATAGTCAGCTACGACACCGCACCATGGGGCGCGGTCGGGAACGTGAAGATTCTCCTGTCTGAACCGGATGAGGCTTTCGGCGCTGTAGCTCGCGACGCCTTGTCGAACGCTCACGTGGCAGAGAACGCGGCTGGCCGCCGGGGCTGCGTTCAGCGCGTCAAATTTAGGTTGCCGCCAGCGTCCACCGCAAAGTGGGGTAAGTTTTCATCGTCAGAACGCCATAAACGCGGTTGACGGAGGCGTTCGGCCGGCTCGTAGATCACGATAACCGTCTTCGTTGCGTGTAGGCTAGACGAAAGCAGACGATCCGCAGTCCACCAAACCCGGCCATTCCCGAAATAGCATCGAATTTCGAGAATGTCCGGTTCGGGAGGGGAAGCGGACAAGCACCTTTCCCGCGGTAACGATTTGAAAATTACATGGTTTGGCACAAGGTGCCCGTCCCCATGCTGATTGGGAGCAAATGTATGCCCATCAAGGATCTAGTTGGAGCGCCCCATCCCACGCCGGAGCAGAAAGCGCTTTTGAAAGAAGTGCTCACGCGCTGCGGCCTACCGGTGCCTAAGCGTCCCGGCTGGGGCGGCGATGACGGAACGGAACCAGCCTCCCCGCCCCGCGGCCCTAAGCCAAGCCCTATGAGTGGGGGTGCAGAAGCCGTATTACCGAGTGACCGCTTTCAGGGTCGGCGCAAGTCATCGTAAGTGGCTGTTGATGGGCGTGTCCGGTCGGTATGTGGAGCCCATGGACGGGACTCGAACCCGCCAAACGAATGCCCTTGCGGGGCCGCCCACGCCAACCGTGTCAGGGTCCGCCCGCAACTTACGCCTGAACGAAAGGCGGCAATCAGGAACTTCGGTCAGGGTGTTGAATGGCTGGAAGTGAGCGGAAACGGAATGGCCGGGATTGGGTGAACAGCATAGGGCTACGCCGCGAAGAGTATGGGACGTACTCGCTTCGGCGGACCAAGGCTTCCATCCTCTACAAGGCGTCGGGCAATCTTCGCGCGATGCAGATCCTGCTCGGCCACGCCAAAATCAGGAATACCGTCCGCTACCCAGGCGTTGATGTCGAGAACGCTTTGACCTGGTCAGAGCGCATCGAGGTGTGACCTACACAGGCTTCTCGCCACTATGAGCAGCCGGATCGGGCAGACGAGCGCCAGAAGCAGCCCTTCCCCTGCCGCCCAAAGGCTGGCTCCGGATGGGAAGCCAGCTTTTACTTACTCGGCGGTTTCAGCTTTTGGCTTTTTCGATTTTGCCGGCGCCTTTGCGGTGCCATTGCCGTTGCGGCTGCTACCTAAACCAATCCTATGGGCCATCGCACGGCGTGCTTCCGAATAGGTCGCTGCAACCATCGGATAATCAGCTCTCAGATTGTACCGCTCGCGGTATTCCTCTGGCGTCATGCCGTGCTTCGAGAGGTGCCGACGGAGTGTCTTATACGACTTGCCATCGATCATGCTGATGATGAAGTCGGGGTTGGCCACCGACTTACGTGCCGACACTGCAGGGGTATATTGCTCTGTGTCAGCGTCGGAGGCGTTCGCCTCGTTGGCACCGCCAATTAGAGATCGCACGCTGGAGTGCATCTGGGCAAGAAACGCTGGAACGTCATCTGCCGATGTTCGCGTGTTTGGGTTCGACAGCCATGCAATCGTCAGCTCGGTTGCAAGCTCAACAGCGTCCAGCTGGATAGTTTCGTCAGACATCATTTACTCCACGTATACTGCCTCCATTTAGGTTCGCCTTCTTACAAAAACAACCGCTGCCGTCACATGACGAAGCAAAACAACCAGAGCCCCGCTTTGAATAACTAGCAATGCAAGTACTACCAATATGTACGTGATTATACCATTCGGGCCGTGGGGCAGGCAGGGTAAGAACGACACATTGCTGAAGGCGTTTGCGCTCAATATGCACACTTCCGTGCGAGCATGAGGCAAACGAACTTCAAGGTCGGCACGGCGCTGTCCGGCAATCTCTGGCTGCTACTGCCAACGACACGATTGCTCCTAATGGGAGCGTTACAATATCGTGCGGACGTTCCAGCGCTTGCTTACCGTATCGCTGCGGACGGAAGCGCAACAGCGTTATCTTGCCGATCACGAGGCGCTGACCAGCTCACTAAAACCGAACGGGGCTGGATGCCGCTCTGAACGGACTCCGGCGGCAGACGACGGGGTTCTAGCAGTTTTGGAATAGACTTCGACGGTTTCAGCGCGCTCGATGACGCTCATGGTCAGGTCATGGACCGAAGCGGAATGGCCGGCATTGCTTGATAGCGGCCCGTTATTTTCTAGCCGCGGGACGGCGACTGCGGGCCGTTTGCTCTTAGGATGCGCGTTCTTAATCGCGAACGTTACGACCTAGTACTGGCGGAAAGCTGTGTTCCATGAAAAGAGATATCAAGCGGATGTAGTGCCGCTGGAATGGCTTGGGTAAATACCTTGAATTATACAAAGGATTACTATGGCGTCTTAGGCGTCACATCAGAGGCCGATGCTGTCGTAATTCGCGCGGCATACAAAGCGTTGATGACAAAATATCATCCTGACCGAAACCCTTCCCCTGAGGCGCTCAAGGTATCCAAGTCGTTGACCGAAGCAATTTCGATATTAGGCGACGAAGTACGTCGCCTTGACTACGATCTGCACCGACTAAATCGTATGCGCACCCAAAATGCAGAGGGTCTTCAAGCATCAAGCAGCTCTACCACCATCCCAATCGACGTTGGGACGCTTAAAGACGTGTTTAGCCCAGGATCGACCGAACGGTCTAGGGCTATATTGGGCGGTGGCGGCCTACTGATCCTGCTTGGTCTATTTTTCCTTGCTGTGTCCGTCGCTTGAGCCGTTGACTTTAGAAGGCACTAATCGGAGCTGAGCCCTCCTCAGATAGGTTTGGTTTTCGGCACTTACAGGCCGACCGCTCAGGCCTTTGCTCGACGAAGCGAACGTCACGATTTGGTAGATTGCGGACCTTCGAACGGCCGTCGGCCGCTGCTACCAGAGGATATGGTCAGTAATCACGCCGAGCCTGACAAGGAAGCCTAGCGCCGCGCCAGCGCAAAGAAGGGCCACGTATACGGCGATAGCTCGTGTTCGGCTTCGACGGTCGGTTTGGTAGCTCATGTCATATCGCCTTGTAGCAGCATCTGCATAACGGTGGACGATCAAACCGATGTCCGCAATTAGTGGAGAGCAGACGTTCCGCGTTCATTCGGTCGACATCTGATGTGCCGTCGTCATCGCGACTGGCGGACGTCACCCATGAGGTTGCCTCGAACATCCACCTGAGCGTTGCCTTCTAGAATTATGTCACCCATCAGGTTGCCGCGCAGTTCAAGCTGACAGCCGGATCTTACAATCACGTCGCCGGAGACGTTGCCGCGTAGAACGGTATCTGTCTCGATGGTAAGAGGCCCGTCCATATTCCCTCGGAGCATCTGCATAATGGGGACCTCGCGCTAGTGTGCTACTCATACGTAGCACCACCTTGCCTTAAAGATGCAAGACGCGATTTGTTTCCCGACGAACCGACTGACGTCCGCTAATGGGCGCTTCCCGCCGGTCCGCTTTCCCGCCCGAAACCGGCCGGTCGGCTTTCGGGTTTGCGGGCAGCGCGCGAGGCCTTAACATAGACGCCCCGTATGCAGCGTTGAGGGTCGAATGGATCGCAGGCGAGCCTCTCGCATCATAACGATCGCATCCGTCGTCGGCTATGTTGCACCATTCGTCATGTCGGTTTTCACAATGCTGGTGTCGTTTAACAGCAGTCTGTATGTGGCGAAAATAGTCGCGCCCGCGATCTTAATGGCTGACAGATGGCCCGACTACATCATCCCGATAGCAAACGGCTCCCTTTATGCCTGCCTGGCGTGGGCATTCACACTCATTGCTTCGCGCAGAACCCGATAGCGCCTTCGAGAAGGACTTAGTTCTGAACGATCGACTGCTTCTGCGCGGTACGCTGAGGCACCTAAGTTTAGAGTGATAGGCGCCAGCCAACCAACCGCTTTGCGTTGCTAAGCTGATGCAAATTTTTGATTTTTGCATCAACGAATGTCCGGGATGGGAAGGTTAGCCGACGTTCCGTCCCAGCAGCACTGCTTCGTCTCGCTGGCGGTCCATCAACGCCTTCAGTTCGACGGCGAAGTTCGCCGTGTTGGCATAATTTGTTCGGAACACAGCCTGACATTGCCGCCGCGTATCATGATGATCCGCTATGCGAACGATCACATCAAGGTCACCGGTCTTGTTCGGGGGCAAAATCGAGATGCCGACGATAACTTCATGATTGGAGCCGTCGCTGTTGCACTGCCCCCATTCCTCTACGAACGGGTTCGCGGGCGAAAACGGATAGGCATCCATTTTCGAAGCCATTTCTTTGACGTTTTGCCATTGCACCCAGAACCCACCATGACCGGTGAACGCATCTGTCTGGACTGATACCGCTAGCCAACCAAAGTCGTCGTCGGGATCAGAACTAAAATCGTAACTCAATGTCAGTCTGGCGGTCATGATGCCGTTCTACGCGACCCGAGCCATGTCCGCTATTGGGCGGAAGCGGAATGTAGATAGCGGCCCGGCAGCTACCAAGCAGACCAATCGACAAGGCGGCCGCTACATCGAACGAGGCAGACTGCCACCGCTCCATTGTTGAAGCCGTTGAAGCGCCCCAAGCAGATCGGCCGTCGCGATCTGCCCGCTTTCATTCAGGCCTAGAACCTTCGCGGTGGCTTCTCTCGCGAAGATGTCGTCGGGGTCTTCATGAAGCAGCAGCTTTAGATACGGTACAGCGCGGCTATCTCTACGTCGTCCTAGGCCAATGATGCCCTCGTAACGCACGTCAGCGTCGTCATCCCATAGGGCCACAGCAAGGGCTGCGCGTATCTGGTCTGTGTCGACATCGCTTTGTTGCCCAATACCGAAGGTGGCCCAATTGCGAACATCCGGGTCGCGATCCGCCATCAGCTTCAAAAGGGTCTGTTTAGCCTCCCACGTATCGACCGCGCCCAAGCCGAAAGCCACGGCATGCCGGATGTTATCGTCCCCGTGATCAGCAAAAGGGATGATGTGCGAGGCCGCTCGCACGCGGTTAACATGTTGAAGAGCGTATATCGCGTCACAAACCACGGTCAGCATCTCGTCCTTTAGAAGAGGAAGCAGGGCTGAAAAAGACTCCTCGGGGAACGTGCGCTCGGGGAGGCCTAGTTGGCCCAACACGTCCGCACCACGCGCCCGCGATGCTGGATCACTTGAACGCGTTAGGACAACCGCGCGATCAAGCACTTCCTTGGAGCCGCGCCAGTGAAGAGCGGCGACCGCGTTCCAAGCTGCATCGTCATCGGCCTGAAAGGCTGCCTTCCAAAGGTCCGCTACGGAGCGGGTATCATTGATAGGGCTCGTCATTCGGCCAGCATAATTGTGCCCCTCAACGTCCGCTATCGGGAATGCTGCATTTCATGCCGAACGGCCGGATTCGGGCGACTGCCGACTGTCTGCTTCTCCACCCGAAAGCTGCCGTCGCAGAAGGACCCCTTTCGCGACGCGCCTCGTGCAAGCTTCGATATTTAAAAGACCATCGAGAAATGGGAATCGGGTTTGTCGTTCATAAATGGCGAGGCTCGGGCGGCAAGCGGCCGTATTTTTGCCTAGATAGCAAGACAGCATGGCGAAACACACGGAATGCTAGTCTATCGGCAGGAGTTCGGATGATCGTCCAAGCTATCCTGCTGTTGCAAGCTGTCAGCGCCTCCGGTGCACAAACAGGAACATCGCCCGCCTCATCGACGCTTCAAAGCCGTGCATTTGGTAGATCTTCCTCGACGCCAAAAAGTGCCCAACCTCAAATGAGACGTTTGACCAACGGGTTTCGCTATATGGTTCTTCCAAGGAAGAGCCTTGCTGCGGGGGATGCCTCGCATGTCAGCTTTCGATTGCATGTCACCGGAGGCTGGCTTGCAGAAAGGGCTGGCGAGAGGGGCTTAGTTCACCTTCTTGAACACCTGGAAACCGAGGGGAGTAATAATTTTACGGCCGATGATCTTATAAGGTTACGCGACGGTCTAACGGTCGCCAACGAGTGGGGAGCTTGGACCTCACCCGAGACAACCAATTACTACTTTTCGTCACGTACAAACGACATCACCACGATCGACAGATTGCTTCGCTTTTCAGGCGGTATTCCGTCGGGTATGCACTTCGACAAAGCGGCAGTCGACCGGCAGCGTCAAATTGTCATGAACGAGATGGTCCTCAGGCGAGTCCAGGACACGACGCAGTATGAGCGCGATCACGTACTGGCCCCCGGGTCCGCCCTTGATCTCTCCCAAGGATATATATCGACCGACGTTCCAACAGCTACTTTGGAGTCGATCAAACAGCTTTACCACCGGGTGTATCGTCCGGAGAGCATGATGTTGACGGTGGTTGGGGACATCGATCCCGCAGTGATGGACAAGCTCATAGATAAGTACTTTGGGTCTCATACTGATCAATTTGGTCTGTCACGCAAAGCGGCAACAATCTCATCGCCCGCACTGATTAAAGACAGACGACAACCAGTCAGTTTCAATCGCTCACCGATCGGACCGCCTGCCGTGATGGTTAGTTTTGCCAGTGACGGCAATCCGATGATGCGAAACATCGATCACAAACTGGATCGGACAGTAGTAGATCGCGCTTTAGCGTTAATCATGAACCAAAGGGTTGGAGTTGAGGCCATCGCGGCGGGGTTGAGCGCTCCGACGTTTACGGTCAACGACGACTGGCACAATCCACGCACCGTTCAGTTCATCAGCGCGGTCGATGGCGTAGACTGGCAAACGATGCTGCGTTTTCTGATCCGGCAAGTGGCCACGACTAACGTTCACGGATTTAGTGATCGCGACGTTGAAAAAGCGAAGCACACACTGCTCAGGCAACTGGCGGACGAGCGTAGCTGGAAAGCGTACGCTTCCAATTCTCAAACGGCCGAACGCATAGGGTTAGAGGTCGCTAACGGTATTCCTACTCGGTCAGCGGATGCAGCGTACGAACAGGATGTGAGCGCCGTGACGGCGTTGAGCGCTGAACGACTTAATAGCGCGTGGGCAGGCATCGTGAAGACGGCACCGATGCAGGTACGAGTGGAAAGCGCTGGCCTTATAGGGATCGACGATCCCTCAGAATCGATCGCCGCGATTTCTGATGGCGTGAAAAGGCTTGAGGCCCAGCTGCTGGAAATACCGGCACCGGTGCCGGTGGAAAAGCTGGCGTACCAGGCGGGCCCCTTTGCAGGCATCCAATCCGATGTGAGACTACCCGAGGGTGTACGCCGTATTACGTTTGAGAACGGCTTTGTTCTGAACTTGGTGAAGCGTCTCCATAACGGGATGTGGTTGGAGATCGCGGCTGATATTGAGGCGGGAAAGGCACGCAACCGCCTGACCTATTGTGATGCCGTGGCGGCACCGTTGTTCTTGAACGCCGGTGGATCGGCCCGACAGTCGGCTGCTGAAATGCAGGAGGCTATTGCCGGAAGTGATATTCGCTTCGCGCCGATAAGTGTATCCGGCAGCGGACTTTCAACGAATATCTCGGCGAGGAAAGAAGATGCGGAAACCGCTATCCTTTTCCTGTACGCGTCTTTGTTCGACCCCGGCTTCAGGCCGAGCGGGGCTACGGCAGCGCGGGCACGATTGAGCAGTCAACTCGCTCACCGCTATGATGATCCTGCATGGGCTTTGGTCGGCACCATCGAGGAGCGATTAGCTGCACTTAGGAAGGGAATCGACGTTCCGTTCGATGCGGCATGTGTTCAGCAGGCCAGTATGTCGCAGACAAAGAAGGTGCTTGAGCCGATGCTCCTGACGGGAAAACCCGAATTGGCGATTGCGGGTAACTTTGACGAGGAGCGCATGATTCAATTCGTCGGTTCGACGTTCGGAAATCGAGCAGCGCCCAGTTCCAAGAGCATCCAAACAGAACCAAGCGTCGTGCCGAACCTGCCCCCAATCACCATCGGCGCCCCCAAACCCGATGCGGGTCAGACCGTAGGCGGTGCCCTTTGGAACCTTGGAGATCCCCTGACATCTCATGATCGAGCCGTTCAAGAGATGTTCTCCGTGGCCTTCTCCAGACTGCTGTACGCAAAGCTCATAGAGCAGAAGCAGCTTGGTTATGCGTTAAAGGCGCAGCGGATTGAACTAGGTGAGTGGTCCGCGGAACCGGCTTTCTTTGCCGCATTGGCTGTAGCCGCTGATCGGACAACCGTGATGGATGCCGCGATTGTTGAAATCACAAAGGAGATGACCAAGTCTCCCCTCGCTACGGATATGCTGGAGACTGCCCGTCATGTGACACTCGCAGGGGTAGTGGGATCGTATAATGAGGACCGTGTTTGGGCTTATCAGGCGGCACAGCTTGGTCGGAGGCCTGACGCGGTAAGATCTTGGCGTGATTTAGAGCGGGAGTTTTCGCTGGTCACAAGTGATGATATCGTCGCATATGCCAAGAATATATTGGCAAAACGATTGCTTACGCTTCGTGCCAAGCATTGAAAATGGTCAAGGAACACGGATCGACGTGAAGTCGTACGGTAGAATTGGGGAAGGATTCAAATATGCTTGCCGTCCTGATCAGTGTCGGACTAGCCGCATCGACTAAATCGATGGTTGTAACTCCGTCGCCTTTAGACTTTGACTTGGCCAAACTTCGTCCGCGCGTGGCGACCTGTACGGACCGCAGCCAGTCGGACGAGATCATCGTATGTGCCCCAAAGGGTATGGATCTTTGGATAGCCGATGCTGGCAGGTTTGCGGAAAAACCTATCCGCGCCGCGTTTACCGGCCCCTTAAATGCCGAGTCTTCGGTTCATGTCATTCAGCACGCAAGCCCCATTGGAGTAGCACCCGCTGCGGCGGTGACGTTCAAGTGGCATTTCTAAGGGCATAATCCGTCGAAACGTGACCCGCGATCCCTGCCAGCTACCGACAGGGATCTCCATCTCGATATGCGGGGGCGCTTAACCTCGGCGTCGAAGTGACAGCTTCACCTCCGCAGTAACGAGCTTACGGCAACATCCGTTAGCTGCCATTACGCCGTCTTTGCAGCAGGTGCAGCGGGTTGGCGTCCGAGCGTGCGGTACACAGTTGGGCGCGAAATTGAGAACACCTCGGCGAGATCGCTGACATCTACAGTAGGCTGTCGCTCACCGCTTCTTCTCGATCATAGCATGCCGATGTTATGCAGCCATTGCTTGACCTGTCCGGGCCATTCCCGCGAAATCGGATCAGCCGTGGGCCGCATTCCGAAAGCGTGCCCTCCCTTGGCATAAAGCCGCATATCGACTGGCACGCCGGCATCACTGAGTGCCAAGGCATAGGCCATAGGTTGCCGGATTGGGTCAGTAGGGTCGTTCATGGCGTGAAGAATAAACGTGGGCGGTGCCTTCGGGCTGATTGTCACCCATGGCTTGAGTTCAAGGCTGTTCCTGCCCTTGCTGTCGTCTAGCATACGCGCCGTGTAGGCGACGATCGCAAAGTCTGGCCGGGGCGATTGCTGGTCAGCCGCATCCGTCAGCGGATAGGTGCGCTCATCCGTGTTGCTCAGGCTTGCTGCCAAATAAGCACCCGCTGAAAAGCCGATCACACCGACTTTATGCGGATCGAACCCGTAGGATGCTGCCTGCTCTCTCAACAGCCCCATCGCGCGCTGTGCGTCCTCCAGACCCAATAGCACCTTCGGCCGTTGTCCCTGCGGCCACGCTTGCGGCACCCGATATTTCAGCACCGCACAGGTCATACCCTGTTGCACCACCCAATCGCAGATTTCGGTGCCCTCTAAATCAGTCGCTATGACTTCGAAACCGCCGCCCGGCAGGACCAGCATCGCGGTGCCGACGTTACGCCCCTTCGAACGATAGAGAGTCATTGTGGGCCGGGTGACATAGCTCGCCCAATGCCATTTACGTCCTCCCACAAGGCCCGTCCCATTACCGGTCCCCTCAGGCCGATCGCCGGAGTCCGGTTTGGCGAGAGACGTGCTCGCAGGCCAGAGCGGCGTCTGAACCCCCTCCTTAGGAGCCTGCCACGTGCCCGCCCGCTCATTTTTCGGGAGGACAACCTTGGCAGGCAAATTGTTGGCCTTGCTAATCTGCCCGCAGGCC
>Ga0308157_10008197_pt1 | contig 11946 bp, 13 predicted proteins | sample PhyBR1_FD_201035 | JGI IMG/M metagenome (GOLD analysis project Ga0308157, IMG submission 201035) | Phyllosphere microbial communities from UC Gill Tract Community Farm, Albany, California, United States - DLSLB.R1 | ecosystem: Host-associated > Plants > Phyllosphere > Unclassified | place: USA...
ACCTGATCCGGATCATGCCGGCGCAGGGAGGAGTTCCTATGAACACGTCCACATCCGTATCCGCCACACGGACGGCGGCCCTGGCCGGCGGTTTCCGCTGGCGGGTCGTCGACATCGTCGTCGCCAGTGTCCTCGGCGTCGCGTGCGGCTTCCTGTTCCTCGCCTGGAATGTCGGATACCTGGGCCCGAAGGCCCTGCTCGAGCCGCTCCTTCCCGGCGTGCAGGGGCTGCTCGACGGCCCCTGGCTGATCGCCGGTGTGCTCGGCGGCCTCGTCATCCGCAAGGCGGGCGCGGCCATCTTCGTGGAGACCGTCGCCGCGGTCGTCTCGGCCCTCGCCGGTGCGCAGTGGGGCGGATTCCTCACGATCGAAGCGGGCCTCGTGCAGGGGCTGGGCGCCGAACTGATCTTCCTCGTCTTCGCGTACCGGCTGTGGACGCTGCCGGTCGCGATCCTCGCCGGCGCGGGCGCCGCGATCGCGGGCGGCATCAACAACATGCTGCTGTGGTTCGTCGGATCCGACGCCGCCTTCACGACCGTCTACATGATCTGCACCACCGTGTCCGGGGCGGTGCTCGCCGGGCTGCTCGGCTGGGTGCTGGCGCGGGGACTGGCCGCCACCGGCGCGCTGGATCGCTTCGGAGCGGGCCGAGAGGTGCGGACCCGGGTCTGAGATGACCGTCGACACACGACCGGCCACCGTCGAGGCGCGCGGCTGGGGCTGGCGGCATTCCAGTCGGATCGCCTGGGCGCTGCGCGACGTCTCACTGCGGATCGAGGCCGGGGAGCGCGTTCTGCTGCTCGGCGCCTCGGGCGCCGGCAAGTCGACGCTGCTGCACGGACTGGCCGGCGTGCTCGGTGGTGCCGAGGAGGGTGAGGCGGAGGGCCGCCTGCTGATCGACGGCACTCCCGCCACCGCCGCGCGAGGCCGCGTCGGACTCGTGCTGCAGGACCCCGACTCGCAGGTGATCCTGGCGCGCGTCGGCGACGACGTCGCGTTCGGATGCGAGAACCTCGGCGTGCCGCAGGAGGAGATCTGGCAGCGGGTCGACGACGCGCTGGACGCCGTCGGACTGGACGTCCCCCTGGACCGGGCCACCAAGGCGCTCTCCGGCGGGCAGAAGCAGCGACTCGCCCTGGCGGGCTCGCTGGCCATGCGTCCCGGTCTGCTGCTGCTCGACGAGCCGACCGCCAACCTCGACCCGGAGGGTGTCGTCGAGGTGCGCGATTCGGTGGAGCGGATGCTGCAGAGGCAGCGCTCCACGCTGATCGTCGTGGAGCATCGGCTGGACGTGTGGCTTCCGCTGATCGATCGCGTCGTCGTCATCGGCGAGGGCGGGGTGATCGCGGACGGGTCTCCGGATCGGGTTCTCGAGGTCGAGGGGGAACGACTCGCCGAGGCCGGCGTGTGGGTGCCGGGTCATCCTCCGCAGCACCCCGCCGCACCGGCATCCGCGCCGGGGGAGAGCCTGGTGAGCGCGCGCGGTCTCGCCGTGGCGCGTGCGCGCGGCACCATGGTCGCGGACGGCATCGATGTCGACGTGCGTGCGGGATCCGTTCTGGCCATCACCGGACCCAACGGCGTCGGCAAGTCGACTCTCGGGCTGACCCTGGCCGGGCTGCTTCCGCCTGCTGCGGGACAGGTCACGGCATCCGAAGGGCTCGGCGGGGGCGCCGGAGCGCATCCGATCCGGTGGAGCTCACGGCAGCTGCTCACCCGGATCGGCACGGTCTTCCAGGAGCCCGAGCATCAGCTGCTGGCGAAGACCGTGCGCGAGGAGCTCGAGATCGGGCCGCGCTCGCTGGGCCTGCCGGATGCCGAGATCACGGCCCGCGCCGACGAACTGCTGCAGCGGCTGCGCCTGGATCGGCTGGCCCGGGCGAATCCGTACACCCTTTCCGGCGGTGAAAAGCGGCGGCTGACGGTGGCCGCCGCGCTCGCGACGCGGCCGCAGGTGCTGGTGCTCGACGAGCCGACGTTCGGACAGGACGCCCGCACATGGCAGGAGCTGGTCGCGATGCTCGCCGCCCTGCGCGACGAGGAGGGCGCCGCGCTGGTCGCGGTCACGCACGACCTCGACGTGGTGGCGGCCCTGCACGCCGAGCGGTTCACGATGGGATCGGGATCGTGACGCTCCTGGAGAGTCGGGCGCGCACCGGAGGCATGGCGCGCATCAACCCGGTCGCCAAGCTCGGGGCCAGCGGGCTCATCGCCCTCCCGCTGATCTTCACGCTGGACATGGTCTCGGCGGCCGTGGCGCTGGCGCTGGAATGCGTGCTGTTCGTGTTCGCCGGGGTGGGCTGGCGGGAGTTCTGGGTGCGCACCTGGCCGGTGTGGCTGGCCGCGCCCCTCACGGGCGTGACGATCGCGCTGTACGGGCAGTCCGGCGGCACCGTGTACGCGGAATGGCTGCTGGTGCGGATCAGCGAGGGATCGCTGCTGCTCGCCGGGGCGACGATGCTGCGCGTGCTCGCGATCGCGCTGCCCTCGGTGGTGCTGTTCATCACGGTCGACCCGACCGATCTGGCCGATGGGCTCGCGCAGACGTGGCGCCTGCCGGCGCGGTTCGTGCTCGGCGCCCTCGCCGGGCTGCGCATGGTCGGTCTGTTCATCGACGACTGGCATGCCCTGCAGCTGGCCCGGCGGGCGCGGGGCGTCGCGGACCGCGGGCGAGTGCGTCGGTTCCTCGGCATGGCGTTCGCTCTGCTGGTCCTGTCGATCCGTCGGGGCGCCAAGCTGTCGACCGCGATGGAGGCACGCGGCCTCGGCTCGCCGGTGCGCCGCACCTGGGCCCGACCCGCGCGGTTCGGCACGGCCGAATGGATGCTGCTGCTGATCGGTGCGGCGATCTCCGCCGCGGCGATCGCCGCGGCCGTCTGGGCGGGCACCTGGAACTTCATCCTCGGGCCCTCCTGACCGCGCGCACCGACTCCGGAGCGACTGCGGATCAGGTCGCGTTCCAGAGGTCGCGGTAGAACGCCAGACGCTCGCGGTCGGGTTCGAGTCCGTACGCGTCGACGAGAGCGTCCTCCCAGCCGGGGCCGTAATTCCACTCGGTGCTCATGGATGCCACGGCGATGTCGGCCCAACGGTCGCCGACGCCCAGCAGCCCGAGGTCGACGTGCGCGAGCCAGCGTCCGCCGTCGTCGAGAAGCGTGTTCGGGCAGCAGGCGTCGGCATGACAGACCACCATCCGATCGATCGACGGCGCGTCGCGGAACCGCTCCGGCAGCAGGATGCCGCGGCCGGCGGCGTTCGCGATGCGGGCGTCCACGCCCCAGTCCCATGGGCAGTCGTCGACGGGCAGTGCGTCGTGCAGTGCGCGGAGTCCCTCACCGATCGCGCGCACCGCCGTCTCGGGGCGCTCCCGCCAGCGCGGGTGCACGGCGCTCGTGCCGTCGATCGCCGCCGTCACGAGCCACTCGTGCGTGGCATCCCGACCCTCGTCCAGCACCTCGGGCACCCGGATCCACCGGCCGGCCCACCGCATCCGCTCCGCCTCGTCGCGCATGCTCGCCTCGTCGTTGCGCGGACCCCACTTGACGTAGAACGGATGCCCCGCAGCGGGCGTCGCGCGGAACGTCAGCCCGCCGATGCTGTTCGCCCAGACCGACTCGAGCGCCGCGTCGCCGGCGAGCTCGCGCACGCGGGTGGGTGCGTCCACGGGCGACACGGGAATCGACATTCCCCCATCCTGCCCTCGTCGCCCTCGGCCCGCGACACCGAGCGGGCGGATGCCGGAGCCGCTCCGCCGGATCGTCGCGACCCGGCCCGATCCCGCCCGCACGCGCCCGAGGCGTCGCTAGAGTTCAGGACATGGCTGTGAAGGTGCTGTTCATCGGTGGGACCGGAATCATCTCGTCGGCGGCCGCCGCGCTCGCCGCCGAGCGCGGCATGGAGGTGACGCTGCTGAATCGTGGACGCTCGCGCCGCGCGGCTGCGGACGGCGTCGAAGTGCTGACGGCCGACTTCGCGGATGATGCCGCGGTGGATGCCGCGCTCGCCGGCCGGGAGTTCGACGTCGTCGTGGACATGATCGCCTTCACCCCCGACCAGGTGCAGCGAGACATCGATCGCTTCGAGGGCCGCACCGGCCAGTACGTCTTCATCAGTTCGGCATCCGCGTATCAGAAGCCGGTCGCGCGCCTTCCGATCACCGAGTCGACACCGCTGCGCAACCCGTTCTGGCAGTACTCGCGCGACAAGATCGCCGGCGAGGAACTGCTCGCGACGGCATATCGTGAGCGGGGGTTCCCTGTGACCGTCGTGCGTCCCTCGCACACGTACGACAAGTGGACGATCCCCGCCTTCGGCGGATGGACGGCGATCGACCGCATCCGTCGCGGCGAGGAGATCGTCGTGCACGGCGACGGCACGTCGCTGTGGACTCTCACCCATGCCGCCGACTTCGCGGTCGGATTCGTGGGACTCCTCGGCAACCCGCTCGCCCACGGCGACACCTTCCAGATCACCAGCGACTTCGTCTACACCTGGAACGAGATCTACTCGATCCTCGGGCGCGCCGCCGGCGCCGAACCGAAGATCCGCCACGTCACCAGCGCAGCGATCGAGCAGGCCCTGCCGGATCGCGCCGGCCAGCTCGCCGGCGACATGGCGCACTCGGTGGTCTTCGACAACACGAAGATCCGGCGCCTGGTGCCGGACTTCAACCCGGTCATCGCCTTCCATCGCGCTGCCGCCGAGATCATCGAGTGGCACGATGCGCACCCGGAGCTGCAGCGCGTGGACCCCGACCTGAACGCGGCCTGGGACGGGCTCCTGGGATAGCCGCCCGCTATCCCAGCAGGGGCTTCAGCACCCCCTCGAGCACGACGGCGTGGTTGTGCTCGGTGTCGTGCAGGGCATAGACGAGGGTGACCACCGGGCGCCCCCTCAGCTCGTCGACCAGCTCCTGCAATGCGCCGGCGCCTTCGCCGCGGAGCTGGGCGCGGTAGCGCTCGGCGTTGACCTCGAAATCGGCATCCGGAGCGGCATGCCAGGCGTGGCGCAGCTCGGTGCTCGGCGCGACGTCCTTGGCCCACAGGTCGATCGCGGCGCGCTCCTTCGAGACGCCGCGCGGCCAGAGCCGATCGATCAGAACGCGGAACCCGTCCTCGGCGGAGGCGTTGTCGTAGGCTCGTTTCCGACGCAGTTCCATGTCTTCAGCATCCACCCGGCGGCCGGAACTCGCCAGGTGCGAAACTCAGAATCATCTATGCTGAGACTCAGTCGCACACCTGCCTGGCGCAGGCGCAGTCCGTTCGAAGGAGAACACATGCAGATCACGGGACAGGGCGCGCTCATCACGGGCGGCGCCAGCGGGCTCGGGCTCGCGACCGCTCGCCGCCTCGCGTCCGCGGGGGCTCAGGTGACGATCATCGACCTGCCGAGCTCCGCCGGTGCGGAGATCGCCGCCGAGCTGGGCGGCGTCTTCGCGCCCGCCGACGTCACCAGCGCCGAGCAGGTGGCCGCCGCCGTGGCATCCGCTCAGGCGATCGCGCCGCTGCGCGTGGTCGTGAACTGCGCCGGCATCGCGCCGCCCGCGAAGGTCCTCGACCGCGACGGCAACCCCGCCGACCTCGATGCGTTCGAGCGGATCATCCGCATCAACCTCGTCGGCACGTTCAACGTGATCTCGCAGGCCGCCGCCGTCATGGCGCAGAACGAGCCGACCGACGGAGGCGACCGCGGTGTGATCGTCAGCACCGCCAGCGTCGCGGCCTTCGACGGGCAGATCGGCCAGCCCGCCTACTCGGCGTCCAAGGGCGGCGTGCACGCGATGACCCTGCCGATCGCACGGGAGCTGGCCCGGCACGGCATCCGGGTGTGCACCATCGCCCCCGGGATCATGGAGACCCCGATGCTCGCCGGGCTGCCGCAGGCCGCGCAGGACTCGCTCGGCCAGCAGGTGCCGCACCCGTCGCGTCTGGGCCGACCCGACGAGTACGCCGCACTCGTGGAGCACATCGTCGCCAACGACTACCTCAACGGCGAGACCATCCGACTCGACGGCGCCATCCGCATGGCGCCGAAGTGAACCCGCGCGTCCAAGGAGAAGACATGTCACTCGCCGGAAAGACCATCCTCATGTCGGGCGGCAGCCGCGGCATCGGCCTCGCCATCGCGCTGCGCGCCGCCGCCGACGGGGCGAACATCGCCATGCTCGCCAAGACCGACACCCCGCATCCCAAGCTCGAGGGCACGGTGCACACCGCCGCCGAGGCGATCCGCGCGGCCGGCGGCCAGGCGCTGCCGATCGTCGGCGACGTGCGCGACGACGCGGACATCACCGGAGCCGTGCTGAAGACGCAGGGCGAGTTCGGCGGCGTCGACATCATCATCAACAACGCCAGCGTGGTCGACCTCTCCCGCTCGGTGGATCTGTCCGCGAAGAAGTACGACCTCATGCAGGACGTCAACGTGCGCGGCACGTTCATGCTGTCGCGGACGGCCGTGCCGCAGCTGCTGGAGGCGGAGAACCCGCACATCCTCTCGCTCTCGCCGCCGCTGAACATCACACCGAAGTGGCTCGGCGCGCACACCGGCTACACGCTCGCGAAGTACGGCATGACAATGGCCACGCTGGGGCTGGCGGCGGAGTTCGCGGATGCCGGAATCGCCGCCAACACGCTCTGGCCGCGCACCACGATCGCCACAGCCGCCGTGCAGAACCTGCTCGGCGGTGACCGGGTGATGGCCGCCAGCCGCACCGCCGAGATCTATGCGGATGCCGCGTACGCGGTGCTCACCAAGCCCGCCCGCGAGTACACCGGCCAGTCGCTGATCGTGGAGGACGTGCTCGAGGCCGACGGCGTCACCGACTTCTCGAAGTACGCGGCCGTGCCCGGCACGCCCGACGACCGGCTGTTCCCGGACATCTTCCTGGACTGAGTCCGGCCCGCGCCGGGTGCACCGGCGCGCATCGGCATCCGGATCGTCCAGGTCGCAATCGGTGCCGCTTTCCCGCCCGTTTTCCGGCAAGGATTGCGACCTGGACGAGTCAGAACAGCAGGTACAGCGAGCCGAGCACCGTCAGGACGATCACGAGACGGTCGAAGAGCTGCTGCGGCATACGCTTGGCCAGGCGGATGCCGATCAGCGCACCGATCACGACGAGGGGGGCGAGCACCAGGTCCATCAGCAGCACCGACGGGGTGAACAGGCCGAGCCCGGCGAGGAACGGCACCTTCACGAGATTCACGATCGCGAAGAACCACGCCGAGGTGCCCAGGAACACCTTCACCGGAGTGCGCGTCGCGAGGAAGTACATCGACATCACCGGTCCGCCGGAGTTGGCGACCATCGTGGTGAATCCGGCGAGGGTGCCGTAGCTCGTCGCGACGATCCGGCCGGATGCCGCGACCGATGAGCGCCGGCGCCGCCACAGCGTGATCGCGATCATCCCCAACAGGATGACGGCGATCGTCCGCCGCACGATCGCGTCATCGCTCCAGGCCAGGAACAGGAACCCCACGACGAGCCCCGCGACCACGGCCGGGGCGAGCCGGACCAGAGTGGGCCAGTGCGCGTGACGGCGATACGTGATCAGCGCGAACACGTCGCCGACGATGAACAGCAGCAGCATCGCCGCGGTCGAGGTGCGGGCGGGCAGGACGGATGCCAGCAGCACCACCGACAGTGTGGCACTGCCCGGGATGGCGGTCTTCCCCAGCCCGGCGATCACCGCGGCCAGGGCGAGCAGGGCCCAGGCCCACGGTGCGAGGTCGATCACGGATGAATCCTATGCACCGGTGTCGCGCCTGCGGTGCCGGCTCACCCGCGGGCGGCTGCGAGGGCGGACGCGAAGCGCGCCGCGCGGGCCTCGAGGTCGGCCCAGTCGGATGCCGCGATGGCCGCGGAATTCGCCAGGTCGCCACCTGCACCGACCGCCACCGCGCCGGCGGCGAACCAGTCGGCCACGTTGTCGGGCTTGACGCCGCCCGTCGGCATGAGCGGAGCATCCGGGAAGGGCCCGCGCAGCGCGCCCAGATAGGAGGGGCCGCCGAGGGATGCGGGGAAGATCTTCACGATGTCGACGCCCAGCTCGAGCGCGACCATGACCTCGGTCGGTGTGAGCGCGCCGGTCATCACGACTCGGCCGGTGTCGAGCATCGCCCGGGTGAGATCGGGGAGAGTTCCCGGGCTGACGAGGAACGCGGCGCCCGCCTCGGCCGCGGCATCCGCCTGCTCGGCGGTGGTCACCGTGCCGGCGCCGATGTACGCGCGCTCGCCGTGGCGGGCGATCAGCTCGCGGATCACCGCGGGCGCGTCGGGGGTGGAGTACGTGACCTCGATGCCGGGGATGCCGCCGCGGATGATCGCATCGGCCGCGTCCAGTGCCGATTCGGGAGACGGGGCGCGCAGCACGGCGAGGACTCCGGCGGATCGGACGGGGGCGAGACGGTCGGTCATGGTGCTCCTTGCTCGGGGTGCGCCCATTCTCGCCGACCGGCGCCTGTAATGACAAGTTGGCAACCGGCGCCGATCTCATCCCATCCGCCACTCCCGCTCGGTCGTCAGCGGTACGAGCGGCGGCCGCTCGGCGCTGGTGGTCAGCTCGATGCGCTCGCCGGTGCGGGCGGACTCCAGCAGCGAGGTCATGATCTCCAGCACGTGCAATGCGATCGAAGCGTCGGAACGCGCATTGCCCGCCACGAAATCGAGCAGGCCGATGCCGCGCCCGCCGTTCTCATAGCCCGCGCTCGTCGGCAGAGTGGTCCAGGCATCCTCGCGAGGGCGGCGCAGCCGCACCTCTCCGGCGAACGTGTTCGGGTCGGGGAGCGAGAGCGTGCCGGTCTCCCCGTGCACCTCGATGGGCGCCGCCTGTGTCGCTGCGGCGTCGAAGCTGAACGTCACGGTGGAGATCGCTCCGTCGGTGTGCTCCAGCACACCGGTGACGTGCGTGTCGACCTCGACGGGGATCTCCTCGCCGGCGCGCGGTCCGGACGCGATCCGGCGCACGGACTTCGGCCTGGACGATGCCCCGGCCACGCGCTTCACCGGGCCCAGCAGGTGGAACAGGGAGGTCAGGTAGTACGGACCCATGTCCAGCAGGGGCCCGCCGCCCTCGCGGTAGTAGAAATCGGGGTTCGGATGCCAGGCCTCATGGCCGGACGAGACCCAGGTCGCGACCGCGGAGACGGGCCGACCGACCTCGCCCGCGTCCACTGCCGCGCGGGCGGTCTGGATGCCGGTGCCCAGCACCGTGTCGGGCGCGCAGCCCGCCCAGGCCGATGGCGTGGCGGCGGCGATGATCGCGCTCGCATCGGCCATTCCGGGGGCCAACGGCTTCTCGCCGAACACGTTCTTGCCGTTGCGGAGAGCGGCCAGTGCGACCTCGGCGTGCGCGGCGGGGATGGTGAGGTTCAGCACTGTCTGCACGCTCGGGTCGGCGACGAGCTCGTCGACGGTCAGCGCGCGGCAGCCGTCGTAGCGCTCGGCCACAGCGGCAGCCCTGGCGATGTCCAGATCCGCCGTCGCGGCGATCCGGACGCCGGGGTGGTCGCCGAGCGTCTTCAGGTACTGCGCGGAGATGACTCCGAGTCCGACTATTCCGATACCGTGCGGCTCGCCCACAGCATTCCTCTCTCGATGATCGTTCGTACGTTTTCGTCGCGGAGCACGTCGGGACTGTGCCCCGGCGTCGCCACGAACACGCGCCCTGCGCCCCACTCGCGCGTCCAGACGGCCGGCGAGGTGATCGGGCGATGCCACGGATGATACGGCTGCACCGGGTGGGTGGTCGTGGCGAGGACGTCGTTGAGGTCGTCGGTGAGCACCCAGTACTGCTCGGTGTCGAGCGTGAAGTCGTCGAGGCCGCTCAGGATCTCGTGCGCGCGGCCGAGGTCGGTCAGTTCCACCGTGTAGGGGAGGAAATTGTCGGACTCACCGCCCTCGCAGGCATCCGGATGCTTCGACGGATGCGTGGCGAACTGCCCGCCGACGAGCTGGAGGTAGTCGGAGCTGTTGCGGTACGAGTCGGCGATCCCGCCGTGCCAGCCGGCCATCCCCGTGCCGCGCTCGACGGCGCGGCGCAGCCCCTTCAGCGCGTCGCGGGAGATCTCGGACATCGTCACCGACTGCACGATGAGGTCGGTGGCATCCATCACGGCCTCGTCGGCGTAGACCTCGTTCGACTCCTCGACGCGCACCTCGAACCCCTGCTCGCGCAGGAACGGGATGAAGATCTCGGTGGCCTCGACGGGATGGTGCCCCTCCCATCCTCCCCGGACGACGAGTGCCTTTCGGGTCGCGCTCATGATTCTGCTCCTTCCACTGCGGTGTATCGGCTGTCGGACGCCGCACTGGCCTCGACTGCGGCGAGCACGCGCTGCACGCGAGCCGCGTCGTCGAAACTCGGACGTGCGGGCACGCCATCGGTGATCGCGCGCACGAAGTCGACGGCCTGATGGGTGAAGAGGTGCTCGTAACCCAGGCCATGGCCCGCCGGCCACCAGGCGCCGGCGTAGGGATGCTCGGGTTCGGTGACATCGATCCGGCGGAAGCCCTGCTCGTCGGAGGGCAGCTGCGCATCGTGGAACTGCAGTTCGTTCATGAACGAGAAGTCGAACGCAACCGAGCCGCGCTCGCCGTTGACCTCGATGCGGTTCGCGTTGCGGTGGCCGGCGGCCATGCGCGTCGCCTCGAAGACGCCGAGGGCGCCGTCGGCGAAGGATGCCGTGAACGCGACGGCGTCGTCGACGGTGACCTGCTCGCGCGGGGCGCCCGCGTCGGCGCTGCCGCCGAGACCCACATGCTCGGTGAGACGGGGGCGGGATTCGACGAAGGTGCGCAGCGTCGCGGACACTCCGGTGATCGCCGAGCCGGTCAGCCACTGCGCGGTGTCGATGCTGTGCGCACCGATGTCGCCCAGGGTTCCCGATCCGGCGCGCTCGCGGTCGAGGCGCCAGGTGAAGGGCGCGTCGGGGCTGGTCAGCCAGTCCTGCAGATACTGGGCGCGCACGTGGCGGATCCTTCCCAGGCGTCCGTCGTCGATGAGCTTCTTGGCCAGCGCGAGGGCGGGCGTGCGGCGGTAGCTGAATCCGCACATGCTGACCACGCCCCGCTCGGCCGCCGCGGCCGCGGCATCCGCCATCCGGTCGGCATCGGCGACGTCGTTGGCGAGCGGCTTCTCGCACAGCACGTGCTTGCCGGCCGCGAGGGCGGCGAGGGCGATCTCGACATGCGTGTGGCCGGGGGTGCAGATGTCGACGATGTCGATGTCGTCACGGCTGAGCGCACTGCGCCAGTCGGAGGAGGCCTCGGGGATGCCGAACTCGGCGGCCGCCGTGGCGGTGCGATCCGCATCGCTGCCGACCAGGAGCACCGCTTCGGGCGCGGGGGACAGATCGAAGAAGCGCGGCGCCGTGCGCCAGGCGTGGGCGTGCATGCGCCCCATGAAGCCGGTGCCGATGATGGCCACGCGCAGTGGTGTCGTCATTGATCGTCTCTCTCATCCTCGACAGGTGTGTGCGGATCGCGGAAAACTTTGCCATGTGTCATGGTGGATGTCCCAGAAATTGCGCAAAATGGTTCCATGTCCGCTTCTCGCCGCATCACCCTCTCCCGCGTGGCCGAGGAGGCGGGGGTCAGCGTGTCGACCGCGTCCCGGGCACTGCGCGGTCGCGGCGACATGTCCGCCACCACCCGCACGCGCGTGCTGCGTGCGTCCGCGGCGCTCGGCTACACCTTCGCGGGGGAGTCGCGCGGGCACCCGCGCGCCGGCACCTCCCGCGTGCTCGACCTCGTGTTCGGCAACTTCCACGATCCGTACACGGACGAAGTCGTGGCGGGTGCGCGGACGACCGCCGCCGCGCTGCGGTACGACCTCGTCCTCACCACCGATCGACCGGATGCCGAAGACGACTGGGCGCACCGCATCCGGTCACGCGGCACCGCAGGGGTGATCGCCGGAGTCATGACGCCGACCGCGGCCCAGGTCGCACTT
>Ga0308157_10008198_pt1 | contig 11946 bp, 10 predicted proteins | sample PhyBR1_FD_201035 | JGI IMG/M metagenome (GOLD analysis project Ga0308157, IMG submission 201035) | Phyllosphere microbial communities from UC Gill Tract Community Farm, Albany, California, United States - DLSLB.R1 | ecosystem: Host-associated > Plants > Phyllosphere > Unclassified | place: USA...
AGAGGTAGAATTAGCACAAAGAATAAAGGCTGGTGATCAAAGAGCTTTAGAAAAACTAACAAAAGCCAACCTACGTTTCGTAGTATCTGTGGCTAAACAATATCAAAATCAAGGATTAACTCTTCCTGATTTAATTAATGAAGGAAACTTAGGTTTAATTAAAGCGGCTCAACGTTTTGATGAAACTCGTGGTTTTAAATTCATTTCTTACGCTGTATGGTGGATTCGTCAATCGATTCTTCAAGCTTTAGCTGAACAATCTCGTATTGTACGTTTACCATTAAATAAAATTGGTTCTATCAATAAAATCAACAAAATGTATGCTTTATTAGAGCAATCTAACGAACGTCCGCCTTCTGCTGAGGAAATTGCAAAAGAACTTGACATGACTGTAAACGACGTAAAAGAGTCTATGAAAAACTCTGGACGTCACCTATCAATGGATGCACCTCTTGTTGAAGGTGAAGATTCTAACCTTTATGACGTATTACGTTCTGGTGAATCTCCAAATCCAGATAGAGAATTAATTCACGAATCTCTTCGTACTGAAATCGAACGTTCTTTAGAAACATTAACTCCAAGAGAGGCAGATGTTGTTCGTTTGTATTTTGGTCTTGGCGATCAGCACCCAATGACTCTTGAAGAAATTGGTGAGACTTTCGACCTAACTCGTGAGCGTGTTCGTCAGATTAAAGAAAAAGCAATCCGTAGATTGAAACACACTTCTAGAAGTAAAATCCTTAAAACTTATTTAGGATAAGACAATATTTGTTTCAGGTTTAAAGTTTCAGGTTGCTTTTGTAACTTGAAACATGAAACTTGAAACCTTTGTACCGCAAACAACAGTTTGATTGACTGTTCGTTTTTTGATTGATGATTGAAACTCCGGCTGATTACCGGAGTTTTTTATTTTTATCATTTAGCTGGAAGTTTTTTTTTAACGCAAAGAGCGCAAAGTTTTTTCGCAAAGTTCACAAAGATTTTATTTAAGTATCTGAAGCAAGGCAAAGTTCACAAAGCTTTGAGAACTTTGCCTTCCCAAATAATTTCAAACAGAACCTTTGTGAACTTTGCGAAAAAACCTTGCGAACTTTGCGTAATTCTTAGCGAACTTTGCGGTTAAACTTTATCTTTGCAATAAAACAACACACAAACAAATACAATGAAAAACACACTTATTGCTCCTTCAGTTCTTGCTGCCGATTTTGGTAATTTACAGCGCGATTCAGAAATGCTTAACAACAGTCAGGCAGATTGGTTTCATATCGACATTATGGATGGCGTTTTTGTTCCGAATATCTCATTTGGAATGCCAGTTCTGGAAGCAATTTCAAAACATGCCAAAAAATATATAGACGTACATTTAATGATTATCGATCCAGATCGTTACATTAAAACTTTTGCAGATTTAGGCGCAAACGGATTAACTGTACATTACGAAGCTTGCACGCATTTGCACAGAACACTTCAGGCAATTAAAGCAGAAGGAATGAAAGCAGGAGTAGCTATGAATCCACACACAAATGTTGATTTACTGGAAGACATTATCAATGACATTGATGTGGTTTGCATAATGAGCGTAAATCCAGGATTTGGCGGACAATCATTCATCGAAAATACTTACGACAAAGTAAAGAAACTAAAAGCACTGATAACTCGCAAAAACGCTTCAACACTAATAGAAATTGATGGCGGTGTGACCAGTAAAAACGCCAAACAATTAGTAGAAGCTGGCGCAGATGTTTTAGTAGCTGGAAGCTTTGTTTTTAAAGCCGAAAACCCAACAGAAACCATAGCTGATTTAAAAAGTCTTACTTCATTTTAAATTTTCAAAAACAAAAAAAAAGGTCCAAAAATAAATTTTGGACTTTTCTTTTTTACTTAAAACCTATTTAGGATCAATCAAATAAGGATTTGCTTTAAGCTTTTCCACAACATATTGGATAACTTTCTGAGCTTTCAAACTATTTCCAGATTCATCTAATGGCGGCGAAATAACAGCAATTCCGAATTTACCCGGACATATCGCCAATATTCCTCCCCCAACACCACTCTTTGCTGGAAGTCCCGAATTAAACAGCCAAATTCCAGAATTATCATAAAGACCCGCAGTTGCCATTACAGGCAAAGTGTACATTACAGTGGTCTGACTTACAACCTTTTTCTTTGTAACAGGATTAACACCTCCATTTGCCAATGTAGCCGCCATTGTAGCAAGATCCTTTACATTTACATTCAATGCACATTGTTTCGTATAAAGATCTGTTGCTTGGACTGGATCAAAATATATTCTGTTATAAGCCAATAACAAATGTGCAATAGCTTGATTTCTTAAATTATCACTAGCCTCACTTATATAAACAGGACGATTCATAGAAAGTTGCCTTCCAGCAAAATCACTCTGAATTTTCTGAATTTCTTTCCATTTTGCTACAGAATCATTACCTCGAATAAGACTCGTGGTGGCAATAGCTCCAGGATTTACAAGAGGATTGATTTTATCACCTTTATGCATTTCTACTGCAACAATAGAATTAAACGGCAATCCAGTCGCATTTACCCCTATTTTTTCTTGCAAAAATTGTGGCCCTTCTTGTTCAATTACTTTTGCCATAGTAAATACTTTCGATATGCTTTGAATTGAAACCATTGACGTTATATCGCCTTTTGTATATACAGTTCCATCTGCAGTAACAAGCGCAATACCAAAAATGTTGGGGTCAACATTCGCTAGCTCTTTAATATAGTCGGCATTTTTTCCTTCTTTTACATCTTTAAATTTATTAAAGGCATCGTTAAGGGTGTTTTCTATATTTTGTTTATTTAGTGTTGTTTGGCTATAGCCGTGGCTTATGATAAAAGAAAATATCAAACCAACAAACATCATTTTTTGCTTGTTCATTTTAAAAAAAGGCATTCTTATTTATATTCTTGGATTAATTTATGGATAAACAGTATTTAATTAAAAATCCTTACTGCTTTTTAGGTTTTTAAGATTTGGGAAGAAATCAATTCCTGTCATTTTTTCTAAAGTTTCAATAGGAACAACAAAATCATAAATAGATTGATCACTTTTTTCGTTTGGAACTAAGAAAGCAATTGCTTTGTGTTCTTTTCCAGATTTAGCCAAAACAATTTTATAAAAGTACTTGGGAACAGCAACTTTCTCCGTTCCAATTCTTTTATCAGAATCTTTTGCAATTCCGCCAGTTACTACATAAATATCATTGTATTTTCCTGCCCAATAGCGAGTCTTCTGCTCTATTCTATTCCAAATTCCAGCGTTAAATTCTTTTTTCTGAGGAGAAATATTCGAAGTATAAAAAGTATCATTGTATGCATCTTTACTAAACTCCATGTCACCAGCAGGACAAAGATGGCCTTTATCATAACCTGATTTTTTATAATTTCTCCAATCGGCTGAGCCCGTTGTTACTTTTGGATCTTCTATAAAGTAAGGTCTTTTATAATCATTGTTTTTTAGATACTCCTTCTTCAGTTCGTAAGCTACCCATTCGGCCTGCTCAAACTTTTCATTGTAAGAAAGCGTGTAATATTGGTGCTTTACAATTTGTTTGGTTGTTGAAGTCGGAAGATAAGCAACTGTGTATAAAGAATCTTTGTGAGTAGAATTCCCTTTAAAAGAAACCACTTCATTACTATTTATCTCTTCCTTAATTTTTGCATTTTCATTTTTACATGATAATAATGCAAAACTCAGCAAAATTAAACCTACACAACCTTTCATATTTCTATTTTTAAAAGCGAACTTACAAAAAAACGCTCCATAAATTCAAAATTTATAGAGCGTTTTTAAACAAATTAAATTCTTCTCGAACTTAAGACTTCACTAGTTTATCCTTTTTCATCTTAGGATTAACTGTATTTTTCACCAAACTTTTTGTTTGTAAATCATCCAATACGTTTAAAGCCTCTTCTACATAAACATCTTTAGATAATGCTTGGTGCCATGCATCTCTTTTTTCTTTTAAAGAAGCATCTGCTTTCATTTCTTCATCTTCATACGGAAGCGATTTAAAAATCAAATCGTTTTTGTAATCAGAAATTGGCTTATATTTTTTTCCTTCGTTTTCAACTTGTTCTTGAGTTTCTTTAAAACTCTTAATATTTAAGCTGTATACGTTTTCTTTGTTTTTAACATCAATCCATTTCGCATTATCATCAATTAATTTAAATTGAGGATTTTGAGCAATTCTATTTTTACTATTCATGATTGCTTTATTGAAATTCTCAGTTGAATTCCAAGTACTATAATCTGCTGGATCAATTTTATCCCATGGCATTGCATTATCAATATCTCTCTCACCCATTTTTAGGTAAGCATAACGATCTGGCATTACCACATCACTATGAACACCTTCTAGCTGAGTAGAACCACCATTAATTCTGTAAAATTTCTGTCCTGTAATTTTCAATGCACCAAGGTCTCCATAATTTGCATTACGAACAAACTGATTCAAATCTAATACATTCTGTACAGTACCTTTTCCGTAAGTCTGTTTACTACCAATAATAATTCCGCGTTTGTAATCCTGAATTGCAGCTGCCAAAATCTCAGATGCCGAAGCAGAAAAACTGTTTACCATGATAACCAATGGACCATCCCATTCGATTTTTTTGTCTTTATCGTATAAAACTTCTTTCTTTTTTCCTGCAGATTTTACCTGAACGATTGGTCCGTCTTCGATAAATAAACCTGCAATATCAACCACTGTAGAAAGAGATCCTCCACCATCATCACGAACGTCTAAAACAATACCATTAACATTTGCTTGTTTCAATCTTTCTACTTCGCGAGCAATATCTTTTCCTGCATCACGACCATCTTTATTTTCAAAATCGATATAGAATTTCGGAAGATAAATTACTCCGTATTTCAAACCATTTTTCTCAACAACACTAGATTTAGCATATGTTTCTTCAATTTCTACAACATCACGAATGATAGAAATTACTTTAATAGAACCATCTACTTTTTTAACTGTCAGTTTTACTTCAGTTCCTTTGTGACCTTTAATTTTCTTCACAACATCATCCAAACGCATACCCACAACATCTACAGGTTCTTCATTTCCTTGAGCAACTTTTAAGATTAAATCTCCTGCTTCTAGTTGTTTTCCTTTCCAAGCTGGACCTCCAGAAATTAATTCATCAATTTGAGTAAAGTCGTTTTTCTTAGTCAAACGAGCTCCAATACCTTCTAGTTTTCCACTGATATTTACATCAAAACGATCTTTTTCTTCTGGTGCAAAATAGCTTGTGTGCGGATCAAAACGTGCCATGATAGAATTCAAATACACAGAAAACCAGTATTCCCTATTCAAATCTTTGATTACGCTAAAATTATCATCTAGAGATTTTAAAGAGCTTTCACGAGTTTCTTTTTCTAAAGTTTCAAAAGATTTTTCTTTGTAGGCTGGATCTTTTTTCTTCTTTTCTTCTTCAATTTTTTGTTTTGTAACTAAAGAAGAAAGAGTAGATAATTTAATCTGTTTTCTCCATCTTTCATTAATCTCATTTAAGTTCTTTGCATACGGGATTTTCTCATAATCCGCATCAAAAGTCTCATCTACATTATAGTTAAATGGCTGACTTAAAATCGTTTTGTAACGTTTTTTACTTTCTTCCATACGCTTCATTAACCTTGTATAAGTAAGGTTAAAAAACGTAATATCTTTATTCAAAAACTGATCATCCAACATTAATTCATACTGTTTGAACTCATCAATATCAGACTGAAGAAAGAACCTTTTTGAAGGGTCCAAAGCATCAATATAATCCTTAAAAATACCTTTTGAAAACTCATCATTTATTTCTGCTGGACTATAATGTCCTTTTTCAATAACAAATGCTAATAATTCTAAAAGTGTCTTGTCTCTGTTCGGATCTGGGTCGATTGTCCTATCAGCATTCATCTTAAATGCAAATAATGTAAGCGATAAGCACAATACGGCTATGAGTATCTTATAATTTCTTTTCATAAACTTTATAATAGCATTCATCAATTTTTTTATCTAAGTTACGTTAAAAACTATGCCACGAGAGCTAACGCTTCGATAATTTTTTGTTAAAGATATAAAAATGTTTAATTCGCAAAAAAGTTCTTTACCTTAGTTGACAAATTTTGCAGTATTTGTGACTTCTCGCAAATAATTGTGATTAATTTTGTTCTTAAAATCTTACAATTGTTAAAACTACACATAATATTTATTAAATGAAAGCTGAGAAACCACTTATATTAGTAACTAACGATGATGGTATTTTGGCTCCCGGAATTAGAGCCCTTATTAGCGTTATGGAAACAATAGGCGATGTAATTGTCGTTGCTCCAGACAAACCACAAAGTGCAATGGGGCACGCAATCACAGTCAACAATACTTTGTTTATAGATAAAATTTCAAAAGACGATGACACAATTGCAGAATACAGCTGTTCTGGAACTCCTGTAGATTGTGTAAAATTGGCAGTAAACGAAATTTTGAAACGAAAACCCGATTTATGCGTTTCTGGAATAAATCACGGATCAAATTCTTCTATCAATGTCATTTATTCTGGAACTATGAGCGCGGCTGTTGAAGCTGGTATAGAAGGCATTCAGGCAATTGGTTTTTCTCTTTTAGATTTTGATTGGAATGCCGATTTTGAACCTATAAAGTCTTTTGTAAAAAAAATCACTTTAGAAACTTTGGCTAATAAACTTCCTCCTGGAGTAGTTTTAAACGTCAACTTTCCAAAATTAAAAGAATCTGAAATTAAAGGCATTAAAGTTTGTCGTCAAGCGAAAGCATATTACGCACAGAAATTTGACAAAAGACAAACTCCATTCGGGAAAGATTATTACTGGCTTGCGGGCAAATTTGTAAACGAAGATAAAGGCGAAGATACCGATGAATGGGCTTTGGCAAACGGATACATTTCGGTAGTTCCGGTACAATTTGACTTGACTGCCCACCACTCTATTCAACAACTTAATACTTGGAAATTAAATGACTAAAGAAATACTGATTGGTTTTATTATCGGAATTTTTACAGCTCTTTTAGGAAGCTATTTGTTTATCACTTTTTTTACCACATTTGAAATTTCGCAAGGATTTCACATGATTCGAGAATACGGATATCTTGGAAAAATAATTACCATAGGAACACTTTTAGATCTTGGCGTATTTGCGATTCTTCTTAAAAGAGACAAAGAATACATAGCACGTGGTGTAATTTTAGCCGTGATCGTATTGGCAATTTCGACATTAGTTATTTAAATCTTATCTTTGCTAAGTTCCCTTTATGGGTTACAACTTTAGCACATTTACAAAAAAACCAACATGAAATATTACATAATTGCAGGAGAAGCCTCTGGAGATTTACATGGTTCAAACTTAATGAAGGCACTATATGTTGAAGATCCAGAAGCAGAAATTAGATTTTGGGGCGGAGACTTAATGCTGAAAGCAGGCGGAACTCTGGTAAAACATTATCGCGATCTAGCTTTTATGGGCTTTATTGAAGTGGTTTTTAATTTAAAAACCATTTTAAACAATATTAAAATCTGTAAAAAAGACATCACAGAATTCAAACCAGACGTGATTATTTTTATTGATTACCCTGGTTTTAATATGCGAATTGCAAAATGGGCAAAAGAATTAGGCTATAAAACGCATTATTATATTTCTCCTCAAATTTGGGCTTGGAAAGAAAACAGAATTAAAGCCATCAAACAAGATGTCGATAAGATGTATGTGATTTTGCCTTTTGAAAAAAGCTTCTACGAAGACAAACATCATTTTCCAGTAGATTTTGTTGGACATCCGCTTATTGATGCGATTCAGAATCAGCCTGCTTTTGATGAAGCTTTGTTTAGAAAAGAAAATAATCTAGGTGAAAAACCAATCATTGCTGTTCTGCCTGGAAGCCGTAAACAGGAAATCACTAAAATGCTAAGTGTGATGCTAAGTGTAGTTGATGATTTTCAGGATTACGAATTTGTTATTGCTGGCGCTCCAAGTCAGGAATATGAATTTTATCAGCAATTCTTAAAAAACAAAAACATTGCATTTGTTTCAAATAAAACGTATGATTTGCTTCGTTCTTCGACTGCCGCTCTGGTAACTTCTGGAACTGCCACTCTTGAAACGGCGCTTTTTAAAGTTCCCGAAGTGGTTTGCTATAAAGGAAGCGAAGTTTCATATCAGATTGCAAAAAGAATTATTACATTAAAGTACATTTCTCTTGTCAATTTAATTATGGATCAAGAAGTTGTGACTGAATTGATTCAGGGAGATTGCAACAAAAAACGAATTAAAGAAGAACTTCAAAAATTATTAGAGCCTAGTCATCGCAATAAAGTGCTACAAAATTACGATATATTAGAACAAAAATTAGGCGGAGTTGGCGCGAGTAAAAACACAGCAAAACTCATTGTTGCCGATTTAAAACAAACTAATTAATCTATTTTGAAACGAATACTCCTTTTTCTGCTTTTAGCAATTGCTTTTACTTCCTGTAAATCAACCTCTTCTGTCGCAAACAAAAACGAATCTAAAAAAGAAAACAGAGCTTTGGTTAATAATTTAATTGAAAAAGCAACTGACAATATTGGTGTTCGCTACAAAGCAGGAGGAACCACAAAAAGTGGATTTGATTGTTCTGGATTGGTTTACACTACTTTTGAAAGCGAAAGTATCAATCTTCCGAGAAGTTCCTATGAGCAGGCAAAAATTGGAAAAGTAATTCCGTTGAGCGATGCAAAAAAAGGTGACTTAATTTTCTTTAAAACCAACAAAAGCAGACAAATTAATCATGTTGGATTAATTACAGAAGTCAATTCTGATGAAGTAAAATTTGTGCATTCTTCAACTTCAAAAGGAGTAATTATTTCTTCTACTAAAGAACCTTATTACAAAAACTCCTTTGAACAAGTAAACAGAGTTCTTCCTTAAAAGAATATTTTTTTATTATTTTTCTTACAAATATTTAGTACTTTTATACCATGAAAGTATTAGATTTTCCGTTAGTAAAAATTACAGTTGCCTTTGTACTCGGCATAATTGCTTCGTATTATCTTCATTTTTCTATTACGCTCATAGTTCCTCTAGCCTCAATTGCTTCTATAGCATTTTCTGGAGCTTTCTTGTGGAATTTAAAACGTAATAAAAAAACGATATTGCTCGGAAGCTTGAGTTACATTTTATCTTTCTGTATTGGCGCATTAACACTTTTATGCCATACACAAAGCCTTCAAAAAAGCAATTATACACATTGTCTGACTGCTTTCAAAAACCCTCAATCAGTAACATTAATTTTAAGAGAAAAACTAAAAAGTAACGATTACAGTGATCGCTACATTGGTCTTGTAAAAACAATATCAGGAAAAGCATATACTGGAAAAATAATTGTAAATATTCAGAAAGACAGCTCTCAAAATCGTTTAATAATAGGAAATAGTATTAAACTTGAAACTGTACTTCAGCAAAATAATCCCAGTAAAAATCCTAATCAATTTGATTACAGCAGGTATTTGGCCGACAAACAAATTTATGCACAGATCTATTGTCAGAAGAAAGATATTCTGGTTAGCAAAACTATTCAAAAAGACATTTGGTATTATTGCGCACAATTGCATTCGAGAATAATTTCCAATCTCGAAAAATCAAAATTCAATAAAGATGAAATGAATGTTGCTTTAGCTTTAATTTTAGGCCAGCAGCAGGAGATTTCACAAGATATTATTCAAGATTATCAGTATTCTGGAGCTACACATGTTTTATCTGTTTCAGGGCTTCATGTGGGCTTTATAATGCTTTTTATCACTTTCATTCTCAAACCTATTCCAAACACAAAAAAGGGTTCCTTTTTTAAACTGACTTCAATTCTAATTTCTTTAGCAGGTTTTGCCATAATTTCTGGTTTATCTCCTTCGGTTTTGAGATCAGTAGTTATGTTTTCATTTGTTGCTATTGGAAGCCATTTGCGACGAAACGGTAATATCTATCATACTTTATTGGTTTCTATTTTATTGATACTACTTTTTGAACCCTATTTTTTATTTGATGTCGGCTTTCAATTAAGTTATATCGCGTTATTTTTTATTCTTTGGCTTCATCCAATTTTAAAAAATATTTACAAACCAAAGAACAAGTTGACCGTTTATATCTGGGAAGCTTTGAGCGTTTCTTTCGCGGCGCAAATTGGTACTTTGCCTTTATGCCTTTATTATTTCCATCAATTTCCAGGCTTATTTTTTGTCACAAACATCATTATACTTCCTGTTTTATCTTTTATTATGATTGCAGGAATCGTCGTTATGATTATCGCCATTTTTACAAGTCCGCCATTATTCATTACAATGATTTTTGAAAAAAGCATTTATTTGCTAAATCTCATGATTCATGCTGTAGCATCTGTCGATTCATTTGTCATTAGAGATATCAGCTTCAATTTTTATCATCTATGGGCATTCTCACTCTTTATAATTGGCACCATAATCTGGATTAAAAAACCAAGCTTTAACAAATTGACATTGATGTTTACCTCGATTATTTTCATTCAAATTTCTTTTATTTTAACTAAAGTAGAAACCGAAAACAAAGAAGAATTGATTGTTTACAATGAAAAAAGCAATACCCTTATTTCTGAACGTTCAGGAAGAAATATTACACTTTATACCCGAGATACAATTCAAAAGAACATCAATAAAAGAAATATAAATTCTTATCTCGTTGGAAACTCAATCAACTTGACTAAAATTCAAGAGATTAAAAATGTGCTTTACTTTAAAAACACTAAAATTCTAATAATTGACAGCACTAAAACTTTCTCTGAAAAAATTCAGCCAGATATTTTAATACTTACTCAAACCTCAAAAATAAATCTGGATCGAGTGTTAGAGAATATTCATCCAAAAATTGTTATTGCAGATGGTTCTAACTCCAATTCAATTCAGAAATACTGGAAAAAAAGCTGTCTTAAAAAAAATATCCCTTTCCATTCGATAAAAGAAAAGGGATATTATCAATTTTAGTTTTTATTCTGGATTTATAATCGAATTAGATTCTGAAATCCAAGATTTAACACCAGAACCTGTATAAGCTATAAGTCCTAATTTATTAAAATTTGTTTTTCCTTTTCTGACCGTCACTTCAGAAAAACATACTTGAGGAATATCTTCGATACCAAAAGCATTCTTCAACATTAGATTTTGTTCCTTAACAGCATCAGATGCAGAAGGATCGGAAAGATCAAGTTTTACCAAAATAACGTTTTTACGAGACCATTCTTCAAAATCTCGAGTGGCAAAAATTTCATTCTGAAGCTGAGAATTTACTCCTTGAGCGGTAAAGAATATCAATAATGGTTTTCTTTTTTCTGCACTCACGATTACAGCATCATTGATGTCAGTCTTCCAGATTATATTTTGAGAATTCATACAAAATGGGCATAAAAGCAACAGTAGGATAAGTAGTTTTTTGGGCATATAATTTTGGTTTTGGTTATGTTAATAAAACTAAAATAATACAAAAACAGAATCCAATAAAGATTTTAAGCTATTAAAAATCAACTTCTAAGAATTAAAATCAAATTGATAATATATGAGTCCTTTTTTAATAAATGTAAAGAAAACACTATTCAAAATAATCAAATTCGCGATTTGCTCCCTTACGGAAAAAAATCCCCTTCTGCAAAACAGAAAGGGGACTAAAAAAAATTAAAATAAAAGTCGAATGAAATCGTTTATTATTCTACTGGATGTAAAATTGCATTTGATTCTGCAATCCAAGCTTTCGCTCCTCCAGGTTTATAGGCTATTTTTCCTAAAGCGCTAAATGTCGTTTTGTTTTTTCTTACTGATGCCATTGCGAAACATACTTCTGGAAGATCTTCAACTCCAAATGCATTTTTCAATTTTACATTTTGTTCGCGATCGCTATCTGA
>Ga0308157_10008200_pt1 | contig 11944 bp, 11 predicted proteins | sample PhyBR1_FD_201035 | JGI IMG/M metagenome (GOLD analysis project Ga0308157, IMG submission 201035) | Phyllosphere microbial communities from UC Gill Tract Community Farm, Albany, California, United States - DLSLB.R1 | ecosystem: Host-associated > Plants > Phyllosphere > Unclassified | place: USA...
CGACTACACCGCCGATTCTCTTACCGCCGCCGGCGGCGTGCGCGCAGAGCCGCTGCCGCTGGACACGCCTTCGTTCGAGCTGCATCTGGCATGGCGGGGGTCGCAGGATAATGATCCGGGGGAGCGGTGGTTGAGGTCGCGGATTCAGATGTTTTTTGGGGATCCTGAGAGTCTCTAGGTTTCGCCGGGCGGGCTGTTCATCTGATCATTTCTGCCTTTCCACAAATCAGGGAGCTCCATTCACTTCCAGTGGATTGCTACATTGGGGGCACATCTGAGGGCATGCTTTAGATGGTTTGAAAAGGATGCCCCCAGCCTGAGGCTCAACAATCTTCTTCTCGAAAAATCACCTGCGACAGTTCCCTATCGCCGTCGAATGCTATCGGATCACCTCAGCTCAAATACGCAGAGTGCTCATTGCCGTTGGAGCAGTCTGAGCGCTTGCTGGGTTGATGTCGCAGTGGCTGACACAGGCATCGCTTGCAGGACAACCGTCGCCCCATGATTACGCCGGTTTTCAAAAGCCGGTAAGGGCCCTTCTACCCCCGAAGATTGAAAATCCAAACGACCAACAAGTACTAACTGAATAGCAATCATTCATAGGTTGGAGCGATCTGAAATCGGCGTTGAGGTACGTGGAGCCCGCACGGCAGCTCGGTGGGCTAGCCAAGAAATTGGAAGGTTCCGCTTAACCTCTCGAGCTTCCAGGCGTTCCAACCGTTTCTCATCTATGAAATGAGTACCGTAGGCAAACCAAGGAAGTGGTATGGAACTGGTTACCGTTGCATGCATCGCGCTCAATCGTATTGGCTCTGCCAACTCAGCAGGATTCGGCTTCGGAAGGCATCGTAGGCAGCAGTTTTTCACCGAAGTGATTGACGACGACGTGGACACTCTCCGCCAAAAAGTGATTGAGGTTGCAGCGGCGAATGGAGAGAGTGAGGGAGCACTTCACAACCTGACGCGTGCCCAAAACCTAGGCTTTCCACCCGGCCAGATAGTGTTCGACGTCCAAGGAATATCCACTCAATACAGTGCCCCCTACGCCGCTTGTGTTGTTTTCCCCGCCCTCAAGGTGGCTGGTCGTTTCTTCAAACTTGAAGAGGTGGCTGAGAGCGGGATGATCCTTCATATTTCTTCCAGCTAAGTACGCGAGGCGCGCCTGGCAGCCCTATGCCAGGCGCAAAGACAAGCTATGACGACAGTTTACGCTTGAACTTGAACATCACGTCATCAAGCCATCGTCCATAAGCCGCAGGGGTAGCTGGGACAAGCAGCCGGCGTTCCTCCACCTCTTGCTCCGACCGGTGCGGCATAGTGAAACTGCTGGTGGCAACCGCAGGCGGCTCAGCAAATACCTTATATGAAACGCCATAGAGAGACAGTTGAAACCACCCTCCTCGGCCTTGGCAAAGAATCTCATGCGCAGCCTCTGCCAAGCGTCTCACTTGTGTTGGCGATATGTAGTACCCGTCAAAGTGGTTAGACGTGCGGACTGGATTTGCCAAGATCATCGACAACCAGGACAGTCCACGATCGTGATGCCGCCAGATCAAGCCCGGAGCATCAATTCCAGTAAGCTTATCCCTGTCGAAGTCCACATAGCCGGCTTTGACCGTGCTGAGTCCAGCTTGGCAAAACTTCAAGAAATACGATTCATGCTCCGCGTGGATGGCACGCAGACTGCCAGGGCTAGCAGGCTGAGGGAGGAAGGCCAGCTCGATCCGTGTTTCGTGGTCTCTGCGACCCCACCGACCGTTGGCGTTCCGAATCTGAAGTTGTTTCTCAAATTCCTCCTCACTAACTGCACTTCGGTTCGTATTCAGCTGGTTTAATGCCCGGACGATACCATCCGAAAGCTCCTGCTCATTGACGAATGTCGCGCGGAAAAGGCCGTCGACATAATCCGATACTTCCCAGCGAAACTCCTGCTGGGGTCCCTCCACGTCCACATCGTGCAGGAACGCGAGGATGGGCTTGTCGGCAGCACGAGCGCGCCGGAACTCTTGCTGTGTCACTGACTCCCCAGACGCAGTTTTGAATCCGAAATCTGCACCTAGCACGAGCACCACCACATCTGCCTGCTCGACCTCAGTCATGCAAGCTTCTTGAGAGGAATAAGGCCGCGCCCCAAAATCCTCGCACATCACTGGCACATGCCCCAGCAGCGTGACAGCTTTCTTGGCTGCCGCCCGATAGCTCTCAAAGTTTCGAACGACAGAGCTGATGAACACGTTCATAAAACCCCCAATCACCCCAAGATTCGCCAAGCTCGCATGAGCTTGAGCACCCAAAGCGCACGCCTCGGTAGCATGTCTATTGAATCACCCCGACCACTATGTCAGAGGTTGACATTCTCATAATTATGCACAAAAATTCAGGTTGACACTACAGATTATTTGCACGATTTTCGGAGAAATACATGCCTGATTACCAGCATCCAAGCGAGCTTGAGCCGAGGCTCAGCCGCGCTCACCTTGATGTCGTCTGCAACAATCTCCTGGATGCTGCTTACAAGGCGCTCGAGGCTACCTCCACTGACGATGACACTAACTGGACTCGAGGGATCTTCCCGTACGGTCGCATTCACGGCCGCTTCAAGCGTTTACATCTCCACGGTGACCTCCCTTGGTTCAAGCTCGTCAACAACACGCTGGATTTCACGGTCAGCATTGATGGGGTTTTGATGCAGGTGGTCACGGATGATCCCGACACTCGCAAAAAAGGCTATCGAGTGGAGAAGAATGTCGTTGAGCTTTACCACGACAGCCTTCTAGGGCCGGCTACTGACGGGAACGTAACGTGGCGGCTGTACGTAGACAGCGATCGAAATCCAGATGGCCCGACTCTCACAGTGTCTGTCCTGGGCTTCGATACCAACCGAAATGTCGTTAGCAAGTGGACACACAACTACGAACCTCTGGTTTCTGTCCGCGTCACCGAGCTTTCCCCTATTGTTGAAATTGATGATTCTCTGCCGGTTCGTCGCGATAAGGACGCTGCGCAGAAAGAAACGAAAGACGCTGACTTGAAAGATGAATAACACAACAGGCCTTCTGCCTCTGGGTGATGAGTTCTCACCCGACAAGCTCCGCCTAGCAAGGTGCGCCTCGGGGCGTTCTCTTGCTGAAATCGGCGAGCTCCTTGGCGTGACTAGACAATACGCACACAAGCTTGAGATCAACTCAATTCCCAATCCCGGACAGTTGAAGCAGCTATGCGAAATCCTGAACGTCAAAGAGAGGTTCTTCTTCGTTCCGCGCAAAAGTGGCGTTGAGCTTGAACAATGCCACTTTCGTAGCGTGCGAGCCTCGACCCAAACGCTCAAGAAAACAATCGCAGCCCAAGTGGAGATCTTCGAGCTTCTCGTTGATGAGCTGGACAAGGAGGTAGCTTTCCCCTCCGTCGATTTCCATGCCATCGAGGAGCCAGTCACCGGTGCCGGAAAAATTGAACAGGTGGCCGAGCGTTTTAGGAGAGAGCAAGGAATAGGTCTTGGCCCACTTTCCAGCATTACCAAGCTTGCGGAAAAGATTGGGGTGCTGGTCGTCAACCTGGCGGACGCGGACGATCGCATTGACGCATTTTCACTGTTCAACAAACGGCCATTGATCGTCCGGAACACCTCAAAGGTGAACCCTGGACGGCAGCGCTTCGATCTGGCCCACGAGCTCGGTCATCTTGTGATGCATCAAGGTGTGGAAACCGGCTGCCGGGAAACGGAAGAGCAAGCTAATCAGTTCGCCAGCGCTTTACTCATGCCTAGGGCTAGCTTCGCAGCTGAGTTCCCAGCAATGCGAGGTAAGTATCTCAACTGGCCAGCGCTGAAAGAGTTGAAGCTTCGCTGGAAGGTCAGCTTCAAGGCGCTGATTTATCGTGCCCGGGCTTTGGATCTTCTCACCGCTGACCAAGCCAAGAGCGGCTTCACTTATCTCGCTCGGAAAGGGTTTACTAAGCACGAGGAGTTCGACGAGCTCATCCCAATGGAGTCTCCCCTGCTTGTGCAACGAGCAATCGATCTCCTGGATTTTTCGACTTTGAGCCGGGTTCTCGCAGGGGCTGGACTGACCAGTCAGATGGTCGAGAAGCGGTTCATGCTCAAGGTGCCTGCTTCTCCGTTAAGGCTTATAAAGACTGGCGATTCCCTGGGGTAATCCCAAGCCACTTAACAGATGCCCTGCTTCCCCAGGGCATCTGCAGAAAATCAGAAGATCTCATCGTTATCTTTGTCTGCCGCGAAGTCGGCCAGGTCGACGTCGAATGCTCTGTCGAGCCGCAACAGCGTTCGATCACTAGACGTATCGCCAGCGTCGATACAGCCTGAAGCATCAGCAAAAATAACGATCGCCTTGTTCCCAGTCTTCGAGCTCGGATAGATGATCCCATCAATTTGATGATCGTCATCGGTACGGTAGACATGCCTGAAATACTCAGTCACCACCTGGGTCGGAACATAGTCCGCGTGAGCTCGATCGCTTCGCTCGATCGGTTTGGTGAAATCCTCGACGAAGTCACACATGAAGCTGAAGTATGGCCTTAGCGTTTGCAATGCAGGATCGAAAAGGCTCGGCACATAAAACGAGCGGGACAGATCAACCACCCGCAGATCCCTGATAGGCGAAAACTCGCCGGTGACTGCCTTCTTAAGGGCTCCCTCAGCAGGATCGTAGGTTTCACGAATGGCGGTGTCTTGATCGAACGCCCCGTAGAACATAGGGATTCCCACAGGGCTCATCCGGTTCGGCATGTTCGCGTGCGCGGCTGGTGGTGGCCCAAGCTCACTAGCTCGGCTGAGGTGAACCTCAGGATCGACGATGCGAACGCGGAAGACCGACTGTCCTGTAGGCACTGCATCAATTAGGTCGAGCTTTTTCGCCACGCTCCCCAGCGTTTCAAGAATGTCGACCGGGTTCATCTCATCGTGCTGATCAGCCGCGTACGAGGTGTTCACAGCTTTGTAAAATACGAATCGTGCTGTGTGAATGATGAAATGACTGAAGCTCTGCCATCCGTAGACCAGCGTTCGATCTATGGGTAACGAATATGGATCTCTCTCGCACCACGCCACGTCGTGTATGGATCCGGCGATAGTGTCGAACACTTCTTCCGAACACTCGGGGCCGTGGCAGTAGAGAAGCTCCCAAGTGCCGCATACGCGGCCCTGCCAGCCTCCTTCACGGGTTTCGTAAGCGAGCCCCTCATATGTAGCTTCGCCCCACTCTAATGAGAGGCTATTGAAAACGTGCTCAATCACGTCATTCATGTCAGCGACGCGTCGGCTTCCATCGCAATAGCTGCAGGTTCCTCTCACCGAATTATCCTTGATGAAAGCTTTGAGGCCGTCATCTTCGACGCAGCGTAAGCACACGAACGTGTCCTCGACTCGCGAGAAACCTCGCTCCATGTCCTCTTCCATCATTCTCTTGACTCCGCCCATAACACCGCCTCCGCATCAAAATGCATACTCAAACATCTCAAAAATACCGGATACGTAGCATCTTCAGGGATAGATCGTTGGGATTCGTGCCGTTATGAGTAGCACATGATCAATGGAGCTGGGACGGGTGGAGATGTCTATGGTACCAGGGGCGATTCAGTGGTTCGGTCTTCCCAGCCGGGATATTCGCTGATAACGTCCCTGCTCCGAGGCTAGAAAAGCGCCCCTATAAACGGTACCCCCTGGTGTTGCTTGCCCCTCAATATCATCCGCTGGCAGCCCAATCGAAGATCGCACTTGCCGACACGCTGGACTTCGATTTTGTAGCGCTGAATCAAGGCAGCTCGCTGCTTAGACGGATAACGGATGCTGCGGCTAGCGCCGGGAAACTGCTCAAAGTGCGTAATCAGGTGAGCAGCTTTGACGGCATTTGCCGAATGATCTAGGCAAGTTTAGGAATCGGTATCCTTCCCTTGGGTTCGGTCCAGCCTGAAATGCTCCAGACCAGACTCATAGCCATAGAACTCGAGGGAGAACGGGCGTCCAGGACGCTTTATGTCGGAGTGGCCAAGGATGTCCGACTCGCACCAGAAGCGGCAAATCTGTTCAGTTTTCTCACAAGCCTCGAATGACGCCCCCCTGTTGTCTCGAACGGCGTAAACCGCTGACTCTAATTCCATAGATCTCGAAAGTGAAAAAATGAACGCATCTGGTTTCATGCACAAATATTACGACTGGGCCGACTTTGAACGCTTCGTGCAAGGCTTATACGAGGGGGATGGCAATGTGTTGGTGGAACGAGATGTCACTGAGACTGATCGCCATGGTTCGAAGCGACAGACGGACATCAAGATTACGCGCCGGGTACGCTTCAATACCTTCACTACCCTAGTGGAGTGCAAGCGCTGGAAAGAACCTGTAAGCAGGGACCGGATCGATGTCCTTGCAGCCAGCATCGAAGCTTTAGGCGCTAGCAATGGCGCAATATTCACGACGACAGGATTTGAGGCAGGTGCCATCAGCGCGGCCAAAGCCAAAGGGATCGAGTTGTTTGTGGTAAGGGACCTGACAGACGAAGAATGGGGACTGCCCGGCCGCCACATAAAGCTGCACCTTCAGGTCGCTGCGGCTGAGCTGAAAAATATGAAATTTGATGCGATGGCGACCCCGCTAATAGAACAGATGCCCGAGAAACTGGAGCTTCATGCTGAGCTGTCAAAGGAGAAAGCTCTTGATCCTGGGTTGGATCTGTTCTCTGTTAAAACGGGTACTCGCGGGCCGAATTTGACCAGTCTGCTCGCAGATACTCACGAGGCCGTCCTCCAACAAGTGACCAAATCCGTCAGTTTGATAAATGCTGGGCGGGATGCAGTGGTGGAAATCGTCAGTCCTTGTGAGCTGGATTTGACGAAAACTGAATATTGTCAGCTTCGGCTGCCGTCGGCGGCGGTTCGTATGGGAAAGGTTTGGTTTCTGATGTATGCGGAGATAAGTCAGTCCACGATCGAATTTGATCGTGGTGAAGACCTAGACTTCGCTGTTATGGTTGAAAGCTTTGTATCGGATCAGCGGATGATCGCCCATCGAAAGACGCCGAGCCAAGAAATTGAATTCGAGATCCAAGGTAGCGGCGCGGGTGAGGTGCATTCCGAGGATGATAAAGTTGTTGAAAATGGATCAACGATTGTTGTGCAGTGTTCACCGTATGTCGGTGTTAGAGGGAATGCAACGATCAAGGCTTTAGCAAAAGACCTGTTTAAAGTCATTGTTGAAACCGATGGTATGAAACCGCAACTTTCCGTCACCGTTCAGCGGAGTGACTGAATGCACAGATGATCCTGATAAATAAGCAGGCGAACAGTCCTCCCTACTCGACCTGTTCTCAGAACGAGTCATCACCTTTAGTACTAATGTCGCATAGCTAAATATCGTTTGCTTTTTTGGGCGTGCGGAGTCACGCCTCAAGAAGCACTGAAACCTGCGGACATCCCTGTCTATATCGGCCACACTCCTGCACACGTGCTGATGACTGATGTCACGACAGATCAGCTGAGGGACGGTAATTACATAGTTTCTTGAGGTCCTGCGCTCCACAACCTTTCCTCAACGGACCCTAGGGCCCGTTTTTTATAGCGAATCAAATAGCTCCTTGATGCTCTTTTCGACTTCTCTAAGATTTTCCTCGATCACATAACGAGAGAAAGAAGAAAACTGTGCTGATGCGTCAGCCTTGTCAGTGAGCGCGTCGACCATGCTTACTAATAGTTCAATCATCGTCGTTACATCTATCAATGGCCTAGCATTAATTATAATTCCTATTTGTTTTTTTATCATTATTATTTCTTTTAACAACGCATTGGCATGATCAAGTCGTGCTTGAACTAGCTCGTTGCGATTCAGTGCGTACCCCTTCACACTTGTATCGCCATAAACATCGACGACGTTATCCGGGCTCCGCGGCGCCGCCAATGCAGAGTTATGCTCCAAAGACCACGTCAGATGATTATCAGGGTTCTTTGTAGTAGGGTCGATCAGCAAAGGATCTTCATCCAAATAATCATCGACATCAGACATTGCCCTGTAGGTCCCATTTACAGGGAAAGAACAGTGCTTTCCAGCCAATTGTACAGTGCTGGCCAGTGTGCCTCCTCGATCTTCCAGCACAGTATGATATCTTGAAACATTACAATCTCTGCACGAGAGCAATAGATTTTCCCAGTCGGACGCTAACCACCAATAGCCGGGATGGGTATCATCTTCGGTCACTTCTCCTTTAGGTCTGAAGTGTTCTATGTCTGGAGGAGCAACATGGAGTATTTTGCTTTCGCAATAGGCGCATTTACCGTTAAACGCCGACTTGAGGGTGGTAACTACGTCATCACCTTTGTATGCGCTGAAATTGAACGATTCCGTTTTTCCAGTCGTGAAATGTGTTCTGGCTCGGGCACGCTCCCTATCCCCTGCTCCGCCAACCGTACTAAGCGAGTCGGGTATTCCTGACGCGTTTCGATTTACCTTAATCACGGTTCAACGCCCTTTCCAACACATCCATAATCCTTTGTACAGACTCTTTCCTCGCTAGGGACTTTTCATAGAAGTTCTTGTTTGCAAATTTCTTAACATGGTTACCCAAAGCCTCTGCCATAATCTGACGGTCGACGCTGTCGCCGATCATGGAGGTGCCCGAGTACTCACGAAGTGCTTTGTCGCGATCGGCCCGCTCTGTATCGCTCAAGCTTGCATCATCGCGATCGGCATAACGCGCTAATATATTAACCGCCGTTAACTGGGAGTCATCCTCGGTGCTAGATAGCCCGAAGTATTCTGAAGTTAGTATCTGTTCTATTCGAAGCGTGGAGATCGGCGGCAGGTCATGCAACACATCGATAGTGTTCTCCCCCGATCGATAGAGAACCCTTACCTCTCCATCTTTCATGCCCCTCAAGCAAAGAGGATCATGAGTTGATGAAATAAACTGCACCCTCGGCATTGCAGCTCGCAACGACGACATGAGCTTTTTCTTCCAGCTAGGATGTAGGTGATTCTCTATCTCATCAATAAGAACCACGGCCTGCGCATACTCCAAGCCACCGTGATCCTCTAGAATCTCCCGCATGATATCTACAGATAGCGCAAATATAGTTTTATAACCATCGCTCAGATTTCCTACGGGAATTTTCGAGCCAGGAGACCGTACATAAACTCCGGAAGAATCTCTTTCGATCCACTGTTCGGTTTTGAGTGTTAGGAGGGAGTGCAACGCTCGAGCAGCCGCCTCGTATTTGGTATCAGGTGCGTTCGCCAACCACAAGGACGGGTCTTGTAAACTTGCTCCATCATCAAACAGAGACCGGTTTCGGCTGGTTTTAATGTTTGCATATTGCCCCGCAATGAAGAATCTCCTGGCGCCATACCCTAGAAATGGGCCTGTTGCTTTACCATCCATTCTCAGTCGCCCGTCGCGGAACTTTATCTCGGCGACGCCACCGTCTTCGAACTCAGCACGCACAGTAAGGTTTTTTTCATATGTACGATCAGTTTGACTCGTCACCGGGAGCATTTTTTTGATCATGACGCCAGAGCTGCGTCTTCGCGCTGCGGGCATAGTGGCTAAAGAAATAGCCTGTAGAATCGTACTTTTTCCTGCTGCGTTTTCACCGAGCAACATTGTGCAAGGCGCTGTTCGGGAGGACCTCTCGCTTTTATCGCCTGAGAATCCGATATTACACTGGTCAATGCCTTTGAACCCGCTGACGGAGATCTTCGATAAATAAGAGAATTTATCCAAGTCCAGAACGAACTTGGACAAGTCATCAGAAAATCTACGATCTAGCCTGTCTGTAAGATCTAAAGCGCTCCGCCACGCATCAAAGTCATACTCATTCAGCATGATTAAAATCTGATCAGCTAAAGCCAGGCCGCGAGTTCTTCGCACTTGTTCACCAACCTGTAGCGCGTCAAAAATCCATTTAAATATACTTGCTATCGCGCCATAATACGGGAGTTTTAACGTGCATATTTCAGAAATCAACCGCCTTTGCTCATTTCTATCGCTTGATTTGCGGACATGTTCGATCTGCTTTAAAGCAAGCGCTATCGCTTCTCGCCTTGCCTCAATAAGCTTTGTTCGATTCAAGTTTAGCAATTGAATGTTGATGCGCCCCACCTCGTCAATCGCAATTGCCTTGCCTCGAGAATCAAACGTTACGTGATCCTCTACTCTATCTGTAAAAGGGTTGAGCAGTATCGGACGCTCTATGGATTGCGCAGCTTTCCAAGTAGAAAAAGGCTTCGATACTGACCCCGCCAACGGAAAAGTATTAAGTTTGCTTTGATTGCAGTCAGTACAGATTAGAAGCAAATTCTGCCATTCATATGCAAACCAGGCATAACGATCGTGCAACTCTTGTTTGTCGGCTAGGTCTATTATCGCGTTAGAAAGCGGGCGATAATGTGAAACGAAGCTGGCTGGATTTCCTTCAAGTGGACTTTCACAGTATGCACACTTCTGAAGTTGTGCATTGCTCAAAGCCGAGGCGATGTCCTCAGCGGCAATTACGGAGTCATTAAATGGGGGGCGGGATAACTTTCTGTCCTGATCAGAGACGGCGTAATAGCGTTTTAGATCCTTTTGTGCCTGAGAATATAGCGCATTTTGCAGCGTTAGCGATTTCGGCTTGATGGCCGCATTTTTAGGGAGCTTTACCATGGCTTTCTATTTCCAGAATACTTCTAGCAACCATGATTGCTGATCGGCCGTAGCCGGTCAATGTAGCCGCGCCTTTGAAGTGATCGGAGGAATGAAGAAATTGGGGTGATCAAGCACGGCAACGATATCAAGCGCTGATCCTCGCGGCGCTACAAGCGCTTGTCGGCACGCCATATTGCATTGGCAGCCATGACCGTGACGAGCTTGCACAGGGTCTTCGCGGCTATCACTTGATCCATTCACGCCAGCAAACCAACTCCCCACATGGAATGGATAAAAGCCCACGCCATATCGTGTTCTATCGTGTGGTCAGCGGCGATGTGATCGAGGTCGTGCGACTCCTTCATGAAACCATGGACGTGCAGTTGCACTTACCTAATGACTGATGAGCGAACTGGCCAACGGCTTAGCTGGCCATGAACAACGAAGTTGGGGCGCGCCCTACGTTGCAATCCTAGCGCCCTCGCTGCCAGCCGACCCGGCCGACAATCAATGTGGAAGGCTCTGAGTCTGACCGGACGATTGAGACCCACGACCGGAAACACGATGTTCAATGATCCGTACTGCTTTTGATACTGAACAACCGCTGCTTAAGCGTTCCCCGCGGTCAGGCGCTTGGCATTACACTTCATCTGCCGATGGACAAGCGGAGCGATTCCGCAAGCAACCGGTACCCTCGCAACATCAGGCAGAGCGCGAGGATCTCGCGAGCCAATTTCTGGATAGATGCCGAGAGACAGACCCGACAACTCCGCTTAAGAGGATCAACTCGTATACCCATATCCTCTTGCGAACGACCACGGATTTTCCAGATACGGGTTGCTCATCCAGCATACGAAGGCGCACTGAATACCAGCCACAGCCACCGAGGTCCGCGTCAGAAATCGCCATTCGCGGTCGCTCGCACATCCGGTACGAACGGGGGCAAAACTGGGGGCACAATTCAATTTTTTCAGGCTACAACTACCGTGCTAGAGCCGAGCCAAAATGTTTTTTTGGGGATCCGGATAGTCTGTAAGCATCGTGAAGCAAACCTTCGAGCTGACCCTCACTGACTTCCAATAGCCCACAAAGACCCATTCACACCGGTGACTTGCTGCATCAACGCGGTTTGACGGCACCAAATCAGAGATGCACGGCCAGCTTTGGCTCACCAACCCCAAAACCAGAAGAAACCCGCACCCTCACCGCAATCAACAGCGCCGCCAGCAGCATCAGCACACCCGCCGCAACGAACACACCCGCGCTGCCACCAAGGCTGAACATCGCTCCGCCGGCAGCGGCGCCGGTGGCGATGG
>Ga0308157_10008201_pt1 | contig 11943 bp, 8 predicted proteins | sample PhyBR1_FD_201035 | JGI IMG/M metagenome (GOLD analysis project Ga0308157, IMG submission 201035) | Phyllosphere microbial communities from UC Gill Tract Community Farm, Albany, California, United States - DLSLB.R1 | ecosystem: Host-associated > Plants > Phyllosphere > Unclassified | place: USA...
GAATATATCTACTACTATAATAACGACAGGATCAAACTTAATCTAAAAGGAATGAGCCCGATAAAATACCGAGCTCATCACTGTAATTAATTTTTAACTTTGTCCAACTTTTGGGGTTCAGTCTAAAATTCAGAACCTTTTTTGTTGAAGTAATTCCCTTTAATTAATTCGGGAACTTCACTCCTCTATACTGTGTGATATCAACCGTTGGAATAGTAGAACCATATTTGGCATTGATGGCCTCAATAAACACATTGGAAATTACAGCATTTCCACGTGGTGTTAAATGAACCCCATCTAAAGAAAAAGCACCACCGGTAATAAATGCAGCATTAACACCTACTCCCTGAATATTCAAACCTGTTTTAACCTGATTAAAATAATCATAAGTATCTGCAATGGCCAAACCTTTGCTTGTAGCTAAAGATTTAATACTGCTGTTGTAACTGTTTACATAATCTTTAACTTTAGCTACCTCATCTTTATCCAATACCCAGTTGTTGGCAATTGGATTTAAGGGGTGCAAACCATAAGGAATGGTACCCTGACCAAATAAACCAGCAGTCTGGAATGGTAAGCGAATTAAGTCCTCGGTAGTTGCTGCTCTGACTGTGCCTGTACCCGTTTGAATATATACTGCCGTAGCTGCAGGGTTAATGGCTTTTGCAGCGGCCAGCAAAGCTGGCACCGTTACCGTGTTAAAATAAGGGATAGCTGTGACATCAGGAATGGTAGCCACAATACCTTTTTGACCGTTTGCAGTTAAAGCATTTAACAAATTAGTATACAATGACGCAAAAGTAACTTTATCTGTTAAAGTAGTTGTTGGGTCGCCCGTAACTGCAACTGCACCATTTAATGCATAGCCCAAAACATCATTATTGCCTAACCAAAGTGAGAAAAAGGTATGATTTCTACCCTGGATAAACTGAAAATAATTGGTTTTGCCAACCTGCGCATCAGCCAGTAAACGCTCAAAATAAGGATTAGCGGCACTGAAAGTTAAAGTCTGGTCGAAAGATAAATCGAGACGCATACCAGGAATACCCAGATTTTGGATTTCACCATTGTATTTGTCCAAATGTTTTGCAGCATCTCTGTAGGCTAGTTTTTCTATAACAGGTGTTAATGTTGGAGTACCATTTACCAGTGCTGTTAAAGCAATATACCCTGAACCATTAGAATGCTCATCGGTAAAAAACGGCGACGTAAAATTACCACCTCCAACGGTAGCCATTTTAGCTGCTATTAAATTCGGATACGCTACCTTTTGTCCTTCCAGGTATAATCCACCATCGGCATAACCCGAAGTTAGGGAGTTACCAACGGCAATATATTTGCTAAAATTAGCTTGCCCTGCGGTTGAGCCTGCAGGTGTTTCTATTTCGGGTTTACAGGCTGCTGTAAAAAGAATGGCAGCAGCAACGAAACTATTTAATATATATCTTTTCATTATAATCTCTCCTACCATTTATAAGTTAACGAAATACCTGGTGCATAAACCAATGTTTTAAACGTACCGTCTAAACCAGTTTCAATATTCTTTTGCTTACGCGATTTTACATCTTCGAAGAAAAAAGAAGCATTTACTTCAAAATGGCTGGTGGGTGTATAACCCAAACCTGCACTCAAAATATAACGGTCGGCATCTGGTGCTTCAGGTGTTACATAACCGTCCTGAACAGGAGAAAAAGCATAACCCACCCCTGCCCTCAAGGCTAATTTTTCTGAAGCCTGGTGATTAATACCTAATTTAAACGAAGAACCATCATGGTAATTGCGTGCAGATTTGGTATCGGCCAAAGCTGGTGTATTGGTAGCATAATCAAATGATAAATCCTGATAAATATGCCATTGTACCCAACTGGCATCAAAAGCCAGGGTGGTGCTTTGCGATAGAGGAATACCTATCCCTAAGCTTGTGGTTGCCGGTAGCGGCAATTCAGCATTAAAGGTATTGCCTGCAGGGAAAGAGCTTCTTAATGAATTGGGAACATCAAATTCGGCTGAGCCATTATCCAGTTTGGTAATTACCTTCGATTTATGTACCAAAGCAAACGAAATATTGCTGAGTGTTTTGATGTATAAACCTGCATTCCAGCCGTAACCTGTTCCCGTACCTGCTAAAGTTGCTTTACCAGAACGGCCGTCAGGGAAATTTACCGGAATAGCCCGTTGAAGATTTACATCGCCATGGTTATACACAAAGCCTGCACCTATCCCAATACGATCGGTTATTTTAACACTCAAAGTAGGTTGAAAATAAATGGCTTTCAAGTTTAGCGAAGTTAAGGCATACTTACCCGACCAGTTGTCGCCCCAATCTACCAAACCGCCAAAAGGAGTGTACACTCCTAAGCCCAGTTTCCACTTGTTGGATTTTGGCCCCCAAACAGCATAAAACTCGAAAGGTGGAGCAATTTTGTTTTTTACATTTTCTGTAATATCCGAACCCGCCTGTTTAAAGGCTGATTTAAATAGTAATGGGTTTACGCCTGCTGAAACTGAGTTTTTCTCTAAGAAAGTTACTGCACCAGGGTTATAAAACACGGAAGCCTCATCTAAAGCTAATGCAGATCCTGCACCAGCCATACCAATTTGTTTCTGACCTTGTAAATTAACCTGAAAGCCCTGCCCCAGAACCCATAGTGGGGCAGAAAGTAATACGCTCAATAAGATTTTTTTCATTATAGATGGTTATAGCACAAATATATACTATGCCAACATAGCAAACAAACATTTGTTTGTAAGAATCTTAATATACTTAAGCCTGAGCAGTAGGTCCTCCGAAGCCCATTGGAAACGGAGGCTCTTCCTGTGTTTTAATCCGACCGTTTACAGTTTCGAATTTCTGAATATTATCCTCCAATGCAGACAATAAGCGTTTTGCATGTTCCGGGGTTAAAATAATGCGCGATTTAACCTTTGCTTTAGGAATACCTGGCATTACGCGGATAAAATCCAACACAAATTCGGTATTCGAATGGGTAATAATGGCGAGGTTCGAAAAAATCCCTTCAGCTATTTCTTCTGATAACTCTATATTTAACTGGTTTTCGTTTTGTTGTTCTTCCATAATAGCTCAAAAATAAAAAATTCCGCTGCTTAATGGCGGAATTTAAAATATAATGTTCGAAATTAATTTAAATATTGGGGCTAAATAAAAGCTATTTTTCCAAAAAATCGAGCTCTGCGATAGCCAGTGCTTTTTTACCGCCTGCAATTACAGTGGCTTTTATCTGTACGTATTTAGCAGCAATTATTTTTTTAAAATAATGTGTCCGTGGTGTTGGGTCGTTAATTAAGTTCCCAAATTCAAAAGGTTCGAAATCCGTCCAGTTTTTGCCATCGTTGCTGGTTTGAATTATACCTTTCTCCATCATGCCGTCTAAAAATTGTGCAGGTGGCGTATAAATAAATCCGGTTAAGTTATAGCTATTACCTAAATCTAATGCGATTTTATGTTCTGCATCGCTGTTGGCTGATAACCAGTAGCTCTGTTTATTTGCATCGAAAGCCATGCTTGCTTTACGTTTGTTTTGTTCACTGCCGGCAGCGAACAACTTCCAGTCTTTCTTTACTATTCCAAAAGTTTCAGCGGCTAAGGGTCCTTTTTCATTGTTAATGATCGCTATAGCTTTAACCTCACCTTTAACAATTTGAACAGGGCCAGTATATTTATTTGCGGTTACACCCGGTAAATTGCCATTGGTAGTATAATAAATCTCCACTCCCTTATTCAGGTTGGCAGTTGCATTTTCGCCATGAGGTTTCCAGCCAAATTCGTGTGTTTTAGGAAAAATGGTAACTAAACCATTTACATCTCTGGCAAATTGCAATTGTGGTGGGTGCGTATGGTAATAATGTGCCGAAATGGTTGCAATCGCCGGATTTTCTCTTGATGACAGTATGGTTAACCTAAACTTCGAAGCAGTAATCTCAGGGAAACGCAAAATACGTTTATAGCCAATATTGGTAGCTTCGGCAATTTTTTGCCAATTATTACCTATCCAGGCTTCTAACTGATGCTGTACCACACGCTCGCTATGCTGGGCAACGTCTTCCTGTATCACTATCCGGTTTACAGTAACAGGCTTCACGGTACTTATTTCGATACTGTTTTGCTGTTTATTGAGTAAAACGTAGGTACTTAAATCATTATCTAAAATTTCTTTTGCTCCTTTTGCCCCGGTAAATAAATTTTTACCGTAAGTTTCGCTGATGCGCTTACCTACTTCATTCAGCACCTTTACATCTTCATTGGAAAATTTACCATCCCGGTTTGGCGGTATATTCAGCAAAAACGTCGAGTTTCCGCCTGCAGAACGTTCATAAATATCAAAAACATCGTCAGCACTGCGTACTTTTTGTTTATCATCGTCCCTGTAAAACCAGCCTTCCCTGATTGAAGTATTGGTTTCTGCCTGCTGATAATGCAGGTACCTGGCCTTATAAAGTTGTTCGTCACTGCCCAAATCTTTATTGGTAAGATCAGGAAAATGTGTTGCCGTATCCGGATTTTCATTAAAAGGTAATACATTCCATTCTGTGCTCCGTGTTGCTCCGGCTTCGTTTCCGCACCACCGGATATCTTCTCGACCGAAAATTACCGCCTTCGGAGCCAAAGTATGAATCAGCTTTTTCCAGGCCAGATAATTGTATTGCTGCCCTCCCTTTGTTTTAGGATGTGCACCATCAAACCAAACTTCATCTATTGGTCCGTATTCAGTTAAAACCTCGAATAACTGGTTGAGAAAGTATTCATTGTAATCATCAATTTCGAATTGAAATTTTGTCTGATTGGCAAACGGCCTTCCTGTTACCTCCCTGGGAATAATGCGGTTGGTAGTTTTACTTAGGTTGCCATATAAACCTGCAGCATCCTCCATTTGAAATAAATCAGCCGGAGATAAATAAATCCCCAGTTTTAAGCCGTATTTCTTGCAAGAGGCTGAAAGATCTTTCAAAATATCACCTTTGCCATCTTCAAAACCACTCGACATGATCCCGTGTTTAGTATAGCGGCTTTGCCAAAGTACGAAGCCATCATGGTGTTTAACCGTTAACAATACCATTTTCATACCGGCTGCTTTCATTACCTGGCACCATTGGTCGGTATGCAGCTCTTTCAGATCAAAAATTTTAGGGTCTTCTTTGCCATTTCCCCATTCCATTCGGGTAAAAGTATTGGGACCGAAGTGGATAAATGCAATGAATTCATTTTTTAAAGCACTTAACTGGTTTGGTGTGGGCACTACATGGCTGGCCTTAGCTATAATGGCCGCCTTACTATCGGTTGGTTCAATTGCAATGGTATTTTGTAACTTTATATTATTGCTTTGAGCAACCGCATGAGCCGTAAATGCAGCTACGATAGCCGATGTAATCAATATTTGTTTCATCGATGTTTTGTGTGTATGGTTTGCGTGTTTAAAATTATCATTTGATTCAGGTTAATTCATAAACTTAGTTAGCCGCTTATTAATGTATATTATCATTTTCAGCTGCGCTCAGCGTAACGGTTGTGTCGCTAACCAGTGTATTAACTGCCTTAAGGTCTGGATACCATAATACAAACCATTAACATCTGGGGCAAGAATGCTAAGCCTACCGGAGGTCACAGCCAGCTGGTAACCTTCCTTTTTATGTCCTGGTATTTTTGCAACTTTTAAATCAAGCATTTTTATTTTGATTGCTGGCTAACGTAATTCCGTTGGCTGTTAATGCATACTTTAAGGCATGCAAAATCATTGGCAAAACATCAGTACCGATTACCATTTGTTTAACCTTTAACTTTCCCGGTTGCCAGGCTACTTTTTGTGGAAAAGGAATTAATGCTACCGGTGCGCGCCTCATTTCCTCAAGGTTATGGGATCCGGTCCATCCCCTTTTTTTTGTTTGTGCACTTAAATTAAGCGTTAGCCCAAATACAAAACAGTAGCTTCTTCATTATTTGGTACTGTTTTTAAAAGGATAAAACTTAACCCAATCGATTTCCATTTCGACGGGTAAATCGGCATCTTTTATTTTCCCTACCCAGCTTCCGCCCAGCTGCATATCAAGCAGCAGGTAATGATTTACGCCGAAAGGAAACTGTCCTTGCGCCGCAGTAGCTATTTTGGGGTAAGTAAACGTTTTCTTATTATTAACGAAGAATACCAAACTATTCGGATATTTCTCTACCGCATAGGTATTAAATGTGCCGGGATTAATTTTAGCTATTCCTCCCGACTTTGGTTTATCTTTTATTTTGAGCGTAAGTGTATAATAGGTATGAATGGTTTGATAGGCAACGGAGTCGAAATTTAAGCGCTCCATAATATCAATCTCCCCACCATCGGGCCATTTGCTGTTTTCGGCCAGCATCCAAAAAGCAGGCCAGGCGCCCTTAGCACCATTCAGTTTCGCCTTAATTTCTAAACGACCAAAACCAAAGGCCATTTTATCTTTTGTATAAATACCTCCAGTTAAATACCGGGAAGTATCTGTCGATAAATCTACGTTCTTTATGCCCCGGAGGATCATTTTACCATTCCGCATGGCATAACAACTATCGTTATTGCTCATGTGCCGGTTCCAGTCTGACCCACCACGCGGTATTTTAGACCAATATCGAGTATCGAAAGTACCTTGCTGATTAAAGTCTTCTGTCCATGAAGCCTGTCCGTGATAAGCCTTATTAACAGAGCACGAATACAATAAAACCAGCAACAAAGCCAGCCAGCTTATTTTTTTCATCCTAAATTATTTTTTTGCGTTTAAAATTTTCCTGATTATTTTTTCATAGACATCTGCATATTGCATCATGCCCCAATCATTCGGATGGGTACCATCAATGGTGCTATCGTCTGTAAAGCCTATATCTTTTGCAGTTAAGATGTAAACATCCTTTATACCCGATTTTCTGATTTTTTGATAGGTATTGTTCAGTATTTGGGAAGTCCAGATGTATCTGCCTGTAAGTGCCGAATCGAGGTTAACTGATGGTAAACCGGAGCTGTGTTCAACCAATAAAACCGGGATATTGGGATGTTTTTCCTTTAAACTTTGAACGGAACTGGTTATTCGTTTTTCGATTTCTTCGGCAGGATAAACTGTTTTATCATGCAGATTTGGTTGGCAATCGAGTACAAAAAGTTTAGCTTTTGCCTGGCTCATTAAATCTATAAGTGGTGCTTCTAATCTTCCATTACCAGAAAAACCCAGATTAATAACAGGTTGGTTTAATTGCCGGCCTAAAATATTAAGCCAGGCCATTCCAGGTCTGCTTGCACTGGCTCCCTGCATAATTGAAGTACCATAAAACACCATAACAGGCTGGTCATCTGTCTTTTCTGGCACAAAATCTGCATTGACGGCAACCCCTATTTTTAACCATTTTGGGGTATTGTACAGTGGCAGGTATAAACGAAAATTTTTGATCGGTATAGTAGAATTAAAATTTTCGTAGCTATAAGTAACTGTATCTTTATAGCTGTAAGCGGCCTTAATCCAGTGCCATTTATGTTGGCTATCCTGTGCATATAAATCAACCCCGCTTACCCCTAAAGTTGGCATGTTATCTAAACTTTTTGCTCCGGTAAGCTGGTACTTCACTGTAATTTTACGCGCACTGGTTGTAAAATCAATATATTCGCCGGCGGTATTCTTAGCTAAATTCCAAACTTCTTTCCGCACTTCCTTTTCTGCGGCGGCTGGTAAACGGTTATAAAAGTTGGTACTATCTGTATTTTGCCAGGCTTTGCCTTTTAGGGTAGCACTGGTATGTACCCGGGGGTTAAACCATTTGAAACCGGCATCAGCCTGGGCATAAGTGGTCTCGTTCAGTATCATGAAAGCAGCCAGCAGACCTAAAAAAATAAGGAATCTCATATATTGGTTCAGGATTTAAAATTTGGTTAACAGTTAATGAGCAGGTGGTTCAGTATCATAAATGACCAAATAAAATTACCCGACAGGACATATCGTAATTGGCAATAAGACACTAAATAAACTTGCGTTGGCTAAGTTAATTAAACGAAATACAATAAAATTAAAGAACTGGTAACCAGCGCCTACGCAAACGGTTGATAAAATGTAACAAAACAGATAAGTTCTTGCAACAAAAAAAAGACCCCTTAAGAGGCCTTTCTATCATTTTAAAAGCAAAAAATAAAGGGTTAGTTGATCTGTAAAGGTTGATTAAAGACTTTTACGGCTTCCTGATCATCGTAAGCTATAATTAATCCATGTAATTTCTTTTTAAGCTCGTTTTTGATTGTGCTATATTTTTTATCGTCAATAATATTATTCAGTTCGCTGGGATCTTTCTTCAAATCATACATTTCCCAGGCTTCTGTACCTTTATAAAAGCGAACCAGCACATAATCATCTGTGCGAATGCCAAAATGCGGCGAAACGTAATGTGGGCCCGGATATTCGTAATAGTGATAGTAAGCACCATCTTTTGACCAGTTTTTAATTTGCGGATTCTTCAAAACCGGCAGGAAAGATTTGCCTTGCATAAAGTCAGGTTTTGCGATGCCCGAAAAATCCAGAATGGTTGGTGCCCAATCTACATTGGAGATGATTTGGTTTATTTTTTTATTCTTAAGTGCAGGCAGTTGAGGCATCCGGATGATGAATGGAGTACGAAGCGATTCTTCATAGATAAACCGTTTATCAAACCAGCCATGCTCCCCCAGGTAAAAACCCTGATCGGATGCATAAATAACAATAGTGTTTTCACTTAGCCCATTGTGATCGAGGTAATCTAATATTTCACCAATATTTCGGTCTAAAGATTTAGCTGTAGCGTAATAATCTTTCATGTACCGCTGAAATTTCCATTCCTTCAATGCATTACCGGTTAAATTTAATTGTTCGAATTCTTTAGCAAGCTGGCCATAATAGTTTCGATATGCCTTGCTCTGCATGCTATCCATCCGCGCATATTCGCCTTGCTGATAATAGCGCATCATCGATTCTTCAATTTCCTTTCCTTTAACAGCAGGCTTTGCAGGCTGGTTATTTACCTTTGGTTTTTCTCCAAAAGGCTGATTAATCTTTAAATCGGTTTTAAGTGTGAGCACTTCTCCAACGCTCATTAACTGTTTGGCTGCTGCTGTTCTTCCTTTGTAATCGTCGTAAAAGGTTGCTGGTAAAGGAAACTTAACCGAATCGTAAGCACCAAGATCTTGTAAATCGGGTAACCACTCCCTGTGTGTTGCCTTTTCACCTACCACCAGGAAAAAAGGTTTATCCGGATTTCTATCCTTTAAATATTTTTTGGTGAGTTCGGTAATCACCTCTGTTACGTAACCATGATACAATAGGGTATCGTTCTTTTGATTAATAAAATCGGGGTTAAAGTAATGCCCCTGAACCGGCATCACATTCCAGTAATCGAAACCTTTAGGCAGGCTACCCAAATGCCATTTCCCTATCCAAGCGGTTTGATAACCATTTTGGCTTAAAATTTCAGGTAGAAAACGTTGATTGGTATCCAAAACTCCATCGTTAATCCTGTAGCCATTTTTATGGCTGTATTGGCCGGTTATAAAAGCCGCACGACTTGGCCCACAAATGGCATTGGATACAACTGCATTATTAAACAAGGCGCCTGATTTTGCCAAACGATCTATGTTGGGCGTATTAATCAGCTTGTTACCATAAGCGCCAATAGCCTGATAGGCATGATCATCGGATAGAATAAAAATAATATTAGGTTGTTTACGCTGTGCAAAAGCTAAAACATGGAAGCAAAAGAATAACAATATTAAAATTTTCTTCATATGGATAGAATAATTTGAGTTAAACGGTAACGCGAACCATACAAATATAATTTCTTTTTACGATGGGTATATGTTCACCGGTAAATTTGGCCTGTAAACAAAAAACCCCGGCAAAATGCCGGGGTTTAAATTATTAATGCGCTTAAATATTAAGCTTCTACTTCTTCTTGTTTAGAAGCTAATAATTTATCGTATTCTTCTTGCGAACCTACAATGATACGCTCGTAACCACGTACACCAGTACCTGAAGGAATTAAGTGACCTACGATCACGTTTTCTTTCAAGCCTAACATATTATCACGTTTACCTGCAATCGCTGCCTCGTTTAATACTTTCGTAGTTTCCTGGAACGAAGCCGCAGAAATGAACGATTTAGTACCTAACGATGCACGGGTAATACCTTGTAAGATAGAACTGGCAGTTGCTGGTCTTGCATCTCTCACCGTGATCTGTTTTAAATCTTTACGTTTTAACTGAGAATTTTCGTCTCTTAATTTACGTAATGAAACAATCTGACCTGGTTTGAATTCAGTCGAATCGCCTGCGTCTTCAACAACTTTCTTGTCGTACATAGCATCGTTTTCTTCTGAGAAATCCCAACGGTCTACTGCGTTATTTTCTAAGAAAATAGTATCTCCCGGATCTTCAATGTGAACTTTCTGCATCATCTGGTGAACAATTACCTCGAAGTGCTTATCGTTAATTTTCACACCTTGTAAACGGTAAACCTCCTGGATACCATTTACTAAGTATTCTTGCACCGCTGCTGGTCCTTTAATGGCAAGGATATCAGCAGGAGAAATTGAACCATCAGATAATGGCATACCTGCTTTCACAAAGTCGTTATCCTGTACCAGGATGTGTTTCGACAATGGAACCAGATATTTTTTAACTTCACCATCTTTCGATTCGATTGTGATTTCACGGTTACCACGTTTTACGCCACCTAAAGTTACCACACCATCAATTTCAGTTACTACAGCTGGGTTAGATGGGTTACGGGCTTCAAATAGTTCCGTTACACGAGGTAAACCACCCGTAATATCGCGGGTTTTACCAGTTGCGCGTGGGATTTTAGCAATAATCTGACCAGTTTGGATAGCCTCACCTTCATCAACTGAAACGTGTGCACCTACCGGAATGTTATAACCTTTGATAAACTCACCTTTTTTGTCAACAATCTGAACAGAAGGGTTTTTAGTTTTATCACGGGTATCGATAATTACTTTTTCACGGTGACCAGTTTGCTCATCAGATTCTTCACGGTAAGTTACACCATCGATAATGGCATCGAATTGTGCTTTACCGGCAAACTCTGAAAGGATAACCGCGTTGTACGGATCCCACGAACAAATTTTATCGCCTTTGGTTACTTTATCACCTTCTTTAACAAATAAGAAAGCACCGTAAGGAATGTTGTTGGTCACGATAACTCTACCGCTTCCTGGTTCAACAATTCTAAACTCACCCGAACGGCCCAATACAACCTGAACTGTACCATCTTCGGTTTGTGTATCTACTGTACGGATGTTTTCGAATTCGATAACTCCATCAAACTTAGCTACGATGTTCGATTCTGCAGCAATGTTCGATGCAGTACCACCCACGTGGAAAGTACGAAGTGTTAACTGTGTACCCGGCTCACCGATTGACTGTGCAGCAATTACACCAACAGCCTCACCTCTTTGAACACGTTTACCAGATGCTAAGTTACGGCCATAACATAATGCACAAACACCTCGTTTAGACTCGCAGGTTAATACCGAACGGATTTCTATACCTTCAAGCGGTGATTCTTCAATAGTTTTAGCTACATCTTCATCTATATCCTGACCAGCAGCTACCATCAACTCTCCGTTTAAAGGGTTGTATACATCATGTAATGATGTACGACCTAAAATACGCTCGTATAATGGCTCTACAATATCTTCATTATCTTTTAATGCGGTTGTGTACATACCTCTTAAAGTACCACAATCGTCATCATTAACAATCATATCCTGCGCTACATCATGTAAACGACGGGTTAAGTAACCCGCATCTGCAGTTTTTAACGCCGTATCCGCCAAACCTTTACGGGCACCGTGAGTAGAGATAAAGTACTCTAATACCGATAAACCTTCTTTAAAGTTTGATAAGATCGGGTTTTCAATGATATCACCACCTGAAC
>Ga0308157_10008202_pt1 | contig 11943 bp, 14 predicted proteins | sample PhyBR1_FD_201035 | JGI IMG/M metagenome (GOLD analysis project Ga0308157, IMG submission 201035) | Phyllosphere microbial communities from UC Gill Tract Community Farm, Albany, California, United States - DLSLB.R1 | ecosystem: Host-associated > Plants > Phyllosphere > Unclassified | place: USA...
GAAATCTGGAAGGAAAATCTCAACAAAACCATCGAGCTTCAAGTTCCGCACGTTTCATCTTATGCTTTGACGGTTGAACCAAAAACAGCTTTGGAAAAATGGATTGAAAATGGAAAAGTCAGTTCTCCTGAAGAAGCGGAACAGAATCAGGAATTCTATTATATGAAAGATTTTTTGAAAGATAAAGGATTCGATCATTACGAGATTTCGAATTTTGGAAAGCCAGGTTTTCATTCCAAACACAATTCGGCTTATTGGAAATCTGAACCTTATTTAGGAATCGGTCCGTCGGCACATTCTTACAACGGGAGTTTGGAAAGAAGTTGGAATATCGCCAATAATCCGCTTTACATCAAGAATATCAATCAAAATATAATTCCCAAAGAAACCGAAATTCTGTCAGAAAAAGACCGTTTCAACGAAATGATGATGATTGGTCTCAGAACAATTTGGGGTGTTGATTTGAATAAAATCAATCAAACATTTTCCTCAGAAATAATCGATTATCTCAATCAAGAAATCAAATCAAAATTAGAATCCGGGATTTTGAAAATCGAAAACAATCATCTTTTAATTCCCGAAAAACATTGGTTTTTAGCAGACGGAATTGCGAGTGATTTATTTTTAGTCTGATGACTTTTCAATCTCTAAAAAAAGTATATTTGAGTATAATTTCAAAAGATGAAGAGAAATTTATTTTTTATACTGTTTTTGATCGGTTTTTTTAGTTTTGCCCAAAAACCAATTTTTGTAAAGTCAAAAGTTTCTGGTGTTAGTATTTATCGCAGTTCTGCGGAATTACAAAGTTCTGCTTCCTTCAATATTCCTGCAGGAACATCGGAAGTTGTCATCACCAATGTTTCTGACGAAATCGAAGAAAAATCGATTCAAATCAATTCCAATAATCCAAATGTTGCCATTCTCTCGGTTCAGTTTACCGATGATTATAAAACCAATTATCTTCTAGATAAAACAAACCCAAAAGTAAAATCGATTTCTGACAGCCTCACGGTTCTCGATAATCTGATTGCGAAAGCCAATATAGATTTGGTATCACAAGCTAAAACACTGGAGCTTTTAGATAAAAATCAGACACTTTTGGTGGGAAGCAATTCGTCTTCTGTAGCGCAATTGATGCAATTGACAGATTACTATAAAACCAAGAGGACTGAAATTAGTCTCAGCCAGTCTGAACTTCAAAAAACAATCAGTAAACTTTCATTAAAACAAAATAGACTTAAAAATAGTTTGAACGAAAACGCAAACAAAGAAGAAAATATTTCCGATGGCGTTTTGGTTCTAAAAATCTTGAGTAATTCTGCTACAAATGTAAAAATGGATATCAGCTATCTGGCTCAGAGTGTTTCGTGGCAACCATTTTACGAAATCAAAGGCAATAAAATTTCTGAGCCTCTGAATGTAATTTTCAAAGCGAAAGTGAGACAAGATACTGGTTTGGATTGGAAAGATGTGAAGTTGTCTTTGATCAACGGATATGCAATGAGAAACAACAATGTTCCGGTTCTGAATCCTTGGTTTTTGGAGTCTTATGAAAAAGAGAAAGATTATTCCAACAGCAAAAGTAAATCATATAAAACTGATACAGTTCGACTTCAGGAAATTGAGGAAGTTGTGGTTGTCGGAGCTGGATTTAGAATCAATGAAAACCAACTCAATACGAGTTTTGATGTAGATATTCCGTATAATATTTTGTCTAATGATGAAGATCATTTTATCAATCTTAAACAAACCAAGATTCCGGCAATTTACAAATATGTGATTGTGCCAAAACAGAGTAAAGATGCTTTCCTCATTGCTAAAGTAAAAGATTTTAACCAATATAATTTGATTTCTGGGACTGCAAATGTCATTTTCGAAAATATGTATGTTGGTGAAACGAATATTAACCCAAATCAAATTACAGATGAATTGGACATTACCCTTGGAAATGATAAAAAAATAAGTGTAGTAAAACAAATTGTGGATGATAAATCGAGCGCAAAAACTTTTTCATCTTATCAGGAAAAAACATTCACTTATGATATTATAGTTCGCAATAACAAAAAAGATGCGATAGATACAGAAATTAAAGACCAAATTCCTCTTAGTAAAGATGAAGCTGTTAAAATTGAATTATTGCAAAGTGATAATGCAGAATTTGATAAGGAAAAAGGTTATCTGACTTGGAATATCAAGATTTCTCCGTCGGAAACAAAGAAAATTCGGGTGAGTTATAAAGTAAGATATCCAAAAGATTATTCTATTTCAAATCTTAATTAATTTCTGTTTCAAATCCGTATTTTTGTAAAAACATTTTTTCATTTTGAAAAAGAAAAAAGCCGACTACACCCATCTTTCAGCCAATCAGCCAATCGGGATTTTTGATTCCGGTGTTGGTGGATTGACGGTTGCAAAAGAAATCAAAAGATTGTTGCCTAATGAAGATTTAATTTATTTTGGTGACACAAAACACCTTCCGTACGGCGAAAAATCCCGTGAAGCCATTGTCGGATATTCAACAAAAATTACAAACTTTTTACTGGAGAAAAATTGTAAAGCTATCGTAATTGCCTGCAATTCTGCGACTGCAAACGCACTTCAGGAAGTTATAGAACTTGTTGCTGACAGAGTTCCAGTCATTGATGTTATCAATCCTGTTGCGGAAAAAGTGTCGTACGAAATTCATAACAATGTTGGCGTGATTGCGACCAAAGCAACCGTGAATTCCGGACTTTATAAAAAATCAATCCGCAAGCATAACAAATTTATCAAAGTTGATGAATTGGCAACGCCACTTCTAGTTCCCGCGATTGAAGAAGGTTTTAAAAATCATCCAATCACGCATTCGATTATTTATAATTATTTGAGTAATAGTAAATTAAAGAATATAGAAACTTTGATTCTTGGCTGTACGCATTATCCGCTTTTGATTGACGAAATCAAACAATATTATGGAAACCGCGTTCGCGTAATTGATTCTCCCAATATCGTTGCCAATCAATTAAAAATGATTTTGGACAAGCACAATCTTCTCAACGAGGAAAATCATCAACCAACTTATCAATTTTTCTTATCAGATATTACCAAGAATTTCGAAAAAATATCAAAGAAATTCTTCGGAAAATCTATTGATTTAGAGCATAAAGTCCTTTAATAGTATATATAGATAATCCTTCGACTCCGCTCAGGATGGCATCGCAAATAATAATTGTTTGACATTGTCAGGCTGAGCGGAGTCGAAGCCTTTTGTGGTTTGAAAATTAAAAATTCTCATTTCTGAATATCTCTTTGATTTTATCAATCTCGTTTTGAACATTATTTTTCACACGTTCGCCAAAATAAAGTGTGTTCTCGATTTTATTATTTCCTTCCCACGTAATTTCGATTCCGCCATTCGAAATCTCTTTTTTACATAAAAAATCAGGGATAATGGAAAATCCGGAATTCCCGCTTAAACATCGGACAATCGAGCAAATATTCGGAACAATATAATTCGGTTTGAAGTCTGGATGACGATTGAAGTTGGCTTTCCAAAAGTTGTTCAAATGTTCCATATCGGCCGCTGTGCTGTACCAGATTTGCTGTTTCAACCAAGCTTCGGCTTCCTCAATTTTATTTTTCTTAATCAGATTTTTGAATTCTGAAGTTTCAGTTCCGGTTCCATTAATCAAAACAATTTTTTCTTTGGAAAACGAATCGAAATTCAGATTTTTTAAATTGGCTTTTCTTGGCGTGATAATCAAATCCAACAAACCATTGTCCAAATCCGAAAACATTTGTTCATATAAACCAAAACGAATAATCACGTTAAAATCAAAATTAGGAATATGCTTTTCCAACGTGAATTGAAAGGTCTCGAAACACATTCCAATACTTACGGTTGAACGTTCAGTTTTTGTTGTTTTATGAAATGTTTGTTCGGCAGTTTCAAGTTTCAAAAGTGGTTCTAGTGTGAAGTTGTAAAGGATTTTTGCTTTCTCTGTTGGAATTAATTTTTTAGAAATTCTTTCGAATAAAGTATATCCAACATAAGCTTCCAGCGAACCAATGTGAAGACTTACACCAGGCTGTGAAATGTATAATTCCTTCGCCGCTTTCGTGAAAGATTGGGTTTCGTAAACACTTTTAAAAGTTCTGAGCCATTCTAGATTTATCATTTTATCATCATAATTATAATGCAAATGTATGATTTAAATTATTTTTATAATTCATTTTTCTATCGGAAATTTGCAGTATCAATAATTTAAATAATCAATTAATGAAAAATATATTTGTAATCAACGGTGGACAATCGTTTGGAGAGAGCAAAGGACAGCTTAACAAAATAATCACGGAATGGACAGAAACTTTCCTTCAGGAAAATGATTTTGAAATCAAAATTACCAACGTCAGCGATGGTTTTGATGGACAGGAAGAAGTAGAAAAGTTTCTTTGGGCAGATGTAATTATTTGGCACACACCAATTTGGTGGTTTCAACTTCCCTATACATTGAAAGAATATATTGATTCGGTTTTTGAACACGGACGCGGGATTCTTTTCAAAAATGACGGGAGAACGAGAACAAATCCGGAAGTTAATTATGGAACAGGAGGTTTGCTACAGGGGAAGAAATATATCATTACGACAACTTGGAACGCTCCAAAAGGTGCGTTTACATTGGAAAATGAATTGATGAACAAAACATCTATTGATGACGGAGCTTTGTTCGGATTTCATATTGCGATGAAATTCATTGGATTGGAAAAACTGGACGGATTTCACTTTTATGATGTTGTAAAAGGGATGACACCCGAAAAATTTGAAGCATATCATAATCACTATCAAAATCATTTGACTAAAATATTTAATTCGCTTTAAAACAATATATTACAATGGGAATTTATCTTACAGCAATTTTAAAGGCGAGAAAAGAATCGATTAAGGATTTGAAATCAATTCTGGATAATATGGTTCTGAATACCAGAAAAGAAGAAGCTTGCGAAAAGTATGAATTACAGCAAGGTTTGGATGATGAAGCCGTTTTTATTTTCCACGAAATTTGGAAAAGCAAAGAAGGTTTGGATGCTCATAATCAACAATCTTATATCAAAGAATTTGTAGAAAAAGCGCCTGAATTATTAGAAAAGCCTGCGGAGATTTATCTTGCAAAATTAGTTTAATGAAAAAACGCCCCGAAATTACTTGAGGCGTTTTTTATAGAGTCATAATTTTATTAATATTAATATCTTCCAAAAACTGATTGTCGTGCGAAACTACAATCAAAGTTCCTTCATAATCATTGATGGCCGATGTCAAAATTTCAATATTCTGAATATCGAGATTGTTCGTTGGTTCGTCCAAAATTATCATATCCGGAGAGAGATTTTGAATGGAAAGACAGCAGAGTAGAAGCTTCAGTTTTTCGCCACCGCTCAGGAATTCGCACTTTTTGTCCCAGTCGTTTTTGAAAAAAAGAAAGCGTGCTAAAATCGTTTTGACCTCGTGTTCTTCCAGATTTCTAAGGTTGAATTTTTGCGATTGTTCCTCTGCCGAAAGTTCATTTTCAATCAAAGAATATTCCTGATCGATGTAAACAGTTTTCTTTTCGGTCAAATAAAGATTACCAAAAGGTGGCTTGGTTTCGCCCAAAATCATCTTTATCAAAGTCGTTTTCCCTGAACCATTATCGCCTTTTATCGCAATTCTTTCTCCGCTGATAATTTGAAAATCAAGATTATTTTTCCAAAGATTTTCGTTGTTGTATGAGAAATTGATTTGTTCAGCTTTGACCAGAATTTTTCCTTTGTGAAGATGAGAATTATCAAAATTAATTTTCATTTTATCAATGCCAGAAAGGTTTCCCTTCAGGTCGTGAAGATTTTCTCTGATGTTTTCAATTTTTTCGGAATGAATGGATTTCAACTTTGACGTGCTGTTTTCGGCTTTGTTCCGAAGCGTATTCATCATAATTCTGGAAACGCCAGATTTTTCCTGTTTGCCTTTTCCGCGCGCATCCAGTTTATTTTGCCTTTCTATCGTTTCGCTTTTTTCAGTTCTTTTTCTCGGTTCAAAATGTTTTGTTCAAGCGCGTTATTTTCTATTTTTTTCTGTTCAGAATAGAAATCATAATTCCCGCCATAAACCGAAATTCCATTTTTATTAAGTTCGCAGGTTTTGTCCAAAAGATTGAGCAAAACTCTGTCGTGGCTTACAATCAGAAGACTTTTTGATGTTGATTTGATGAAATCATAAAGCAAATTTCTGTTCGTAAAATCCAGATGATTCGTCGGTTCATCCATCAAAACCAAATCCGGCTGATGAATCATCATTCCTGCGAGAAACAGCTTGGTTTTTTGTCCGCCACTTAGATTTTCTAATTTCAGATTTAAATCAAATTCGGGAAGATTCCAATATTCAAAAGCTTCTTTGATTCTGTCTTCGATTGTCCAGTCGTCGTTTAGAATTTCCATATTTTCTTCGGTGACAGAACCGTTCAGAATTTCGTTTAAAGCTCTCAGTTTTTTATAGATTCCCCAAGCTTCTGAAATATTCAAATCATTGAATTGACCGAAGATTTGAGGAATGTAATAAACATTGGAATCCGATTTTACGAATCCAGTTTTGGGTTGCAATTGTCCAGCAATTATTTTGAGCAAAGTCGATTTTCCGGAACCATTATTTCCGATTAAAGCTAGTTTTTCTTGCGAATTGAGTGTGAGATTGATGTTCGAAAAAAGAACATCTTTGTTGGGATGTTGATAGGATAAATCCTGTAAGATTAACATAATTTCTTTTTTAGAATTGAACAATAGCAGACAAGGTTGCCTGCGGAAGATTGTCTGAAAAGAAATTGTATTTTACATTTTAATCTTAAATAAATGATTTTTGCAAAGTTAGAAATTATTTTTAAAGTCCGAATTTCTTAATGACTGTATTGATTTTCTGTTTCCATTCTCCCGGTTTTGAAGCGTACCCAGCAGAAGCTATCTCATTCAGCCAGTCAGAATAATCCATATTTCCTTTGAGTTTCTGGTAATATTTCTTTCTCGAAATCATCTCACAAAAAGCACGGAAAGATTCTTTAGAACTTTCAAAACTTCTGAATTTGGAATTGTTCACCGTATTTTTCCCAACCATCCCAAAATGATTATTCAAAGTCTGAGCGTGTTTGCTATTTCCACCGCCAGTTTCTACATAGGCGATGGAAAGAATAATAGCCGACGGAATCCCAAATTCCTTGGAAAGTTCTGTTGCAATAGATTTATATTGAGAAATATAAGAATTCTGTGCGGAAATTTTCAAACTAAAAAACAGAACTAAAATCATTAAAAATCTTAAAGTGGAATTCTTCATATTAAACTAATTTATTCAGCAATCGGCTGACTTTCAAAGATGGAAAAATTAATATTCCCATATTTTCTACTGTCTTTCAAATTTGGATGCGGATACTTTTGCCTGCTCTGGTGTTCCATTATGAAAAGTCCGCTAGGTTTCAATAATTCATTTTTTAAAACCATATCAATCAGTTCATTATATTTGCTTTCGTCGGTTTCAAAAGGTGCGTCAGCGAAAATAATATCGTATTTTTTCTCGTGATTTCTCTTTCTTTTTAACCAATCGAAAACGTCTGCTCTTTGAACATTAATCTGCAATCCCATATCCAAATCGTTCGCTGTAGAGTTGATGAAACCTGCGTGTTTCGGATTCAGTTCTACAGAAGTGATATCCTTGCACTCGCGCGAAGCAAACTCCAAAGTAATCGAGCCGATTCCCGCAAACAAATCCAATACAGAACAAAATTCCAAATCAAAACGGTTTTCCAGCATACTGAAAAGTGCTTCCTTGGCGAAGTCTGTCGTTGGTCTCACATCAAAATTTTTAGGAGCTGCAATTCTTTTTGCTTTCCATTTTCCACTGATTATTCTAAACATAAATGTTGTTTGATAGATGATAATTGATTAATTTCTTAATCTTAATTTAAAACGAAATTCTTTTTATGAAGATTATCGAAAACGATTTTCAGATTCGGGACAAATTTCTGCATTTCCGATATGAAAGTTTCATTTTCTGTGGTTTCTCCGTAGATGTAAAAATAAGTTTCGGAAATTCCAAAGTCAATTTTACTCAAGGTAAACATAATGAAATAAAGAAAATCCACTTCCGAAGTCGCATCCAGATTGTTATAAAGAATTACTTTTTTATTCTCAATCGCAAAAAATTCCGCTTGCTGATGATAAAGATTTACGTGGATTTCCTTCCTGTTTTTCACCGTCAAAGAATTCAAAAACTTTTCACCGGAAAAATTGAAACTGGTTGGGACTTTCAATTGCTTGATTTTCTGATAAAAATCCTTTGGAAAACTGTAGTAAAACTGAACTCCAAATTTTTTGTTCACAGATAACATCAATTCTTCAGAATCTTTTTTTACATCGGCGTTGTAAGAAATCAAATCATAGCCCAAATCGTGCTGGTCAAAGCCTTCTTCAACAATCGAAAAGTGGTTGATGGCCGAAATCACAGCAATTTCAGAAAACTTTTCCGAAGCCAAGATTTCATTCAGTTTTTCTTCAACCAGATTTTTTGGCGTTTCTTCGTCCTTCAGCCAGATTTTTTCTTCCAAAACCTTTCTGGACTTAGAAATCTGCCATTGCAAGCCATCTTTCGTAAAAAGCAAGGATAATTTCCTCATATTTTAATGTCAATAAAATTAATTTTTATGGCAGCTTTTCCGCCTTCCGTTCCCAATCTTTTTATTTTTTAGCAAAAAAACAAAAAGGATTTCCACTCAAGTCGGGCTGCAGTTTTCAGTTTTTTAGAACCTTCAACTTCAATATTGTTTTCCCAAATCCTGAGACTGGAGATTTGCAAAGTTAAAAAATTAAAACTTTAGGATTTCACTCTCGGTCAATTCTTATATTATGGTTATCTTCGCAGTTAATTCGATTTATTTTCAGGATGAACAAGATATCATTTTTACTTATATTATTCGTTTTCCAGTTGAGTTTTTCTCAGCAATCCATCAAGTTTGAAAATTCAGATTTTGCAGCCATTCTAGCCAAAGCCAAAACAGAAAAAAAATTGGTTTTCCTGGATGCTTATGCTGCGTGGTGCGGACCTTGTAAACTGATGGAAAAAAATGTTTTCACAGACAAAACCGTTGCAGAGTTTTACAATCAAAACTTCATCAATGCCCATTTTGATATGGAAAAAGGCGAAGGTCCAAGTCTAGCTGCAAAGTACGGAATCAGAAGTTATCCAACATTATTATTTCTGAATGGCGAAGGCGAAATAGTTGGTAAAGAACTAGGTTATATTCAAACCAAAGAATTTCTGGAATTAGGAAAGAAAAATAACAATCCGAACTTAGTCAATACCAATCTAAAAGACGAATTCCTCAAAGGAAAATTAGACCAACCAGCTTTACTGAACTTCATCAATCTTTATGCTAGTAAAGATCCGATTTTAGCGAAGCAAGCCTCAGAAAAATATTTTGCCAACAAAAAAGACAAAACATTTTCCGGAGAAGAAGTTAATGCTCTTCTGAATTTTACACAATCTGTGGATGATAAAAATTACAAAGTTTTCACAGACAACAAAGCAGGAATTGTAGAATTATTAACTGAGAAAAATTACACACAGTTTGATAATTATCTTAAGTTGATGAAGTTGGTAACGTCTGCAACAGACGACAAAACAAAAACTATCGACGATGCAAAAATCCTGAAAGAAGGTGAAGGTCTTTTCCCAAAGGAAGAACTGGCAAAGAGTCTTAATCTTTATAAACTTAACTATTATTCCGCTCACGATAATTTCCCTGCTTATGAAAAAACAGCTTTGGAATATTATAAAAATCCGGATGATTTTAATAACACTGAATTGTTGGCAGCTGCAAGTACAATTGGTGAAAAATCAAATGATACTAAAGCTCTTCAGACTGCAGCGCGTTGGACAGAAAAAGTGGTGATGTCTCAGGAAAGCTATGATTCTACAAGTATTTTGGCGACTTTATATGATAAATTAGGGAAGAAAGAAGAAGCAAAAATGTTCGCAGGAATGGCGGCTAACTTTGCCAAAGAAGAAAATAAAGATGCTACAAAAATGATGGAAATCCTGAACAAAAAACAATGATGAAAAAACTAATCAGCCTAAGTTTAATCTGTATCTCGATAATCTGTTTTGCTCAGAAAAATGAGACTTATATCAAAGCTAATGCATTATTCTTACCAGTAGGAATGCTGAATGTAGGAGTAGAACACGGATTCACAGAACATATCACAGGACAAGCAGATTTATTCGTTTCTCCTTGGAAATCTTTTGCTGGACATCAAGCTCAATTTGGGATTGCAACTGTTGAAGGAAGATATTATTTTGATCAGGCCTTTAAGCATTTTTATATTGGAGCAAGCATCGGATTTGGAGTTTTTAATATTCAAAAATGGAACTATTGGAATGATGATTTTTATGTTACTAAAGAAGGTGAAGTCACACCTTATAGGATGAACGAACTTTATCAGAAAGGGTTTTCATATATGTTTGGTTTAACGACAGGTTATCAATTCCAGATAAGCAATCGTTGGAATATGGATGTATTCTTAGGAGTCGGTTCACAGCAAGGTTTTTACAAAGGTTATGTTGAATATCTTCCACAGAATCAAGACAACAGATATGACAGAGTCGAAAACTGGGATAAAAGTGGAGAAATTGTTCCTTTCAAAGGAGGTGTAATGATTTCATATAAATTATAAAATCAGAAGGATGAAAAATCCAAAGTATATATTAATTGCAGTTATCACTTTCATCATTATTTTTCTGATGAATTATATTGGTAATGATTCGCCAGACAAGCTTTCCAGAGCTTTATTAACCGCTTTTTCCGCAGTAATAGGTTTGGGAATAGGAATGTGGATTTACAGCAAACGAGACCAAAACGACGAACGTAATAATTTTGATTAATTCAGAATGATATTATGAATATTAATTTAAATCCGGAAAAGAAAATATACTTTGCGTCTGACCAGCATTTCGGGGTTCCAAATCTTGAACAGAGTAGAATTCGCGAAGAGAAATTTATCCGTTGGCTGGATGTTATTAAAAAAGATGCCCAAGTTCTTTTCCTGATGGGTGACCTTTTCGATTTTTGGCATGAGTGGAAATATGTAGTTCCCAAAGGGTATATCCGGGTTTTAGGAAAAATTGCAGAACTAAAAGATTCAGGAATTGATATTTATTTCTTTGTTGGAAACCACGATTTGTGGATGAAAAATTATTTCGAAGTAGAATTGGGAATTCCTGTTTATTTTGAGAAAAAGTATTACCAAATCAACAATAAAAAATTTCTATTAGCACACGGCGATGGTCTTGGACCTGGCGACAAAGGCTACAAGAGAATGAAGAAAATTTTCACCAATCCTTTGGCTCAGTGGGCTTTCAGATGGCTGCATCCGGATATTGCGATGAGAATTGCCAATTATATGTCTCAGAAAAACAAATTGATTTCTGGTGTAGAAGATCAAAAATTTTTAGGTGAAGACAAAGAATTTCTGATACAATATTCCAAAGAAAAACTTAAAACTGAGGACATAGATTATTTTGTTTTTGGACACCGCCATCTCCCTTTGATTTTCGACTTAGAAAAAGGAGCAAAATATATCAATTTGGGCGACTGGATTGTCTATTTTACTTACGGTGTTTACGATGGTGAATCTTTTGAAGTTAATAAATTTGAGAGTTAAATTTCAAAAATTAAGATGAAATAATGAAGCAGAATATTTTTGACATCAAAACTGAATCTGATTTCCAGACAGCATGTTTGGAAACGTTTCATTATCAATATGAGAATGTAGAAGTTTACAGAAAATTTGTTGATTATTTGAATATCAATCCTTCGTCAGTTAAAGAAGTTTTGGATATTCCTTTTTTACCGATAGAAATGTTCAAAAATCATTTGGTTTTGGATAAAAATT
>Ga0308157_10008203_pt1 | contig 11942 bp, 8 predicted proteins | sample PhyBR1_FD_201035 | JGI IMG/M metagenome (GOLD analysis project Ga0308157, IMG submission 201035) | Phyllosphere microbial communities from UC Gill Tract Community Farm, Albany, California, United States - DLSLB.R1 | ecosystem: Host-associated > Plants > Phyllosphere > Unclassified | place: USA...
TCGATGGAGAGTCCGACTGTCGATTCGACTCGGACCGAATGGATGATCCGTGGAGTCCAATGCCGTCGGGAATTGATGCGCGACGCGCGATCGGCAGTCCGCCATGGGACTGCGATCGGTCTCTCGCATTCATCGCGATGATCGGAGTCGACGAGTCCGGCATCCAATTGCAATTGGATTTCAATTCGGATTGGAAATGAATTGACCGTGAATGACCCGCGTCATTCATTTCCCGTCGGTGCTCCATCCATGCAGGGACCGACTCGCCCGACCACTCATGGCGCGAATGTCCATCGACGATACGCAATCGATCCACTCGATGGCCTATTGGCGATTCCAGTCCCGTCATCGGCATCGACCACGCTGTCGCGAAGGGCCACTGGATCGCATCCTGGGTCGATGAATCGCGACGGCGTTGACCGCCCGACGCGATGTAAGACAAATTCAGTATCGGAGCCTTGTCTGAATCGTTCATGAACGACGGCCTCCCTGCCGGGATGCGTCTTGCGAACGGCGCTCGACGCGGAGCGCATCGAGCCCGACCGGCCTTGACGCCGGGCCGGTCGGGGATCGCGGGGGATCGCGCGGATGCGCTCAGTCGAGCTTCAGGCCCACCGTCTTGACGACCTTGTCCCACTTGCGGGCATCGGTGGCCACCAGGTTCGAGAAATCCGCCGGGCCGAGCGCGCTGGCTTCCATGCCCATCCTGGTGAAGCTCTCCTTGATCGCCGGCAATGCGACGACGGCGGCGATCTCCCGCGCCAGCCGGTCGACCACCGGTTGCGGCGTGCCGCCGGTGGTGAACACGCCATACCAGGAGAGCACCTCGTAGCCCGGCACGCCGGCTTCGCTGATGGTGGGCACGTCGGGCAGCGAGTCGACGCGCCTGGTGCTGGTCACGGCCAGGATGCGCACCTTGCCGGAATCGGCGCCGGCGCGCGCCGATGGCAGGCTGGCGAAGGTCAGCTGCGCCTGGCCGGACATCACATCCTGCATGGCCGGCGCGTCGCCGCGATAGGGGATGTGGGTGATGAAGACGCCCGCCATGTTCTTGAACAGCTCGGCCGACAGGTGCGAGATGGTGCCGTTGCCCGGCGAGGTGACATTGAGCCGGCCGGGATGGGTCTTGGCATAGGCGATCAGCTCGGCGACCGATTTCACCGGGAGCTCGGCGTTGACGACCAGCGCGTTGGCCGACTTGGCCACCAGCGACACGGCCTGCACGCCCTTGATGGGATCGTAGGGCAGCCTGCTGTAGACGGCCGGCGCGATGGCCTGGCCACCGACCGAGCCGAGCAGCAGGGTCTGGCCGGTCGGCCGGGCGCGCGCCATCTCGGCCGTCGCCACGGTGCTGCCGCCACCGGGCTTGTTCTCCACCACCATCGTCTCCTTGGTCTGCAGCTGGAACTGCGTGGCCACCGAACGCGCGATGACGTCGTTGCCGCCACCCGGCGCGAAGCCCACCAGCAGCCGGATCGGCGATGGCGGCAGGTCCTGCGCGAAGCCCTGGACGGCGGCCGCGGCGAGCAGCAGCGCGGGGACGAATTTGGGGAAGCCCATGTCTGTTCCTTGGTTGAGAGTGGATCGATCAATCGGCGGCGAGCGCGTGCACGGCCGCCTTGAGAGCCCGGCGCGCCTCGCTGGCGCGATGCCGGCGCGCGTCGTTCGCCGCCTGGTCCCGCGCCGCCTGGTCCTCGAGCGCGGTCACCCGCTCGCGCAGGCGAACCGGCGCCGGCCCGCCGACCACCAGCCGCCCGCGCACGCTGGCCAGCGGATCGAGGCTGGCGCGCACCTCGGCGTCGCTCAGGTCCAGGGACGCGCCCAGCTGCTCGACCGCGGCGATGTTCAGCATGGCGAGGTCGACCTCGTCGGCGCCGAGCGAGCGGTCCATGGCCTGGCGCACCACCGCGCCGACCACGTGATGCGACTCGCGGAACGAGAGCCCGCAGCGCTTGACGAGCAGGTCGGCCAGGTCGGTCGCCGAGCTGAAGTCGCGGCGCACGCGGCGCGCCATGGCCTCGACGTCGGGGGTGGCGCTGCGCACCACCAGCTCGAGCAGCCGGAGGCTGCGCAGGCACTCCTCGCCGGCCTCCCAGAAGCTGCGCATGCCTTCGCGGCTGCCATCGCCGGTGTGGGTGTAGTGGACGCCCTTGATGGTCGAGAGCGAGGCGGTCAGCAGGCCGATCAGGTGGCCGGCCTTGCCCTTGAGATATTCCAGCACGACCGGATTCTTCTTCTGCGGCATGATGCTGGAGGTCCCCGCGACCCGGTCCGGGAAGTCGATCAGGCCGAACTCGTGGGTGCACCAGACGAAGTAGTCCTGCGCGAAGCGGCTCCATCCCACGGCGCAGATCGTCATCGCCGACAGCAGCTCCAAGGCGAAGTCGCGCGCGGCCACGGCATCCAGCGCGTGCGGCACGACGGCCTCGAAGCCCAGCAGCTGCGCGGTGGCCGCGCGGTCGATCGCGAACGAGGTCCCGGCCAGGGCGCCGGCGCCCAGCGGGCACTGGTCGATCAGGCGTTCGACCTGCCGCACGCGCTCGATGTCGCGCGACACGGCCTCGGCGATCGCGCCCAGGTAGAAGCCATAGGTGATGGGCTGCGCCGGCTGCAGGTGCGTGTAGCCGGGCATCACGGTCTCGGCATGGCGCAAGGCGCCATCCAGCGCCGCGCGGCGCACCGCGCCGAGCTGGTCGATCAGGGCGAGCGCCAGGTCGCGCGCGCGCATGCGGTCCATCGTGGCCAGGATGTCGTTGCGGCTGCGCGCCATGTGGAGATAGCCGCCGACGTGGCTGCCGGCCACCTCCATCAGGTGGGCCTCGTAGTTGAAGTAGGCATCCTCGATGGAGGGATCGAGCGGCACCGCCGCCATGCCCTCGGCCTCGATGCGCGCCAGCGCGCGGGCCAGCCGGGCGGCGGCGTCGCGCGGCATCAGGCCCTGTTCGAGCAGCATCAGCAGGTGCGCCTGGTTGACGTCGTTGAGGTGCGGGAAGACGGCCGGGAAGTCCTTCGCCAGGCGCGGCGCATAGATGTTCTCGGTCACTTCCCGGGCGGTGCCCTCGGTCAGGCGGCGGCTCACTTTGGATGTCATGCGGCGAGTTTCAGCAAGCCATCCCATGCGGTCAAATCAGTAAACGCGGTGCTTCCATACGTCATTGATATGCCCCGGAAAGGCGCATCCGGATGCGCCATTGCGGGGCACGGGCGCTACTTCCTGAAGCGCACCACGGCCGCGCGCGAGGCCTCGGTCTGGGGCAGGCTGGCGATCTCGCCCAGGGTCACCGGCTTGATCGGGAAACGCACGCGATAGGCGCCGACGTCGCGCGGATGGCGGCCCTGTTCGTCGGCGATCAGTTCGGTCACCGTGAGGCCGCAGAAGCGGCCCTGGCACGGCCCCATGCCGCAGCGCAGGAAGGCCTTCATCTGGTTGGGGCCCTGGCAGCCCATGCGCGCGGCCTGGCGCACCTGCTCGGCCGTCGCCTCCTCGCAGCGGCAGACGATGGTGTCGCCGACCGGCCGGCGAAAGGCATCCGGCGCGCGATAGAGCGTCTCGAAGAACTCGCGTCCGCGCACGGCGCGCGCCAGGGCGGCGCGATGCGTGGCGGCCTCGCGGTCGCGCGCCGGGCCGTCGAGGCGGCCGAGCGCGACGGCGGCATGCACCGCCGCCACCCGCCCCCGGTGCTCGGCGGCGATGGCGCCCGCGATGCCGGCGCCGTCGCCGGCGATGGTGACCTGCGCGACCGAACTCGCGCCCCAGGCGTCCACCACCGGCTCCCAGCAGTCCTGGCGCTCGCTCCAGACATGCTCGAGGCCGAGCGCGCGCGACAGGTTGGTGTTGGGCACCACGCCCTGGTGCAGCAGCAGCTGGTCGAGCGCCAGCTCCTCGGTGCGGCCACCCGCGCGATAGCGCAGCCGGGCCAGCTGGCCGCGCGCGTCGCCCAGCGCCTCCAGCGCGCTCACGCCGGTGACGATCGGCACCCGCGCCCGGACCGCGCGCAGCAGCTTCAGGCCCTTGCCCAGGTAGGGCGAGCGCAGGAAGCCCCAGACGAACGGCAGGGCCCGGCGCCACTGGCCGGCCGGCGTGGTCTCCAGGATGGCGTGGATCGGCACGCCCGCGTTCAGGTACTGCCAGGCCAGCAGGTAGAGCAGCGGCCCACCGCCGGCCAGCACCGTGGTGCCGCTGGGCACCACCGCCGAGGTCTTCAGCAGGATCTGCGCCGCGCCGGCGGTGATGACGCCCGGCAGGGTCCAGCCGGGAATGGGGAACGGCCGCTCCTGCGCCCCGGTCGCGAGGATGACGTGGCGGCAGTGCAGCAGGCCGGCCCGCGCGTCCTGTCCGGGCGTGGCGATGGAATAGGCGACCTCGAAGCCATCGTCCTCCCGCCGGTTGACGGCCCAGACCGTGGCGCCGGCGACATGGCGCGCCCCGCTGCGCTGGAACGGCTCCAGCAGTCCGAGTCCGTGCCAGTAGTCGGCGCCGAGGATCGCGCGATCGCGCACCGGCGTGCTGCCGATGGCGCGGTAGATCTGGCCGCCGGGGGCGGGCTGCTCGTCGATCAGCACGGTGTCCAGGCCGAGGCCGGCGGCGCGGGTGGCGGCGGCCAGGCCGGCCGGGCCGGCGCCGATGACCAGCAGTTCGCAGGTCGTCGCGGGGAGTCCGGCGCTCATGCGCCCACCTCGCGGGCGCCGAGCTGGCGCCGCACCGTCATGCCCTCGCGCACGCGCGTCATGCAGGCCTGCTGGTTGGCATGGCCGTCGATGCCGACCAGGCAGTCGTAGCAGACGCCCATCATGCAGAACGGGCCCCGCGCCGCGCCGGAGACCGCCGTGTCGCGGCAGGCCGGCAGGCCGGCGGCGAACAGCGCGGCGGCCACGCTGTCGCCCTCGCGGCAGTCGGTCGCCACATCGTCGATGGTGATGCGCACCACGCGCGCGCCGGCCTCGGCGGGCGTGTCAAGTCGTCTGAACATGGAATCTCCGGGTCGAAAAAGGCGCCAGCTCGGCCTCCAGGGCGCCCTCGGCGATCATCGGCGCGAGCTTCAGGGCATGGGTGGCGGCCAGGGTCACGCCGCTGTGGCAGGTGACGATGAAGGCACCCGGCGGGGTGCTCGACTGCTCGTACACCGGAAAGCCGTCCTGGGCCCGCACGCGCAGCGCGGACCAGGCCCGCACCGCGCGCACCTCCTTGAGCGCCGGCAGGGTGCGCACCGCGCGGTCGGCCAGCGTGGCCAGCACCGGCAGGGTCGTCACGTGCTCGGCATAGCCGGCGTCCTCCTGCGAATCGCCGACCAGCCAGCTGCCCTCGTCGTTCTGCCGCAACGTCACCATCGGCGTGTCCAGCAGTCGGCGGGTGCGCTCCAGCACGATGATCTGCCCGCGCTGCGGCGCCATCGGCAGCCGCAGCCCGACCTGCGCGCCCAGCTCGCCATTGCGCAGGCCCGAGGCCAGCACGATCCGGCGCGCCCGCACGATGCCCGCGGGCGTGGTCAGCTCGAAACCCTGGGCGGTGTGCGCGATGCCGGCGACGCCATGGTGCGGCAGATAGGAGACGCCGGAGCGGTCGAAGGCCGTGTGGAAGGCCCGCAGCAGCTTCAGCGGATTGACGATGCCATCGTGCGGCGTCCAGATCGCGCCGGTCACGTCCTTGCCCAGGCCCGGCACCAGCGAGGCCGCCTGGTGGTGGTCGAGCAGCTTCCACTCGTAGGGCTCGACGCCCGGCTGCGCCATCAGCGCGCGGACCCACTGGTGGCGGGCCTCGATCTCGTGGTCGCCCATCAGCGGCGTCAGGCCGCCCTTCTGCTCCAGCGCGACATCGATGCCGGTCTCCTCCAGCAGCTGCGCGGCCAGGCGCGGCCAGAGGCGGGTCGAGCCCAGCGTCCAGCGGCTGTAGGCCCCCATGCCATGGCCCTTGCTCTGCAGCCAGACCAGGCCGAAGTTGCCGCGCGAGGCGCGCAGGGCGACATCGCCCTCGTCGAGCACGGCGATCGAGCCGACGCGGTCACGCAGGCCATAGGCGATCGACGAGCCGACCAGGCCGCCGCCGATCACGGCGATGTCGAAGATGGTGGAGGTGGCGTTGGCGGCGGTCATCAGCGTGGCCTCCGGCGGGAGGGGGGTCGAGGCCCGGAGCGGCGGACGGTCATGGGAGGTGGGGTGGGATGGGCCGCGGAGCCGGGCGGCTCCGGTGTCCCCGATGGTGCAGCGCCGCCGGCGCCGGCGCAAATACGAGTCCGAGCGGCGTCCATGCGAAACCCGTATGGGCCTCAGCCGCCCATCGCCGCCGTCTCGCTCGCGATGACCTCCTCGACCAGGGCGTTGAAGCGGTCGACCAGGGCATTGGCCGGCCGGTTGCGCGCCAGCAGCAGGTAGTTGACGAAGGGCACGCGCGGGCGGAACGGCCGCACCTCGATGCCGGTGTGGCGATGCATGCGCGCGACCAGCGGATTGACGACGCCCACGCCCAGCCCCAGGCCGACCATCTGGCAGATGGTGGCGCCATACGGGGTCTCGAAGTGCATCACGCGGCGATCGTCGCCGGCGAACGCCGCGTCCACCGCGGCGCGCAGGCCGTCGCCATGCGCCATCGAGATGAAGGACTCTCCCGCCAGGTCGGCCGGCTCGATCACCGCCCGGCCGGCCAGCCGATGGCCCGGCGGCAGCACGCAGCAGCCGGCCAGGTCGCACAGTGGCCGTGCCTCGCTGACGGCGGTGGGCGGCAGGTAGGACACCAGCCCCAGGTCGCAGATGCGGTTGCCGACCCATTCGGCCACCAGTTGCGTGCTGCCGGTGTCCATGGCGATGGTGACCCCCGGATGCGCGGCATGGAAGCGCTGCAGCACCAGCGGCAGCACCGTCAGGGCCAGCGAGGGCACGGTGGCCACCCGCAGGCGGCCGCTGCCGAACTGGCGGATGTTGCGCGCCGCGTCCTTCAGCGTGCCCAGGCCGACGAAGGCGCGGTCGACCTCGCGCAGGAAGGCCAGGCCCTCCTCGGTCGGCGTCAGGCGGCCCGCGCTGCGGGTGAACAGCTCCAGGCCGGTGGAGGCCTCGAGCTGCGCGATCAGCCGGCTGACGTTGGGCTGCGAGGTGTACAGCTCGGCGGCCGCGGCGGTCATGGAACCCGAGCGCATGACGGCCCGGAATGCGTCGACTTCCTTGAACTTCATGCGCGCGAGTTTAAGAACCGGGCGGCGACGGTCACGCCGGCGGCGCCCCGTAGTCGCGCCGCGCCGCCGCGTCGCTGACCCGGCCGTCGAGCAGGTCGTCGCGCAGGCTGTCGCGCGAGCGCTCGGCCGGCTCGCCGCAGCCGCCACCGCCGGGCGTCTCCAGGCGCACGCTCTCGCCGCGTTCGAGCTGGATGTTGGCGGTCTTGGAGAACATCTCGACCGCGTCGGGCCGGCCGTGGTTGCGCACCAGACGCGCGCGCCGTCCGTCCAGCCCGCCGTCCACGCCCTCGGGCACGCCCACCAGATGGCTGTCGGAGCGCGAGGAGAACACGATGCCCGGCGCCAGCGCCCGGATCTGCTTGGCGATGCCCATGCCGCCGCGCGTGCGGCCGGCGCCGCCGGAATCGGCGATCAGCGCGTACTCGTCCATCAGCAGCGGGTACTCGTTCTCCAGCGCCTCCACGGGCAGGTTGGAGGTGTTGGTCATGTGCACGTGCACGCCATCCATGCCGTCGGTGTCGAAGCGCGCGCCGGCGCCGCCGCCGATGGTCTCCAGATAGACGAACTGGCCCTCGCGCTGGGCCAGCTGGCCGGAGAAGACGATGGCCGGACACAGGTCGTTGCTCGAGGCCATGACCTTCTCGCGCGGCAGCAGGCCGCGGAAGGCGCCGAACAGCGTGCCGGCGACCTTCTGCGCCGTGATGGAGCGGGCGCCGACGGCCGCGGGATGGCGCGGGTTGGTGATGGTGCCGAGCGGGGCGTGGATGTCGATCGGCTCGAACAGGCCGGCATTGGGCGCCAGATCGGGATCGAGCTGGGCCTTCACGGCGTAGTAGACCGTGGCGTGCAGGGCATTGATCGGCAGGTTCATCGCTCCCCGCGCCTGCCCGCCCGAACCGGTGAAGTCGAAGCGCAGACGCCCCTCGCCGACGGTCAGCGTGACGCTGATGGCGACCGGTTCGCCGCCCAGCCCGTCGTCGTCGAGGTAGCTGGTGAAGCCGTAGCTGCCCTGCCTGAGTTCGGCGATGCGGTTGCGCAGCCGCCGCCGGGTGTAGGCGATGACGTCGTCGACCGAGCGCAGCACCGCCGCCAGTCCCATCTGGCGGATCAGGCCCAGCACCGCGTCGCTGCCGCGCCGGTTGGTGGCGATCTGCACCTTGAGGTCGAGCCGGCGTTCCTCCGGATCGCGGGTGTTGTTGCAGATCAGGCGCAGCAGGTCCTCCTGCAGCTCGCCGGCGCGCGCGATGCGCGCCACCGGGATGCGGATGCCCTCCTCGAAGATGCTCCTGAGGCCGCCGGCGATGGAGCCCGGCACCGACCCGCCGACATCCGAATGGTGGGCGATGTTGGCGGTGAAGAAGCGCAGCGTGCCGTCCCAGAACACGGGCGTGATGATGTTGATGTCGGGCAGGTGGCTGCCGTTGGCCAGGTAGGGATCGTTGCAGATGAAGACGTCGCCCTCGCGGATCGTCTCGGCCGGATAGTGCTCGCGCACGGCCTGGATGGCGCCATTGAGCGACCCCAGGTGCAGCGGGATCTGCGTGCCCTGCGCCACCAGGCGGCCGGCAGCGTCGAACAGGGCCACCGAGCAGTCCTTGCGCTCCTTGATGTTGGTCGAGAAGGACGAGCGCACCAGTGTGTTGTTCATGTCCTCGGTGATGGAGAGCAGGCGGTTGGTGAAGACCTCCATCTCGATCGGGTCGGACAGCCGCTCGGCGGGATTCGGGGCGATGTCGTTCGGGTTCACGCAAGCTTCTCCAGCGAAATGACGAGGGTGCCGTGGGTGTCGACCATGGCGTGGTGGGTGGGGCCGATGACGGTGGTGGAGCTCATCTCCTCGATCACCGCCGGGCCGTCGATGCGGGTGCCGGCCGACAGCAGGTCGCGGTCGTAGACCGGCGTCGCGTGCCAGCCGCGGGCCTTGCCGTGGTAGACCTCGCGGCTGCCGATGCGCGCATCGGCCAGCGTGGTGTCGGTGCGTGCCGGCGCCAGCGGCGCCTTCAGCACCTGGCCGACCGCCTGCAGGCGGCAGTTGATGATCTGGACCGGCCGGCCCGGCACCTGGTAGCCGTACTCGCGGGCATGCGCCTCGTCGAAGCGGCGGGCGAAGGTCGCGAGCGACAGCGACTCGCCCTCGTCCATGTCGACCTGCACCTCGAAGTTCTGACCGTCGTAGCGCGCGTCGATGGCATACCGGCAGCGCTGGTGGTCGCGGGGCACGTGCTCGGCGTCGAGCCACGCCAGCGCGTCGGCGCGCAGCTCCGCGAAGGCGCGTTCCACCGCCGGCCAGGTGGCCGCGCCGACCTGGACGATCAGGCTGCGCACGAAGTCGAACGAGATGTCGGTCAACAGGATGCCGCGCGCGCACATGGTGCCGGGCTCCTGCGGCACGATCACCGTCGGGATGCCGCACTCCTCGGCCACCTCCAGCGCGTGCAGCGGACCGGCGCCGCCATAGGCGTAGAGCGCGAAGCCCGACAGGTCGTAGCCGCGCTCGGTCGAGACGGCGCGGATGGCGCGGCTCATGTTGGCGTTGGCGATGCGGATGATGCCCTCGGCGGCATCCTCCAGCGACAGCCCGAGCGGCGCGGCGACGCGCTCCTCGATGACGCGCCGGGCGGCCGCCGCGTCGACCGGCATGCGGCCCTTGAGCAGCGCCTCGGGGTTCAGCCGGTGCAGGCTGATCTCGGCGTCGGTGATGGTCGGCTCGGTGCCGCCACGGGCATAGCCGACCGGGCCCGGCACGGCGCCGGCGCTGTGCGGCCCGACCTTGAGCGAGCCGGCGTCGTCCATCCAGGCGATGCTGCCGCCGCCCGCGCCGATGACGTGGATGTCGACCATCGGCGTCTTCACGGGATAACCGGCGACCTGGCGGTCGGAGGTGAACAGCGGCCGGCCGCCGGCGATCAGCGAGACATCGGTGCTGGTGCCGCCGACGTCGAAGGTCACCAGGTCCGGATGGCCGATGGCGCGACCGACGGCCGCCGCGCCCACCACGCCGGCGGCCGGGCCGGACAGGCAGGTGCGCACCGGGAACTGGCGCACCGAGCCGGCCGACATCAGGCCGCCGTTGGAGTGGATGGTGTAGGGCTCGTGGGCGATGCCCAGGCCGCGCACGCGCTCCAGGAAGCGGTCGAGGTAGCGCGCCATGCGCGGGCCGACGGCGGCGTTGAGCACCGACGTCGACAGGCGTTCGTACTCGCGGAACTCCGGCAGCACCTCGCTCGACACGCTGACATAGGCCGCGGGCATGACCTCGCGCACGATGTCGCGGGCGCGCTGCTCGTGCGCCGGATTGCCGTACGAATGCAGGAAGCAGATCGTGACCGCCTCGATGCCGGCATCGCGCAGCGCGACGGCCGCCGCGCGCACCCCCGCCTCGTCCAGCGCCACCAGCACGTCGCCACGCGCGCCGATGCGCTCGTCGACCTCGATGCGATGGCGCCGCGCCACCAGCGCCGGTGGCTTGCCGACCGAATAGTCGAACAGGTGCGGCCGGGTCTGGCGCCCGATCTCCAGGATGTCGCGGAAGCCGCGCGTGGTGATGAGGCCCACCGTCGCGCCCTTGCGCTCGATGATCAGGTTGGTGGCGACCGTCGTGCCGTGGCCGACGTGCGAGATCTCGGCGGCGGCGATGCCGTGGCGCGCCAGCAGGTCCGAGATGCCCTGCTCGATGGCCTCGGACGGATCGTGCGGGGTCGAGGGCACCTTGTGGAACCTGACCTCGCCGAGCCTCTCGTCGATGAGGGTGAAGTCGGTGAAGGTGCCTCCGACGTCAATGCCGATGCGATACATGGATCTGTCTCCTTGGAAAAATGCGGATGCGCTGGTTCATTCGGGCTGGACGCCGGCGGCCACGGTGACCCGATGCCACTTGACGGTCTCGTCGCGGATCACCCGGGCGAACTCCGCCGGCTCGATGCCCGAGGGCATGGCCCCCTGGGCGATGAGGAAATCGCTCGTCTTCCTGCCGCGCACCACCGCGATGAGCTCGCGGCCGAGCCGGTCGGTCAGTGCCGGCGCCATCCTCGGCGGCGCGAACAGGCCGAACCAGACCATGGCCTCGAAGCCCGGATAGCCGGCCTCGGCGACCGTCGGCACGTCCGGCAGCAGCGGCGAGCGGGTGCTCGAGGTGACGGCCAGCGGCCGCAGCTTGCCGCCCTTGATGTAGGGGTAGGACGTCATGACGACATCCATCATGGTGGTCACGTGGCCCGCCACCGTGTCGGTCAGGGCGGGCCCGGAACCCCGATAGGGCACGTGCACCGCGTTCATGCCGGTGGTGCTCTTGAGCAGCTCCATCGCCAGGTGGTTGGAGGTGCCGGTGCCGTTGGAGGCGAAGGACATGTTGGCGTCGGGCCGGCGCGAGGCGGCCACCAGGTCCTTCAGGTTGGCCACCGGGAGCTCGCTGCGCACCACCATCACGTTGGGGATGGTGGCCACGATGGTCAGGGGTGTGAAGTCCTTCACCGGGTCGTAGGGCAGCTTCGCATAGATGCTCGGCGCCACGGCATGGGTGCTGACCGAGCCCATCAGGAGGGTGTAGCCATCGGCCGGCTGGCGCGCGACGTACTCGCTGCCGACGGTGCCACCGGCGCCCGGGCGGTTGTCGACGATCACCGAGGCCTTCAGGCGTTCACCCAGGTCCTGCGCCAGCTGGCGGGCGATGAGGTCGGTCGAGCCGCCGGCGGCGAAGGGCACGACGAGCCTGATGATCTTGCCGTGGGGCCAATCGGTCTGGCCCTGGCCCTGGGCCTGGGCCGCGCCGACGGCCGCGCA
>Ga0308157_10008204_pt1 | contig 11941 bp, 11 predicted proteins | sample PhyBR1_FD_201035 | JGI IMG/M metagenome (GOLD analysis project Ga0308157, IMG submission 201035) | Phyllosphere microbial communities from UC Gill Tract Community Farm, Albany, California, United States - DLSLB.R1 | ecosystem: Host-associated > Plants > Phyllosphere > Unclassified | place: USA...
AGACGTTTTCACCGCCACACAGACGAATCACATCACTCATGATATTGCCGCCATTAAGCGTATATACCGGCTTGCCCCACACCTGATAAAACATGCGCACCGTCGGACGATTACGATACTGCTCGGTCAGGCGTGCCAGCTCGGTACGCTCTGCAGCAGCCACTTTATTAGCTTGCTGCTCCGTCCCCATCAGCATCCCGAGTCGCTCTATGCTGGTTGGAATATCTGTCAGCTTCTTCGGTTCACTGAAATAGAACGGGATACCCAGCTTGCGTACATGCTCAAGCTGTCGTTCCGAATTGCCATGCAACCACACCACCAGCAAATCAGGCTTGAGCGCGATGATGCGCTCCACATCGATTTGCTGGTGACTGCCTACGCGCGGAATCTTCAAAGCCGTCGCCGGATAATCGCTATAGCCAACGGTCCCGACAATGCGATCACCACCACCCGCAGCAAAAATCAATTCGGTCGCATGCGGTGCCAGCGAGATGATGCGCTGCGCCGGTTTGCTCAAGGTCACGGTATTGCCACCATCATCCTTGACGCTGATCGCTGCCTGCGCAACGCCTGCAAACAAAGCCGTGCTCAATGCCAGGGCTGCTACGAAAAATTTATTCATTTCATTTCCTGATTTTGCTGAAACGTCTGTTCCAGCGTCTGTTCCAGCGCATGTTGCAAACGCTGCCAGCCAGCTTCGTCCGCGGGCAAACCGAGACGCACGCCATGTGAAAAAATCCGGACCCAGATACCGTGCTGCGCCATCTGTTCGGCAAACTGTGCAGGATGCGCATCCTGCCAATACTGGAACAATGCAGTACCGCTCGACTGCTTGCCGTACTCGGCCAACAATTGCCGCAAGCGGGTACCGCTCTCCTGCAATTGCTTGTGCATCGCCAGCTGCCAGACCTTATCAGACAGTGCTGCAGTCCCTATCTGCTGCGCCGGGCCACTGACTGTCCAGGGCCCCAGCACATCGGCCAATTGCTGTAGCAAATCAATATGCGCTGCGACAAAACCCAGGCGCAAACCGGCAAGACCAAAGAACTTGCCGACCGAGCGAAACACGATCAACCCTTTTTGCGCGGTATAAGCTACCACGCTCTCCTGCGGCGTCATGTCGCCAAACGCTTCATCCACGATCAGCCAGCCACCGCGTGCAGCCAGGCGTACAGCCCAGTCGCGCAAGACTGCCGGATCTATGCGGGCGCCAGTCGGATTGTTCGGATTGCAGACAGACATGACATCGCAATGATCCAGCTCGGCTTCCAGCTGATCGTAAGCGACCTCATTTACATCATGCCCGGCCTGACGCCATTGATAACTATGTTCGGCATAGGAAGGTGCCGCGATCACGACCTTGCTGCGTGCGCGCAAGCGCGGCAAAGCCTGTATCGCCGCCTGCGTCCCGGCGACCGGCAAACATTGCGGCGCACCGTAATATGCTTGCGCTGCTTGCAGCAAAGCCGTGCTCGGCTCAGGCAATCGATGCCATGCATCAGCACTCAGTGGCGGTACCGGATAAGCCTGCGGATTAATACCCGTCGACAAATCCAGCCACTCGGCACGCGGGCGTCCATAGCGCCGGATCGCATCATGCAGATTGCCGCCATGCTCAAGCATAGATCACTCCTGCAATGCAAATCAGCAGCAACCACAGCGCGGTCGTCAAACGTACCAGCCGCCACGCACGAGCGATATCCTTACCAGCGGCTAAAGGACCTGTACCCAACGGTGGCCGGTTCTCCACTTCACCGTGGTAAATTGCAGCACCACCCAGCGAGACACCCAAAGCACCAGCACCGGCCGACATGACCGGCCCGGCATTCGGGCTGGACCAGGCTGGAGCCTGCGCGCGCCAGCATTGCCAGGCTTGCTTGGTATTACCCAGCGCTGCATATGACAGCGCAGTCAGACGCGCCGGGATGAAATTAAGCGCGTCATCGATGCGTGCCGCAAACCGGCCAAATTCGTTATAGCGTTGCGTGCGGTAACCCCACATCGCATCCAGCGTGTTTGCAAGACGGAATAAAACTACGCCTGGACCACCCGCTACAGCAAACCAAAACAAAGTACCGAATACCGCATCATTGCCGTTTTCCAGCAGCGACTCGACCCCTGCTTTAGCGAGGTCAGCTTCTTCGGCTTGCTGTGTATCGCGGCTGACGATGCGTGCCGTCAACAAGCGCGCTTGTGGCAAGTCACCATCTATCAAGGCGTGCGCGATCGGCAAAGTATGGTCGCGCAAACTACGCAAACCAAGGCTGAAGTACAAGAGCAATGCATGGACACCTAATGCGAGCAAAGCATCGAATTGTGCGAGCCAAAAAGTTAATATCCAGGCCAGCAATACGAAAGGCAGGACGACCAATATCCAGGCCAGCGCACCGCGTACGATGCGTGCAGTACCTTCGCTGCCGCTATTGAGTTTCTTTTCGATACGGATCGCCAGGTTGCCGAAGCCGACCAGCGGATGCCAGCGCGTCGCTTCACCCAGGCGCATATCCAGCAGCACGCCCAGTAACATCAGGATGGCAATCACACCGCAAGACAAACCAAACAACATCTCAGCCCTTCAAACTCAGCGGCAAACCGGCTACCACCAGCACCGCACGGTCGCAGATCGCTGCCGCCTCTTGGTTCAGGCGACCTGCCTCATCGACAAACCAACGCGATATCGCACCCTGCGGCACGATGCCTTGCCCGACTTCGTTGGTAACGAGGATTACATCGCCCGGCGCTTGCGCCAGTGCCCGCAGGAAAGCAGCGCGCTGCTCAGTAAACGCGGCCGGCGCATCGATCGTGCCGACCTCGGGGAATTCTTTATTCTCAGAAAACAGCAGGTTGGACAACCAGACAGTCAGACAATCAAGCAGCAAGAGATTGTCAGCGCGGCTGTATTTTTCTATTGCAGCTCCCAACGCCAGCGTTTCTTCCACGGTCTGCCATCGTCCGTCGCGACGCTCCCGATGATGCGCGATGCGCAGATGCATCTCGGCATCGCCAGCTTGCGCAGTCGCGATATACACCACCGGCTTGCCAGATGCTGTGGCCAGCATTTCTGCATGTGCGCTCTTGCCGGAACGCGCACCGCCTATGACCATGGTGCGTGTCACGCCTTTTTCTCCGGTGAGAAAATGCGGGCCGTTGCAGCAGGACAGGATGAGAAGTAAGCGTGGAAATAAGTCGCCGTCAGCGCACCCTTTTTATACACAGCTTCGCCATGTGCGCCGTTCGAACGCTTGACGGTTTGCGCTTGCGGCTCGACCGGCGTAGCCAGCGTCGAGTAATGGAAAGCGTGGCCACGCAGTTCACCGTCTGCCGTCGCCAGCGACTGCATGCCCAGGCCAGCCAGCTTGCCTTGCATTACCACCTCGCCCGGCATCAAACCCACCATCGGCCATTGCTTGCCATCGGCATCAGTCAGGCTATCGGCGATCACCATCATGCCGCCGCATTCGGCGAGTATCGGCATATCCTCTGCATGGGCAGCGCGCATCGAGTCCTGCCAGTTTTGCGCCGCCGACAAGGTAGCGCAATGCAGCTCTGGATATCCACCCGGGATGTACACGGCATCTGCATCAGCCGGTATCGCTTCGTCGTTCAATGGCGAAAAGAATCTCAGCGTTGCACCTGCTGCACGCAAGCACTCCAGATTGGCGTGGTAGACAAACGCAAACGCCGCATCACGCGCAATCGCGATTGTTTTACCAGCCAATAACTGCGGCGCATTCGTTGCTGCCAGGCTGGTATCCAGCGCTACCGGGGGAATAGCATTCCAGGCCGCCATATCAATCTCGATCTGATCGGCCATCTGATCCAGTACCTGATCGACCTGCGCAATTTCATCCGGCTGTACCAGACCCAGATGGCGCTCCGGCAAGGCTTGCACCTGCTTGGGCAACGTCGCGAGTATTGGTACATTGCGTATGCCCTGCGTCACCATCTTGGCGTGCGATGCACTCGCGATACGGTTGACGATGACGCCAGCCAGCTTGACCGGGCCGTATTGCTGCAAGCCCAGTACTACTGCACCGACGGTCTGCGCCATTTTGGCGGCATCCAGCACCACGACGACCGGCACACCGAAGGCACGCGCCAGATCAGCCGATGAAGGATCACCATCGTACAAACCCATTACGCCTTCGATCAGGATGACATCCACCTCGGTCGCGGCCTTGGCCAGCAAGCGGCGGCAATCATCGAGACCCACCATCCATAAATCGAGCGCATAGACTTCAGCACCGCTAGCACGCTGCAGGATCATCGGATCGAGGTAATCAGGTCCGGTCTTAAACACGCGTACCTTCAGACCTTGCCGTATCAGCTTGCGTGCCAGGGCTGCAGTAACCGTCGTCTTACCCTGGCCGGACGCGATGCCGGAGATCAGGACTATGCGGGCAGTGTGTGCCGCAGTAACTGCGGTAGTACCTGCCTCAGTATCGGCTGCACTATTCATTTACCACTCCACGCCCTGCTGCGCGGCGATGCCATTTGCGAACGCATGCTTGATAGGCTGCATCTCGGTAACGGTGTCTGCCACGGCAATCAGCTCCGGCGGTGCACCGCGACCAGTGATCACGACGTGCTGCATCTCGGGGCGCGCCTGCAGATCTGCTATCACCTGTTGCACATCGATGTATTTATATTTCAATGCGATATTCAATTCATCCAGCACCACCAGTCCGATGGCTGGATCAGACAGCAAGACTTGCGCACGCTGCCAGGCTTGCTGTGCTTTCTCGACATCGCGCTCACGATTCTGCGTTTCCCAGGTATAGCCCTCACCCATCACATGGAAACTGATCTCGTCCGGAAAGCGACGGAAGAAGTTTTCTTCACCGGTAGCAATTGCACCCTTGATGAATTGCACCACGCCGACTTTCATCCCGTGACCGAGAGCACGTGCCGCCATGCCGAAGGCGCTGGAGCTTTTGCCTTTGCCATTGCCGCAGGTAATCACCAACACGCCAGCATTGCGTTTGGCCGCCTCTATCTTCTTGTCGACGACTTCTTTCTTGCGCGCCATGCGTGCATTGTGCCGTTCGTTCAAGCCGTCGGCATCCTTGGCTACGCTATTCTGTTCTTCACTCATTTTCTTCCTCAACTGCCAGATAAATTGTGCGCTTGCCGTGCTTGACGATCTCGATCGGATGTCCAAGGCACTCGCTTAGCAACGACGCCTGCATCACTTCATCGACCGGACCGGCATGCCAACGGCCGTCACCCATCAACAACAAAGCATGGGTCGCCACGCTATGTGCCAGATTCAAATCATGGCTGACCATCACTACAGCCTTTTGCTGTTCCCGGCACAGCCTAGCCAATAAAGCCATCACACTGACCTGATGGGCCAGATCCAGCGCACTGGTCGGCTCATCCAGCAGCATCAATGGCGTGTCCTGTGCCAGCACAGCAGCTATCGCCACGCGCTGCCGCTCGCCGCCGGACAATGAACGTACATCGCGTTCGGCCAGCATATCGGCATCCATGATCTGTAGCGCCGTATGTGCGGCGACATAATCAGCATCCGATTCCCAGTAAGCCGACTCATGATAGGGATGGCGCGCCGTCAACACTGTTTCAATCACGCGATAGCCAAAAGCATCGTTACGCCCTTGCGGCAAATAGGAACGCTCACGCGCCAGATCCTGCAAAGGCCATTTACTCAGCGCTCGCCCGTTTAACTCCAGCTCGCCGCCATCGGCGTCGCGCAAGCCAACCAGAGTACGCAACAAGGTACTTTTACCTGCACCGTTACGACCAATCACGCACCAGCACTCGCCCGGTCCAACTTGCCAGTTCAGGCCGTCAACCAGGGTGCGATCGGCAATACTTAATTTGAGATTGCGTGTTTTCATCAGCGCTTCCTCAACTGATGCAACTGCAGCAGGAACACAGGCACACCGATGATGGCGGTAATCACGCCCACCGGTAGCTGTTGTGGCGCAACGATAGTACGGGCCAGCGTATCTGCCAACACCAGGAAAGTACCGCCCACCAGCGTGGCGGCAGGTAACAATAAGCGGTGATCAGGGCCCAGCACGAAGCGACAGGCATGCGGCACGATCAAACCGACAAAACCGATGCTACCGGCATTGCTGACCGCACTAGCGGTCAACAAGGCCGAACACACAAACAAACCACCGCGGAAGCGCGCAACGTTGATGCCCAGTGTGGAAGCTGCTTCCGCATGCAGCGCAATCACATTAATCGCGCGCGCTGCGCGTACTGCAAACAACAAGGCACCAGCCAATACCATCCAGGGTATCCAGCGAAACTGCGTACCGGACAAATCACCGATCAACCAGAACACCATGCCGCGCAAACGATTGTCAGGAGCTATCGACAGCATCAGCGTCACCAGCGCACCACAACCCGATGCCAGGATCACGCCCGTCAACAACAGCAAAGGTGCACTGCCATCAGAACCAGCCGCGCCGCGTAAATCACGACGTGCCAGCAAAAACAAAATTAACGATACGGCCATGGCACCACCAAAGGCCGCCACATCAACTACCCACGCCAGCGTGCACACCAGCATCGCGGCCAAAGCGCCTACCGCTGCACCACCTGACACGCCCAACACATAAGGCTCAGCCAAAGGATTACGCAACAGGGCCTGCATCATCACTCCGGCCAGCGTCAGGCTGGCACCGGTCACAAAAGCCGACAGCGCACGACTCAGGCGCAGCTCCACCAGCGTCGCCGCCATGCTGCTGGCAGTACCTTGCAATAACTCGCGCATCGCATCAGCGATATCGCTCAAAGACAAAGTGATAGAGCCCATCACGCCTGCCACCACAAAACTCAACAAAGCCAGAGCAAACAAAGCGGACAACACCGTCCACGCGCGCGTTCGCCCCTGCAGCGCAGCTATTTGCATGCTTTTATTCACAACTGTACTCATGGGCGCAACGACATTCGGACTTCCTCATAGAACTTGCGCATGCGATGCCGGATAAGCCACTCCAGACATGCATGCGCAATCTTGCAACAGACGCTATTTTACTGATGCTTATTTAAAACCGTAGCGGACGCCTACAAAAACGTTGGAACCGGCGGTGTTATAACCAAGAGCCTGCTGATAGCTCTTGTCGAATACATTGTTCCAGCGACCAAACAATTGCCAGTCATTATTCAGGTCATAGGTCGCATGCAGATTCAACAATGCATAGCCACCAAGACGATTCACCTGCTTGTCAGCGTCATAACGATAGCCGGAGTAGATGATGTCGAAACCTGATTTGAACGCATTGTAAGTATGACTCATACCCAACGTACCGTGATACCTGGAGCGACGTGCGATCAAAGTATCCGTCATTTCATCGCGTGGATCCTGTACGTCTAGCGAACTATACAGTCTGTAATTACCGATTTTTGTACCAATTTCAGCGGAAACACCTTTTAGTACTGCACGATTGATGTTGTAGGTACATTCGCCTGGAGCACCATTGGTACATTTTTTCGCAGCCAACATATCTGTAATGCGATTTTGGTAGTAAACCACACTGGCATTTGAAACACCGTCGTCATAGTACAGGCCTACTTCTGCATTTTTACCCTTCTCAGGCTTCGCGTCCGGATTTCCATACGTCGGGCTGGTTCCCAGTGAGTAATACAAATCGTTATAGGTCGGAGCTCGGAAGCTAGTTGCAACGCTAGCGTTCACTCTTAACTCTTTAGTCAAACGATATCCATATCCAAGGCCGCCAGTCACTTTTGAACCATAAGCCGAACTATTATCGTAACGAACACTGGCACTACCAAGGTGATCACCACGCGTTGCCTGATATGCCAAAGCTAACGAATTCACTGCACGACTACGATTTTGCAAGGGTTGACCACTATTCACTACACTTTCTTCACGGCGCTCGAGCAATACTTGCAGCAAATCTTTCCCGATCTTCAAATCATTTTGCCAACTGAATTGGTCCTGCTGGGAATTATTTATATCGGGTTTCGCAGAGGTGTACGATTGTTGCTTCGTATAGGAACGAGATACTTGGACTAGGCTGGTCCAATTTGCGGTAATTTGATTGCGCGAGTATGCAGAATAGACCCCTGTTTCAGCGATTAGATATGGACTAAATGTAAAATTTGACCCATCGTATTTCGCCCTATTACTGCTATTTAAAAACATAAAACCCAGTTCCTGTCCTTTCGCCAACTCCCACGAAACCTGACCATTTACGCTGTGCTTATCATAGCCATCTTTGTCCGGATCATACTTTGTTGTTTTCTTAGCAGTGGGGTCATATACAACCCCAGGACGAGCAGAAAATCCTCTTGCCTGTTCTTGAGTAGCATTAATTGCGTAACGAATCGTATGATCACCTTCAGTTGCACCTGAAATGCCTGCTGTATAAACCCGCTCGCCATACGTACCTGCACCAGCCGAAAAAGTAGGGCGTGGCGCACCACTTCCCTTTTTAGTGAAAACCTGAATTACACCACCGACTGCATCAGCACCATAAAAACTACTCAAAGGTCCAAATACGATTTCAATACGTTCAATCTGGGACAGTGGAATTGTCGACCATATAGGACTACCAGAAGTCGAAGAAACACTGCGCACACCATCAATCAACAATATCGATTGCTTGGCGTTTGCGCCGCGGATATACACGTCCGCATCATTACCAGCACCGCCATTTTTTTTCACTTCTATGCTGCGCTTGGTTTGCAAAAGTTCGATCAGGGAGGTTTGTCCTGACTCGGCAATTTCTTCAGCGGTAATGACGATATTGTCAGCCAGTACATCGCCGACCTTTTGTGCCGTGCGAGATGCAGTAACCAAAACAGGTTGCAAGGAATGATCGGAAGCGGTTTGCGCAAAACTCAAAGGAGAAAATGCAGCGGAAACGGACAAGGCAATAGCCAGCGGCGGGAACGCCACAGCGGCGCGCCGTAAAACAGATGAGCTCATGATTACTTTTCATAGAAACAGCATCCAGCCCACCTCCCCGCAGGCTGAATTGAAAAGAAATGCAGGAACAGAATTAACGACCGAAACAGACAGCAGGCAGCACCAGGCAGCACATGAGCGAATCGCATCGCGAACCTCCCCGTTCGCAGCATTTCCACCTGTCCTGGCCGGTATCCGGGCTAGCAAGCACGAGCGCCTCACCTTCCCATGCGATTGCACAGTGGTCTGAGAGACGATCTGTCATTGAAAATGACGCTTGATTACCGTTGCGGGGGCAGCACACGTTAGCCTGAGGCCTCGTGTTTCCCGTTTAACTGCAGACATGAATATGTCCGCGAGCACCAAAACTGGCGACATTGTAAGGCTCATGCGGGGGAGCCGCAACTTTGGGGGTGATTTAGCTGATATGGCGTTCTATTTGTGCAACAAGATTTTATTTCACGAAAAACCGACACCTGCTGCCGATCAGGAATTGGTATTGCAGATTTCGAGCGACGGCGACGGCATGTCACCGCGAGATTATGCGATGACATGCATGCTGCAAATACGGCTTGCTTAGATGTTAGAAATCCATACGAGCAGAGAATCGTACCGCGCGTCCTGGATCAGGATAAATTCCACCACCACAAGCGCCAAAAGCGTTGGTGAAATAATTTTTATCAGTCAGGTTAGTTCCGCGAACTGCCAATTCCCATGCACCGACTCGCACCGCATAACGCGCATCCAGTGTTGCGAATGATGGCATTTTCACAGTACATGCATTTGAAAAATCATCGCCATAACGTTGCTTATCAACCCATTGCACTCCAGCATCCGCTGAATGGCCATTCCCCGGCAGCCAGTTCAGACGTAAAGTTGCCGTATTTTTCGGAACCAAGACCATTTCACGTCCGGTGTAAGGGCCTTCAGTAAACTTTGCTTCAATATGCTGCAAAACTCCAGTGACGGTAAATGCATCTGTCAAACGCGCACGCCCTTCGATTTCAATACCGATGCGCTTCGTAGGATCAAGGTTAGCGTTGGAGAATATAGTCGGATCGTAAAGAAGTTCGTTCTTTAATTTATGTTGAAATACCCTTGCCGTCAGCTTCTGATCACTGCTCCCAAATGACACACCGAGTTCCAGATCATTAGAAGTTTGTGGCTTAAGCAATTCATTACTGGACTTACCAAAATTGTCATCGATGTTGGCGATACGATAGCTACGGCCAGCTTTTGCAAATATATTCAGTAACGGTTGTATCTGATATGCACCTTCGAGCGACCATGCATTAACAGGTGCTTTATTTTGATATTGATTAAGCAGCGTTACCGTATCAAACGCGCTTTTCTCGAAACGTTCGTGGCGCGCACCAAATGCTATACGCGCTTTGCCAGACTTGATCTCATCCCTGAAATAAATAGCCGTAGATTTTTGGGTCGAATCAGTGCTTGCCCAGCCACCAACCTTATTCCAATGCGTGAAATCCAACCCTGCAACAAACTCATTTGCAAGCGAACCGACACTGCTCACATATCGTAACCTTGGAGAGAACTGCGACATTTCGGTTTGGGCTTTGTTTAAAGCACCTTGAAAGAATTCGGTATTTTTAAGCTGACGGGAAAGATCTGCCATCAAGGTCAGGTTACCGAATTTTTTCTCGCCGAAGAGCGTATAACGATCCACATCAAAGCTACCGTATTCATTGGGCTTAAATGACTGTCTGGGGTTAGCCTGGTACTGCGCTTCCGTTAATGAGCCCGGGAAACGACTATCCTGACGACTCGAATCGATGCGAAATCCCAGGCGCGCATCCTTCACTATCCACTGCAATCCGCCACTAAAAGTGTCCTGGCGCAAGCCGCTATTGGCGCGATAGTTGTCCGCATGGATGCTTCCCACGTTCGCATTCAGCACAAAGTTATCCCATCCCTTCGAAAGGGAAGCCCTGGCTTCCTGGTAACCAAAACTACCCACTTCAGCAAATACCGAACCACGAGTAGTGTTCGCAATACCGCGCTTGGTAATAATCTGTATCGTGCCTCCTGTTGCGCCGTCACCGAATAACACACTGCTCCCACTGCGAACGATCTCAATACGTTCGACCGTGTCGATAGGGATAGAGGACATCAAGGTAGGGGTTTGCTCATTTTCAGATATACGAATACCGTCAACCATGACCACAATATTGTTATCAGCGGTGGTACCAAATCCATTCAAATCCAGTGTGAAATCTGATGTCCCACTAAAGTTTTGGCGACCATACACCCCTGCTATTTTTCGGATCGCTTCATTGACGTTGTTAACACTTGCCTCACGTATCTGCTCCGCCGTAATAACTGTCGCTCCAATAGGCGCCTCTGTAGATTCAAACCGCGAAGCCGAAACAGTAACCGGCGCCAGCTTCTGTCCGGTTTCAACCTGCGCAACAGCAGGAAAACTCAAGGTAGCGAGTGCAGAAACCAGCGCGAGCGGTTTCCATGCAGCGGTGCTGCGATGTGATGGCAGGGATTTCATTTTTACTTTATTCAATGGATAGCACCCGACCTGCCTCCCCGCGGGTCGAGTTCAACGCAAGCATGGACGTGATTATCTGCATGCTTACACCTGTCCTGGCCGGTATCCGGGCTGACAAGCCTGCACGTCCTACCTTCCCATACAAAAAGCACAGTGGTTTGAGAGACGCTCTGTCAGTCGAACTGATGCTTCGAACTGACGCTTGTTTTACCGTTGCGGGGGCAGCACACGTTTGCCATCTGATGATTCAGGCATCGTGTTTCCCGTTTAACTGCGGACATGGACATGTCCGCGGGCACCAAAACTGCGCCATTGTACGACTGGGGCCATTTATGGGCAAATTCACAGCGATTTAACGACAAATTAACGATTTTTCATGTTCCTGAATGATCACAAACGCAAACACCTGCCGGGTCATGCAGAACGCCACCTGACAAGGGCTCTGGTCTATAATCGACCCTTCGCCGCAATCTCACACCTACGCATGTTTACTCCCGACCAAGTGCAAACAATTG
>Ga0308157_10008205_pt1 | contig 11940 bp, 6 predicted proteins | sample PhyBR1_FD_201035 | JGI IMG/M metagenome (GOLD analysis project Ga0308157, IMG submission 201035) | Phyllosphere microbial communities from UC Gill Tract Community Farm, Albany, California, United States - DLSLB.R1 | ecosystem: Host-associated > Plants > Phyllosphere > Unclassified | place: USA...
AGCCGTTCACCTTCCAATCGCGGCCCAGCTTTGCCTCGGCTTCCAGCTCCAGGCCACGCACGCGCACCTCGCCGCGCTGGATCTGGGCGCCGACGCCCACGTGCTCCGGGTCGGCCGTCAGCACATTGCTCTTGCGCAGATCAAACAACGCGGCCGTCAGCAACGCCGGCCTGTCGAGCGGCGCCCATTTGACGCCAAGCTCCACTTGCTTGCCCTTCTCCGGCTCGAAATTTCGCCCGCCGAAAGTCTGCCCCATCACGGGACGGAACGAGGTGGCGTAACTCAGGTACGGCGATACGCCGTGGGGTGCCAGCCAGGTGAAACCCAGGCGGCCGGTGGTGGCGTTGTCCTTCTGGCTGTTTTGCGCGGCGTTGAAATAGTCTTCGTTGTCGATGCGGCTGCGGTCACGACGCAGGCCCGCCGTCAGCAGATACTGGCCGTTGAATTTCATCTGGTCCTGCGCGTAGACGCCGGTCTGGCTCAGGGTGCTGCGCTGGTCCTCGTACATGTCGGCCGCGCCGACCGGCTGGCCGTAGACCGGCGCGATGACGTCCAGCGTGGGCGCCACACCCAGGTAGTTCCGGCCTTCCTGCACGGCGCGGCTGTAGTCGACGCCTGCCATGAAGGTATTGTCGATGTCACCGAAACGGCTGTTCCATTCCACGTTCTGGTCGGCCGCGAACACGCGGGCTTTTTGCTGCGACGAGAAATTGGCGCGGTCGATGGTGCGTTCGTCGTCATGCAGGCCGGTCATGTACAGGCTGTGATAGTCGACCTTCTCGGTGGCGTAGCGCAGGTTCTGGCGCACCTTCCACGCTGGCGAAAAGCGCTTCTCGAACACGTAGCCTATGCTGCGCTGTTCCGTCTTGAAGTGGTCCAGCCCAGGCTCGCCGACGAAGCGGTTGACCGGAATCTGGCCGAACGGGCCTGGCTTCTGCGTGCCGGTCGCAGGCAGGTAGAAATTCGGCGGCACGTTGTCGTTCTGCAGATAGGCGAGTAGCGTGAGCGACGTGTCGGCATCCGGGCGCCAGGTCAGCGACGGCGCGAAGTATTGCCGGTTGTCGCTGGTGTAATCGACGGAACCCTTGGCTTCCCGCGCCATCATGGTTGCGCGGTACAGCCACACGCCCTGCTCGTCCAGCGGCCCGCCGATATCGGCGGCGACCTGCTTGCGGTCGAAACTGCCGTAGCTGACCTCCACCTCGTGCAAGCGGGATGCCGTCGGGCGCTTGCTGACGACGTTGACCATGCCGCCCACCTCGGCCTGGCCGTACAGAACGGAGCTGGGCCCGCGCAGCACTTCGACGCTTTCGAGTCCATATGGCTCCATCGTAAAGCCGGTGAAGCCGCGCGTCGGCAGGTTCACGCCATCGCGGAAGATGCCGTTCGAGCCAACTTCGAAGCCGCGTATCATGTACTGGTCGAAGCGCGGGTCCACGCCATAGCTCTCCGTCTGCATGCCTGCGGTGTACCGCAAGGCTTGCGGAATGCCCGGCGCCTTTTGCGCATCCAGCCGCTCGCGGCTCAGCACCGATATCGATTGCGGCACTTCGACGATGGGCGTGTCGCCCTTGCTGCCTACGCCGCTGCGTTTTGCGATGCCGTCAGCTTCGCCTTGCACGACCACGGTCGACAGGGTAGTCTCGGCCGGCGCGGCGTCGCTCGCGGCGGCGCTCATATGAAAGCCGCCCATCAGCAGCATGGCGCCGGTGACGGCGCGAGCCAATGGTTTCAGGTCCTGCTTGTTCAACTGGTGTCGCATCGGGTGTAGCCTTATTCTTAATGTGTGAGTGATTCGTTGACGCTTTGCGCAAAGCTCTGGTGGAAGCGCGGGTCGGCGATGATGCTCAGGTGCGTGCTGCCGGGGATGGCGTGGACGCGCTCCACGCGGCTCGATTGCTTGCGCCAGTCGATCACGTTCATCCCGCGCAGCAGCGAGTCCTCCGCGATCCAGGCGTGGATGCGGCAGTCGAGCGGCTCCAGCGTGTAGTCGCGGAAGACCAGCGCGTTTTCCATCAGCGTCCAGAAGATGTGCTCACGGCTGCCGATGTCCGGGCCGTCCAGCGGCAGCGTGTCCGGGCTGTTGTTCACGTAGTGCAGGAACTGCGTGTAGACGGTGGCGTCCATGCGGCCCAGCAGCTGCAGCCAGCGTTCGCGCATGGCGCTGGCGGCGAGCCAGGCGTCGATGTCGTTTTGCAGGCGCTGACGCAGCGCCGGCTCCAGCGGCTTTTCGCCACCGACCGCGAACTCCGCATCGAGCGCGCAGACGTCCAGCATGCCGACGAAGCGCACGTCGACGCTGCCGCCCAGCAGGCGCGCCGCTTCGTAGGCAAGGATGCCGCCCCACGACCAGCCCAGCAGCATCACCGGTTGGCCGGCGCTCTGGCTGCGGATATGGTCGGCGTAGCGTGCCGCCAGCGTGGATACCGGCAGCGGCTCGCCGTCCCCGCCGGACAGCGAGTGGCAGATAAAGCCGGTGGCCGGTTGGTCCGGGCCGAGATGGTTCACCAGTGCCGTGTATTCCAGGGTGCTGACCAGCAGGCCGGGGAAGCAGTACAGCATAGGCTTGCTGCCGCCGCGCTGGAGGCAAACCACTTCGCTGCCGGCCAGCTCACGGTTGCCGAGCGCGCGGGCCAGGCTGGCGATATCGGGGTAGTTGAACAGGTCGACGATGCCCATGCCGTGGTCCGGCAGCAGCCTGTCGAGCATCGTCAGCACGCGCAGCGCGCTGAGCGAATCGCCGCCCAACTCGAAGAAATTGTCGGTCGCGCCGATCTGCTGTAGCTGCAGTACCTCCTGCCACATCGCCACCAGTTGGCGTTCGATGTCCGACGACGGCGCCACCACTTCGCGCCGTTCGTGCGTTGGCAGCGGCAAGGCCTTGCGGTCGATTTTTCCGTTCGGCGTCAATGGCAGGCTGTCGAGCATGACAATGGCGGCGGGCACCATGTAGTCCGGCAGCTGCGCCGTCAATCGATGGCGCAGCGCGGCGCCGTCGATCGCGGCATCCGCGTCTGCCACCGCGTAGCCTGTGAGCTTGGCCCCCTGCGGCGTCTGGTGCAGCACGACCACGGCTTCGCGCACCGAGGGCAGCTTGCCAAGCGCCGCTTCGATCTCGCCCAGTTCGATGCGGAAGCCACGTACTTTGACCTGCTGGTCGAGGCGCCCCAGGTATTCGATAGTGCCGTCGGCGCGCCAGCGCACCTGGTCGCCGGTGCGGTACATGCGTCCACCGTCGGCCGCGAACGGATCGGGAATGAAGCGGTCGGCCGTGGCGGCGGCCTGGCCGTGGTAGCCACGCGCCAGGCATGCGCCGCCGATGTGCAGTTCTCCGGCCACGCCCGGCGGCACGGGATTGAGATCGGCGTCGAGCACATATGCCCTGCGCGGGCCGACAGCGCGGCCTATCGGCGCATAGGCGCCTTCGAAGCTGGCGCCGGCCGTGGTCTTCCAAGCCAGCGGCGAGATCACCGTCTCGGTCGGACCGTAGCCGTTGATCAGGCATTCCGGCGACAAGGCGCGCTTGAGCTGTTCGAATGTGGCGCGCGGCATGCCCTCGCCGCCGAACGACAGCAGGCGCAGGGACGCGGCGTCGCTGCGGCCATCGGCCCATTCGGCCAGCTGCTGCACGTAGCTGGTCGGGAAGCCTGCGTTGTTGACGCGGTGCGCGCGCATGGCGGCATGAGTTTCGGCGGCGCTCCAAAGCGCGTCGCCACGCAGCACCACGCAGCCGCCCACGATCAACGGCACGATCCAGCGTTCATGCGCGCCGTCGAAGCTGATCGACAGGAAGTGCAGCTCGCGCGATGCGGCGGACATTTCGTACAGTTCCGCCGTGGCCTGGCAATGCAGCGACAACGGCCCGTGCGCGACCGCCACGCCTTTCGGCCGCCCGGTCGAGCCGGACGTGTAGATGATGTACGCCATCTGCATCGGTGACACATGCAGGTCCGGCGCAGCCTCGGGCCATTGCGACAGGTCGAGCGTATCGATGGCGATGGCGGGCCCCGGCAGCTGATCTTGCAGCGAACGTTGCGTCAACAGGCAAAAGACATCGGCATCGCCGAGGATGTACTCGATGCGCTCCTGCGGATAGGCCGGATCGATGGGCACCAGCGCGCCGCCAGCCTTGAACACGGCCAGCAAGGCGACGATCATGTCGACGCCACGCTCCAGCGCCACGCCGACGCGGGTCTCCGCCCCAACACCTGTCGAAATCAGGTAATGCGCCAGGCGATTGGCCGCCGCGTGCATGGCCGCGTGGCTGAGCGTATCGCCACCGCACACCAGCGCCTCATCCCGCCCGTGCAACGGCAACTGCTGTTCCATCAGATGGTGCACCGGGACTGGCGCGTACATGGCCGCCGGCCACGGAGCGCTCAACCGCGCCAACTCCCGCGCATCCACCAACCGGAGTTGATCGAGCCGGGACTGCGGCGCGGACAACGCCTGCGCCAGCAACGACAGCAGCCGTTCCAGCAAAGCCTCGGCGGTCGACGCATCGAACAGCGCGGCCACATACGCCAGCGATAGCGCATGGCGGCCATCGGCGCGCTCAGTCACCCGCAGCAGCAGATCGACGCGCAGCGCCTGGTCCTCATCCATGCGGATAGAGACTTCGCCGGACTGACGGCGCTGACGGCGCAGCGCGAAGCCAACCTGGAACGGCAGTTCGTGCTTTTGGAAACCATCCGCATTGAGCCGCTCCAGCAGTTTATCGAACGGCAGCGCGGCGTGCGCCAGATTCGCTGCATCTTCCGCTCGTATCGCGTCGAGCAAGGCGGCAAAGCTTACTCCACCGTCCAGAGTGAGATGGGAGACGAGGATGTTCTCGAACGGGCCGACAACGCCAACCATGTCAACCGGGCGCCCCTCATCGAAGGTCGCCATTCGTAAGCCGGTCTGCATGGTGTGGCGATACAGCAGGACCGCGAACGCCGCCCGCAGGACCTGCGACGGTTGCGCGCCATTCGCCGTGCAGAAGGCGGCCAATGCGGCCGACAATGGCGCGTCCAGCTCAACCTCGACTTGCGCATCGGCGTAGGTACGAGCCGCCGTGCGCGGGCGGTCCAGCGGCAGGATCAGCGGCGCCGAACCATCGGCCAACCGCGACAGCCAGTAGTCGTAGTCGGTGGCCGATGCGCCACTGCTCAAGCGCGCCAACTGCCGATTGGTGTGCTGATGAAATCCGCGCGGCCCCAGCGGCGGCAGGGACTCGCCCGCGATGCAGCGCAGGAGTTCATCGACGAGTATCTCCGCCGAAGCCGCATCGGCCAGCATGCGATGCACCGCCAGCGTCAGCGTCGAACCGTCCAGCCATGCCTTCAGGCCGGGCTGCTGCTCCAGATCGAAGTCCTGGCGCTGGCACCAACTGACGTAACTCCCTTCACGCTCCAGCAGCAACGGCGCCGCGCCGCCCGGCCGCTGCTCGATATCCCCCCAAGCCAGGCGGTGAAAGGTGGTTTGCAAAATCGCGTGCCGCGCCTGCAAAACGCCCAGGCCATACGCGATCAACGCCCGGTCGGGCGACTTAGGCCAGCGCAGTTCGATGCGACTGTGCAGGCGCTGCGTGGCCTGGCTCAACTGGCTCAGGAACCACAGGCTGCGCTGGGCCGGCGAGACCAGCTCGATGGCCGCGTCCTGCGGCAGCTTGTCACCCATGGCGAGACTCCTTGCCGGACAGCGCCATCCGCAGGTTGTACTCGCGCTGATCCAGCCAGACGCTGTCGATATGCGACAGGCATCGCTCGCGGGTATCACGGAATCCCGCCGCCCGCCATCCGCCAGGCACGGCCCACTGCACAGGCCATACCGAATATTGCCCCTCCGCGTTGACCACCACTTCGTAAAGCCGCTCCTGCCCCATGCCCGCTCCCGATCCGCCGGACGCCAGCATTCCCCTGGTGTCAAGCAGACAAAATTAACAATAAACAAACCAATGCGAATGATAATGACTATCATTTCGATTTGCAATTGTATTCTGGGATGGCACTGCTGGAAGAAGGGGAATACGGACTCGAACGGTCCAAAAACGGCAATGCCGCATGGCGCCAGGCAAGCGGCACCAATGCGGCACGGGGAAAAATCAAAACTTGGTGAAGCGGCTTTCGTCGACCTCGTGCACGGCGCTGCTCATTGGGCTAAACGCCTGGGTGCCGCCATGGCGCCGGCTATCGCGCGGCGCGACCGGTTGGCGCTTCGCCGCAGGCGTCGGCCGTCCACTGTTTTCCAGCTTGAAGAACGACATCGCCGATTGCAGCTGCTCGGCTTGGCCGCTCATCTCCTCGGCGGTGGCGGCCAGCTCTTCCGAACTGGACGCGTTCTGCTGCGTGGTCTGGCTCAGCTGGCCCACCGCGCTGTTGATCTGCCCCACGCCTGCCGACTGCTCTTCCGACGCGGCGGTGATTTCCTGCACCAGATCCGAAGTCTTGCGGATGTTCGGCACCATCTGGTCGAGCAGGCGGCCGGCCTTCTCCGCCAGGTCGACGCTGCTGGTGGCCACATGTTCGATTTCCTGCGCGGCCAGCTGACTGCGCTCGGCCAGCTTGCGCACCTCGGCCGCGACCACCGCGAAGCCCTTGCCATGGTCGCCGGCGCGCGCCGCCTCGATGGCCGCGTTCAACGCCAGCAGATTGGTCTGGTAGGCGATGTCGTCGATGATCTGGATCTTCTTGGCGATCTGCTGCATCGCCGCCACCGTGGCGCGCACGGCGTCGCCGCCTTCGACCGCCTCCTTGGCCGCCTGGCTGGCCATGCCGTCGGTGATCTTGGCGTTCTCGGTGTTGGCCGAGATCGACGCCGTCATCTGCTCGATCGAGGCGCTGGTCTGCTCGGTGCCGGCGGCCTGTTCGCTGGCGGCCTGCGACAAGGTCTGCGCCGTCGCGCTGATTTCCTCGGAGGCGCTGGCCAGCGCTTCGGCACTACCGTTGACCTCGGTAACCACTTGCGCCAGCTTGTAGACGGTGTTGTTGCAGAACTCCTTGAGCTCGCCAAACGACCCCTCGTAAGCCTTGTCGATGCGAACGCGCAGGTCGCCCTCGGACATCGCGCCCATCACCCGCACCACATCATCGATGCTGGCGCCGGTGGTGATGACGAGGTTGTTCAAGCCGTCGGCCATGTCCTTCTGGAAGCCTTGCAGTTCCGTCGTGCTGATACGCATGGAGAAATTGCCGCGATTGGCCGCCTCGACCATGCCGCGCTGGCTGTCGATCATCTCGCGCAGCTTCAGGATCATGTGCTTCATCGCCGCCAGCAGTTGGCCGGTCTCGTCGGTCGATTTGACTTCGATGTTCAGGTTCAGGTCGCCGCGCGCCAGCGTTTCGGCCGCCGCCACCGCCTGGCCGATCGGCCGCGTGATGCTCAGCGTGATGTAGATGCCGGCCGCGATGGTCAGCACCACGATCACCGCCAGCGTCTCGAGCACCTTGACCTGGGCGGCGGCGCTGACTTCGCTCATCACCTGGTCCGAATGCTTGAGCGTGGCCTCGGTCTTCTCGCGCAGGCTGGCGAGGGCGGCGTTGATCGGCTTGTCGGCGCCGGCCACAGCCTTGTCGAGCTCGTTCGGATTGTCGGTCTTGGCGCGCAGCGCGACCAGGGTGGCCATGTCCTTGCGGTAGGCGGCTGCGCCCTCGCTCAGCTGGCTCAGGAGTTTTTCCTCGTCCGGCGTGACGAAGCCGGTGGCCTTGTAGTCGTGCAGCGTGTGGTCGACATCGACCATGTCGGCTTCGAATTTCTTGTCGTAGTCGCCGCCGCGCAGGATGTAGTTCTTGAAGTGGTGGATGCCCGCGCCCAGGGCGTTGGAACCGTTGTTGATCGCGCTGCGCTTGGCCAGCGCGTCCTGCTTGATGGTCTGCCACTGCTCGTTCATGGCCGAGGTTTCGTGGACGGCGATCCAGCCCAGTGCGATGGAAAGCAGGGTCAGAAGAAAGAACGCCAGCCCCAAGCGAATACCAACTTTCAAATTGGATAACATTTCTGCCTCCCGATCGATGGTGATCAACTCTATTATTTGCTGCGCATCAATAGTTCCGAAGCTGATACTACCTCCAATCGACTTGCAGTTGATATCTTTCCCGGCAGATTTATTGAAAGTGTGGCGTCAAGCACTCTCCGGCATTTTGGCGATCAGTTTGTCGAGCGTGAGCGGGTAGTCGCGCACGCGCACGCCGGTGGCGTTGTAGACCGCGTTGGCGATGGCAGCGGCCACGCCGCAGATGCCCAGCTCGCCTACGCCCTTGGCCTTCATCGGCGACGACACGGGATCGGTCTCGTCGAGGAAGATCACCTGCTGGTGCGGGATGTCGGCATGCGACGGCACCTCGTAGCCGGCCAGGTCGTGGTTGACGAAGAAGCCGGCACGCTTGTCCACCACCAGGTGCTCCATCAGCGCGGCGCCCGCGCCCATGGTCATGGCGCCGATCACCTGGCTGCGCGCCGATTTCGGGTTGAGGATGCGGCCGGCCGCGCACACCGCCAGCATGCGCCGGATGCGCGTCTCGCCGGTGGCGGCGTCGACCGCGACCTCGACGAAGTGGGCGCCGAAGGTCGATTGCTGGAACTTCTTGTCCAGGTCGCCGTACTCCATGAAATCCTCGGCCACCAGCTCGCCGTCGGCGGCGGCCTGCGCCAGCGGCGCCGAACGCGCGCCCGCGCTGACGGCGCCATCGGCGAACACCGCTTCCTCAGCGGGCAGGCCCAGCTTTTGCGCCACCGCCGCGCGCAGCGCCACGCAGGCCGCGTACACGCCCGCCGTCGAGCTGTTGGCGCCCCACTGCCCGCCCGAACCGGACGACACCGGGAAGTCCGAATCGCCCAGCTTGACCACCACGCGAGCCAGCGGCACACCCATCATTTCGGCGGCGGTCTGGGCGATGATGGTGTAGCTGCCGGTACCGATGTCGGTCATGTCGGTTTCCACCGTGACCATGCCGGCGCGGTCCAGCCGCACGCGGGCCGCCGACTTCGTCACCAGGTTGTTGCGGAAGGCGGCGGCCACGCCCATGCCGATCAGCCAGGGGCCGTCGCGCATCTGGCCGGGCCGCGCGCTGCGCTTGTTCCAGCCGAACTGGTCGGCACCGGTGCGCAGGCATTCCACCAGCCGCCGCTGCGAAAACTTGCGCTCCTTCTTGGCGGGATCGGAGGTGGTGTCGTTGATGATGCGGAAGGTGACCGGGTCCATCTTGAGTTTCTCGGCCATCTCGTCCATGGCAATCTCCAGCGCCATCAGGCCCGGCGCCTCGCCCGGCGCGCGCATCGCGTTGCCCTCGGGCAGATCGAGCACGGCCAGCCGCATCCGGGTCATGCGGTGGGCGCCGGCGTACAGCAGCTTGGTCTGCTGCACCGCCGTCTCAGGTTTGCCGTCCGGCAGGTCGCCGGACCAGCTCTCGTGGCCGATGGCGGTGATCCGCCCCTCGCGGCCGGCGCCGATGCGGATGCGTTGTATCGTGGCCGGGCGGTGCGTGGTGTTGTTGAACATCAGCGGCCGTTGCAGCGCCACCTTGACCGGCCGCCGCGCCGCCCGGGCGCCAAGCGCCGCCAGCAGCGCCTCCGCGCGCACGAACAGCTTGCCGCCGAAACCGCCACCGGTGTAGGGCGAGATCAGGCGCACCTTGTCCTTCGGGATGCCCAGCGTCTTGGCCAGGTCGCCCTTGCTCCAGTCGATCATCTGGTTGGCGGTCCAGACGGTGAGCTGGCCGCTGGCCTCGTCCCAGGCGGCTATCGACGCGTGCGGCTCCATCATCGCGTGGGCCTGGTCGGGCGTGGTGTAGTTGGCGTCCAGGCGCACCGGGGCTGCCGCGTACGCGCGGTCGAAGTCGCCGGTGCGGGTGTCGCCATTGTCCTTGCCGGAGGGCGTTGTCGCCTGGTCCTTGGCGGCGGCCAGGTCGTAGGCGCCCTTCTCCGCCGTATAGCTCACCTGCACCAGTTGCGCGGCGGCGCGCGCCTGTTCGAACGTCTCCGCCACCACCAGCGCCACGGCCTGGTGGTAGTGCTGGATGTCCGGCCCGCCCAGCAGCTTGGCGGTGTTCATTTTCCCCTTGCCCAGCTTGCCCGCGTTCTCGGCCGTGACGATGGCGATCACGCCCGGCGCGCGCCTGGCCTCGTCCAGCGACATCGCGGCGATGCGTCCCTTGGCGATGGCGGAACCAACCACGTAGCCGTACGCGGCGTTGGGCGCGGCCGCGTGCTGTTCGTAGGCATACGGCGCGCTGCCGGTGGTCTTGAACGGGCCGTCGATGCGGTCGGTCGGCTTGCCGACGACCATGAGCTGGTCGATGGGATTGGTGGTGGCGGGTTTGGTGAATTTCATCGCATCAGGCTTTCTTTGCTTGCGTCAGCACCGCATGCAGCGTGCGCTGCACCAGCGTGAGCTTGAACGCATTGTCGGGCGTGGTCTGGGCGCCGGCCAGCAGTTGCTCGGCCACCGCCTTGGCGCCTTGCGGCAAGCTGGCATCGGCCGCCGGCATGCGCCACGGCTTGTACGCGACCCCGCCCAGCGCCACCCTGCCCGTGCCGTCCGGCTGGACCACCACCGCCACGGACACCAGCGCGAACGCGTACGAAGCGCGGTCGCGCACCTTGCGGTAGATGTGCGTGCCGCCCAGCGGCGCGGGCAGCGTCACGGCGGTTATCAGTTCGCCTGGCATCAACGCATGTTCGATATGCGGCGTGTTGCCGGGCGGCCGATGGAAATCGGCGATCGGAATGCTGCGCGCGGAACCGTCCGGGCGCACGGTTTCGACATTGGCATCGAGCAGCTGCATGGCCACCGCCATATCGCTGGGATGGGTGGCGATGCAGGCCGTGCTGGCGCCCAGCACCGCGTGGTTGCGGCTGTGGCCGCCGATGGCCGAACAGCCGCTGCCCGGCGCGCGCTTGTTGCACGGCTGATTGGTGTCGTAGAAGTACGGGCAGCGGGTGCGCTGCAGCAGGTTGCCGGCGGTCGTGGCACGGTTGCGCAGCTGGGCCGATGCTCCTGCCAGCAAGGCGCGCGACAGCACCGCGTAATCGCGCCGAACGCGCGGGTCGGCGGCCAGGTCGGTGTTGCGCACCAGCGCGCCGATGCGCAATCCGCCTTGCCCGGTGGCCTCGATCTTGTCCAGGCCGAGGCCATTCACGTCGATCAGGTGGGCCGGGGTTTCGATCTCCAGCTTCATCAGGTCGAGCAGGTTGGTGCCGCCTGCGATGAATTTGGCGCCCGGCGTGCTGGCCGCCGCGGCAGCGGCCGCAGCCGGCGACTGGGCGCGTTGATAGCTGAACACTTTCATGCCGTCCTCCCCGCGATCTCGGTGATGGCGTCGATGATGTTGGAATAGGCGCCGCAGCGGCACAGGTTGCCGCTCATGCGCTCGCGCAGCTCGTCGGCGTTCAGCAGCGGCTTGGCGTTCAGGTCGGCGCTGGCGTGGCTGGGGATGCCTTGTCTGATTTCATCGAGCATCGCCACCGCCGAACAGATCTGTCCCGGGGTGCAGTAGCCGCACTGGTAGCCGTCGTGCTTGATGAAAGCCGCCTGCATCGGGTGCAGCTTGTCCTTGTTGCCCAGGCCTTCGATGGTGGTGACCTGGGCGCCGTCGTGCATCACCGCCAGCGTCAGGCAGGAGTTGAGCCGGCGGCCGTCGACGATGACGGTGCAGGCGCCGCATTGGCCGTGGTCGCAGCCCTTCTTGGTGCCGGTCAGGTGCAGGTGCTCGCGCAGCGCGTCCAGCAGCGTGGTGCGGGTGTCGAGGTCAAGATGCTCGGCCTTGCCGTTCACCTTCAACGATACGCCGGCGTGGACCGGCGCCGGAATGGCGGGACTGGCGGCCGGCGCCGGCTGGGCGTCGGCCATCGAGGGCACAGCGGCGGCTGTGGCGGACAGGGCGCCCGCGATCAACAGATCGCGCCGCGCGTGGTTGATGTCGCTGAGGTCATTCATGGGCTTGCGTCTCCGGGGGGCGTATC
>Ga0308157_10008206_pt1 | contig 11940 bp, 14 predicted proteins | sample PhyBR1_FD_201035 | JGI IMG/M metagenome (GOLD analysis project Ga0308157, IMG submission 201035) | Phyllosphere microbial communities from UC Gill Tract Community Farm, Albany, California, United States - DLSLB.R1 | ecosystem: Host-associated > Plants > Phyllosphere > Unclassified | place: USA...
CATGGGGTGCAAGGGGTCGGAAGTTCGAATCTTCTCGCCCCGACCAATAGAATCAACAGCTTAGGCCAGTCTTCGGACTGGCCTTTGTTGTTTTTGCAAGTCTGTACCCCGCTTCAGGCGCGCCAGCAGGCAAACCTCTACTAGCGTAATAGGGAAACGACTGGGAGGCACCCGATTATGACCACATGGCGCAAAGCAATTATTCTGGCGGTTTTCTTTGCGATGGCAAGCGCCGCCGCAGCGCTGTCATATGTATCACCATGGACGGACATATCGTGGCAGCGCGTGTTGCTTTGGACAGGTTCCTTCGGCTGTTTTGGATTCTTGCTCGGTGGGATTTACGCGTTCGATCCGGAATCCGACTTGAAGATCAAGTCCAGCGCACTCGGCCGGATGTCATTCGGAGTCCTGGCCTCATTCATATTTGCCGCGTTGTGGCGCTGGCCCATTGAAGGCATCGCGCTCGCAAGCCTTATTGGTGCCGTGCTTGGATATTTCGGAATGACTTGGGCAAAATTTGTCGACTTTTGACGTGTCTGCAACGGGGGACCGGCTTAGCCTGTTCGGCATTCACCAGCTATCCAGACTAGAATCGCATCTTCTTCATGTTCAGGGGTATGAGCCGATGAAAAAAATTCTGATGGGCGGGGTCCTGCTGGCGTCGCTGTGCGGCGGCGCTTGGGCGCAGGAGTGCAAGAGCCAGGCGGAGTATGCCAAGGCGCGGGAGGTGATCAAGGACCTGGGCCGCATCGTCGCGCCGTCCGGCGTGCAGGAAGCCTACAAGACCAAGATCGGCGGCATCGACCAATGGATCAACGTGCGCGGGCAAGACAAGAGCAATCCTGTGATTCTGTTCGTCCATGGCGGTCCGGCTTCGCCGCTCATCCCGGCGATCTGGCAGTTCCAGCGTCCCCTGGAAGAATACTTCACCATCGTCAATTACGACCAGCGCGGCGCCGGCAAGACCTTCAATGAAACCGCGCCGGATTCGCTCAGCGACAGCATCCACATTCCGCGCTACATCGACGATGCGATCGAGGTCGCCGAGTACATCAAGGCCCGCTACCACAAGGACAAGGTGATCCTGATGGGCCACAGCTGGGGCACGGTGATCGGCATGGGCGCGGCGCTGAAGCGGCCGGACCTTTTCCATGCTTACGTCGGCATCGGCCAAGTGATCAGCACCCAGGAGAATGAACGCATCAGCTTTGACTACGCGGTCGAGCAATCGAAGGCGCACAACAACGAGAAGGCCGTCAAGGAGCTGGCGGCCATCGCGCCGTATCCCGGCGATCAACCGCTCACCCGTGAGCGTATCGTCACGGAGCGTACCTGGGCGCAGTATTACGGTGGCTTGAGCGCCTATCGCGACAGTTCGGAATATTTCTATGACGCGGGCAAGCTGTCGCCGGAGTATAACGACTGCGACGTCGGCGCCATCGACGCCGGCAATGTGTTCTCGCTGGGCCGCTTGCTGCCGGAGTTCCTTCAGGTCGACTATCGCAACGTGCGCAGCTTCCCGATCCCGGTGGTGATGTTCATGGGGCGCAACGATTACACCACGCCGTCGGTGCCGACCGAGCAGTGGCTCAAGCGCGTCAAGGCGCCGTACAAGCGCGGGGTGTGGTTCGAGCATTCCGCCCACATGATCCCATGGGAGGAGCCTGGCAAGACCCTGGTCAGCCTGCTGGAGACGGTGCGGCCGCTGGCGCTGGCGCCGTCCAAACGCAAGTAGCTCAACGGCCGCTTGGGAGGATCGATGAGGCCGGGGCGGCTGGCTGAAGAGGATCGAGATCCATGCTACGATCGACGCTCCAACCCTAGGCCACGCCCCGGCGACTTCGATGTCGTCTTCGCGGGCGGCGGCGCCTCGATTACCTTGCAGCGACAGGAGAATACCCGATGATCAAAGTCAGTGTCATGTACCCGTACGCCGCAGGCGCGCGATTCGATCATGCCTACTACCGCGAGACGCATATGCCTATGGTGAAACAGCGGCTCGGCGCCGCATGTCTGTACTACACGGTGGACAAGGGCATCTCGGGTGGCGCTGCGGATGCTGAGCCTGTGTACGTGGCCAAGTGTGACTTCATCTGCACTTCAGTCGAAGCTTACCTCGCAGCCCGCGCCCCGCACGCGCTGGAGATCAGGGGCGACATCGCCAATTACACGGATATACAACCTTTGGTGCAAATTAGCGAGGTGGTGGTGGAGCGCTCGGAAGCCTGACCAGGGAGGAGTGAGAAGTGCAGCTAGAGATCGTTAAGGAGTTCCAATGGCCAATCCAAACATCACGTCGGCTGACCTTGAAGCAATGGGGCTGAAGGTATTCGACCCGGTGGAATACATCACCAGCGACGAAGCAGCCGTTGCCTACATCAACGAAGCGCTGGCGGAAAATGACGCAGCGCTTCTGGCATCGGCGCTCGGCGACGTTGCGCGCGCGCGCGGCATGACCGAGATCGCGAAGGGGGCAGGTATCGCCCGAGAATCCTTGTACAAAGCGCTTCGGCAAAACAGTCAACCGCGTATGGAGACAATTACCAGGGTTCTGACTGCGTTGGGATTGCGCTTGGTGGTTGAGCCAATCATTGAGCCTGCGACCGCCTTAGCGAAAAAAAAGAAAGCATCAAAACCCAAGGCCGTTCCTGCCAAAGCGCGCGCAGTGTAAATCTCGGGATTATTTTTTGGTGGTTGGGCGCCAGCTCGGACGGGATCACCCCCGGGTCAGCATTTCGTTAAGAAGCAGCACCTTCGCGGACACGCTGGCGGGCAGGGGGATCAGCCGCTCTCCGCGACGAGCAGGCGACGGCGAGGGAACTTTTCGCTTCTCGTCGAAGTAGACCTCCATCGACGACAGCAAGACATCTTTAGCCATGATGATGGCGTCGGGCTCGTCGTCGCCTTGCGTGATCGCCTCCGGGATGTCGCGGAACGTCACGACGAACCCGCCGGTTTCAGGGGTAAATCTGGCAGGGTATTTCATGTGTCACTTACGCCCCCTTTTTGGTTTGCTTAGCAATCCAATTGTAATCAAATTGAAGTTGGCTGCTTTACAAATCTTCACGCAACGGAGATAAAGCGGCAATCCCCCGCCGGTTTAATGGCTGCTGTGTCACTTTCGGCAACAGCCGACATTAAACCCACGGGAACCCACCATGACAGCATCCGCAGCGGCGCGACCCTTGATGGTCTTGCGCGATTTGAGCAAACGTTATGACAGCAGCGCCGGCAGCCTGATGGCGCTGGACGGCATCAACCTGGAGGTGCGGGCCGGCGAGTTCGTCGCCGTGGTCGGCAAGTCCGGCAGCGGCAAGTCGACCTTGCTGAACTTGGCCAGCGGCATCGATACGCCGTCCTCCGGCGAGGTGTGGATCGACGGCGCCGCCGTGCATGGCATGCGGCAGTCGGAGCTGGCGCGCTGGCGCGGCCGCCATCTGGGCATCGTGTTCCAGTTCTTCCAGCTGCTGCCGACGCTGACCGTGGCCGAGAATGTGATGCTGCCGATGGATTTCTGCGCCACCTATCCGGCGCACGAGCGGCGGGCGCGCGCGCTGGCGCTGCTGGCGCAACTCGATATCGCCGCGCAGGCGGACAAGCTGCCGTCGGCGTTGTCCGGCGGCCAGCAGCAGCGCGCCGCGATCGCGCGGGCACTGGCCAACGATGCGCCCATCCTGGTGGCCGACGAGCCGACCGGTAATCTCGATAGCGACACCACGCGCCAGATCATGCAGCTGTTCGCGGATCTGGCCGGGCAGGGCAAGACGGTGCTGATGGTGACCCACGAGCGCGACTTCGGCCCATACTTCACGCGCGTGGTCACGCTGGCCGACGGCCGTATCCGCGCGCCGGGCGACCGCGCGGCCGGCATCGGCCACGACGACCACGGCGACCGCGGTGAGCGCATCGGCCACCACGGCCGCGTCGACCACAACGCCAGCCAGGTGCGGCATGCTTAGCCCGCGTTGGCGCAAGCTGTTGCGCGATGTGGCGCTCACGCCGGGCCGCGTGGCCCTGATGGTGCTGGCGATGGCGGCCGGCGTGTGCGCGCTGGCCACCATGTTGAGCAGCTACACGATCCTCAGCCGCGAGACCACGCGCAACTACCTCGACACCAATCCGCCCTCGGCCACGCTGCAGCTGGCACGCATCGACGCGCCCTTGCTGGCGGCGATACGCGCCTTCCCCGGCATCGCGCAGGCGCAAGCCAGCGGCACGGTCGGCGTCACGCTGGCGCCCCAGGGCCAGGGCGATGCGCTGCCGCTCACCATCTTCGTGGTCGACGATTTCAACGCGCTGCGCATCAACACCGTCTACCGCGAGCAGGGCGCGTGGCCGCCGCCGGACGGTTCGCTGCTGCTGGAGCGCGACGCGCTGCGCCTGATCGGCCAGCGCATCGGCCAGCGCATCGCCGTCAGCACCGGCCACGGCGCGCCGCAATCGCTGCTGATCTCCGGCACCGTGCACGATCCGGCGCTGCCGCCGGCCAGCCGGGGCCAGACCGTCTATGCCTACGCCACGCCGGCCACCGTGGCCGCGCTGGGCCTGGACGGCAGCCTGCGCCAGTTGAAGCTGACCGTCAGCGAGCAGCCGATGAACGTCGACGCCATCGAGGCGACGGTGGCGCGGCTGGCGCTCTGGCTGCGGCAGAACGGCCACGCGGTGGAGCGCATCCGCATACCGCCTCCCGGCGAGCATCCGCATCAAAAGGTCATGACCTCGATCCTGGCCATGCTGCTGGTGTTCAGCGGTGTGGCGCTGCTGCTGTCGGCGGTGCTGACGGCCACGGTGGTGGGCGGCATGCTGCAGCAGCAGCGGCGCCAGATCGGCGTGATGAAGACCATCGGCGCGCGGCGCGGCCAGATCGCCGGCCTGTATCTGACGCTGGTGCTGGCGCTGGCCGGCGTCGCCACCGCGCTGGGCATGACGGCCGGGCTGGCGGCCGGCCGCGCGTTCTCGCGCGTGGTGCTCAACCAGATCCTCAACTTCACCATGCACAGCGGCGCGATCCCGCACTGGTGCTATCTGCTGCTGATCGCGGCCGGCGTGCTGCTGCCGCTGGCGATCGCCGCGGTGCCGATCATGCGGGCCAGCGCGGCGACGGTGCAGGCGGCCATCAGCGACACCGGCACCCATGGCCAGCGCTATGCCGCGACGGCGCCGGCCGCGTGGCTGGACCGCCTGCCGCTGGTCGACCGCAGCCTGCTGCTGGCGCTGCGCAACAGCCTGCGCCGGCGCGGCCGGCTGCTGCTGACATTGTCCCTGCTGGCGCTGGCCGGGGCGATGTACATGAGCAGCCTGAATATCCGGGCGGCGTCGGCGCGGCACCTGGTGGTGGCGGCGTCGGAGCGCCACTACGACATCGAGACCACGCTGGCCCGCCCGGCACCGGTCGAACAGGTGACGCAATTACTGAACGCGCTGCCCGCGGTGGCGCTGGTCGAGGCGTGGGAGCGCAGCAGCGTGGCCCGCGAGCGCGCCGACGGTCTGGAGATCGAGCGGGTCTATCCCGACGGCGCGCACGGCACGCTGGCGGTGCAGGCGGTACCGGAGCACAACGCCACGCTCAGCCTGGAGATGCTGGCCGGCCGCTGGCTGGCCGAGGGCCAGTCCGGCGAGGTGGTGCTGAACAGCGCCGCGCTGGAGTTCTTCCCGCAGGCGCGGGTCGGCGGCAGCATCGGCATCGCCGGCCATGGCCGCACGCTGGTCTTGCGGGTGGCCGGCATCGCGCGCCAGGACATGACGGCGGCCACGGTGTTCGTCTCGGCGCCGACCTATGCGCGCATGGCCGGCCGCGCGGGGCAGGCGTCCAGCTACCGCGTGGTGCTGCGCGCGCACGACGAGGCGGCCATCGCGCAGGCGGCGCGCGACATCGGCCGCACGCTGGCCGGCGCCGGCATCGAGGTCCGCATGAACATGACGGAGACCATGCTGCGCAAGGAGGTCGACGGCCACTTCGACCTGCTGATCGCGGCCATGCTGTTCATCGCGCTGCTGATGGCGGCGGTGGGCCTGTTCGGCCTGGGCTCGGCGATGGGCAGCAACGTGGCCGAGCGCGGGCGCGAGTTCGGCATCATGCGCAGCATCGGCGCCAGTTCCGCCGTGGTGCTGCGCAATGTGCTGTGCGAGGGCGTGCTGGTGGCGCTGATGAGCGTCCCGCTGGCGCTGGCCTTGTCGCTGCCGCTGTCGGCGGCCATCGGCGCCTATCTCGGCGAGCTGCTGTTCGGGCTGGCCTTCCCGCTGACCGTGTCGGCCGCCGGCGCGCTGGCGTGGCTCACCATGGTCCTGCTGGGCGCCTTGCTGGCGAGCGGCTTGCCGGCGTGGTCGGCCTCGCGCCTCAGCATTCATCAAACGCTTGCCAGTCTTTGAAAGGACACATCATGAAAAAATCCGCACTGTATGCCGCCTTGATCGTCGCCGCGGGCGTCGGCCTGTATGCCGCCGCGCAGTATCTCGACCTGGTCGGCCTGTTCAAGCGCCTGCACGGCATGTGACGCGCGCTAGCCGCCGTTGGCGACCCGCTGCTGGATCGCCTCGATCACCTTTTCGGCGCGCATCTGGCGCAGCACGGCCGCCAGCTGCACCGCCAGCGCCTCGTGCTGCTTGTTCAGGTAGTGGTACACGGGGAAGGAGGCCAGCGGCGGGTTGAGCACGCGCACCTCGTCGAGCTTGAGGTTCTTGATCACCGCCATGCCGGACAGGCGGTTGCCGACCACCAGGTCGGTGCGGCCCACCATCATTTTCTGGAACGCCTGTGTCATGGTTGGTACAGCCTCGGTCCGCATGCCGACCGTGTTCTCCTGCACAATCTTGATCCCGCGCACGTGGCCGATGGTGTAGGGCTTGAGGCTGTCCCAGCCGTTGAGGATGAACTCGGTGCCGTGCGTGAAGACCACGATCTCATAGATCAGCAGCGGCACCGGCACGATGATCAGGTTGGGATATTGGCGGTCCATGCCCAGCTTCCGGTACAGCTCGCCGTCCATGCGTCCCTCGTTGGCGTAGAGCAGCGTGCGCTCGCCCGGCAGGCGGTGCACCTCCAGCTTGTAGCCGAGCCGGCTGTAGGCTTCGCGCAGCACCTGCTCGGCGACATCGGTGGCCGGGTCGTCGCCCAGCAGGGTGGAGACGTTGATGACGGGCCTGGCCGGCGCGGCCACGGCGGGCAGCCAGGGCAGCAGGGCAAGCTGGAGGAGGGTGCGGCGCTTCATGTTGGTGGGCTTTCTGCGTGGCTCAGCGTTGGGCCATGTCCTCAGCATATACGCTGGCGCGCCGATCCGCCAATAGCCGGCCGCTACCACGCCGCGCCGCGCGCCCGGACCGTTGGATTCCGTCCACGCGGAAAGGTGCGCAAGGGCGGCACGCTCCTGACAGAAACTGTCGCAGCTTGCCATTAGCATAAGGGTCATGCGGTGCCGACACAGAGTGCCGCGCCAACCCACCAGGAGAACACCATGATCAATCCTAACTATGTCCTGCTGTATGTCGACGACCCGGTCGCCAGCGCCGCCTACTACGCCGACCTGCTGGGCCAGCAGCCGGTGGATGTGTCGCCGACCTTCTCGCTGTTCGCGCTGGCCTCGGGCCTGATGCTGGGCCTGTGGTCGCGCCACACGGTCGAGCCGAAGGCGCTGGCCTCGGGCGGCGGCGGCGAGCTGTGCATCCGCGTCGCCGACCGCAGCGTGGTCAACGACATGTACGCCGACTGGTCGGCGCGCGGCGTGACCATCGCCCAGCGCCCGGTGGCGATGGACTTCGGCTACACTTTCATGGCCATCGACCGCGACGGCCACCGCCTGCGCGTGTTCGTGCGCGAGGAGGCGTAAGCACGGCGGGCGGCCGGCCCCTGCTGTCCCGTCGGCCGCCCGAATTCCCGGTTGACACCCAAAATCAAGGGATGCTATATTCGTCCGCATGGATTGGGAACGTTTCCAATCCGTGACCAACACAGCGCCGGGGCACATCGGCGCGCAAGGAGACAGGATGGACAAGCACCACAGGGGCGGCCGGGCCGTTCCGCTGCTGGCCGCGCTGGCGCTGGCCGCGGCCACGGCGGCCACCACGGGCGCCAGCCACGCGGCCGCGCCGGCCGGGCCGCGCGCCGAAGTGATGCACTGGTGGACCTCCAGCAGCGAGTCGGCCGCCGTGCGCAAGTTCGCCGACGCCTATCGCGCCGCCGGTGGGGTCTGGGCCGATACGGCGGTCGCCGGCGCAGACCAGGCCAAGTCGGTGGCGATCAACCGCATCGTCGGCGGCAATCCACCCACGGCCGCCCAGTTCAACACCACCAAACAATTCCGCGACCTGATCGACCAGGGCTCGCTCAACAACGTCGACGACATCGCGCTGCGCGACCGTTGGGACCAGTTGATGCCGGCGCCTGTACTCGACGTCATCCGCGTCAAGGGCCATTATTACGCGCTGCCGGTGGACATCCACATGTCGACCTGGATCTGGTACTCCAAGGCCGCCTTCAAGAAGGCCGGCATCGCCGCCGAACCCGCCACGCCGGACCAGCTGTTCGCCGCGCTCGACAAGCTCAAGGCGGCCGGCCTGGTCGGCCTGGCGCACGGCGGCCAGCCGTGGCAGGAGAACATCCTGTTCCAGGCCATGCTGGCCAACGTCGGCGGCAAGCAGCTGTACCTGCAGGTGCTGCGCGACCGCGACCCCAAGGCGCTCAACTCCGAGGCGTTCAAGAAGGTGCTGGCCGCCTTCAAGCGCCTGCAAAGCTACGTGGACGCCGGCTCGCCCAACCGCAACTGGAACGACGCCACCGCCATGCTCATCAGCGGCAAGGCCGGGGTGCAGATCATGGGCGACTGGGCCAAGGGCGAGTTCGCCGCCGCCAGGCAGAGCGCCGGCAAGGACTACGGCTGCATCGCCGGCCTGGGCCCCGCGGTGCCCTACCTGATCCAGGGCGACGCCTTCGTGTTCCCGAAAACCGCCAACCCCGACGCGGTCAAGGCGCAGAAGCTGCTGGCCACCACCATGCTGGCGCCGGCCGCGCAGCTGGAGTTCAGCAAGCTCAAAGGCTCGCTGCCGGTGCGCAGCGACCTCGACGTGTCGTCGATGGACGCCTGCGCCCAGGCCGGCATGGCCATCATGAAGGACAAGTCGCGCCAGGTCGGCATGATCGAGGTCTACCTGACGCCGGACCAGAACGGCGCGCTGCAGGACGTGCTGACGGCCTTCTGGAACACCCGCATGCCGGTGGAGAAGGCGCAGAAGAGCATCGCCGCCGCGCTGCGCGACTGACCGGGCGGGCCGGGCGGCGGCGTGCTTGTCACCGCCGGGCGGCATGCGGTATGCTTGCCGCCGACTGAACGGATAAGGGAACCAGTGGCAACTATCAAGGACGTAGCCCGCCTGGCGGGAGTAGGGCTGGGCACTGCGTCGCGTGTGATCAGCGGCAAGGGCTCGGTGTCGCAGGCAACGCTGGAGAAGGTGCGCAAGGCGATCGAGGAGCTGGAGTTCCGGCCCTCGCACGCGGCGCGCTCGCTGCTGTCGGGCAGCTCGCAGATGATAGGCGTGTACATCCCCTACCTGAGCGGGACGTTCTACACGCCCATCCTGCAGTCGATCTACACCGCGCTGCGGGCGGCCGGCCTGAACATGGTGGTGGCGTTCGGCGTGGGCGACGGCGACGCGCGGCAGCAGGCGATCGAGGGCATCAACTTCCTGATCGAGCGCGGCAGCGACGGCCTGATCGTGATGAGCAACGCGCTGGAGGACGAGGACTTTGTGGCGCTGGGGCCGTTCCAGTCGCGGGTGGTGGTGATCAACCACGCCTTCGCCAGCATCGCCGGGCAGTGCTTCACCGTCGACCACGAGGCCGGCGGCCGGCTGGCGGCGCGCACGCTGCTGGAGCAGGGCCACCGCCGGATCGCCGTGATCGCGGGCCGCGCCAGCGCGCCGGACAACCAGCAGCGCATCGCCGGTTTCCTGGCCGAGCTGGCGGCGGCCGGCATCGATCCGGCCTCGGTGTGGATGGAGGATGGGCAGTTTTCGCCGGAGGGCGGCTGGGCCTGCGCCGAGCGGCTGATGGCGTCGGGCTACGAATTCACGGCGGTGTTCTGCGCCAACGATGAAATGGCGGTGGGGGCCTTGTCCTGCTTCCAGCAGGCCGGGGTGGCGGTGCCGGAGCAGGTCTCGGTGCTGGGCTACGACGACACGCACAGCGCGGAATTCACCGCGCCGCGCCTGACGAGCGTGCACATCCCGTGGAGCGAGATGACCTTGAACGGCTTGAACTACCTGCTGAACCACTGCTACGAGCTGCAGCGGCCGGTGGAGCGGGACTACCGCCTGCACGTCACCCGGCGCGCGTCGCTGGCGGCGCCCAGGCAGTAAAGAACGAGGAGTATGCGCTGGCCGCATGCTCTTTTTTTGCAGTGCAATGGAAACGATTCCACTAAAAAAGTTCCACCTAAAAATATGACCATGATACTTACCGACCTGCCCACCGCGATCCAGCGTAGCGACTTTGCCAGCGACTTCCTGTGGGGCGTCTCGACGTCGGCCTACCAGATCGAGGGCGCCGCCGCGGTGGACGGCCGCGTGCCGTCGATCTGGGACACCTTCAGCGCCACGCCGGGCAAGGTGCGCGACGGCTCGACCGGGGCGGTGGCCTGCGACCACTATCACCGCTGGGAGGAGGACCTGGACCTGGCGCAGTCCATGGGCCTGAACGCCTACCGCTTCTCGATCGCCTGGCCGCGCATCTTCAACGGTGTGGACGCGGAACCGAACCCGCGGGGGCTGGCGTTTTATTCGAAGCTGGTGGACGGCATGCTGGCGCGCGGCCTGCAGCCGTGGTGCACGCTGTATCACTGGGACCTGCCGCAGTACCTGGAGGACCAGGGCGGCTGGGCCAACCGCGCCACGGTCGACGCCTTCCTGCGCTACGCGGACGTGATCAGCAAGCACCTGGGCGACCGCGTGCGGCACTGGATCACGCACAACGAGCCGTGGTGCACGGCCATGCACGGCAACTGGGACGGCATGCACGCGCCGGGCAACAAGAGCCTGCCGCTGGCGCTGCAGGTGTGCCACAACGTGCTGGTGTCGCACGGGCTGGCGGTGCCGCTGATCCGCGCCAATGTGCCGGGGGCGAAGGTCGGCATCGCATTGAGCCTGCATCCGGTCAAGGCGGCCAGCGACAGCGCCGCCGACCGCGAGGCCGTGGTGCGCCACGACGCGCTGCGCAACCGCTGGTTCCTCGACGCGCTGTATGGCCGCGGCTATCCGGAACTGGCGCTGCAACTGGTCGGCAAGGACGCGCCGCGGGTGCTGCCGGGCGACATGGAGGCGATCGCGGCGCCGATGGATTTCCTCGGCGTGAACTACTACTTCCCCGAGGTGGTGCGCGACGCGCCGGAGCAGTACCCGCTGCGCACGTCCATCGTCTACCCGCAGGACCGCCAGCGCACGGACTTCGGCTGGGAGGTGTCGCCGCAAGGGCTGGTCGATCTGCTGGAGCGCGTGGCGCGCGACTACCCGACCGGCGATTTGTACGTGACCGAAAACGGCTCGTCCTACGACGATGTGCTGACCGAGGAAGGCGCGGTCAACGACACCGCGCGCCGCGACTACCTGATCCGCCACCTGGCCGCCATGCGCGACGCCATCGGCGCGGGCGGCAACATCAAGGGCTACTTCGCCTGGAGCCTGCTGGACAACTTCGAATGGGCGGAAGGCTATCTGCGCCGCTTCGGCCTGACCTACATCGACTACCCGACACAGCGCCGCATCCTCAAGCAAAGCGGCCAGTGGTACAGCGCCTTCGTGCGCGGCGCCTGACTGTCGTTCCCGCGCAGGCGGGAACCCATGCTGAGTATGGACTCCCGCTTTCGCGGGAGCGACAAGATAACAATATAAACGACGGAGACATACACCGAATGAAGACCAATAACCACATCCTGCGCCGCGCCGTACTGGCCGCTA
>Ga0308157_10008207_pt1 | contig 11939 bp, 12 predicted proteins | sample PhyBR1_FD_201035 | JGI IMG/M metagenome (GOLD analysis project Ga0308157, IMG submission 201035) | Phyllosphere microbial communities from UC Gill Tract Community Farm, Albany, California, United States - DLSLB.R1 | ecosystem: Host-associated > Plants > Phyllosphere > Unclassified | place: USA...
TTGCAGTAATTTTTGGAGGATCTTCAGTAATAGGAATAGAATCCTGAGCCTGAGAAATACCACAGCACAAAAGAAAAGATAAAATAAATAATAATCTTGTCATTACTTGGTCTTAAAGTTTTTCGGCGGTTAAAGAATGAATTTTTTTGTGTACAATGAAAGGGTATATCAAGTAATAAAATGAAATTATTGCAAGCGTAAACAAGATAATAAAACTGCTTAGCCAATTGGGCATATCGATAGAATATCTCGTAATAAAACCTTCTAAAAATCCTGCACTTATCGTAAAAGGAAAAGTGCTTAAGAATATTTTGAAGCTATTTTTGAAACCAATTTTAAAAGAATTCATTCTCGAAAAAGTTTTAGGAAATAGGATAGAAGCGCCTAAAATAAATCCAGCAGTTGTTTCAATTACAATTGCGAAAATTTCCATAGAACCATGAATCCAAATTCCTCGAACGCTTTTCCAGAAAACGCCCTGTTCGTAGAAAAAGTATTGAAAAGAACCCAGCATGATACAGTTTTGAAGAAAAACATTGAAAGTTCCGATTCCGGCAAAAATACCATAGAAATAACATTTGGCGCCTACAAATAGGTTGTTTACAGTAATGCCAATAAAACTTCCCCAATTACTGCCCGAACCATATACGGCCATCGGATTGCCTTTTTTGATGTTTTCTAAAGTCATATTGACGTAATCATCGCCTAAAATCAGACGTACAAAATCACGATCGTAGCGAGCAGAAAGAACTCCGATTGAAACGGTAACAAAAAACAAGACAAAAGCATATACCAAATACCTTCTGTATTCGTAGACCAATAAAGGAACTTCGATTTTAAAGAAATCTATAACTCGATTCTGGTCTGTGCGTTTGGTTTTATAAATCTTTTGATAAATCTGAGAAGCAAGATGATTTAAATATACAACCGTTTTACTTTTAGGATAATACGTTTGCGCATACGATAAATCATTCATCATTTGAATGTACAAATTAGCTAATTCATCAGGATTTTTTTTAGCTTTACCAAAAATTGCCAGCTCAAACTCGAGCCATTTTTCTCTGTTTTGTTTTATAAAGGCGATTTCTCTCATTGTAGGCTAAAATATGAAATATGTCAGAATTATCTATTAATACGACACAAAATGTCAAAATAAATTTTATTGCCGCTTCTGTTGGTGAAAGACTAGGAGCTTTTTTTATTGATTTGTTTATAATAATCTGTTATATAACAGCGCTTTCAATAATACTTTTTGATTGGTTGCAACTAGATAGATTGATGGTTAATTTGGATGGTTGGTCGCGAGGTGCGATTTTTTTACTGCTCTATTCGCCAGTTATAGTGTACTCACTGGTTTTAGAAAGTGTTTTTGAAGGACAGTCATTGGGTAAAAAATTATTGAAGATTAAAGTCGTTAAAATTGACGGTTATCAAGCGGGTTTTGGAGATTATTTAATTCGATGGTTTTTTAGAGTAATTGACTTTTTTACTTTTTTCGGACTTCCGGGACTTATTTCAGTTATTACGAGTCAGAAATCGCAACGATTGGGAGATATGGCGGCAGGAACAGCAGTAATTACTTTAAAGAATAGAATTAATATTAGCCACACTATTTTAGAGGAAATTGGCGAAGCCTATGTGCCAACTTATCCTTTGGTTATCAAGCTTTCAGACAATGATATGAGAATTATTAAAGAAACCTATCAAAAGGCAGCAGCTAAAAATGATCACGAAGTTCTTTACAAATTAGTAGCAAAAATTGAAAGTGTAACAGGCATTAAAAATCAATCTGGAAACAACATCGATTTTATTCGAATAATTTTAAAAGATTATAATTTTTATACCCAAAACATGTAATTTTTTCTTTGAATAATTATTTGATTTTTCTAATTTTTGCTGATTATTTTTTAATTTTTCTTCGTAAATTTATATATAGATAATTAATTCATAAATTTCTAAACAAATGAAAATTACAAAGCCTTTTCTCGTATTATTAGTACTGTTATCTGCTTGCGTAAGTTTTGCTCAAAGCGGAAAAAAATTAGATAAAATTATAAAAAAAGATTATCAGATTATTGAATGTACGGTTTTAAAAATGTCTGATAAAACGGTAGAATATTCACTTCCAGGCGAAACCGTTCAAATCTCGCTAGACGTTTCTCAGATTGCGAAAATCGATTTTGCAAGCGGAAGATCTCAAACTTTTGACATTTCTCCAAACACAACAAACAGTGCTCAAAGCACATCATCACAACCCATAGTAAGTGCAGAGAAACAGCACAATACAATTGCTGTATTGCCAATTCCTTATGTAAATGCAGATAATCAGCAAGGTTCTGAGGATATGGCAAAATTTGCTCAAAACGATTTGTATAACAAGTTATTGGATAAATCAGCTAATATTTTTCCGTTGACGGTTCAGGATTTAAGAACAACAAATAGTTTATTGCACAAAGCTGGAATTGATCATAATAATATTGACGAAACCCCAATAGAAGATCTGGAAAAAATATTAGGAGTAGATAATATTGTTGCTGCAAAAGTTTCATACACAATAGGAACGGGCACTACAGCTACGACTTATGATAGCGGAAATGCTAAAGTAAGCAACAACAATAAAAAAGTAACAACCAGCGATATTTCGACTACAACAGCAAACAACCAAACCTATTATTACTATACGGTTTATTTTGATATGTACAGAAACACAGATAAAATCTATTCTCAAACCCGTAAACCTTTGTTAGCATTAAAAGATGGATGGATGGATTCTATTTCGTATTTATTAAAAAGAAGTCCGATTTATGTAAAAAAATGATAAGTATTTCTATGAGTTGGATTGGCTAAGATCGTTCTTTACAACTATGTAGCTTTGATACTTTGCTTTTTTGTAGCTTAGAAAAAAGGACAGGTTTTTTTCTGAGTCAGATTTACTAAGATTATTCCTTACAACTTTGTAACTTTGACGCTTTGCATCTTTGTAACTCAGAAAAAATGTTTCACTTACTTGATATTATTGGGACAATGGCGTTTGCTATGTCTGGTGCCTTAACAGCAATGCATAAAAAACTAGATCCGTTTGGTGTTTTTATCATTGCATTTGTCACTGCAGTTGGCGGCGGAACGCTTCGCGATGTCTTAATTGGAAGAACTCCCGTTGGATGGATGCGTGACATGCAATACGTGTATGTGATTATCTTAGGATTTTTTCTAGCCATTATTTTCAGAAAAAGATTTGATAAACTTCGAACCTCATTGTTTCTCTTTGATACCATTGGGCTTGGAGTTTTTACTTTAATAGGTCTAGAAAGAGGACTTATAACGGGACTTCATCCAGCAATTTGTATCGCGTTAGGAACAATGACTGCCTGTTTTGGCGGTGTAATTCGTGATATTTTATGTAACGAAATTCCAAACGTTTTTCGAGAAGAAATCTATGCAACCATTTGTATTTTGGGTGGACTTGTATTTTTCGGATTGCGAAAACTAAACTTAAATGACGATATCTTATATTTAGTTACCTCTCTTGTGATTATTGTGGTTCGGTTAATGGCAGTTAAATACAAATGGCATTTAAAAGCATTTGATCACATGTAATTGAGTATGGAGAAATTTATCATTAAAAAATACGATCAGAAAGATTATTCGGTTTGGAACGATTTTGTTGCTCAGGCTAAAAATGCAACTTTTTTGTTTCATCGCGATTTTATGGAATACCACAAAGATCGCTTTGAAGATTATTCGCTTTTGGTTTTTGAAGATGAAAAACTGCTTGCTATTCTTCCTGCCAATAAAAAAGGAAATGAGTTATATTCTCATCAAGGTTTAACTTATGGAGGATTGGTTTATAAAGAACAAACGAAACAAAAAGCGGTAATCGACATTTTTAGAGAGGTGTTGTTTTTTCTGAACAAAAATAATTTGGATAAATTATACTTTAAAACTCTTCCTTCCATTTATCATTTGAAACCTGCAGAAGAAATTTTATACAGTTTATTTCTGGCAGAAGCAAAGCTTGTGAGAAGAGATTCTCTTTCTGTACTTGATTTGCAGCAAGAAAAAACAATTTCTAAAATTAGAAAAAGAGGATTAAAAAAGGCAATTTCCAACGAATTGATTATTAAAGAAGAGAATCAGTTTGAATTGTTTTGGAGCAAAATTCTTATTCCGAATTTAGAAAAAACACATCATGCAGCGCCAGTTCATTCCATTGATGAAATAAACAGATTAAAATCGCTTTTTTCTGAAAATATTCATCAGTTCAATATTTATAAAAATGACGAAATTGTAGGCGGAACGACGATTTTTGAAACAAAAAATGTGGCACATTGCCAGTATATTTCAAAAAATCCAGACAAAGAAGATTTAGGAAGTTTAGATTATCTTTTTAATTACCTCATTAATGAACGTTTTGCTAAAAAACGTTTTTTTGATTTCGGAATTTCAAATGAAAATCAAGGAAAAAATCTAAACGAAGGATTAACCTATTGGAAAGAAAGCTTTGGATCAAGCACTTTGGTCCATGATTTTTATGAAGTTGATACTGCCAATTATACTAAATTAGAAGGCATTCTTATTTAAAACAAAACAGAGATGATATCTTTTCTTGACCTTAAAAAAATAAACGAACCGTATGAAACCGCTTTTCAGCAAAAATTGAAATTGGTTTTAGAAAATGGCTGGTATATTTTAGGGAAAGAAGTGGAAGCATTTGAAAAGGCTTTCGCTGAATATTGTCAATCTAAATATTGTATTGGAGTTGGAAACGGATTGGATGCTTTAGTTCTTATTTTTAAGGGATATATCGAACTCGGAAAACTTAAAAAAGGAGATGAAGTTATTGTTCCAGCAAATACATACATTGCGAGTGTTTTGGCTATTCTACAAGCCGATTTAGTTCCTGTTTTGGTTGAGCCAAGATTAGAAACATACAATATAAATCCAGATTTAATTCAGGAGAAAATAACTCCAAAAACCAAAGCTGTTTTAGCTGTTCATTTATACGGACAAGTAGCCGAAATGGAGAGCATAAATGAAATTGCAGAAAAACATAATTTAATTGTCGTTGAAGATGCAGCACAATCTCACGGAGCTGAAAAACTAAAATCTAAAAGCAACAATATAAAATCAGCAATCGGTTATAGTTTTTATCCAGGAAAAAATTTAGGATGTTTGGGCGATGGTGGAGCGATTACTACAAATGATTCGGATTTGGCAAAGGTGCTTTTTTCGCTTCGAAATTATGGTTCAGAGAAAAAATATTATAACGAATACATTGGTTTGAATTCGCGATTAGATGAATTACAGGCGGGGTTTTTAAATCTAAAATTGCCCCATTTGGATTCAGATAATGATAAAAGAAGAACAGTTGCAAAACGATATTTAACTGGAATTAAAAACAAAAAAATAACGTTGCCATTTTGGGATTTTTCAAACAACCATGTATTTCATTTGTTTGTTATTCGAACAGAAAATAGAAACGACTTACAAGAATATTTAACTCAAAATAATATTCAAACGGTTATTCATTATCCAATTCCGCCACATCAGCAAAAAGCTTTTCCAGAATGGAATAATCTGTCATTTCCAATTACAGAGAAAATCCATAATGAAGTTCTGAGCCTGCCAATGAGTCCAGTTTTAACCGAAGTTGAGGTTGATTTTATTATAGAAATTCTAAATCAATATTAATTTGAATTTCTATCGAAAAATAATTAAAACCAATTTGTTTAAGATTACGTCTTTAAACAGCTTGAGCGTTGCTTTAAAAATTGGAATTGGATTAATTACTTCGAAAATATTAGCCATTTTCGTTGGTCCAAGCGGAATGGCTTTGGTTGGAAATCTTCGTAATTTTTCATCATCATTAGAAAGCATCTCAACTTTGGGATTTTCAAATGGAATTGTGAAGTATGTCGCAGAAAAGAAGAAGGAAAATGACCAGCTATGCAAAATAATTTCTACTGCTTTTGTATGTTTGCTAGCTGTTACGATTGTTTTAAGCTTTATTTTATACTTTTTTGCATCATTCTGGAATAAACAAATCTTTGGAAATGATTTCGATTATCGCATCGTTTTTAAAGCGATAGCTTTGGTATTGCCGTGGTACGCGATTTCCGTTTTTTTACTTTCTATAATTAATGGATTAGGTAAATTTAAGGTTGTCATCTGGGTAAACATTTTAGGAAATATAATTGGTTTATTAGTTTCCCTTTATATGATTTTGCACTTTAAAACATTGGGTGCTTTACTCTCAATTGTTATCTCGCCAGCGTTATTGTTTTTTGTTACTTTTTATTTTATTAATAAAGAATTTAATTTTTTGCGAACAATTAAGTTCCGCTATTTTGATTTTCGTGTTTTAAAGAATTTATCTTCTTATTCTCTTATGGCCTTGGTTTCTTCAGTTTTGGGGCCTATTGTTTATTTAGCCATTCGAAAAAATGTAATTCAAATAGTAGGATTAGAGCAAGCTGGTTATTGGGAGACCATCGTCAGAATTTCTTCTTATTATATGATGTTTGTGACAACAATTTTATCTGTTTATTTTTTGCCAAAATTAGCTGTTGCACAAAATAATCAAGAGACAAAGAAAATTTTTTGGAGTTTTTATAAGCATATTTTGTCTGTTTTTGCAGTTGCATTAATTGTAATTTATTTTAGCCGTTTTTTTATAATTAAACTACTTTTTACAGATGAATTTATGCCCGTTACAACACTCTTCTTTTGGCAATTGGTTGGCGATGTTTTTAGAGCGGCTTCATGGATTTTAGGATTTCAGTTTTTTGCAAAAAAAATGACAAAAGCATTTATAATTTCAGAAATTGCATCGCTTGCAGTCTTATATTTTTCAAGTCGTTGTTTGGTGGTTTTGTTTGGAATTCATGGAGTAGTTATGGCTCAGGCATTAGATAATTTTATTTATTTGTTGGTTTTATGTGTTTACTTCAGGAGAAGTTTATTTTAATTTTTTTGGTTTAATCTTTTAATAAAATACTACATTGAAAATTCTTTTAATAGGCGAATATAGTGCTCTTCATTCTACATTAGCTGAAGGACTAAGGGTATTAGGGCATGATGTTACTGTAGCTTCTGATGGATGTAAGTGGATGAAAAATGACAGAGATATTGATTTATTTCGGTCTGGAAATGATTTTTTTAGTTCAATTAAATATCTAGCTAGAGTAAGTACTATTTTTAGAAAGTTTAAAGGTTACGATGTAGTTCAGATAAACAATCCTTCATTTTTGAATTTAAAGATTAAAAGAAATCTTTTCTTTTATAGGTTTTTATTAAAAAATAATGCGAAAGTTTTTTTGGGAGCATTTGGCAGTGACTATTTTTGGGAGAAGCTGTGCATAGAAAACAAAACACTTAAATATACCGATTTGTTTATTGGAGATAAACCTCTCGATATATATAAATGTGAATGGACAAATAATGAATTCCAAGATGTAAATATTGAAATTGCAGAAACTTGTAACGGTATAATTTCTTGTTTGTATGAATATTACAAAGCATACGAACCTTACCATAAAGATAAATTGGCCTATATTCCTTTGCCTATTAACACTGATTTGTTTCCTTATAAGCAAAAAGAAATCAGACAGGATAAAGTAAAATTTTTTATTGGAATTCAGAAGCTTAAATCTAAACTAAAAGGCACCGATTTATTTCACGAAGAATTAATGAAAATTAAAGAAACTTATCCGAATGAGGTTTTAGTAAATGAAGTTACTTCTTTGCCTTGGAAGGAATATGTAAAAGCGATGCCAGGGTCGGATGTGTTGCTGGATCAGCTTTATTCTTATACGCCTGGAATGAATGGCTTGCTTGGAATGGCAAATGGTTTGGTTTTAATGGGTGGTGGAGAACCGGAAATGTATGAGTTGTTAAAAGAAAACAATAATCGCCCAATTGTCAATGTATTTCCTTCTAAAGAAGATATTGCTAGCAAATTAAAAATGCTGATAGAAAATAAAAAGGATATCCCTGAAATTTCATTTAATAGCAGAAGATTTGTAGAACAGCATCATAATTACATACAAGTTGCACAGCAATATGTTGATTTTTGGAATGCTAAATAGTGATTTAAAAAAAAAATGACATTGTAACTTTTCAATGCATTAAGTTTGAATTCGAATGTTTTTTTATGATGGTTTAATAAAATTGAAAATGAATATTTTGTTTGAAGAAAAAGATGTGGAAATACTAATTTCAACAATGAATAGAGATTCATTGGGCTTTTTAGTTCCCATGTTTACATCTTTTGATTATTCGAAGATTTCGATATTAGTAATTAATCAGGTTCAAAATGAAACAAAGCTTAGCTCGACTAATCCCAATATAAGAGTCATAAATTCATCTGAAAAAGGACTTTCTAAAAGCCGAAATTTAGCGTTGGAAAAGGCAAAAGGAAAAATTCTTTTAATTTCAGACGATGATGTGGTGTTTCAGAAAGGCTTTATTGAAAAAATAATAGATGCTTATCAAAAATACCCAAATGCCGCAATAATAAAGTTTAGTGCTTTAAAACCAAATAGTAAACCTTTAAACAAAAATGCAGTCAATTCTAAAAGCAGTTTAAGCATTTTTGATATTTTGAATACAAGTTCGTTCGAAATAACATTAAATAAATATCATGTTGATTTTGAGAAACATAAATTTGATGAAAATTTTGGATTAGGAGGAATATTCGAAATGGGAGAAGAAGCTGTTTTTTTATCCGATTTAAAAAAAGACGGGAAACAACTTGTTTTTGAACCTCAAATAATTGTGGCACATAATACATTGACTTCGTCAGATAAGAAAGATGTTTTAGAGAGATACTTTATTAGTGGAGCAATTTTTACCAGGGTTTTTAGAAAGAAATATATCTTTTGGATTTTCATAAAGATGTTTTTCGATTTAAAGCAGAAGAAAATAAAAATGAATAATCTGAAAGCGATTTTTAGCAGTGCCATAAAAGGTCATAAAATGTTTCAGAAAATATAAGTATACTAAATGAATGATAAAATACAAATAATAGCTATTCCTAAAATAGAAGAGAGAAGAGGTAATCTTTCTGTAATTGAGAATACTACTGTTCCGTTCGATATTAAAAGGGTTTATTATCTGTATGATGTGCCAGCGGGAGCCGAACGAGGGGGACATGCGCATAAAAATCTGCGACAGTTTCTAGTGGCTTTAAGCGGTAGTTTTGATGTAGTTTTGAAAGATGGAAAAAAGGAACAGATTATTACCTTAAACAAACCTTATGAAGGATTATTAATTAATGCAGGAATTTGGAGAGAATTGCAGAATTTTTCTTCTGGTTCGGTTTGTCTTGTAATTGCTTCAGAAGTTTATATAGAAGAGGATTACATCAGAGAATTTGATGAATTTATTGCCTATTCTAATCGTAAATAGAAAAGTCAATTCCGCTTTGTTTTAGTTTTCTTTTTAATTTTAAAAGAGATCGTAAAATGAAAGGAGGAACTTTTAATAAAATCCGCACATTCAGCGGGATATTTTCTGGGTCAACATCTTGAAAATAAAAGTTTTTTTTGGCTTTATCTCCAGAAATATAATAATGTAATCCATATTCAATTCGATATAGATCCAGAAACTTTTTAAGGGAGAAGTTGTCTTTTTCGAAGATTTTGAATTGTTCAAAATTCATCAAAACTTTCGAGTTTATTTTGTTTTTAGCTAAACTATTTTCAATATTAAAATTATAGATAGCCGTTGTCTTGTTTGTTAAGGCAACAGGATATTTTATTCCTATTTTAGTCCATAATTCTAAATCTTGACCATTGGTAACTTCTAGCGTAAATCCTCCAATGCTTTCTAATATTTCTTTTGGAATAGCTAAAGAAGAAGTCCAAGTAATTCTAAAAGGCTTGTTTGAAAGAAAATAATCTTTTAAAATTCCTCTAAAAGAACTATCTATTGCATCATAATAAGGAATTTGAAAGCGGTTTTTAGAAATTCTTATTTTATGGCGTGAACAATATAGGCCGCAATTTGGATAATCACGATACAAATCTGATAACTCTTGTAGATGATTTGGAAGCCAAAAATCATCTGCATCCATAAACGCAATGAGTTTTCCTTTCGATTTTTCTATTCCAAAATTTCGGGCAGCAGAAACGCCTTGATTTTTTTGATTAAAGATTTGAATTTTCTCATCATTAAACCTGCGTACAATAGCTTCACTTTCATCAGTAGATCCATCATTCACTACAATGATTTCATAATCTGCAAAAGTCTGATCGAGAATACTTTTTATAGTATTTTCAATATAATCAGCTTTATTGTATAACGGAATAACAACCGAAAAAAAGACCATAATTGATTATTTTTTTATAATGCAATAATAACCCAATCTATAAATATCAAAAAGAAAAAGCGAAGGTTTTGCGCTTAATAACTGTTTTTTAAATAAAGGTTTAAAAATCTTAAAACCAAAAGCGGTTAAAGAGACAAGATGATATTTTTTAATGAGTTGAAAATAATGTGCCAGTTTAACGTAATCCGGAGAAATTAGATTCGAATCGATTAAATTTTTCAAACCCAAAACGGCTTCTTCAGATTTTTGCAAAAATGTTTTACTGTCTTCTAAACCAAGATGAAAAACAGGATTGTCAATATGAAGAACTTCAATTTGATTTTGCTTTAACTCAAACGAAAACAAGGTGTCTTCGTGTCTTAGATTTGGAATATTTTCGTTAAATCTGACTTTAGAAAAAATGTTTTTTTTTATGAGAAAGTTTAAAGTCAGAAAAGAAAGATGCGGATTTTTTATACGTTCGGAAACTGATAAAGCTTCTCTTTCCTTTCCGTAAATCCATCTTAAAAGTTCCTTTTTTGGAGGTTTAGAACTTTCATATAAAATTCCTCCATAAACTATCTTTTCAGTATTGTTGATTTGAGAAATATAGATAGAAATAAAATCTGCATTGGCAGGAAAAGTATCGGCGTCTAGAAAAAGTAAATTTTCGTAAACTGCTTTTTCAGCCAATAAATTCCTAATGGCACTTCGTCCGATATTTTTTTCTAAAATAGAATAAGAGGCGTTTTCAAATAGATTAATTCTTTCGTTTTCAATTGCAAACTTTTGAGAAGCATCGTCTAAAAAAATAATCTCAAAAGTAATTCCACACGAATTGCACTGCTTTACGAGTTCGCTAGCAAGCGGTAAAACATTGTAATTATAAACCGGAATTAAAACGGAAAGCATTATACGCTTCTTTGTACCACTTCGAAGATTCTTTCATCTTCGCATTTTAGGGTTTTAGATGGGAATTTCATCAATAAAGCATAATCATGAGTGGCCATAATGATGGTTTTGCCTGCAGCATTAATTGCTTTTAAAACTTCTAAAACTTCAGAACTAGTCTGAGGATCAAGGTTTCCTGTTGGTTCGTCGGCCAAGATAAATTCTGGATCGTTTAAAAGTGCTCTCGCAATCGCAACACGTTGCTGTTCTCCACCAGAAAGCTGATGAGGCATTTTGTTTACAAAATCTTTCATGCCTACTTTATCCAAAACTTCGTCAATTTTGTGTTGCATGGCTTCTTTTTCTACCCATCCTGTAGCTCTTAAAACAAAAAGCATATTGTCTTTTATTGAACGGTCTGGAAGTAGTTTAAAGTCTTGAAATACGATTCCGATTTTACGTCTTAAATACGGAATGTCGTTTTCTTTTAATGTTGCCAAATCAAATTCAACAATATGTCCCTCCCCTTCAATTAACGGTAAATCAGCATATAAAGTTTTTAGAAAACTACTTTTTCCAGAACCAGTTTTTCCGATAATGTAAATGAACTCACCATGATTAACGTCTAGGTTAATATGAGATATAATTTTTCTTCCTTCTTGATATATAGTGACTTCTTTAAGAGATAGTACGGTTTGTGACATAATAAATTGGTTTGAATGGTAAAAGTAATAAGATA
>Ga0308157_10008212_pt1 | contig 11935 bp, 8 predicted proteins | sample PhyBR1_FD_201035 | JGI IMG/M metagenome (GOLD analysis project Ga0308157, IMG submission 201035) | Phyllosphere microbial communities from UC Gill Tract Community Farm, Albany, California, United States - DLSLB.R1 | ecosystem: Host-associated > Plants > Phyllosphere > Unclassified | place: USA...
ATTTTTAAGTCACAAATATCGTCTATTTTGTGAGAATGATTTAAAAATTATTTTGTTAGTTTGTTACTATTGTATATTTGCTAATAATCTGCAAAAAGCGACCAATAAAATGAAGCTTTTTTAGATATTAAATAGTTAAAAATAGGAATATATGAATATTAGAAAAGGAAATCCTGAAGACATGAAATCGGTGTTAGAGCTTATTCAGGAGCTGGCTATATTCGAAAAAGAGCCTGAGGCGGTTGTCATTACTGAAGAAGATTTAATACGTGACGGTTTTGGTGAAAATCCATTATTTCACGTTTTTGTAGCAGAAATCGAAAACGAAGAAAAACAGAAAGAAATTGTTGGAATTGCATTGTATTATTATCGCTATTCTACCTGGAAAGGAAAGACAATTCATCTTGAAGATTTGATTGTAAAAGAAAAGATGCGTGGCACAGGTTTAGGTTCTGCTCTTTATGCTGAAATCATGAAGCAAGGAAAAAAAGATAATGTGAGAAGAGTTGAGTGGAATGTTTTGGCATGGAACACGCCAGCTGTTAATTTTTACAAGAATTCTGGCGCAAGAATTCTAGAAGACTGGCAAGTGGTTCAAATGGATGAAGCAGGAGTTAATTCGTTCTTAGAAAAATTATAAAAAAACAGTTTGCAACAGACTGTAAGGATTAAAAGGATTTTAAAATCTGTCTAAATCATTTTAATCTGTGGCAAAAAACAAAATACTAGGTTTCGATTTGAATCTGAAATCTAAAATCTAAAAATCTATTAATTAAAAATGAGAGTATTTAAATTTGGAGGAGCATCGGTAAAAGATGCAGATGGAATTAAAAACGTATACGACGTTTTACAAAAAGTAGGTTACGAAGACGTAATTCTTGTAGTTTCGGCTATGGGAAAAACAACAAATGCTCTTGAAGTAGTAATCAAGAATTACTTTGAAAAATCGACAGAATTGAATTCTTCTGTTCAGGAAATCAAAAAATACCACAATCAGATCTTATTGGATTTGTTTGAAGATGAAAATCATGCCGTTTTTGCAGCTGTAAATGCACAATTTGCTGAACTAGAATATTTCTTAGCACATAATAAATCTCCAAATTATAACTTTGTTTACGATCAGGTTGTTAGTTTTGGTGAGTTGATTTCGACTAATATTTTAAGTCATTTTATGAATTTCATGGGAATTCAGACGCAATGGCTTGACGTTCGCAATTTCATCAAAACCAATGCAAACTACAGAGATGCAGAGGTTGATTGGGAAACAACGCAACAAAACATCAGCAAAAATGTACCTAGAAAACAATTAAATATTACACAAGGATTCTTAGGTGCCGACGAAAATAACTTCACTACCACTCTTGGTCGTGAAGGTTCTGATTATACAGCCGGAATTTTTGCTTACTGCCTAAATGCAGAAAGTGTAACGATCTGGAAAGACGTTCCAGGAGTTATGAATGCCGATCCGCGTTATTTTGAAAATGCAAGTTTATTGAACCAGATTTCATATCGTGAAGCTATCGAATTAGCATTTTACGGAGCAACGGTTATTCACCCAAAAACATTACAGCCGTTACAGAAGAAAGAAATTCCATTATACGTAAAATCGTTTATCAATCCATTATTAAAAGGAACTTGTGTTTCTAAAGGAGTCGATTTGGAACCACAATATCCATGTTTTATCGTAAAAAGAGAACAGCTTTTAATTTCGCTTTCATCAATTGATTTCTCTTTTATTATGGAGGAAAACATCAGTGAGATTTTCGGTTTATTCCACGAATTCAAAATCAAAGTAAACTTAATTCAGAACTCTGCTATTAGTTTCTCTGTTTGTGTTGAAGATAAATTTGGAAATTTCCCAGAATTGAATTCGATTCTTTCTAAAAAATTCAAAGTAGAATACAGCGAAAATGTAACCTTATATACCATTCGTCACTTTACAGAAGAAGCTGCGCAGACTGTTGAAGCTAACAAAGAAGTTTTATTGAAACAAGTTAGCCGCGAAACCATGCAGATTGTGACGAAAGAATTAATCTAATATTGCTTTATAAAAGGTAATTATTTAATTCAAAAATTATTGAAAAGGCTTCACAATTAAGTGAAGCCTTTTTTATTTCGAAAGAATTTTCTTCACTTAACTTGTTTTTGATTATATTTACTTTCTTTCTAAAGAACTTAAAATGAGCAAAAAGAGCTTTTTATTCGTTTTCATTATCCTTGGTTTACTATACATCAGTATATCTTTAAGCCCATTGTTTACAAAAAACATCAAAGATATTTCTTACTCCGATTTTAAATTAGTGATTGGCCCTTTTCTTTCTACAGTTGCTATTCTCATTACCTATACACAACTGAAAAGGAGAAAAAATTAATTATTTACCTCGCCCTATTATTCTCCGACTGCTCAACTTCCGATTTTTTATAAGTGGTCTTTTTTGAATCTCCAAAACTATACGTTGCAATTAATTTAAAATAATTAGTGCTATACGTTCGGTGATAGTAAATTTGAGTCTGTCCTACATTATAATCACCAGAGACCATAAACTTATGGAAGATGTCATTGGCTGTAAAATTGAGTTTTAGTGCATCTTTTAAAAAGTTTCGCTCTATTCCTAAAGTGACTGTTGAACGACCGTTTTCGCTTCCTAACCCGTAGCTTCTATCACTTAAATACCAAGCCAAAAGTTGCAGTTTAAAAAGTTTAGGGATTGTAAATGTATTATTAGTATATAAATAAATTTGGGGTTCTACTGGACTAAAAGCAAATTCATAATAATTGTCTACCGATTTCTGCCAGGTAATGCTTGCTGTGTTAACAGAATTCCACCATTTGACATTGAAAGCTCTGGATAGTGAAGTAAAAAAAGTATGTCCTTTTTCTAAATTTAATGCTCTTAAAATGTAGCTGTTTGGCGTATCTCCGCGCAAAGCCGCCGCAGAAATGGGATCGATTTTATAAGTATAGCCCACTTTAAAATCGAACTTTTTGTACATCGTTCCTATTTCAAAAGCGTGTGTTTTTTCTGGAAGCAAATTCGGATTTCCTTCAATCGTAGTAAACGGATCCTGATAAATCACATACGGATTTAAAGCCTGATATCTCGGTCTTGTAATTCTGGAAACATAAGAGAAATGTCCTTTCCAATCTTCTGAAAGATTAAAGTTTAAAAGTGCATTGGGGAAAAAATTGCCGTACGATTTATCAAATTTCTGAATTCCATTGGCATTTGTAAATAAATCATAACTTGTTTTTTCGCCTCTTACGCCAAGCGAAAAATGAATCTTTTCGTTCAATGTCCCGATATAATTAAAGTACGCAGCAGCAATTTTTTCGTTGTATTCAAAATCGCTTGAAAGTTCGTCATCCAGCTCAAAATTAATCTCATCATCAGAAATCAAGAAATCTGTTCCAGAATTTATTGTCGCGTGGCTAAACTTCGCTCCTATTTCGAGTTTTGTTTTTTCATTTATTTTCTTAGAATAATCGGCTTGAACTGCAATTATATTAATCCGGCTACCCACATTATTCTTTAAAAATCGTTCAGAATCTGTTTCCTCAATCAGACTATTTTCGTCAATAAAATCTCTTATAGTTTGATTGTAATTTGAAAATTGTGATCCTATAAATAATGTCGAACCTTTAGCCGTTGTCCAGTTATAATTCAAATTAACAAACTGATTTAGCAAGACATCATTTCGGTCAACGTCTGTGGCATAAAAACTATTTCCAAAATTATTGGTTATCGAATTTCTGCTTTCTGTAATTCCGCCCAAATCATTTACATTTCCACTGTAAGCCAATGAAATATAATTGCTTGGAGAAAAACTATACTGAAGTCCGAATCCGAAATTAGAATAATTGTTAAATCTTCTTTTCCAATCGGTTGTCAATTCAGATTTCATAAAATCATCAGGATCTGGGCGTGTTCTTGTGGTGTACAACAACTCGCGATTTCTTCCTAACTGCAAACCGTAATTGGTTACAAACGAGAACTTTCCTTTAGAATAATTAAAATCAACAAGCGTATTATAAATGGTTCCACCAAATTTAGAAACGGTTATATGCTGATTGACAGTTCCCATTACACCGCTTTCTATATTTTTTTTGGTTATAATATTGATAACCGCTTTTCCTTCGGCATCATATCTTGCAGAAGGATTAGAAATAACTTCTATCTTTTGAATTTGCGAAACAGGAATTGCAGCAAAACGTTCATAATTAATCAAAACTCCGTTGAGATAAATTATAGCTTCTCCTTTTCCGACAACGCTAATTTCTCCATCTGCAACTACAACATTGGGCACTCTTCCTAACAATTCATTTACCGAACTGCTTGTTGCCAGAACAGTTCCGTTTACATTGACATCAATATTACCGTTGGCTCCGTATTTTAATAATGAAACTTGGCTCTTTATAACCACTTCATTTAGCTCATTGTGCTCTTTCTCTTTGTCTTTAATAATTACAGTATCTTGAGCAGACTTTAATGTTTTTTTTCCAAGGATTACATCATCGCTATAATAACTTTTGTCTTTAACATTTTTGAAGCGTTGCGCTTTTATTTCTATTGATGAAAAAATCAGAAGAAAAACATTAAGGGTAACCAATTTTAGAAATCTCATAAATTTTGACATTAGCAGTTTGACTTTTATTTGAAACAAAAGTCATCTGAAAATCAATAAATGAGATTGCAAAAAGCGAAATCAGGAGTACGAATTTATAAATCGATACCCAATTAGGATTGTAAAGCCTGAAGCTGATAGTTAAGCGGAGTTGTTCCCGTATGTTTTTTGAATGCTGCGAAAAAGGTTGATTTGGAATTAAATCCAACATCATAACCCACAGATTCTAAGGTCAATTTATCGGAAGAAGTGATAATTTTACACGCTTCGTTAATTCGAAATTCGTTTACATAACTGGTAAAATTCTTTCCTAGATTATTATTTAGAAACTGCGATAATTGATGGCTTGAGATATTAATTTCTTGAGATAAATCTTGAAGTGTCAGGTTTGAATTTTTATATAAACTTTTTTCAAACATCGCGTTCTCCAATTTTTCTGACCACATTCTTGCATCTGCTGATTCTATTTTTTTATTCGAAATCTTTCCATTCAATAAAAACAAATCGTCTGTTTTTTTTCGGTACAAAAGAATCGAAATTCCCAAGTATAAAATAAATGAAAAAACAACCGCTCCACTTATATAGGTAGCTCCTGGCGCTCCCATAATGGCTAGAAAATAAAATAGAAACAAGAGAAAATTACCTAAAAAAAGCATTCCGAACCACATTTCGGCTGGCGTTGTTTTTTCTTTTCGACCGAGGATTTTTTTCAAAACGCTGCGAAGTTCAAAACCAGCAAAAGCAATATAAACAAACCATTGAAAATAGATGATTCTTATTAAATAACCTCCCCAAAGTTTTGAATACGCTTCGTACGGATATAAAATGCCAACCACAACGATTAATATTCCCCAAAATGCCAGAATCAATTTCCATGATTTAGGCATTATGTGCACTTCTTCAACTGCCGATTTGATGAAATAATACAAAAATGGTCCGATAAAAAAACAAGCCGTAAGTCCAAACTGAAGATACATTTTTGGAAGTTCGGGATGAAAATAAACAAACACAGATTTTCCGATACGAATACTCAGAGCAAACAAAAGCGCCCCCAGAAAATAATTCGTCAGGTATTTTTTCTTAGTAAAAAAGAAGAAATACACGCCCAGAATAATTCCGTTGAAAACTCCTAAAGCACTAAAAAAGAATAAAAGTTCTTTGCCAGTATCCATAATTTAAATTTGTCATATCACTAACAAAGCTAAAAAGATTATTTCTAAATGAAAATCAATTAACTTTATAATAGCCAACTAATACAAAAAATTATGAAAAACACTAACGAACCAAGTGAAGAAACAAAAAACAGATGGCATAATGATCCTGAGAATTGGGTTTGGGGAATGTTTTATTATAATCCACAGGATCCAAGACTCTTTCCTCCAAAAAAAATTAAAGAATTTGGATGGACTACGAACTTTGCAAATCCAAATTCGGTAACTGTGATGATAATTTTAATTTTAGTATTGTTAATCTTCATACTGTTTCTTCGCTAATAGGTCACAAATTAGAGTTATTTAAGAACTTAAAACTAAAGTTAGACAAACCACAATTCCCAATTATAAATACTACTTTTGACTTTTTAGAGTTAAAGTATTTATGTTGAAAAAATTACTGTTTTTGACGGTTTTCTTCTGGTTTTCTGCGCTTCAGGCTCAGGAAACTGAATCACTGTACAAAACCAAAAAAGTAATCGTTTCAAAAGACACTATTCATTTGGAAAAAGTCTCTATAAATTCTGGATTTTTTCAAATTCTAAATACTAAAAACCAGCCGATTGATTCGACATCTTATAAAGTCGACTTTCAAAAAGGATATTTGCTTTTAAATGAAAATTTCCAATCGGCTTCAGATACTTTAATTGTCAATTATCTTAATTATCCCGATCTCTTAACCAAAGAATACAGTCTTTACAAATCGGAACAAATTGTAAGCGGCGATGTTGGAACAGAAAAACTTTACCGAATAGACAACAATTCAAACGGCAAAAGAGTAACACCATTTGACGGTCTGGAAACTTCTGGAAGCATTACTCGAGGCATTACTGTTGGTAATAATCAAAGTACGGTTTTAAATTCCAATTTAGATTTACAGATTACAGGAAAACTTTCGGACAAAGTAAGTTTGAGAGCTTCACTTCAAGACAATAATATTCCGCTACAAGATGGGGGTTATTCGCAAAAACTCGATCAGTTTGACAATATTTTCATCGAACTTTTTAGTGATGACTGGAACATTCGCGCCGGCGATGTTTTTTTAGAAAACAGGAAAACTCAATTTTTGGGCTTTAATAAAAAGGTTCAGGGACTTTCTGCCAACTTTGATTTTGATACCGGAAAAAGTAAAACCAATGTTTTTGCTTCGGTTGCTTTTGTAAAAGGCCAATATGCCAAAAGTACTTTTACAGGTCAGGAAGGAAATCAAGGTCCCTACAAACTAAAAGGCCAGAATGGAGAATTGTATGTTCTCGTTATTTCGGGTTCAGAACGCGTTTATGTAAACGGGGTTTTATTAAAAAGAGGCGAAAACAACGATTATGTTATCGACTATAATGCGGGAGAAATTGTCTTTACTTCGCTTTTTACCATTACTTCAGAAATGCGTATTAATGTGGAATACCAATATTCGGAACGAAATTATAATCGTCTTGTAACATACGCAGGAGCAACTCACGAAAACAAAAACTGGAGTTTTGGTGGTTATTTGTATTCTGAAAATGATATGAAAAATCAGCCTTTGCAACAAAATCTTTCTTCAGAACAAGTTCAGATATTAAGTCAGGCGGGTGATGACATCAATTTAATGAAAGCGCCTTCTGCTTACGAAGATACTTATGCTGAAAATAAAATTTTGTATCGAAAAATACTCGTCAATTCTGTTGAAGTTTATGAATATTCGAATAATTCTGCCGATGTTTTGTACAATGTAAGATTTAGTCAAGTTGGTGCAAATGCTGGAAATTATATTATTCAAAATAATAATTCTGTTGAACGAATTTATCAATATGTGGAACCTGTTAACGGAATTCTGCAAGGAAATTATGAGCCAATTGTACAGCTTGTCGCGCCAATGAAACTTCAGGTGGCTACTTTTTTAGGAAAATACAATCCTGATGAAAAAACGTTGGTTGATTTTGAATTGGCGGTCAGTAATAATGACCAGAATTTATTTTCTACAATTGATGATGCTAATAATGAAGGAGTAGCTTTTAAAACCAATCTTAAAAAACGTCTTTTTTCTAGAGACTGGAGTTTAGACGCTTTCGCAAATTATCAATATGTGCAGCAGAATTTTAAATCGGTTGAACGTTTATACAACATTGAGTTTAATCGCGATTGGAATTTAAATGGAACACTTTATGGCAATCAGAGCCTTTTGGTTACGGGATTAAATTTTGATTTATTTTCTAAAAATAAGACTTCAAATATCGGTTTGCTAACGTATCTATTTGAAAAATTAGATTTTAGCGAAAGCTACACAGGCGTTCGACATACCACAAATGCTCTGTTCAAATTGAAAAATTGGACGATAGAAAACAACGGAAGTTTCCTGAATTCTGATGCTACAGCTTCGACTTCAAAATTTATTAGAAACCAGACTAGAACCAAATATCATTTTGGAAAAAACTGGGTTGGTGGAACTATGCAACTAGAAAACAATCAGGAAAAAGACAAAGTGACCAATCAGTTTTCGGCTTTAAGCCAAAGATTTACAGAATATGGCGTATTTACAGGACGTGGCGACAGCACCAAAGTTTTCGTTGAAGTTGGTTTTCTGCAAAGACGCAACGATAGTTTACAAAACGGATTATTGCAGCATGTAAACAATTCGCAGACGTATTATTTAAAGTCGAAATTAATTCAGACCAAAAAGACCGATTTAGCAGTTTATGCAAGTTATCGAAACTTAGATTTTACAGACAAATTGAGGCAAAATGAACCTTCTTTAAATTCGAGAGTTTTATACAACGATCGTTTTTTTAATCAGTTCATGCAAATTGGAACAGCTTACGAAACGAGTTCTGGAACTATTGCTCAACAAGAATTTACATATGTAGAAGTTCCAACTGGCCAAGGAGTTTACACTTGGAATGATTATAACGGGAACGGAATTCAGGAATTGGAAGAATTTGAAGTTGCAGTTTACCAAGATCAGGCGAGATATGTTAGAGTCTTTTTACCGAATCAGGTTTATATAAAAACCAACCAAAATAAGTTTTCGCAGTCTTTAACTTTGAATCCGCTGCAATGGCAGAATGAAAAAGGCTTCAAAAAACTGCTGTCTTATTTCTATAACCAGACCTCTTTTATAATGGATCGAAAGGTTAAAAGCGAAGGCGAAAAATTAGAACTCAATCCGTTTGATTCCTCAGAAGAAAATATTTTAGGCTTGAATTCCAGTTTTAGAAACAGTTTGTTTTACAATCGAGGCAAACAAAAACATTCGGTAATCTATTCCTATTTGGTCAATAAAGGCAAAAGCCTGCTTTCTATTGGTTCGCAAAACGTACAGAATTATTCGCATCAAATTCAATACACCCATTTGTATCAAAAAAGCTGGCTGTTTAATCTCTTTACCAAAACCATTAAAACCGATTTGGTTTCTAAAGATTTTACAGAGAAAAATTATGATATTCAAGGCTGGCAGCTGGCACCAAAAATCAGTTATTTATTTTCTAAAAACACCAAATTGGATTTCTTTTATGAACTTCAAAACAAGAAAAATCAAATTGGAAATCTGGAAACTTTAGACCAAAATAGACTTGGAACTTCCTTTTCTTATGCAGGCGAAAAGAAAGTTACGGTTAATGGAGAATTCTCTTTTTATAAAAATAAATTTAACGGAAATGAATTTTCATCAGTAGGTTTTCAGATGCTAGAAGGACTTCAAGCGGGATCAAATTTGGTTTGGAAACTGCTTCTGCAAAAGAACATTACATCTTTTTTGGATGTTAATTTAAATTATCAAGGAAGAAAAAGTGAAACCGGAAATACGATACATACAGGAAATATACAGCTTCGTGCATATTTTTAATGTAACACGAAAAAGATGACAATAAATTGTTTAATTTTAATTGAAATTTAAACTTTTAGCCTTATGAAAAAATTAGTATTGCTCTGTTTAATGGTTGCTTTCTCTTCTAATTTTTATGCTCAGGAAACAACTGCAAAGACTACAAAAAGTAAAACAGAAACTTCGGCAAAAAAAGCCAAAGCAAGTGCGGACAAAGCTTCGGCTGACGCAAAAAAAGAAGCCACAAAATCGAAAAAGGCCGCTGATGATGCAAAAGCTGCTTCAACAAAAGCCAAGAAAGAATCTGCTGACGCTGCAAAAAAAACCGCTGATAAAGAAGCTGCAAAAGCTAAAGCCGATGCAAAAAAAGCTACTGTAGAATCTGATAAAGCAAAAACTACTGCCGACAAAGCAAAAAGCTCTGCCGACAAAGCCAAAGCCGACGCAAAGAAATCGACCGCAAAAGCTGACGCCGCAAAGAAAGATGCAACTGCTGCTAAAAAATCGGCCACAAAAACTTTAAAAGAAACTAACGAAAAAGCACCATCTGTTCCAGACAAAGTAACTGGCGAATACAATGGTAAAAAAGTATATACTGGACCAAGAGGCGGTAAATATTATATTAACAAAAATGGAAATAAAACGTATATTCAAGATTAAGTTTCTAAGATGCTAAGACGCTGAGATTCTAAGATTAAGCCGAACTTATAGTTCGGCTTTCTTTTTTAAATAGAAAATCTTTGAGCTTAGAGACTTAGCATCTTAGTAGCTTAGCAACTCCAAAACTTAGAACCTTAAATTAATAATTTAGTAATACCCTCGAAATAACACAGAAAACATATTTGTCTATCTTCGTTTTTAAAACGTGTTAAAAATGAGCATAGATTATTCTGCGAATAAAACTATTTTAGTAGCTCCATTAAATTGGGGACTTGGGCATGCCACTCGCTGCATTCCAATTATCAAAGCGCTTCAAGAGAATAATTACATTCCGATTATCGCCTCAGATGGTGTTGCGCTGGCTCTATTACGAAAAGAATTTCCTTATATACAAACTTTAGAATTGCCTTCTTATCATATTGAATATGCAAAGAATGGTAAAAACTTTAAATGGAAACTGATTAAGAATCTTCCGAAAATGATTACTGCCATTTTGGATGAGAAAAAAATGGTAAATCATTGGATCAAAAAACATGGCATTGACGGAATAATCTCAGATAACAGATTGGGGGTTTTCAGTAAAAAAGTGCCTTCGGTTTTTATGACGCATCAATTGAATGTAATGACAGGAAATACGACTTGGTTTACGAGTAAATGTCACCAGCATATTATTAAAAAATACAATGAATGCTGGGTTCCTGATACAGACGGAAAAGTTAACTTAACGGGAGATTTAGGTCATTTAAAATCGAATGAACTCAATCTAAAATATATTGGCCCGTTGAGCCGCATGAAGAAAAAGGATACTCCGAAAATATATGATTTGATGATTATATTGTCTGGCCCTGAACCTCAGCGTACTTTCTTGGATGAAAAACTACAGAAAGAAGCAGCAAACTATCCCGGAAAAGTGGTATTTGTACAGGGAATTGTAGAAAAATCGCAAGAAAAATGGCAGGCTGGAAATGTTACCTATTATAATTTCATGAACTCGAAACAGTTGGAGCAGACTTTTAATGAAAGTGAATTTGTATTGTGCCGATCTGGTTATACGACTGTAATGGATTTGGCAAAGCTGGGCAAGAAAGCTTTTTTTATTCCAACACCTGGTCAATATGAACAGGAATATTTGGCCATAAAACTTCAGGAAGAAAATCTTGTACCTTATGCCATGCAGGACGACTTTAGCATTGAAGATTTATCAAAAGTAAAATCGTTTCAAGGATTGTCTCAATTTGAAAACAATATCGACTGGGATTCTTTATTTAAGGTTTTTGAAGACAAAACAGCATAATTGCAACAAACTAATTTGGCTGCAGCCTTATTACTACAATAAAAAAACCTCCAGTTAAAGCTGGAGGCTTGAATTTTTTCTCAAATAAAAAATCAGTTTTTATCCGCGTCTTCGCGAAAGCGAATCTGTTTTATCTGCGTACTCATTTTAGAAATTAAACTGTACCTGCATTCTAAGTACATTTCCTTGCTGTCTGTTTACTGGCAAGACACTGTCTTCAAAAGTTCGGTCTGCTACTACATATTCTGCAGTTAGTTCTAAGGCTTTAATTGGCTGCCATTCTACACCAAATTCAAAATCTCTTACTACATAACTTCTAGCATCTTTTTCGTATTTTTTTCCTCCGTC
>Ga0308157_10008214_pt1 | contig 11935 bp, 10 predicted proteins | sample PhyBR1_FD_201035 | JGI IMG/M metagenome (GOLD analysis project Ga0308157, IMG submission 201035) | Phyllosphere microbial communities from UC Gill Tract Community Farm, Albany, California, United States - DLSLB.R1 | ecosystem: Host-associated > Plants > Phyllosphere > Unclassified | place: USA...
ATGCGCAGCAGGAGATCGTGCTGGCCCACCGGCAGGTCAGTGACGCCAACATCCGGCTGGAACACCTGGCCACCCATGACGGGCTGACGGACCTGCTCAATCGCCGGGCCTTCGACGTGCGCGCCGCGGCCCTGGTGGCCACCAGCGCCCGGCACCAGCGCCCTGTCTCCCTGCTGCTGCTCGATGTCGACCACTTCAAGGCCTACAACGACCGCTTCGGCCACCAGCCCGGCGACGAATGCCTGCGGCTGGTCGCGAGCGCCCTGTTGCGCACTGCGCAGCGTCCGGGCGACATCGTGGCCCGGTACGGCGGCGAGGAGTTCATCATCGTGCTGCCCGAAACCGACGCCGCTGGCGCCCGCGTGATCGCGCAAAGCGCCGTGGAGGCCGTGCGGGGCCTGCGGATCGAGCATCCGGGCAGCCCGGAGGGCATGGTCACGATCAGCGTCGGCGTCGCCTCGACGCGCTTCGAGCTGCGGCCGGCTCCGACGCTGTCGGAACTGGTGGCGCAGGCAGACCGGGCCTTGTATGAGATGAAGCATGCCGGGCGCAACGGCTTCCGGGTGTACCCGGCCGGGCCGCCGGCCGCCTGAGGGGTCTGCCAGCGGCCGTCTCAGGAAGCTCCGAGGGGGCGGAACGTCAGTGGATGCGCGCGCAGTCGTCGAAGAATTCGTCGAGTTCGGTGGACTTGTCGAACACCGCGTTGGCACCGAGCTGGGTGCAGCGCTCCCGCATGTCCGCCGTGGCGTAGTTGGTGAGCACCACGATGCGCTGCAGCGGGCTGCGGTGGCGCAGCCGGTCCAGCACGGTCAGCCCGGAACCTTCCCGCAGGAACATGTCGAGGATCATCAGATGCCACTCATGGTTGTCGCTGGCCGAGAGCGCCTCCGTCACGGTTTCCGCGCAGGCGATGACCTGCACGTCGGCAAGCTCGCGCACCGCGGGAATCAGGGTCGCGCGGATGGCTGCACTGTCTTCGACCAGAATGGCTCGAGTGGGCATCGATGGTTTGTCGCTGTCGGGAATGTGCCTAGCTTAGGGCCGCTGCCGGCCGCGTCACGTAGGCCAAAGCGCTGTAACAATCTGTGAACACCGAGATTCCGAAGTTCACGTGGGGTGGACGCGCACTTCGGCGTATAAACGGCCACCCTCTGTGAGACAAGCAATGCGCCTGGCCAGATTTCTCGAAACGGATCGCGAAGCCATCCTCTCCGCCGCGTCCGCCTACGCCCGAACGATTCCGGCCCTGGCCTCCACGGACGAAGAGACCCTGCGCGACCATCTCCCGCATCTGCTGGAGAGCATTTCCGCGGACTTGCGCACGACGCAAACCAGGCAACAGTCCATCGAGAAGTCGCACGGCGATGCGCCGGAGGGCGGTGCCGTGACCTCGGCGCAGGTCCACGGGCTCCTGCGCGCCCGCCGCGGCATCAGCATCGAGCAACTGGTGGCCGAGTTCCGCGCCCTGCGGTCCAGCATTCTGCGGCTGTGGATGGACAAGGCCGATGTCGATGGGGAGTCGGTGGAAGACATCATCCGCTTCAACGAGGCGATCGACCAGGCCGTGGCCGAGTCCGTGCAGTACTACGCGCAGGAGCGGGAGCGGTGGCGCCAGATCTTCCTGGGGGTGCTGGGCCACGACCTGCGCGGCCCGCTCAGTTCGATCGCGCTGACCATCGAGGTGATGCGCCGCGCGGGCACGGCGCCAACGCACCACACGGCGCTTCTGTCCCGCGCCGTCAAACGACTCACTTCGCTGCTCGACTCCCTGCTGGAATACAACCGGGCGGGGTTCGGCGCGGGAATGCAGCTGCAACGCAGGGCCACGGACCTGCGGGCTGCCTGTGCGGAGGAACTCGAGCTGCTGCGGGCTGCCCACCCGGACGCGCAGATCCAGCTGACCGCCGACGACGCGGTGCATGCGGATGTCGATGCATCGCGCGTGCGCGAGGCGCTCTCCAATCTCGTCTCCAACGCGGTGAAGCACGGGAAGGCCGGCCAGCCCGTCATCGTCACGTTGGCAGGCGACGCCTCGGTCGCCCGCGTATCGGTGAAAAACGCGGGCGATATCCCGGCAGGCGAGATGGAATCGCTGTTCGAGCCGCTGCGTCAGCGGGATTCCCCGTCCGTGCGGACCGAGCGAACGCATCTGGGCCTCGGCCTCTTCATCGCCCGGCAGATCGCACGGGCCCACGGCGGAGACGTGGTGGGCGCCAGCGGCAACGGAACGGTGGCGTTCACGATCCACCTGCCCAAGGCAGTCACGGCGCCACGGCAGGACGACTGAGGATGCGTCCACGGCCTGCGGACACCCCGCGTCGCAGGCCCCTGCGGAGCTGTTTCAGAATGTCACGCCCGCCACCAGCACCACGTTCGCATAGGGCGTGCATTCGCCGGTGCGCACCATCACCCGCGCCTGGGCCGTCAGGCGCTTGAAGTCTTCATGCGGGACCTGGTCGGGGGTGACCGGCAGGGCGCACCAGTCGGGCAGCGCACCGTTTTCGCGGGCGACGGCCTCGGTGGCGATCACGGCGCGCTCGACCTGCATCTCGGACAGCACGGTGCGCAGCACGTCGGCCACGGCCGGGATGCCGGGCGTCAGCGCCAGGTCGATGCGGCGCGGGCCCGGCGGAATGGGCAGGCCCACGTCGCCGATGACCAGCATGTCGCCATGGCCCAGGCTGGCGATGGCGTGGGAGAGGTCTGCGTGCAGCAGGGTGGTGCGTTTCATGGCAGGGCGGTCCAGGCAGGGGCGGGCGGGCTCTGCAGCACCGCTTCGCGGGTGGGGATGGAGGGCTGCGCGCCGGGCTGGGTGACGCAGAGCGCTGCGGCGCGCATGCCGTCCGCCACGGCGGCGTCCAGCGTGTCGCCGCGCGCCAGGGCCACCGACAGGGCGCCCAGGAAGGTGTCGCCCGCAGCGGTGGTGTCCACGGCGCGAACGGCGATGCCGGGGTGGTGGCGGCAGCCGCCCGCATCAGCCGCCACCGCGCCGGCAGCGCCCAGCGTGACCACGACCTGCGCGGGCCCGCGCGCGCGCAGCGCCTGCGCGGCGGCGGCGGCCTCTTGCGGCGTGGCGACGGGCAGGCCGGCGAGGGCAGCCGCTTCGCCTTCGTTGACGACCAGCGTATCGACCAGCGGCCAGAGCGCATCGGGCAGGGGCTGGATGGGCGAGGGGTTGAGCCGCACCGGGTAGCCGGCGGCGCGCGCCTGATGGGCGGCGGCCAGCACTTCGGGCAGCGGGCATTCGAACTGCAGCACCAGGCCACCCGCGCCGTGCAGCGCGGCCTGCAGCAACCCGGCATCCAGCGTGAAGCGGCCGTTGGCGCCGGGCACCACCACGATGCGGTTCTGGCCGCCCGCCTCCACCGTGATCGCGGCCACGCCGGTGGGTTCGTGCGCGTCGGTCAGCACGCCGGTGTGGTCGATGCCGTCGGCCTCCAGCGCGGCGCGCAGGGCGCGGCCGTGGTCGTCGTCGCCCACGCGGCCGAACAGCGATACCCGGGCGCCCTGGCGCGCGCAGGCCACGGCCTGGTTGCCGCCCTTGCCGCCGGGTATCAGCCGCAGGCCCTGGGCCAGCACGGTTTCGCCGCCCTCCGGCGCACGGTCGACCTGGAGCACCAGGTCCATGTTGAGGCTGCCGACGACGGCAATACGGGGCGGGGTCACGCGGTCATTCATGGGCGGAAGGCAAGAGACGGGGAAGAAGCAGGGTCAGGGACATCGGCGGAAGGCGCCGCGGTGGAGGCGCGCACGCGCAGCTCGGGCTGCAGCATGACCTGCCGCGCCGCCTGCCGCCGGCCGTCGATGCGTTCGAGCAGCATCTCCACCGCCAGCGCCCCGATGCGCAGCTTGGGCTGGGCGACGGTGGTGAGCGGCGGGCTGGTGAAGGCGGCCAGTTCGATGTCGTCGAAGCCGACGAGGGCCAGCGATTCGGGCACGCGCAAGCCACGCTCGTGCGCGGCGCAGAGCGCGCCCATCGCCATCAGGTCGTTGCACACGAAGACGGCGGTGGGCGGCGCGCTGGCGGCGTCCGCATGGGCCGCCAGCATCGCCTGCATGGCGTCGTGCCCGCCCTGGCTGGTGAAGTGGCCGTTCCAGAGCAGCGCGTCGCCATGCTCGCAGCCGGCGGCGGCCAGCGCGCTGCGCCAGCCGGCAATGCGCTGCTCGCTCGGCCGCAGGCCCGCCGGCCCGTGGATGCAGGCGATGCGCCGGTGGCCCAGCGTCAGCAGGTGCTGCGTGGCCAGCAGGCCGCCCTGCATGTGCGCGGTCTCCACCAGGTCGCCGGGCTGCTCGTCGATCTCGACCTCGCGGTCCACCAGCACGGTGGGCACCTGCAGACCCGCCAACTGCGTGGGCAGGGTGGCGTCCTGGCCGGTGGAGACGACGATCAGCCCGTCGATGCGGCGCTCGGCCAGCACCTGCAGGTAGCTGCCCTGGCGGTGCGGCTCGTCGTTGGTGTTGCAGAGGATGACGTTGTAGCCCGCGCCGAAGGCCCGGTCTTCCACGGCGTGGACGATCTCGGCGAAGTACGGGTTGGAGCTGTTCGGGATCAGCATGCCCAGCGTGCGCGTGTTGTTGCGCTTCAGGCTGCGGGCGATGGCGCTGGGAACGTAGCCCAGCGCGCGGATGGCCTGCTCCACGCGCTCGCGCCCCTCGGCGCTGACGTGGCGCGTGCCGTTGACCACGTGCGACACCGTGGTGACGGACACCTCGGCGTGCCGGGCGACGTCCTTGATCGTGGCCATGGGTTCGGTGGCTAGTGCGTGGTGCGGCGCTGGCGCAGCGTGTCGATGATGACGGCGGCGACGATCACGCAGCCGGTGATGATGCGCTTGCTCGGCTCGCTCGCGCCCACCTGGGCCAGGCCCGCTTCCAGCACGGCGATGATCAGCACGCCGAAGGCGGTGGTCACCACCGAGCCGCGCCCGCCCATCAGGCTGGTGCCGCCGATCACCACGGCGGCGATCACCTGCAGCTCCATGCCGCTGCCGGCGTTCGGGTCGGCGGCTTCCAGCCGGGCCGACTGCATCAGCCCGGCCAGGCCGGCCAGCAGGCCGGTGACGGCGAAGACGATGATGCGCACCGGCCGCGGATCGACGCCCGCCAGGCGCATGGCCTCCTCGTTGGTGCCGATGCCCACCACGCTGCGGCCGAACACCGTGCGCGACAGCACCAGCTGCGCCACCACCACCAGCACCAGCGCGATCAGGAACGCCACGGAGATGCCGCCCACCAGCGGCGCCGCCAGCCAGGAGATGGCGTCGCCCACGTACTGCGTGCGCGAATCGGTTACCAGGTAGGCGCTGCCGCGCACGGCCTCCAGCATGCCCAGCGACACGATGAACGAGGGCAGCCGCCAGGCGACCGAGATGGCCCCGGTGATGGTGCCGCAGACCAGGCCCGTCACCAGCGCCAGCGCGGCGGCGGCCGGCACTGGCCAGCCCCATTGCAGGATGGCGGCGGCCGAGGTGGCGGCGGCCAGCGCCATCACAGAGCCCACCGACAGGTCGATGCCGGCGATGATCAGCACGAAGGTCATGCCCACGGCCATCACGGCCAGCGCCGGAATTTCATTGGCGATGGTGACGAAGGTCTCCACGCTCCAGAAGTACTCGGACAGCCAGGAAAAGAGGCCCACCATGCCTGCCAGCACCAGGGCCAGGCCCAGGTAGGTGCCCAGCTGGGTGCGCCAGATCGGCGTGGCGGAGGGTGCGGTGGAGGCCGCAGCGGCGGCGGCCGGGGAGGGGGGCGTGGAGGGGTTCATGCGGCGACAGGAGAAACGGGTTGCGCCGGGGCGGGGCGGCCCGCGGCGTCGGAAAAGGCGGCGGCGAGCAGCGACTGCTCGGTCCACTCGCCGCGCTCGAAGATGGCGACCAGCCGGCCCGCGCTCATCACGCCGATGCGGTCGGCCATGGCCATCAGCTCGCGCAGGTCGGACGACACCATCAGCAAGGCGCGCCCTTCGGCGGCCATGCGGTCGAGTTCGCCATAGATCTCGGCACGGGCGCCGACGTCCACACCGCGCGTGGGCTCGTCCAGCAGCAGCACGCGCACCGGCCGGTGCAGCCAGCGGGCGAACACCACCTTCTGCTGATTGCCGCCCGAGAGCTGGCCCACCGGCTGCTCGCCGCTGGTGCAGCGAATGCGCAGCGTGCGGATGAAGCTCTGCACCAAGCCGTGCTCGCGCGCGCCCTGCAGCCAGCCGCCACGCGAGACGGCGGACAGGTCGGACAGCGTGGCGTTGATGCGGATGGGCTGGGCCAGCAGCAGGCCTTGCGACTTGCGGTCCTCGCTCACCAGGCCCACGCCGGCGGCCATGGCCTGCAGGGGCGAGTGGAAACCCTTGGCAAAGGTCTTGTAAACACCTTTTGCTATAGATTTAATGGCTGTATGCGCAGGTGCATCAAGCGCTGCAGCCTGTTTTGGCTTGAAATCGTCCACTGGCAGCGACACGCTGCCACGGTCGGCCCGGTCGGCGCCGTAGAGCAGGCGCAGCAGCTCGGTGCGGCCCGAACCCACCAGCCCGGCGATGCCGAAGACCTCGCCCGCGCGCAATTCCAGGCTCACGTCCTGCACGGCGCTGGCGCGACCGATGCCGTTCACCTGCATCACCACCGCACCGGCCGCGCGGCGCGGGCGGTGCTCCAGGTCGTTCACCGACCGGCCCACCATGCGGCGCACCAGGTCGTCTTCCGAGAGGCCCGCCATCGGGCAGGCGTCCACCAGCCGGCCGTCGCGCAGCACGGCCACGCGGTCGGCGATGCGGCGCAGCTCTTCCAGCCGGTGCGACACGTAGACGATGGCCACGCCCCGCGCTGTCAGCCGCGCGATCTGCTCGAACAGGTAGTTCGTCTCGCGCGGGGTCAGCATGGCCGTGGGCTCGTCCAGCACCAGGATGCGCGTGTCGTCCTGCAGGTTGCGGGCGATCTCCACCATCTGCTGCTGGCCGATGCCCAGCCGCGACACCGGCGTGGCCGGGTCGATCGATTCGAGCCCGATCTTGGCCAGCTGCGCGCGGGCGGCGGCATGCAGCTCGGCGCGCCGCACCCAGCCGGCGGTGCTGGGCATGCGGCCCAGCAGCAGGTTTTCGGCCACGGTGAGGGTGGGCACCAGGCCCAGCTCCTGCATGACCATGCGCACGCCCTGGCGCTCGGCATCCTGGCGCGACTCGGGCATGAAGGCGGCGCCCGCCAGCCGCATGCCGCCCCGCGTGGCGGGGGTCAGGCCGCAGATGATCTTCGACAGCGTGCTCTTGCCCGCACCGTTCTCGCCAGTGAGCGCCAGCACCTCGCCGGCGTTCAGGGCCAGCGTCACGTCATGCAGCACGGTCGTGCCGTGGTAGTCCTTGCCCACCGCGTCGACGTGCAGCAAGGGCGTGGCGGGAGTGGGTGAAGGCGTGTGGGGCATGGGGCAGGGGCGGAAAACCGGGGCGGAGGGGCGGAGGCTTACGGGGTGCGTTCCAGGGTCGATGTACCGGCTCTGCCCTCAACCGTTCGGCTGAGCTGGCCGAAGCCGGGGCACCTGGCTGGCAGCCCTTCGACAGGCTCAGGGCGAACGGGGAAGAGGAATGGATCCGGGGTCTGGGTTCCTGGGTCCATCCAGCTCGCCCGTTCATCCGCCCCCAACCGTTCGGGCTGAGCCTGTCGAAGCCAGGGCGCACGGCTGGCAGCCCTTCGGCAGGCTCAGGGCGAACGGGAGGCGGGCCACCGCAAAAGGATCGGGCTTACTTGCTGCCCTTGGTCACCAGCACCACGTCGGTCTTCACCTCGGCAGGCAGCTGGGCCTGCGGCGTCTTGGCGGCCAGGGCCTTCTGCGCCAGCTCGATGCCGAACACGGCCTGCTTGGCGGCGTACTGGTCGGCGGTGGCCAGCACGCGGCCGTCGGCCAGCATGGGCTTGATGGCCTGGATGTTGTCGTAGCCGACGACCTGCACCTTGCCCGCCTTGCCCGCTGCCTTCACGGCGGCGACCACGCCCAGCGCCATGCTGTCGTTGCCGGCCAGCAGGGCCGTCAGGTCGGGGTGCTCGCGCAGCATGCCGGCAGCGATGGTGTTGCCCTTTTCGATTTCCCACTGGCCGGACTGCACGCCCACCACATTGATGCCCGCGGCCTTCATCGCGTCCTGGAAACCCAGCGTGCGCTGCTGCGCGTTGAAGGTGGTGGACACGCCTTCGACGATGCCGACCTTGTCGCCCGCCTTCAGCTGCTTGGCCAGGTAGTCGCCCACCAGCTTGGCGCCGGCGCGGTTGTCCGGGCCGACGAAGGGCACGTTGATGTTCTTTTCCTTCAGAGCGTCGGCGTCCAGGCGGTTGTCGATGTTGACGACGATCACACCCTTGTCGATGGCCGCCTTGACGGCCGGCACCAGCGCCTTGGAATCCGCCGGGGCCAGCACGATGGCGCTGGCCTTCTGCGCCACGGCCTGCTCGACCATCTTGATCTGCGCGGCGGTGTCGGTTTCGTTCTTGATGCCGTTCGACACCAGCGTGTATTCGCCGGCGTGCGCCTTCTGGTGCGCCTTGGCGCCGTCTTCCATCGTGCGGAAGAATTCATTGGCCAGCGACTTCATCACCAGGGCGATCTTGGGCTTGCCGTCCTGCGCGAAGGCGGGGCTGGCCAGCAGCCCGCCCATCAGGGCGAGGGCGGCTGCGGTTTGAATGGTGCGGCGGGTGAACGGCATGGTGTATGTCTCCAGTGCGTTGGGGTCGGGTGCGATGGGGATCGGCAAACAGGGCCCGGCAGCGGTCTGCCGGATGGCATCTCCGGCTGGAAACGGTCTGCAGGCACTGCAATGCGCCCATCCGATCCGGCCGAGGATGCGCATGTTATCCATGTAAAACGTTTGCGCAAACGTTTGCGCGGCGTGGTTTACCCGCATATGCCGGGTTGAATCCGGTTTCGCAGCCCGGAAGGTCAGCGGCTTGGTAACCGCGTCACACAATGGCGATCGCGGCACCCAGGCGGGTTTTGGGGCGGCCAGCTGTAACCGGGTCACAGCCAGAAATTTTTTGCCCGACCTCGCCGTGGTGCGGCGCCTCTCCCGCGGAGATGGGCGTGACGCCGTCCGCCGCAGGCCGTTGCCCCGCTGCCCGCTGCGCGTTTCCGTGGCGCGCCAGGCTGTCACCGCGACCCGCCCGCATCGGCGGCAAGCCATTCCCCGGAATCACGGGAATGGCGTGCCTGCCCGCCGACTTCACACCGTACAGTGCCATCACAGCGGCACGCCGCTGAAAGGACCCGCCATGAAAATCGACGGCAGCTGCCACTGTCAGGCCATCGCCTACGAGGCCGAGGTGCAATCCGGCAGCATCACGGTCTGCCATTGCAACGACTGCCAGGCGCAGTCAGGTTCCGTGTTTCGCGCCAACATTCCGGCGCCAGCGGACGGGTTTCGGCTGGTTCGCGGCACGCCTCGCACCTACCTCAAGACGGCGGACAGCGGCCACCAGCGGCTGCTGGCCTTCTGCGAGGTGTGCGGCACCACGCTGTATGCCTGCGATGTGGATCGGCCCGTCGCCTATTCGCTGCGCGTGGGCACCATCCGCCAGCGCCAACAGCTGGGCACCCCGCAGCGGCAGATCTGGACCCGTCGGCGCCACGCCTGGGTGAGCCTGCCTGCGGGCATGGAAAGCTGCGACGGGCAGCCCTGACGCCTGGCCCGCCGCCGGAGGCGCTCGCCCGCAGGTTCAGGCCGCCGGCCCGCGCAGCTCCCGCCGCAAGATCTTGCCCACATTGGTCTTGGGCAGGCTGTCGCGGAACTCGATGTGCTTGGGCCGCTTGTAGCCCGTCAGGTTCTCCTCGCAGTAGCGCGCCACGTCGTCCTCGGTCAGCGCCGGGTCGCTGCGCACCACGAAGACCTTGATCGCCTCGCCCTGCTTTTCGTCGGCGATGCCGATGGCCGCGCATTCCAGCACGCCGGGGCACAGCGCCACCACCTGCTCCAGCTCGTTGGGGAAGACGTTGAAGCCGCTGACCAGGATCATGTCCTTCTTGCGGTCGATGATGCGGGTGTAGCCGCGCTCGTCCATCACGCCGATGTCGCCCGTGCGCATGAAGCCGTCGGCGGTGAAGGCGCGGGCGTTCTCCTCGGGCTGCTGGTAGTAGCCCTGCATCACGTTCGGGCCCTTGATGCAGATCTCGCCCGCTTCGCCGAGGGCGAGGCTCTCGCCCGCGTCGTTCTTGATGGCGATGTCGATGCCCGGCAGCGGCAGGCCGATGGTGCCGGTGAAGGCCGTGTTGCTGACCGGGTTGTTGGTGCCGATGGCGCAGGTCTCGCTCATGCCCCAGCCCTCGATCATGGTGCTGCCCGTGACCTTCTGCCATTCCCGCGCCGTGCTCTCGCTGGCCGCCATGCCGCCCGCCTGCGACACGCACAGCGGCTGGAAGTCGAGCGCGCGGAAGTCGGCGTTCTGCAGCAGCGCGTTGAACAGCGTGTTCACCGCCGGCAGCATGTGGAAGGGGCGCTTTTTCAGCACGGCGACGAATTTCGGGATGTCGCGCGGGTTCGGGATCAGCGTCAGGTGCGAGCCCTGGCGGATGGCCAGCAGGCAGAGCGTGAGCGCGAAGATGTGATAGAGCGGCAGCGCGGCGATGGAGTTGGCCCGGGTCACGTCGCCCACCCTGGCCAGGGCCGGCGTGAACCAGGCCTCGGCCTGCAGCGTGGCTGCGACGATGTTGCGGTGGGTCAGCACCGCGCCCTTGGACAGGCCCGTGGTGCCGCCCGTGTACTGCAGGAATGCGGCCGACTCCAGCGTGGCGGTGCTGGGGGCCAGCGTGCGCCCGGCGCCCTGCGCCAGCGCCTCGGGGAAGGTGGTCAGCCGGCGGCTGCCCGTGAGCGGCAGCGCATAGGCCGGCACCATCTTGGCCAGGTGCCGCACGGCGAAGGTGATCCAGCGGCCATAGACCGGCCCCAGCAGGTCGCCCATGGCGGCCATCACCACATGCTGCACGGCGGTGCGGTCGATCACCTCGGCCAGCGTGCGGGCGAAGTTCTCCAAGATGACGATGGCCTCGGCGCCCGAATCCCTGAGCTGGTGTTCCAGCTCGCGGGCGGTGTAGAGCGGGTTCACGTTGACGCACGTGTAGCCCGCGCGCAGCACCGCCGCCATGGTCACGGCGAACTGCGGCACGTTGGGCAGCATGATCGCCACGCGCGCGCCGGGCGCCAGCCCCTGGCCCTGCAGCCAGGCGCCCAGCTGGGCAGACAGCTGGTCCAGCTCGCCATAGCTCATCCACTGGTCCATGCACACCGAGAACGGGTTGGCGGCGTGCTTTCCGAACGATTCCTCGAGCAGGTGCGCCACCGAGCGGTACTGCTCCGGGTCGATGTCGTGCGGCACGCCGGCGGGGTAGTGCGCCAGCCAGGGGCGTTGCGGGGTCATGTCGTGTCCTCCTTGGAAGCTGGCATTGTGGAAGCGCCCGCGCCGAGCCGCCTCGGGACGTACCCAGGGCTGCGTCATACAGGCGACAGCGGGCTACGGCGGCGGCCGGGCGATGCGATCATGAATACAATTGGTTCGCATTTGGCGATCTGGGGGGCGGCGGTGTGGATACCGTCCCTCCGGGCCGCGCGCGCCCAGTCCATGCTCTCGCCTTCGCTCACGTTCAAGAATCTCTGGTTGCAGCTGCACTGGTTCATCGGCATCACCGCCGGCACCGTGCTCATCGTCATCGGGCTGTCGGGCGCGGTGTTGTCCTTCCATGAAGAGATCCTGGACTGGGCCAACCCCGGCACCGCCTCGGTCCCCGTGCGTGCCGCCCCCGCGCTCACTCCGCCGCAGATCGCCCAGGCCCTGCGCGAGGCCGGGGAGGCGCGCCCGGTGCAGCGCATCGCCGTGCGGGCCGAAGCGGGCCGCTCGGCCCGGGTGACCTTCGCGCCGCCGCCCGGCCAGCGCCGGGGCGACGCGGTGTTCGTCGACCCCTACCCCGGCGCGGT
>Ga0308157_10008217_pt1 | contig 11932 bp, 12 predicted proteins | sample PhyBR1_FD_201035 | JGI IMG/M metagenome (GOLD analysis project Ga0308157, IMG submission 201035) | Phyllosphere microbial communities from UC Gill Tract Community Farm, Albany, California, United States - DLSLB.R1 | ecosystem: Host-associated > Plants > Phyllosphere > Unclassified | place: USA...
GGAACTGGAAGGCCATTCACTTCTGGAAGCCTGCTTTGCAAAGCTTCCACATCATGTTCGGCGATGACAGAATGCCTATCGCTGAACTATGAAAAAACGCTCGGACACACTTTAATTTACAGTCTCGTGCTGCCTCCATTTGTCCGCGGTCCACACTCGCGATTGCTCCGCGAATGGATTCAGCCATATAGGCACCGATGTTCAGTCCGAGCCCAATAACTCCTGCGGAATAAGGCTCCAGTTCCAGGCCAATCTGCGGGCCGCCAAAATACAGGACAAACAATTGAACCAGACATGGAGTGCCGCGAAACACACTAATATATGCACCGGACAAAAAACGCAGCATGGCGCTGTTCGACAGACGTGCGATCACCAGTATGCCTGCGACGACGAATCCCAGCAAAAGAGCCAGCACAGAAATCTGCACAGTGACCCATGCAGCCTCCAGGAAAAATGGGAGGACGCGCTGCATTAACGCAAGATCCATAAAGATACTCCGGAAAGCCATGTGAACCGGCCCGGTTGTTCCGGGCCGGACTTAAACTCGATTAGCGAATGTCGCTACCGATCCACTGCATGGAGATCTTTTCGTAATCACCATTAGCGAGCATTTCGTCGAGGGTCTTCTGCATCACAGCTTTAAGTTCAGGATTGTTTTTGCGAATTGCGATACCGAGCGCAACGCGACCGCCCTCAATGTTTGGTGTGTCCAGAATACGGACCTTCTGGCCAGTTTCCTTCACAGCAATCATTACCGGAATACTATCCATGACAAGCGCGTTGATGCGACCTGCCTCCAGATCGATCAGCATTTCAGGCAGGCCTTTATAGGTGCGAACCGTCAGATCACCCTGCGCTTTTGCCCATTTCTCATGAGCGTCGCCCATTGTGACACCAACGGTCTTGCCATTCAGGTCTTCGAGTTTCTGAATGTCTGAGCCGTCTTTTACAACGATAGTACGTCCAGCATGATAGTAAGGACCGACAAAGTCGACGGCCTTTTCACGCTCTGGCGTGATTGTCATGGACGCAACAACAGCATCGTATTTCTTTGCGAGAAGACCCGCAATAATGCCATCAAACGGTGTGGTCATGATCTTTGGTTTGAGCCCCATTTTTTCTGCAATTGCAGAACCGATCGATGCGTCAAAGCCAACAACTTCGTTTTGTTCGTTCGTGAAACTGAACGGTGGATACTGACCGCTCATAGCAATGCGCATCTCACCGGATTCTTTGAGCTTTTCAAGCTCATCAGCCTGCACTGGCACACTCGAAAAACTTGCAGTAATAGCAACCGCTGCGATTGCAATGAGGCTCTTCAGCTTTGAACTCATGACTTTCCGTTTCCTCTGGATTTGTCTTTTTGTTTTAGGGTTATGGTTTGCCACTAACCTTCATTTGTGAGCTTGGCACAGGCTTAGTTTGCAAGCATCCTGCAATATGTCTGCCAGCCCGACATATTGACGGAATCAACCGGCATATTGTCGGCTTAAGACACGAGCGCTTCCACTGCGTTTACCAGAGCTCCGCTCAGGTTCTTCCGCGTGCATTGAAGTGAACAGGCTAAACAAAACGGCCGTATTTCCGCCGGGCTATCCGAGCGGAAATACGGCCTTTAGTGTGAAGTCGTTCGGGCGTTTTACCGCAGAGCAGCCACAAAGCTGTCGTTCAGGACGCTGAGCAGATGATCGGCATTGTCGCGACTGAAAACCATAGATGGGCGCATCTTCAACACGTTATCATGTGGGCCTTCAGTGCCCATCAAAATGCCACGCTGTCTTGCACCATCGTTGATGCGTTGTGCGAGAGCGGTCGCGGGTGCCTTGGTCTTCCGATTCATGACGAGTTCAATTCCGAGAAACAGGCCCTGGCCACGAACATCGCCGATGATGTCAAAACGCGTTTGCATTTCGCGAAAGCCATCAAGCAGATAGTTGCCGACTTCGAGCGCATTTTTGCGCAAGCCATCACGTTCAATAACATTGAGTACAGCGAGGCCTGCGGCACACGAAACCGGATTGCCGCCAAATGTATTGAAATACTCCATGCCATTATTAAAGCTGTCAGCCACTTCCCGCGTTGTGACAACCGCCGACATCGGATGACCGTTACCAATGGGTTTGCCCATGGTGACGATGTCAGGGACAACGTCTTGCAATTCGAAAGCCCACCAATGACTCCCCACACGACCAAAGCCGACCTGCACTTCATCGGCAATACATACACCGCCCGCAGCGCGAACCATAGCGTAGACTTCTTTGAGATAGCCTTCCGGCAGGAACACCTGACCGGCAACACTTGGAATGGATTCAGCCAGGAAGTATGCGGGTGTCCGGCCCTGATTGCGCATTGTATCGATATGCTCGGCAATGTTGCTGGCAAAGCGCTTGGCATGTTCTTCAACAGGCCAATCTTCCGAAGCATGATAGCTATCAGGAATGACGCCTTCAAACACATGTGCAGGGCGACCCTTTCCACCTTTGCGCTTATATTTATAAGGGCTAAGATCGATGAGTTCCTGTGTTGTGCCGTGATAAGCCCAATCAAGCACAATCGCTTCATTGCGACCGGTATGATTACGCGCCATTCTCAAGGCTAGGCTGTTCGCCTCGCTGCCTGAACAGGCAAATGATGCGACGGTGAGCCCTTCTGGCAGAGTTGCTGTCAGTCGCTCCGCATATTCCACAATGTTGTCATGCAGATAACGGGTGTTGGTATTCAACACTGCCGCTTGTCGGGCAATGGCCTCAACCACTTCGGGATGTGCATGGCCAATGTGACAGACATTGTTAAAGCAATCGAGATAGGTACGCCCATGGTTATCGATAAGCCATGTGCCCTCCCCGCGAACAAACTTTATCGGTTCGGAATAGGAAATCGACAGGTTTGGCAGCAGGATTTCTTTGCGCTTCTCGATTATTTCGGCTCGCGTACGACCATCCTGATGGAACGTTTCTGGTGGAATACCAGCCAGTTCAGCGACATCGGGGAACAAATCTGCCCATACATCAAGATATGCAGATTCACCGACGCCCAAAATCTCGGTTGCCGTCAGATTGACGTCTGTCGTCATTCCAAAATGCAGATGTGGTGTCCACCCACCGTTCTCATGAATATCGCCCATATGACCGACGAGGTCGCCAGCCTGAAGTTTCTGACCAGGCCGCAGACGCTCCAGCGCCTCATGAGCCATATGCCCCCAAAGCGTCACAAAAGGCGGGCAGCCTTCTGGGCGGTGTTCAAGTTTGACCAGACCGCCATATCCAAGTGGCTCGTGTTCAATTTCAACGCTTATAACGGTTGCCGCCAGTGGCGTGTAAAGCGGAGTACCTGCTGGCATGAATAAATCTACACCAAGGTGATGAATGCGGCGCTGACCATCGATGAAGCGTGATTCAAATGCCTTGTCTGTATAGACAGTTCGTTTTTCACCCCAGGAACCTATGCCCAGATCAATGCTATTCTCTACGCAAAAATCGTCCCACCACTTCGTGGCCTCTGTTGCACGCTGCTCGGCGGAAGCAACTGTCATGAAATGAGATGCATCCCCATAAGGTACAATCGCTTTGGTCATGGTCGCAGGCGCGGGATGCACGATTGAGGCAAATGTTTTGGCGTTATCAGATACCCATTCGCGGACAGCACCAGCACCATCTATGGCGTCAAAGCCGCAAGCTTTACGCAAAATGGCTGTCGCAAACCGTGGGTTCATCGCATCCATTTTCTCCAGGAGACGCCAAGCTGGCGCCTCGCTGATGGCGAGATAAGGATTGTCGTTGGTCTTTTCCCGACGCGAGGCTGAAACTGTGACGCTCGTTACGAGCCGCATCGCAATAAGGTCGAACAGCAGATCAACTTCTTCCGCTTTGAGCGGATATTTTTCATGGAACCCCGAAGCAAGTGTCGCCGCCGCGCCAATAGGGTCTTCCATGTCGAGCGCTGAGTAAGCACATGCAATCGCGACTTCCGCGATCAGCACTGTATGAACGGCATCACCAAAATCGATGAGACCAGCAATCTTTCCGTTGTCTCTGTTATCGACCAGAACATTCCAGTCATTTGCATCATTATGAATAACCTGTGCGCGTAGACCTGCAAGCTTGGGCTCGATCAGAGTTTCAAAGCGAGTGATAAACCGCTCAAGCAGTGCTCTTTTGTCTGCATCGTCAATGAAGTGCAGGCGTGTACGCGCACGACCTGCATAACGAAGGTCCCAATCCAGGTCCCGGAGCGCGCCTGGATGAATGAAACCCTGCAACGCGTGATCCAGTTCACCCAATGAACGGCCCAGATTGCGCATCAAATCGAATGTTCTGGTTACTTGTGCCAGTGGTGTTCCAGGGAGCCAGCCAACCAAACGTAGCGCATGCTTTTCGCCGTCTTCAGCAACGGCTTGGGCGAGGAGGTCACCGGAGAGACTTGTCTTGAGATGCGGTACAGCCAATCTGGACTTTGCACTGGAAAGATGATGCAGCAGAGCCGTCTGAAACTCGCTCTCAACTCTCGGTTCGCTGGCATTGACGATCTTTAAGATCCAATCAGACTCCGTTCCGGTTTTCAGACGGAAATTACAATCACGCTCACTATCGAGTTCAGACGCGCTGGCACTTACGCCAAAAACTTCTTTGGCAAGCCTTTCGGCATCAATCGCTGAAAACTGTGGTGCGGGATGGGAGAGATCGGTCATAGCCAGTATTTTTCCAGGTTACATTTCTTAGCCGCAGCTTGGCATGCAAAGGATTTTCGGGCATCAAGTATCCTGTCGGGATAACCGGCACATTGTCGGAATAGACCGGCATATGTCCGGCCATGTGAATAGGGTGATAATGCGCGAACTAGATGCGAAAGATCGTGAAATACTAGCAATCCTGTCGAAGGAAGCACGTATTGCGTTGAAAACGCTTGCGGGGCGTATTGGATTGTCGCGTAGTGCTACGAGTGAACGCGTCACAAATCTTGAGCGCAGCGGAGTCATAAGAGGATACCGCGCCGATATCGGTGAAATTGACGCAAATGTCATTCGAGCAGCGTTTTTAATCAATCTGCGACGGACCCCCGCACATGATCTGCTGGATATCCTCGCACGACACCCGGAAGTGCGCCGGGTATCATCAGTGAGCGGCCAGCTTGATCTGATCGTCGAACTGGAGACGGGTTCAATCGACGGCCTTAATCGGGTACGCGATTTGATTGCAGGGCATGATATGGTCGAAGATCTCACGACCGCCATTATCCTGAGACGCGATATTGATCGCGAGTTAAATTAAAGTCAATCCGCGACCTTGAATGCCACTTATTATGACGCTAAATTATGTCATAATAAGTGGCATCTTGGGAAGGAGACAATATCATGGGCCTCGCACAATATTCAGATAACGGTCTGTTTGCACCACGGAAAATCGCTGATGCGTTACGTACGACAAGCGATGAAGTTGCCCGTTCGGCAGGATTGGGACGCGATGCCGTACAGCGGAAAGACCGCGTACAATCTGACAAGACGCAGAAGCGGCTACGCGAGATGGTCGAGATTTTAAACAAGGTCGAGCCACGTTTTGGTTCAGCTCTTATGGCTTATGCCTGGTATCGTTCCGAACCGTTGGCGGGCTTTTCAGGCCAGACAGCTATGCAATTGGTGCTCACTGGCAGGGCCAGTGAAGTTCTTGATTATATAGATGCTGTTGATGCCGGGGTTTATGCCTGACCGTGCCAATCAGCTATCAAGACAAACTTTATCGAGCCTTGAATCCTGTTTTTGCGCGGGAGCCTCTTTCCGGGCGGGGCGCTGAGCTTTACGGCGGGCGCTTCAATCCCAAAGGGGTTTCGGCGCTTTACGCGTCCCTCAGCATCATGACCGCACTTCGCGAGGCCAATCAGGTTGGCAACCTGCAACCAACGACAATTGTGCCTTATGATGCAGAGGTCGAAACTATTTTCGACTGCAGGGACGAGCTCGCATTAGAAGAAATGGGAATGGACGCAGCAATGCTTGCGCATGATGGTTGGCGAGAGCAAATGCGATTGAAAAGTGAAGCCACGACGCAGATTTTTGCGAGACGCTTAATCGCAGCCGGTTATAGTGGCTTGCTGGTGCGCAGTTTTGCAAAAGGTGCAAACAAAGATGATCTTAATCTCGTTCTTTGGCGGTGGGGGCCATCGCCCCCTTCCCGCCTCACCTTGATTGATGATGAAAATGGGCTCTCCCGCTAAAAAACGTCGAAAGCAGTTTCATAGTTTTTGAGGAGTAGCTCTAGTTAGCAAAGACACTTCCCGGATTCATTCGTCCGTTGGGATCCAACACACTACGCAATGATCGCATGAGTTCCATACGAACGGGGTCAGAACGCGTGGCAAGCTCAGAGACCAACTTGCGACCAATCCCATGCTCAGCAGAAAAAGTGCCGCCGAGTTCGTCAACAACATCATGAACCTGCTTCATGACGTTAGCTGTCACGTCTGCTGGATCAGCAAATGCCGCCCATTCATCATGTGTGAAATGTGCGATGAAATGAATATTTCCATCACCAATATGAGACACAATCAGAATCGTTGCCTGAGGATAGATTGTATGGACAGCTGCAGTAGCGCGTTTGATCATCAACGGTACGATTGCCGGACGCACAGCAATGTCATGTGACAAGCTATGTCCATGCAGTTTATTGGCCTCCGACACCGAGTGCCTTAAATGCCAGATGTCTTCCGCATGTGCTTCGCTTTGAGCAATGAAGGCATCTTCAACCAAACCGGCCTCAAACTGCTCTGCCAACCATTCTTCGAGAGCGACATGAAGCTCTGTCGTCGCGTCTGTACTACCCAGTTCGACAAGCAAGGACCAATCTGGCCGGCTTTCAAGCGGATGCCTCGAACGCGGTATATGTTGCAGAACCAGATCAACCTGCTCACCAGACAAGAGCTCCGCCGCCTGGACCGCAGTATCAAACCGATCCTGCAAGCCCATCAGAATGGTTACTGCAGCATCGAGATTTGGCAAAGCAATCCAAGCATGTCCTGATGACCGCAGCACTGGCTGTAAACGCAGAGCGGCCGCCGTGATGATCCCCAGTGTGCCTTCAGCTCCGATGAAGAGGTTCTTTAAATCATACCCGGTGTTGTTTTTGCGCAATGCCTTCAAATCGTTCAATACCCGACCATCCGGCAGCACCACTTCGATGCCGCAGATCAGGTCACGAATAGGACCGTAACGAAGAGCACTGGTTCCTCCAGCATTGGTTGATGCCAGCCCCCCGATCTGTGCGCTGCCTTCGCTGCCAAGATGCAATGGAAAACGACGATCAACGGAACCTGCGGCATCATGAGCTGCCGTCAGGGTCAATCCAGCTTCAACCACGATTACATTCGACGCTTTGTCAATTTCACGAACTGCATCTAGACGACGCAGACCCAGAACAATGGTACGTCCCAGACTTAGAGGGACCGCGCCCTGACACAATCCGGTATTGCCCCCTTGAGGAACGATCGTGCTGCCATGCTCACTGGCAATGCGCATTACGGAAGAAACCTGTTCAGTGGTTGCTGGCAAAACAACAGCGATTGCCTGTCCAGTCTCATAGCCACGCCAGTCAGTCAGGAACGGCTCTTTATCATGAGCATCAGTCAACACATACTGGCTGCCAACGGCCTGACGAAGGTCGTGCAGGAAAGCATCATTGGAGCTGGACTTGGACAACATTTTCTTACCTGTGAAATTGAAAAGCACGTCTTTTGGGAAGTGGCGGTCAACCAACCCATTCGGATTGGCGAAGTGCAGAAATATCCTGGGCGCCGGCAAAGCCGAGAAACAAACGCAGTTCGTCCCTTAACTGTTCAACCATACGCACAACGCCGTCTGCGCCCCCTGCTGCAAGACCATAGAGAGGCGCACGCCCAAGAAACACGCCATCAGCACCAGCCGCCAGTAGTTTTGCTGCATCAGACCCGCGTCTCACGCCACTGTCGGCAAAAAGCGTTTTGTGAGGCCCCGCAGCGTCCCGTATCCTTGGCAGAACGTCCAATGGCAGAGCCGCACTATCGAGATTGCGGCCGCCATGCGCCGATACCACCACGCCATCGCAACCTAAATCGAAAACCTCAATTGCGTCAGCCGCAGACAAAACTCCTTTGATCAGAAGTTTATGCGGCCAGCGGTGACGAAGCTCTTTGACGAAATCTCTATCAAGCACAGTGTCGAGAGCGAAGCGCGGATCGCGGATGGAATCTGTCACTGCTTTAGCCACATCCCCGGGATAATGCGCATAGGACGGGAATCCTTTGCGCAATAGATATCGTCCCATGACTCCAAGTGTCCAATGCGGATGAAGCATCAAGTCCACTGCCAGCGTGGCTGAAAATTGTAGTGGCACCCCAAAACCATTGCGTCGGTTATGGATCTTTTTAGGTGATGCTGGCGTATCAACCGTCAATACCAAAGTATCAACACCACATGCTTTTGCACGCTCAAGCAGTTTCCATGTTTCTGAACGATCACGCCAGACATAGAGCTGAAACCATAAGTCGCTATTGGGTGCTCCGGCCGCAATCTGCTCGATACTGGTCGATGACTGCGTTGCCACAACATAAGGCAGCCCGGCTGCTTTTGCTGCGCGCGCCATGAGAACTTCCCCATCATAGCGGACCATGCCCGCCAGAGCGGTAGGAGCAATCATAAACGGACAGTTGTGTGTGCTCCCAAGGTATTGTGCAGACAGATCAGGCGTGGTGACTGGACGCAGGACGTGTGGAACAACACGGCGCTTGGCGAAACCATTATGAAGCGCCGAAAGGGCGGTTTCTGCTTCGGTTCCCCGATCAATATATTCAAACAAAGCGCGGGGGAGAAAGACCTTTGCTCGTTCCCGCGCTTCCGCAAAATCCAGAAATCCCGCCCCGCCTGTCATGGACTATGCGATCCCTTCGGTGCGCAAACCTTCAACTGCCTTGAGTATCAGTGCCTGGGTTGCGTCATTGGGTGTCTTCAAAGGCAAAGAGACAGGCCCCACTGGCAGGCTCAGCTGAGCCATCATTGCTTTCAACGGACCAGGATTAACTTCGTTGAACAAAGCTGCGAATGTTGGAAGGAGCTTCCGATGAAGCGCAATCCCTTCCGCATAATTTCCGTCAACAAGCGTATCATGGATCTGTGTCCAGTAAGCTGGCAACATCGGAGCGCTGGCAAGAATGCCGCCCTTAGCACCATACATGATATGGATAGCGTACATCATGTCGTCGCCAGATAACAACGCGATACGATCACCAATCGCCGAAGACAAGCGGTTGAAATAATAAGCATCGGTATTGCAAATTTTTGCACCGATGATCGTACCATCTTCACCCAGCGTCTTCAGCGTTTCGACCGTGGTTACAAAGCTGGTTCGCGCAGGCACATCATAATAGACAAGTGGTAGATCAACAGTCTTTCGATAAGCGCGGAAATAGTCGATCACGCCCTGCTGGCTCGGAATAACGTAAAATGGGGTTACCAGCAGCAGCGCATCAGCGCCTGCTTCTTTAAACGCATTGCCATGATCTACTGCTTCAGCCCAGCCCGGCGAGACGACGCCGGCGACAACCGGAACGCGGCCATTCACAATCCGTACCGTTTCCCGCACAATTTCGAGCCTGACAGCGGCGGAAAGCGCGGTAAATTCGCCCGTGCCACCGACAGGCGCAAGCCCCTTCGCACCGCCAGCCAGATTTGCCTCAATAAGGACTTCCAGCTTTGCAACATCGAGTTGTCCGGCTTCAGTCAGTGATGTTGGAATTGCGGGGAACATTCCATGCAGATCATAGTGCTTCATTGTCGAATATCCGCTTCTGTCTGGTATTTTGATTAGTGCTCAACTTTGGAAAGGAAGCTCTTCAGACGGTCCGTTTTAGGCTGGCGCAGTACTTCTCCCGGTGCGCCTGTCTCAACAACATGCCCGCTTTCCATGAAAATGACTTTTGACGCGACATTGCGTGCGAAACTCATTTCATGCGTAACGACAATCATTGTTGTTCCGTCAGCAGCCAGTCCCTGCATCACATCAAGAACCTCACCCACCAACTCTGGATCGAGCGCTGATGTTGGTTCGTCAAACAGCATAACTTCCGGCTCCAGAGCCAAGGCACGTGCGATAGCCACACGCTGCGCCTGACCACCAGAAATCTGATGCGGATAGAGACTGATTTTGTCAGACAGCCCAACTCGCTGAAGGAGCTTCATGGCCAGTTCTTGCGCTTGAGGCTTCGTCTTCAGCTTGTTCAGCAGTGGACCGGACATCACATTTTGCAGAACAGTCATGTGTGGGAAGAGATGGAACCCCTGAAAAACCATGCCAGTTTTGGCGCGAAATTCGGCTTTAACTCGCTCCGAGAACTTGCTCTTTGCGTGAAAATCCAGGCTGTTGCCTGCAATCTCAATAAGACCTTCCGTTGGCTGCTCGAGCAAATCAAGACAACGAAGTAATGTCGACTTCCCACAGCCTGATGGCCCAATAAGAACGGCCACATCGCCACGATCTACTGAAAGATCTATCCCCTTGAGAACTTCATGCGTACCAAATGTTTTACGCAGGCTTTTGACGTTAATCATCGCATGACCCTCAATGTTTGATTTCGAAACGGTTCGCAATCAGCGTCACGGGAGTGAGGATCGCCAGATACAGCAATGCTGCAAAGGTATAGACCTCAAGTGGTCTGTACGTTTCCATCGTCAAGCTACCAGCCGCATACATAAGATCAGGAACTGCCACCACTGAAAGAAGCGATGTGTTCTTAAGTTGCAGAATTGTCTGACTGACAATTGGCGGGATCATGCGTCGCGTTGCCTGCGGCAGAATGATGTGTCGCATTTTCGTAAAATAGGAGAACCCCAATACGGTCGATGCTTCCCATTGTCCGCGATCAATTGAGATCACGCCGGCCCGGAAAATTTCAGCTGCAAACGCACCCATGTAAAGCGTCAGGCCCAGTCCGGCTGCGAACCAATCCGGCAAGGTGTAGCCAGTGAGCATCGGCAATGCATAGAAGAACCAGACGATCTGCACGAGTAGTGGTGTGCAGCGAAAGAGATGTATGTAGGTATTGATGACCCAGGTCAGAACCGGAATACGGGATACTAAGGCGAGCCCTAATACGACACCGATGAGAAGACCTGCCAGCGACGTAACGAAGGCATAGGCCACCGTTACACCAATAGCATTGAGCCACAATTGTCCGTCCAGAATAACGGACCAGTCAAATTGGTACATCCGAATGCACTCCCATTTTTGCGGCCACACTGAATCCGGATCAGGCAGCCTTTTTTTCGCAGCTAGCTTGATTCGAAGTTGAAGAAAAGCAATTTCGCACAAATAATTATTAATTAATCATATTGTGATTAAATATAATCGATATACGATTACTTATGTTGATATTATGTTTAATTTCAATTTTTAATGATGGATTTTCGTGAAGAAATGATTTTTCGCTTGTCGTTGATAATGAGAAGATCACAAGGTGCAACCGGGCAATTTAAAGCTCTCCATAGAAGGGCACTTGAAGGGAATATGATAATGATGAAGACGATTGCAGCTGCGCTTTTGGCTTGTGCAAGCATTACAATGAGTGCGCCAGCAATGGCTGAATCGGTATGGGACAAGATCGAACGTACCGGTGAAGTTGTATGCGGCGGAGTCAGAAACTATCCACCGACATCGTTTCATGTGGGTGGAAACCTCGAATATGCCGGTTACGGACCACGGGTCTGCCGCAAGATGGCAGCGGATCTGGGTAAGGCCATGGGTAAAGAGCTCAAGCTGAAATGGCGTGAAGTGACATGGCAGAGCGTTGTGAGACTGTAAATTAAAGTGTGTCCGAGCAATCGCCCTGCTATGACGGATTGAACCGTCCGGAGATTGTTATGAAGTTGGACAAGACACAGCTTGAAGCCTTGACGAAGGATATACAAACGCCCGAA
>Ga0308157_10008218_pt1 | contig 11931 bp, 8 predicted proteins | sample PhyBR1_FD_201035 | JGI IMG/M metagenome (GOLD analysis project Ga0308157, IMG submission 201035) | Phyllosphere microbial communities from UC Gill Tract Community Farm, Albany, California, United States - DLSLB.R1 | ecosystem: Host-associated > Plants > Phyllosphere > Unclassified | place: USA...
CTGCTTCAAGCGAAATCCGTTCAAAATGGCGATGATCGAATCTCCGACTTGCTCTTTGAACAAATGGGATAACCGGGAAGGCGACAGATGCACAAGGCGGGCCAGGTCTTCAATCGCGAAATTTTCCGAAAAATCGTGCGCAAGAAGATCCAACACTTCCTTAATCCGCGGGTCGAGGGTTCGCCGCTCCGCACGCAGACCGGCCAGCAGCAAAATGATTTCTTCCAGCGCGTTCAGCATCAGCTCTTCCCGAAAATCTCCCGCCGCATCGAACCGGTAAGCGAGGATCCGGCGGAACGCTTTTTCCGCGGCTTCCCGGCTGCGCGAATCCTCGATCCGCACCTGATCGATCGCTCCGTTACCGGAATCCGACGGCAGCCAATCCAACCAGGACGGCCGCGGCGTATAATGAGCCCAGATTTTTTCCCATACCTCGCCTTCGTTCGTAAAATAATAGTGCATCGTACCCGGAGGAATCAGCGTTACCGTACCTGTCGAACAATGCAGCGCGCCCTCTTCTTCGGTTTGTACCGTTCCTTTGCCGGATAACGTGTACATGATCAACCAGTCCTTGGTGCCTTCCGGGCGGTAACAGACGTAATCGTCGGACATGCGATAATGATCCGCGACCAGCACGCCCGGCAAATGCGTATAAGAGCCGTCTGTCGGCACAACTGGGATATCCGCTTTTTTCAAAACTCGCTCTCTCCTTCCCGATGCGACAACGACGAACTGTAGGCCAAAATGGCTTGATGCAAAAAAGAAGCAAACCGACCCTCTTCTCCTCCGAACGTATCGAAAAACGTGCGGAATCGGTTATCGCCCGCATAGTTTTCCGCCACGTGTATCAATAACTGCGGCGTAATCTCCATATACGTTCCTAGAGCGTCCGCCCATTCCGCAACCCGAAGCTGAACGTCGGGAGAATCGGGCGCCTTTTTTATCAGGGAAAAAAGTTCGGCGAACGCGCGGTTCATCCGCTCTTCGGCTTGTTGCAGATGCGACTCGCGTTCGCCATGCGGTCGCTGCTCCAAGTCCTGCATGCGCTGCTTATAAACGGCATACGCTTGCGTGTCTCCGTAGATCAGCTCCGCCTCGCGATCATATTGCTCGCGCAGCGCGGGACCCGGCATTTCCGGCGACCGGGGCCCGAAGATCGTTCCGGCTTCCAAATACCGGTCGAAGTCATGCAAGGCGCGTTCCAGCCGATTCTTTTTATCCATCAACCGTTCACGATGCTTATGCAGCGCTTGTCGGCGTTCCGGTTCGGGAAGCTCCAATACAATCGCAATATCTTCAAGGCGCAAGCCCGTTTCTTTTAAAAAAAGAATGATCTGGAGCCGTTCCAGATTAGCACGATCATACAAGCGGTATCCGTTCTCCTTCACCTTCGCGGGCTTAAGCAGACCGATTCGGTCGTAATGATGCAGCGTTCGCGCCGTCGTGCCCGTGATGTTTACAACCTCATGTACCGTCAACAACGCTTTCGGCATGCCAATAATCCTCCGTGGCCCTCAAAATTTCATCCGCGCTTTTTAAAGTAGCCTGTTCGATACTGTCTCCGGTTTTGCGCAAATAATGCCGAATCAGATGATAGCCGCAGGCATAACCGGCTCCGTAAGGCAGACCTGCAGGACTCATGCCTTGCAAGGCGGCGATCTCGTCCCCGTATAGACGCGGCGCGATATTGTCCCAACCTTGAATGTGCAGCGAAGGCTTCAGCATCGGTTTGATTATGCGGTTCAGCGTCTGCATATCCGTTTTGGATACCCAGAGTCCCAGCCGTTCTTCCCCGCAGCGCGAAACGGCAAAGTTCTCCGCCAACCCTTCGCTCACGATCAGTTCGGCAAGCGTCACGTTCATGTCCCACCGGATAAACTGATACCGCACATTATGATTGCATTCATGCGCGAGAGCGGCCGTGATTCGCGGCAGCGTATAAGCGTTCGGCGTCAGCACCGTCAGGATATGACCCGGAATGCCTCCGTCTCCCGAATATCCTTCATTGATTCGGAGCAGCTCGCTGCTTGGATTGCCGAGCAGAACCGTAAACACAACCTTCTGCACCGGAAGCGCTATTCCCTGCTGCTCGAAAGAAGAAAAGCTGTCGCTCACGACCTTTTCGCACGCTGCCCAAAATTCGTCGGACGAAATCTCGTTCACCTGCGCCAGCGCCGATTCGTCGATCTCATTCGCGGGCAGATACATCAGATCGTTCAGCATTAGTACGTCGAAGCCGCCGGGCGAGTCGGCGCGAAACGGAATCTGTTGAATCTCCCATTTCCCTTTGAACGGAGCCAGCATCTGTTCCCGGTAGGCTTCTCTTTTCTCGTTCTGCGGCAGTTGCATGATTCGGCGGTAAACCTTGTCGGAACGCAGCGTTGCAATCTTCATCAGAATCTCTCCTTTTGGTCCGTTTATAAGCCACGTTAAACTATGACGCAGCGTCAAAGTCAATATCGGGTAGACCGACAACAAGGCGGTATGCAAAAAAAGGCCGTCCGGGAAATTCCCGAACAGCCTTTTGAAGATATCCAATCGTTGCGGTCCGCTTTACATGTTCCATTCACAGGTTCAACGAATTTCATACAACTCCGAATCCACGCCCGTCACGAACGGACTCACTTCGCCCGCCGCATACAGATGCAGCACGTGCATCGCCCGCGTGCATGCGGTATAGAACAATTTGCGCTCGGATTCGCGCGAATACCGCTCCGAAGAAGCGTTATGCAGCAGCACCGCGTCGAATTCGATTCCTTTGGCCAGGTAAGCCGGAACGATGACCGTTCCTTTTTCGAACGCGGGCGTGTTTTTCGTAATCAGCCGCGTGTTCAGCCGATCTTTCAACCGCTGATGCAGCTCGTTGCATTCGCTTTGCGTTTTGCAGATAATCGCCGTGTAATCGAGACCCTGCTCACGCAGTTCTTCGATATCGGCCGCGATCGTCTCTTCCATCTCCGTAACGGAATCTTCGGCAAATCGGCGCAGCACCGGCTTTTCTCCGCTGCGGGTAAAAGCCAAAATATCTTCGCCTTCCGGCAGCATGGCTTTAGTAAATTCGGTAATCTCGCGCGTCGAACGATAGCTCCGCGTCAAGCGCAGCACCATGCTTTCCTCGCGGCCGTACAGATTCAGCAGCGGATCGTAGTCGTCCAGCGCCGAATCGTGACCGTAGATCGCCTGATTGAGATCGCCGAGCGCCGTCATTCGGGCACGAGGAAACAGCCGCTTGAGAAATTCGAGCTGGAACGGCGTGTAATCCTGCACCTCGTCGACGATGACGTGACGAATCGCCGTATTGGTGATAAAGCCTTGCAGCAGCTCCCGAAGCAGAAGCAGCGGCGTGGCGTCTTCGAACATCAGCTCCGACTTGGCGATCCGGTCCAGCGTCTGGCGGGAAAACTCATGCCACATCGCCGGAAGCGGACGTCCGCCCGACAGCTTCATAAACAGGGTCTCATCCTTGTACAGACGGCGATACATGCCCTTCACGTCGACGAAGCGCTGGCGCTTGATCCATTTGCGAACAGGCTTCAGCCAATCGTTGACGATCATGCGCGCTGCGGCTTCGCGCTGTTGATCGAAATCGTCGAACGTGTCTGCCGCTCCTTTTTGCTTGCGGCGCATCAGGTTATAAGCCCGATGCAGAGCGCTGGAGTCGAGCAGTTGAATCTGATCGTCCACCCACTCTTCGTCGCGCTGGCTTTTGCCGTATTCGCTGACTTCCTTGATCAACCATTTGCTCATCTGTTCGATCCGACTCGGAATTTTGACGGTCGGATCGAATTCGTAGAATCGACGGCGCATGTCTTCGGCAGACACGATCTCATGACCTTGAAAACGAATCGGACGGAACATCATTTCGCGCTCCGACAAATATTCGCGATAAGCCCGGATCACTTCCAAGTAATCCAGCGAGGATTTATAACGAATGCCTGCCAATCTCGCTTCGTACTCCCCGTCTTCCGATACGTCTCCGCGCAGCAAATATTCCAGCTGATCGAACGCGTCTTCCAAATCGAACTCGCGGCCGATCCGGCGCTCCAGATACGCCTGGAATGTCGTTTGCAGCATGTTTTCTTCGCCAAGCTCCGGCAACACCGTGGAAACGTAGCTGTTGAACAGCGAGTTGGGCGAGAAAAGGACCAACTGATCGGCGCTGAGCGTATCCCGGTAACGGTACAGCAGATACGCTACGCGCTGAAGCGCCGCCGACGTTTTTCCGCTGCCGGCCGCGCCCTGCACCACCAAAAGCCGGCTTTGCTCGTTGCGAATGATCGCATTTTGCTCGCGCTGAATCGTGGACACGATGCTTTTCATCCGGTCGTCCGCGCTTTGGCTCAGCACCTCTTGCAGCAGCTCGTCCCCGATCGTCATTCCCGTATCGAACATGACGCGAATTTTGGCATCTCGAATGACGTACTGCCGCTTCAATTCCATCTCGCCTTCGACGCTGCCGCCCGGCGTGCGATACGAAATCGCGCCCGGCGATCCGTCATAGTACAGGCTGGAGATCGGGGCGCGCCAGTCGTAAATCAGGAAGTCTTGCTCGTTGTCGTCCAACAGCGACGCGATGCCCAGATAGATCGGTTCGGCGGCTTGCTCGTCCGATTCGCGGAAGTCGATCCGGCCGAAATAAGGCGAATGCTGCAATCTGCGCAGCTTGCCGAGTTGGGAAAAAGCACGCTTATGCCCAAATTCGCGCTCCGCCAATACTTGAGATTGCTGACGCATGCTGGTCGAGGTCTCGCCCAAATCATCCGGCTCGGCGAAGTTCATCGTGACCTCGTCCCAGAATTCTTTGCGCAAACCGACGACGTCGCCGCGCATCTCTCCCACCTGGGCTTCCAGACCGCGAATACGGCGCCCGATCTTGGTCGTGACGTCATCGACGCGTTCTTGCTCCCGTTTCCACTCGAGATCCGTAATTTCCATAACTCCGTTCCCTCCGCTCTATCGTTAACAGCTTGTCTCCATCAGCTATTCGGTTTAAGCGAGACAAGCTTCATTATCCCATTGATTAAAATGAAATTTATGGATTTAATGGTTTTTAAATATATTTTCCGAATAAACAGAATTTTATTGTACGCCCGCGCCTTGATGAAATCAACCTATATCGCACGTTTGCCTCTATGGAATAGTCTACCGGAAATTCCGATCATAGAGAAAGGGAAGGAACGCCGTGTTCGGGCCGCTCCTTCCCTTTATTCGCGTTCGGTTCTATACTTAGGCCGCCTGCGAAGCCATCTCCCGGCAAACTTCGGCACAGCGTTTGCACTGTTCCGCACAACGACGGCAGTGGTCCATATCGTGTTTGGCGCATTCGTTACCGCAATCTTCGCAAATTTGGGCGCACAGTCCGCAAATTTGCGCCGCGTACGCGCTGTTTTGCGTCATCGCTTTCGCGGCGAATTCGCACATGTCGGCGCACATACGGTCAAGACGGATACATTCTTTCATCATCGCCGTGTCTTTTTCTTGCAAACAGGCATCATAACAGTTATTGCAGGATTCCATGCATTTCAAACATTCGTCGATGCATCGGCGCATTTCTTCTTTTGTCATCTTGCAGCCCTCCTTGATGTCAGATCGAAGTAAAATCGTCTTGTATCATTACCCCAGGGCTTTTTACATAAACGGAATTCGCGAAGGTTTACGCTTTGGGCTTGCGCCAATTTTTCGGATCGAGCCAATGCGTCCAAGGTTTGGGACGGTTGCGGTTGCTGTCGCCGTAATGCTCGACCAACCGGTTAAGGCGCTCCAACTGATAGCCGTACGCTTGGATTTCGGCAGCCACGATCGATAACCTCATCGTGCTGCCTTCCTGCTGCTGCATGTACTCCTTCATCACCTGCGAGAAGCGTTCGTTTTCTTCTTCGAGATTTTGCCAAGGCAGGTCGTCCGGCTTCAACTTGCCTTCGAACTTCAATAATACATGCTCGTGATACTTGATCATATACTCCAACTGGTCGTCGAACAATTTGTCGAGCATCAAGGTTCTTGCCGTAGGGAAATAATGCTCCTCGACCGCCTCCACGACCTCGGTTCCTTTGCGCAGCGTATGCAGCATCTGCTTGTAAACGACGAGATGGCGGCTTTCCGTATAAGAAGGGCGTCTGCGTTTATGTTGATCCTCTTCCAGCAGATTATACTTTTCCGTCAACGATTGGATCGAACCTTCCAACGCTTTTTGTTCGTCGCGGAATACATTTTCCTTGATCTCGTCCGAGACAGCCGTACGCATCAGCAGCGAAAGCTGGCTGAACGTCGATTGGATCTGACCGATAAACTGCTCGCGCGGCTTCGGCGGCAGAACAACCACATTAATGAAGAAAGCCGAGAAAATGCCGATGACGCTGATCAGGAAACGGTTGAGCGCAAAGCCCCATTCTCCCGACGCCTCCATAACGGAGATGACGGTAACAAGCGTCAGTCCGATCGTGTCGGCGCGCTTCATTTTCAAACAGATCATAATGACGACAATGCAAGTCAACCCGACCGCGATCGGTTCGCTGGACAACAGACGTCCCGCCGTAACCGCAATAACGGCCCCCAACGTATTGGTCAATAATTGATCGAGAAAATACGTCCACGATTTGTAAATGGTAGGCTGCATGGCAAAAATCGCCGCAATCGCAGCAATGACGGGCGGCGTCAGGTTGAGCAGCGTCGTCAGATATAGAGCCAGGGTTACCGCAATCCCCGTTTTCAGCATGCGTGCGCCGAAATTCACGCCGATTCCTCCTTTATTCCGTACGGGCCGATTCCCCATATTACCCGTTATCGGGGCAGTGCTACACATTAGGGTGCGTACGCAAACTTGCTCCGAACGATCGCTTGATTTCTTAGTATAACCGCTCTCTCCCCATCGACGCAAAGGCCCGATAAAAATCCGGACAAAAAAAGGGGACCGCAGCGCTCGTTAGCGCCTGCGGTCCTAAATATATATTTCTAAGGGGGTTGTAGTTATAGAATAAACACGAAAGCTTAAAACAAGCTGAAAATCAGATTTCAGTTGTGTTACAATAAGTTGCCATGTGTTGTCATGAACGAAAAGACGAAGGAGAAATAAACGTTTTGGAACAAAAAACTTCCATTTACGAAACGATAGAGTTATGTCTGCTGGCCGGAAAAGTCATGCTTCAAAGCGGCGCCGAAACCTACCGGGTCGAAGATACGATGGTACGGATCGCCACGGCTTTCGGGTTGACCGAAAGTCATAGTTACGTGACGCCGACCGTCATCATGTTCTCGACCAGCGGGGAACAGCCGGCCAAGCTGATCCGCATCGAAGAACGCACGACCGACCTGAATAAAATCGCCGAAGTGAATGCTATTTCCCGTCAAATCGCATCCGGTGAATTGTCGGCGCGCGATGCCAAAACCTTGCTGCTCCAAGCGGAGTCGGCACCGTTCGGTTATAAGCTTCCTGTTCAGATTCTCGCCGCCGCGCTGACCAGCGCTTGCTTCCTGATTATGTTCGGCGGCAGTTGGCCCGACTTTCCTGCCGCTTTTATCGCCGGCGGGGCGGGACTTGCCGCGTCCGTCTGGCTGCACCGGATCGTACAGGTCAAGTTTTTCGCGGAATTCTCTGCGGCTTTGCTAGTGGGACTGCTGGCTCTTCTGTTCATTTGGGGCGGGTTCGGATATGAATTCGACCGGATCGCGGTCGGTTCCGTCATGCCGCTCGTCCCGGGTTTGCTCATTACTAACGCGATTCGCGATCTGATGGCGGGCCATCTCGTATCCGGCATTTCCAAAGGGGCAGACGCTTGCCTGACGGCTTTCGCAATCGGCGCGGGCATCGCCGTTGCTTTAATCTTTTTCCATTAGGAGGATAAACGTCAATGTGGGCTCATTTTTTGACCAGTTTCTTTGCCGCCGCCTCATTCGTGATCCTGTTCAACGCGCCGAAAAAGTCGCTTTTTCACTGCGGCCTCGTCGGAATGCTCGGCTGGGTGCTGTACGTGTTCATACGCGGCGAGATCGGGGAAGCGCCCGCGACGCTCGCCGCTTCGCTGCTCGTCGGCATTTTGTGCCAGTTGTTCGCGAAATTTTACCGGACGCCGGTGATCATCTTCAGCGTCGCGGGCATTATCCCGCTCGTTCCCGGCGGCATGGCGTACAACGCGATGCGACGCTTTGTCGAGAATCGGTATGACGAAGCGCTCCAGATCGGCGCGCAGACATTGATGATCGCGGGCGCGATCGCGGCAGGCCTTGTGCTGTCGGAAGTATTGAACCAGATGCTGCGCCGTCGGCCGAAAACCGTCTGACCTCGCTCGATCGCATCGGGAATCGAAACGCGGCGAACAATCAGTCGCGAAGGACATCCGATGCCGAAACGAAAAAGCCTGTCCGCGACTGCTGTGCGGATAGGCTTTTTTTGCGTGCTCTCGGCCCGACATCATGCGATCGAATATGCGGGAAGCCGATATTCGGCGCGATTTCGATCACGGAAGCTTGCCTCCGACGGATGCACGGTTACCTTTGTCCGGTTCCCGCGTAAGGAAGCACGCGGACCGGCGTCGTCTTGAAGCCGGGCATTTTGCAGTTCGGGTCCAGATCGGGCAGCGTTGCGCGGTTAACGTTCTGGATGCCTCCCCAATGCATGGGAGCGAATACCGTATCTTCGCGAATCTTGTCGGTCACCCGGCCGCGCGCGTAGAACTCTCCGGCTTCGGATACGACTTGTACCCAGTCTCCGTCGCGGATTTTCATTTTTTTTGCGGCGGCGGGATGCAGTTCCAGGAAGTTCGCGACTTCCCGTGCTTCCAGCGTCGGACTTCGATGCGTCTGCACGCCCGTCAAATAATGCGCCAATACCCGACCGTTCGTCAGCAGCAGCGGATAATCGGCGGATACGGCTTTGGCGTCGGCTTCTTCCTGCGCCGGGGACGAAAAAACCGCCAGGCCGTCTTCGTGGCCGAACGTCTTTTCGAACATCAATCCGCTTCCCGGCTCCCGTTCCCCGCACGGCCAGTATATGCCTTCTTCCCGGCGGAGCCGCGCGTACGTGATACCGGAATAGTCGGCTCGCCCGCCGCGGCTGGCAGCCCGCAGCTCGTCGAAAATGGATTCGGCCGAATCGAAAGAAAACAGGTCGCCGCTGCCCAACCGAGCTGCCGCGTCGCACAGGATCGCCCAATCGTGCCGGCATTCCCCCGGAGCAGGACGCGCCGCTTCGCGCAGCAGAACGCGACCTTCCAGGTTCGTCAGCGTGCCTTCGTTCTCCATGTACGAAGTGACCGGAAGCACGACGTCGGCCAGCATCGCGGTTTCCGACAGAAACATGTCCGCCACGATCAGCCCGTTCAGCTTCTTCAGCGCTTCTTCGACCAACGAAACGTTGGGATTGGAAACGATCGGATTCGAACCCATCACGAACAACGCGCGAATTTCGTTCCGATGGATTTTTTCCATCATCTCGTACGCGGATACTCCCGCTCTCGGAATGCGGTCCGGGTCCACTTTCCAGACGGAAGCGACATATGCCCGATCGGCTTCGTTTTCGATCGAGCGGTACCCGGGCAGTTGATCGGCTTTTTGTCCGTGTTCGCGCCCGCCTTGGCCGTTGCCTTGCCCCGTGATCGCGCCGTACCCGCAGCCTTCCCGCCCGATCTTGCCGGTGGCGAGTACCAGGTTCAAGAACTCTCGAACCGCCAGATGCCCGTCCGTCTGCTGTTCGACGCCTCTCGCCGTCATGATCATGCCGGTGCGGGCGCTTCCGTACAAGATCGCCGCCCGGCGGATCGCTTGTTCGTCCACGCCGCAAATCCGCGCCGTTTCGGATAACGGCATCTGCCGAAGCGCGCGCTGTTTCAATTCGTCGAAGCCCCGCGTTCTTTCGGCAATGAACGCTTCGTCGATCAGGCCTTCTTCGATCAATACGTTCAGCATGCCGGACGCGAGCGCGGCGTCCGTGCCGGGACGGATCGGAAGATGCAGATCCGAAGCGGCCGCCGTCGCGGTGGCGCGGGGATCGATCACGATGATGCAAGCCCCGTTTTCGCGCGCCCTGTTGAAGTAGGGCATCAGCGTGGGCTGACATTCCGCCACGTTCGTCCCGGCCAACACGATGCATTCCGCGCGCGGAATATCCGACAACCGAAACGTTAGTCCCCGATCGATGCCGAACGTCTTGCTGCCTGCGGAAGCCGCCGCGGACATGCAAAACCTGCCGTTGTAGTCGATATATTTCGTCCCGAGCGCAAGTCGGGCGAATTTGCCCAGCAGATACGCCGATTCGTTGGAAAGCGACCCTCCGCCGTAAACGCCGACGGAGTCCGGCCCGTACGCCTCGGAAGAGGAAGCCAGCAACCCCGTCGCCGCAGTTAGAGCCTCTTCCCAGGTCGCGCGGACTAATTTCCCATCCCGCCGAATCATCGGGTGCAACAACCGTTCCCAACTCAGCGCATGTTGATGCGCGTTCTGGCCTTTGACGCAGAGCCGGCCTTCGGAAGCGGCGTTGTTTTCTCCACGCGCGCTGATTTCGGGGCGTTCATTCTTTTCTTCCAGGCGTTCCAGCCTGATCTTGCACTGCACGCTGCAAAACGGACATTGCGTGCTCTCCGAGAAAAACGGGACGTCGCGGGGTAGACTGCCGAGCAAAGCGCCTGACATGGTAATTCCTCCTGTTCGATCCTTCGATTTTTTCATTGGTTCAATTTATGGCGGGCACGGACCGCGTTTGCCGTTCGAAGCGATCGGCGAGCTGCTCGCGAAGCCCGCGGTCGGATAACGTCTCCCGAACAGACCGCAGACCCGCCCGGGCGAACCATTCCCAGAGCGCTTCGCCGTAATAGGCGTCTTCGCGGTATAACTGAAGCAGCGCTTCGCCGAAAACCGCGGCTTCTTCCGCGTTGTCCGCGATGCCGATCAATTCCCCTTGGCGGACCGGATGCTCCGCATGCCCGCCAGCGTATAGCTCCCAGCCCGCCGGGCAGCGCTTCAGTCCGATATCGCGGACCAAGACGCCCGAAGGATATCCGGGACCGTCCGACACGGCCGCTTCGACCGAAGCAGGCAGCGTGGCGGCTTTCCAGCGCGCGCTCCACCTGCTGCCGATGCTCAGAGCTTCGCTCGGCGGCATCGATCGACCGTCCGGTCCCGCCGCATGCACGGCAGCTTCGGCCCTCGCACGATTACGGATTACGCTGTACGGTTCAGCTTCATTCTTCGACAGGGCGCCGCTTGCGTAATACAACACGGCCGGCCGGCAAATTTCGCAGCCTTCCGCCCATTTTTTCTCCGGCACCAGCCTCAATTCGCTCAAGTCGGCGGAAGCTTCCGAAGGCAGAGCACGCAGTGCTTCTCGCGCAGCGGCTTTAAGTCCGGCTTGGCCGAACGGCACGCAGTCGCACAACGCCTCTTCGATCGGTTCTTTCTCTTTTGCCTCCGTCTTCGCAGACAAGACGCCGCCCGATTTGGCGTACTCGACGAGCGCGGCGACCATCGGTCGGCAGCCGCCGCAGGAACCGGAAGCGCCCGTAGCCTGCTTGACGCCGTCGGCGGTAGAGGCTCCTCCGCCCGTCACCGCCATCAGGATCGCCGCTTTGGTTACGTCGTTGCAGGCGCATACCTTATCTTCGTCGGGCAGCGCGGCCGCGGATTCCTGCGCGCCGCTTCGACTCTGTTCGCCGCAACCGGAAGGCAGCGCCGCGACAAAGGCTTCATTCCGGATCAGCTTCAGCAGCGCGCCGGATTCGGAGGTGTCTCCGTACAGGATCGCCCCGGCGATCCTGCCTTCTTTCATCGTCACTTTCCGGTAAACGCCGCGGATTCCGTCTTCGCTCCGCTGCGCGACGTCGACGGCTTCTTCGCGGATATCGCCCGCGGAAAACACATCCACGCCGGAAACTTTGAGCTGCGCATATACCGTCGAACCTTTGTACGGCTCCGACGGCTTATCGCATAATCTTCGCGCCAATA
>Ga0308157_10008219_pt1 | contig 11931 bp, 11 predicted proteins | sample PhyBR1_FD_201035 | JGI IMG/M metagenome (GOLD analysis project Ga0308157, IMG submission 201035) | Phyllosphere microbial communities from UC Gill Tract Community Farm, Albany, California, United States - DLSLB.R1 | ecosystem: Host-associated > Plants > Phyllosphere > Unclassified | place: USA...
GGCTTTTATGATGCCTATAGCGAAACAGAAAACTGGTATCCACAGCGCTACTTGGCCATCGACCAAGGACCAATCGTAGTCATGATCGAAAATTACAGAACAGGATTGATCTGGGACTTATTCATGCAGGCGCCAGAAATTCAAAAAGGATTAAAAAAATTAGGCTTCAAAAGCCCGAACATAAAATAGCTTCACATAGCTCTCAATTAATAGCTTGACCCATGAACATATTGAAATCAACAAGTCTTGCCGTTCTGATTTTTAGTACTTTAAATCTTTTCGGACAGGAAAAATCGAAAATGGATGCCTATATCAATGAATTGATGGGTAAAATGACCTTGGAGGAGAAAATCGGGCAGCTCAATCTGGTTACCGGTGGTGAGGCGACTACCGGATCGGTGGTTTCCAGCAATGTAGAGAACAATATCAAAGCTGGAAAAATTGGCGGGATCTTCAGCATGTCCAGCCCGGAAAAGATTCGTAAGGCGCAGGAATTGGCTATCCAGCATTCCCGTTTAAAAATCCCCATTATTTTCGGTATGGATGTTATCCATGGGTACAAAACGGTGTTTCCGATCCCTTTGGGATTGGCCGCCACCTGGGATATGCCCTTAATCCAACAGACTGCTCGCGTAGCAGCTGTCGAAGCTTCCGCCGATGGGATCAATTGGACATTCTCGCCGATGGTGGATATTTCGAGGGATGCCCGCTGGGGTAGGATTTCAGAAGGAAGCGGTGAAGATACCTACCTAAGCTCCAGGATCGCACGGGAAATGGTCATCGGCTATCAAGGTGATGATCTGAGCAAATATAATACACTCATGGCCTGCGTAAAACATTTTGCGCTATATGGGGCTGCCGAAGCTGGAAGGGATTACCACAGCACCGACATGAGCCTACATCGCATGTACAACGAATATCTCCCGCCTTATAAAGCAGCTTTAGATGCGGGTGCCAAGTCTGTCATGACTTCCTTTAACGACATCAATGGTGTGCCAGCTACCGCAAACAAATGGTTATTGACTGATCTATTACGCAAGGATTGGAAATTCGATGGCCTGGTGGTTACCGATTATACGGCTGTAAATGAGCTTATTGAGCATGGGTTGGGTGATCTTCAACAGGTTTCTGCCTTATCCCTAAAAGCTGGAGTGGATATGGATATGGTTGGTGAGGGTTTTCTGACCACCCTGAAAAAGTCATTGGATGAAGGGAAAGTTTCTCTTACAGAAATTGATCGGGCATGCCGCTATGTATTGGAAGCCAAATACCGATTGGGATTATTTGAAGACCCCTTCCGATATTGTAATGAAGACAGAGCAAAGAAAGAGATCGGAAAGCCAGAACATCTCCGCTTAGCGCGGGAGGCCGCTGGAAAATCTTTTGTGCTATTGAAAAATGAAGGACAAGTCTTACCGTTAAAAAAACAGGGTACGGTGGCTGTTATTGGTCCATTGGCAAATACCGGGGCTAATATGCCAGGGACATGGAGTGTGAGTGCGGATCTGCAAAATACGCTTTCCTTGGTTGATGGAATGAAGGCCGTATTGGGAAATAAGGTTAAGATTGTAAGTCATCTTGGTGGAAACCTTACTTCAGATGCTAAATTACAGGAGCGATCGACGATGTTTGGAAGAACGATCCCTCGGGATGAACGGCCAGCGGAAACTGTTATCAAGGAAGCTTTGGAAGTTAGTAAGGGGGCAGATGTTATTATTGCGGCATTGGGAGAGAGTTCAGAGATGAGTGGAGAAAGCTCCAGCAGAACGGATTTGAATATCCCTGATTCGCAACGGAAATTATTGGAAGCTTTATTGAAAACCGGGAAACCAGTTGTTTTGGTATTGTTTGCAGGGAGACCATTGACTTTAACCTGGGAGGATGAACATGTTCCAGCGATATTGAATGTTTGGTTTGGAGGAACAGAGACAGGTAAGGCTGTGGCGGATGTTTTATTTGGCGATGTGAATCCTTCAGGGAAATTACCGGCAACATTTCCAAGGAATGTAGGTCAGTTGCCGATTTATTATAGCCAGAAAAATACGGGCAGACCTCTGGGCGAAGGGCAATGGTTCCAGAAGTTCAGAAGTAATTATTTGGATGTTTCTAATGATCCTTTATATCCGTTTGGATATGGGTTGAGCTATAGTAAATTTGATTATGGAAAACTTCAATTGGATAAGAGTAAGTTGGTTAAGGGTGAGAGAATTAAGGTATCTGTGGAATTGAGTAATTCGGGGAATTATGATGGTGAGGAAGTGGTGCAGTTGTATGTTAGGGACATGGTTGGATCTGTGACAAGACCTGTTAAGGAATTGAAGAATTTTCAGAAGGTTTTCTTGAAGAAGGGTGAGAAGAGAAGGATTGAGTTTGTGATTAAGGAAGAGGATTTGAGATTTTATAATCAAAGTTTGGATTTTGTTTCTGAGCCTGGAGCTTTTAAGGTTTTTGTGGGTGGGAATGTTAGGGATGTGCAGGAAGCTGATTTTGAGCTAATGGATTGATAAAACCGTCATTGCGAGGAGGCACGACGAAGCAATCTTTCGATTAGTGTAAAGATTGCTTCGTTCCTCGCAATGACGCAAGTTTCCTCGCAATGACGGGGTCTACTCCGCGTAATAACTTACCTCAATAAACTTTTGCGTACTACTTCCCTCCGATTCTTCCAACTGAAACTCCTTAACCACCCCCGCTATACTCAAAACTCCTTCCGACAATTCCGTCTCCGATTTCTCATGCGCCAATAAAACACCTGTCCCATTCCCCTCTTCCATCAGTTCATACACCGTATAAGTCTCCGAAATTGGAATCAACGTAAAAGTATCCACCACCGGAATCTGAATAAAACCAGTCACATACCCTGCTTCCTCAATTTTCCTTACTGTCCCCCTAATAATCACATTCGTAGAAATCTTATTATCGTTCAAGTTCCTCACCGAATGCAAGGTCTCCGCTTGATACTTGGCATAGTTTTCTGAAAGGGTATCATCAAACCTGCCTTCCACTTCCAACTGCTCCCGTGATGATAATTTAGACAGTGCCAATTGCAGATACAACACTGCTTTCTGCTTTTCAAACACCACACCGGCTAATTTCCCCACTTCCGATGGAGAAATAATATCATCATCCGCACTGGTAAAAATATTGTAGAACTTACCGCCATTATCCAACAGATCAATTGCTTGGCTGGCACTTGTGAAAGGTTTAATCAATTCCATAGATATATCATTTTTGAATATCTAAATTTACCAATTATTTTTCTCTTTGCATATCCCAACGTTCCTCAAATACCGGAATATAATCCAGAAATTGAGAATCTTCATCCGCATATTTTTTAAGTATCGACACCCATTCGTCAAACTTTTTCCGATCCTTTACATGGAAATAACTCTGTACCATATTGATCGCCATTTCAGCTTTCTGATAGTTATCATTTGAAAGATCAATTCCCTTCAAATAAATTCGTTCTGCTTCTTTTAGGTTGTTCAAGTGTTTAAATGAAAACCCTAACTCCCTATAATACCAGAAGTTATCAGGATCATTTTCGATAGCCTTATTCAAAACCACCACCGCTTTGTAAAAACTTCCGATATGGTTATAGGCATAGGCCAGCTCAAATTCAAGGCCATCAAGATGAGGATCCTTCTCATAAACTTTCAACAGGATCGGCAATGCCAAATCACTTACACCGGCCGCATTGTATGCCCTTCCTTTGGCTACCTGATATTTATCGGTATGTTCGTTGACTTTATAAACCGACAACCAATTTGGTTCTCTGGGCAGCTTGAGCTCCTGCACCTGCTTATCGGATAATATAGCGACATCTACTGTCCTTGAATCCAGTCTTGATGCCATAATAGCATCCGTAATCGGATCAACTAAAATCATTCCTCCTTCCCTTTCAAGAAGAGTAGCATGATGCCGAAAAGATAGCCCAACAAGCTCATCTAAGTAAACAAAACCAACCAAATGCTTTTTAGGATTCCCAGTACCTTCAAATACTACCCATTTATCCAGGCCTTCGTAAAACTTCTGATCGAAGGACAACACTTGGGCATTTCCAAAAAATGCAGCAAAAACAAAAGAAATGAATAAGAAAATTGATTTCATCCAGACAATTTATTATTTCCAAGACCAGTTCAAATCTTCGCTATAGGCAATCTGAAGATCTTCGGATAATTTATAGAAATAGTCACCTACGGATTGTGTATCTACCTGCGATTTGGGAATGATAAATCCATGGCCTACATCGATCATCAGATAAAACGCCTTTCCGGTTTCAATAATCTCCGTCAGTTCCTCATACCTAACCTTAGTCTCCTTCATGCCATCATTTGAAAAAATATGACCATCCAGAAATTCCATGGTTACCATCTTATCTAAACTTTTACTCAGGTTGAGTTGGATATGCTTTTTAAAATGCTTGATATACTTTTTAGCTTCATAGCCAGGATAACTAAAAACCCACATCACAGCGATCGCAAGAAAGATATAAGCTCCTAATTGATAGCCTTTATATAAAAAGTAAGCAGCAATTAATAGATAGATTACAGGAATTATCCATTTCGTTAACTGTCTCCTTTTTCTAATACTTTCTGTTTTGGAAGCCACATAAAGACTAAAGTCCACGTAGTCCGCTTCACTAAGGGTAAATTCTAATTTCATATCGGCTTATCTAGCATGCTGTTTTTCTATTTACCTTAAAAGTACAGGTTTTATTGGTTTATAAAGGCAGATTAATCGAAAAACTCGGTTGGATATTGGACTACAGTTCTTGAAAACGCCGCTAATGCCCCAGGAAAAAGTTCCAATGCCAAGCAATTTTCTTCAGGTACATCAAATGGTAATACGATGCCAAAATCTTTACATAATTGATAACCAAATCGGGGATAATAATCAGCATGGCCTAAAAGTATGACGGCCTTAAAGTTCAGACTTTTCGCCTTTTTATGGGCCTCTTGGATCAATGCTGCGCCAATTCCTTGGTTTTGGTATTCCGGATGTACCGCTACAGGCGCAAGCGCCAGAAACTGATCCACATTTTCAGGAATAATCACTCCTCCATCTTTAGGAACGAGTTTTATTTTTGTAAGCAAGATATAGCCTACAATTTTACTGTCCTGTTCTGCCACAAGAGATAGCTCCGAAACAAAGGCTTTAGATTTCCTTAATCTTTCTACTAAAAATTGTTCCTGATGATCCGTATAAATCTCCTTTTCAAAGGCATCCTTTATTAAATGGAATACCTGATCAAAATCCTGCGGACTTTCCTGCCTTATTTCCAATTCGAAATCCATTTTTGCTCTACTTGGGAAACCTTTTTACTATCTGCCACATAGGCCGGATTTGGCATGTACCATGGTATTTGCTCATAATAATTTTTGAGATCCTTATCTTGAAAAACAAATCCCCTCCTTGCAAAAGGCAAATTCCGAAAGATCTTTCGTTGAAGCGGAGAAACAGGTTCATCAATTGCCAATTTCTCTTGTTGATGAATGGAAAATGGTAAATAAAAATCGATTTCTTTATTATTCAAGGATTGCAAATAGGTGTTTAGACTATAAATGAACAGTTCACCCTTTGGCTTAAAATTCTTTTTATGAAAGGTCAATGAGCCATCCTGCACATAAAATGTAACTGCATCCTTATCTTTAATACCATTTGGAGAGCCTTTTACATCCTTCTTCTTACCAATCCCATTGATTTTCCAGTCCTCTTTATTCGTAAAAAAAGTTTTTTGGACATCAAACTCCTCGAAATCACCCATGTCTACATTCAAGGTAAAATCATCGATTTGCTTATTTGCCCAACGGTTAGCCGCCGTTAACACATATTCAAAATCATAATGGTAATCAACACTACCCGATACATCAAATTTATAGGTATGCTTTACGATATTCTTTCCCTTTTTAAATTTCGCCTTAAAATGATAGACATAAAAGAAGTCCACATAATTTCCGGAAGTATTACCACCAAAAGTCTTCAGATCGATGCTTTTGATTTTCCCCTGTTGATTATAGAGTGAATCTGCCACATAGGAAACTTGGTATTTCAGGTTATTCCCATTCATATTCACCGTAAAATCATGCATGTATGGATGAAGTCCTTTTTTAGGAGCTCCATTTACATCACCTTGCGGAGACATGGCTTCAAAACCAACAATGATTTCTTTATCTGCACCGGGATTAAAAAACTCGTAATACACCGATACTTCAATAAATTGATTATTGATCTTTTTGATGGTAAGGATTTCCTTTTGAACGGATATATCTGTTTCTTGAATTGGAATCAGCTGATTTCCAGATGCAAAATAGGCACCATCATTCGCGTAGATAGTATTTTGAAATAAAAGGATTAAAATAAATAATAGAAATTTTCTCATAATCATTTTAAGGATGGTAGAAATAAACAATATTAGTGTACAATAATATCTTTTGCATTTTATTGATACTTTTTATCTAAATATTCTGTGTAATCATCTCTTATTTTTTTGTAATCCAAATCATTAGGAATAGCTTTTCCCATAGAAATACTTTTTACAAAAGGAGAAATATCAAAGTCATCATTTTGTTCTCGCGTTAGCGAATCAAGATAATTTTCAATTAACTTAGATAAACTTACTTTATTTGTTGAAGCATATTTTTTCGCTCGCTCAATTACGTTTTTATTTAATTTTAATGTTAGTTTAGAATCCATTATCTTCAATTTGGATAAATAAACATAGATAAATTATTCGGTCAATAAAGTTTGAGATCATCATATTTTCTCCCCAGCAAAAAATTGATCGGAATTAATTGTAATCAGCGTAGATTTTCCTGTTGAAATCTTTGAATTTTCGACTATTTATACATTATACTCTTGCACCCTGAAATTGTCACGAACAATATCAGGAATATAAAAATTACCCTTATATATATTAATCGATCTGCCATCTATTAAATTTACCACAAATTTTTCATAACTTTCTATCTATAACGGGTTTTCTAAGGACGAATGTACTTATATGAAATATTAAACATCATCCATAAAGACAGATTGCTAAAAGTTGGCTACGAGGCAAAACCATAGTGAAAGTATACTGAAAGTATGCAAAATGTATGCCTCATATACTTTTTCAGTACTTTAACCCTACTTTAAACATACTTAAAGCCCGATTCTAACCTAAATTCAAACATATTTTGAAAGCCTATATGGGAAACTACCCCGAGAAAATGGATAATTAACGTAAAGAATAGGCAGTTGGTAATTGCAGTTTCATCATGATATCGGTTTGTTCATCATCGCCTAATCTGAACTTATGCCTGCTAAATTCAACAAAACCATTCTTCTTATAAAAACTGATTGCCCTTGGGTTTTCTTCCCAAACACCTAACCAAACATAGTTTACATTTTTCTCTTTCGCAATTTCAATGGCTTTTTCATAAAGAACTTGCCCGACTTTTTTGCCATGATAATCCTTTGAAACATAGATCCGTTCTATTTCAAGTGCATTTTCATCCTGTAGTTCTGTTTGTGATTTCCCGAAATTTATTTTCAGATATCCGATTACTTTATTTTCAGTTAAGGCAAAATAAAACGCTGAATTTTCATTATTAAGTTCATCGGTTAGCTTTTCAAAAGAAAATCCCTCTGCTAAATATTTCCTCATATTTTCTTCGGTATTACCCGATGAAAAAGTTTCTGCAAATGTTTCCCTTCCTATTTTTTGAAGTCGATCAATATCGTTTAAGGTTACTTTTTGTATAATTATATTTTCCATTTTATATATTCCATTTGTAATTTAAACAAACTTTAAATTCATTTACAACAGATCTTCCATAAAAACATTACTCTTTCCTAATTATGGAAAGTTGACCTCACGAACCCTAAAAAATCGAATCCCCGCCTACGAGAGTTCCAAACCCTCTCTCCGCATAGAAAGATTCAATCGCAAGATTGAAGCTTTCTATGCGGAGAGAGACGGATTACAGTCGAACACTGATCACCGGTTCTATTTCGTTATCTCAGAGATTACCTTATCAAGTAATGACGTCAGATTTTTTAAATCATCTTTTGTCAATGTTTTAGAAACTTTCTTGGCAACTGTTTCTCTAAAATTTTCAGAATTGTCTATTATAAACTTACCACTATCCGTCACGCTCAAATAAAAAATCCTACGGTCAAGTGATGATTGTTGCTGTTCAATCAACTTATTCTCAATCAAAAACTTAAGCTGTTTGGAAATGGCTGGTGGACTAATATTAAATGCTTTAGCAATCAGCTTTCCTGTACATTGATCATTACGATAAACATATTCAATAATATTATAGTGAGTAGCTGTCACACCATTTATTTCGCCTCGATTCATATTGGCTAAAATAAAGCATTGTAAATCTGTAAACACTTCATAAAATTTTCTCTCTTCTGTATCCATAGTTTAGAAAAATGATTAACTTAGTTAACTATTATCAAAGTTAATTAATATGAAGCACATTAACGTCACAAATGTCAGACAAAATAATCTGAAAAATATTTCGGTACAGATACCAAAAATTAAGATTACTGTTTTTACAGGTGTTTCAGGTTCGGGAAAATCGTCTTTAGTATTTGAAACAATTGGAGCTGAGGCACAGAGACAGTTCAATGAAACCCAAGGAAGTTTTATCAGGAACCGCTTGCAACATATTGGTGTTCCTGATGTGGACAAAATAGACAACCTCAATGTTCCCATTATTATCAATCAAAAAAGATTAGGTGGAAATGCAAGATCAACAGTTGGTACAGCCACTGACGTAAACGCTTCTTTGAGGTTGCTTTTTTCCCGAATGGGTAAGCCATTTGTGGGATATTCCAATTCCTTTTCTTTCAATAACCCCTTAGGAATGTGCAAGGAATGTGAAGGACTTGGCTTTGTGCAGACCGTCAATATAAATGCCCTTATAGACAAACAAAAGTCTTTGAAGGAAGGTGCCATACTATTTCCGACTTTTCAACCTAATGGCTGGCGTTTAACGCGATACACCTTATCAGGATATTTTGATAATGATAAAAAGCTCAAAGATTATAGTGCTGAAGAATGGAATATACTTTTGAACGCTCAGGAACATAAACCAAAGCATCCTGATAAAGAATGGGGAAAAACGGTAAAATATGAAGGAATAATCCCCCGAATTGAAAAGGCATTCCTCAAAAAACAATCAAAGGAAATCATTACCCGAAAAGAGGCTTTGAAAAACATTATCATTACTAAACCTTGTCCTGTATGCAAGGGACAAAGACTGAATGACAAGATTTTGTCCTGTAAAATAAATGGAAAAAACATTGCCGACTGTACAGCTCTTTCGATAGATGAGCTTTTGGAATTTATGGATTCTTTGCAATCCAAAACTTTTGATACTATTCTTACTGAACTGAAAAAGAAACTTCAAAACATCATAAACATAGGTTTGCAATATTTGACATTGGATAGAAGAACAGATACCTTATCAGGAGGAGAAAGTCAAAGAATAAAAATGGTCAGAAATCTGGGGAATAACCTTACGGATTTGCTCTATATTTTTGACGAGCCAAGCATAGGGCTTCATCCAAAGGATTTGCAAAACATCTCTACCATCATTAAACAAATACGTGATAAAGGCAATACTGTACTGATTGTTGAACACGACCCTGATTTAATAAAAATTGCCGATTGGGTAATCGATATGGGGCCACAATCAGGTAAGAACGGTGGAGAAATTGTTTATGAAGGCACATTTGAGGGATTGAAAAATTCAAAAGGAAAAACAGGTCAATACTTTGCTCAAACACCCAAAATGAAGACCAATCCAAGGGCTAGAAAAGGATATTTAGAAATAAGAAATGCTAATCTGCATAATCTTAAAAATGTCAATGTTGAAATTCCCCAAAACGTAATGACTGTGATTACGGGAGTTGCAGGTTCTGGGAAAAGCACACTGATTAATAAAGTGTTGTCCGAGTTTTATCCTGCCACAACCATTATTAATCAATCTTTATTTACTACAGGCATACGTTCCAACCTGCTCACTTATCTAAACTTATCCGATGACATAAGAAAGCGATTTTCAAAAGCGAATAAGGTTTCAGATAAACTTTTTAGTAGAAATAGCGAAGGGGCTTGTGAAAACTGTAAAGGTATCGGAGTGCAAAAAATTGATTTGGCATTTATGGATGATATAGAACAACCCTGTGAAGTTTGCGGTGGTTCTGGTTTTAAGCCACAAGTTTTAAAATATCATTATAACAATAAAAATATTGTCGAGGTAATGGAAATGACTGTAGAAGAATCCTTTGATTTTTTTCCTGACAAACTATATCGTCAACCCTTTGATATATTAATCAAATTAGGCTTGGGGTATCTTACGTTAGGGCAAAGATTGGACAGTTTTTCAGGTGGAGAAAGACAACGCTTGAAATTGACCAAAGAATTGAAGAACTCTAATCAGATCATTGTCCTGGATGAACCAAGTACCGGTTTACATCCAATCGATACCGAAAAGCTGTTAAACTTTATTGACAATCTAATTGAAAATAATAATACTTTAATCGTTATAGAACATAACCTTGACATAATTGCGCAAGCGGATTGGATCATAGACATAGGAATTGGAGCTGGTAAATATGGTGGAAATGTAGTATTCACAGGAACGGTTTCTGACTTGTTGAAGGATAATGTCTCGGTAACCGCAGCATGTTTACGGGGATATATGTGTAAATGAGAATAGTGGTTTCACAATCTGCTGCCTTTCTTCTTTTTCTTCATTCGTTTGGCAAACCGTTCATCTTCATAATCCTCGCCCTGTGGATAAAGGACGAAATCAATAAAGTTACCTACGACCGTTGGTATTCTATATACAGCAACGAGATACGGAACTTCAAAGGGGCAATAGAACGGTTGGGCAATGACCAGAGTAAGGCATTCAGCATCTTGGAAGATAACCTGAACCTATTGACCGATTTGCGCCACATATACACGGTGTCTGATACCCTGCAAAAGAGGGATTTTGTGAACAGCTTGTTCGACAGCAATCTTTACTATGAAAATGGCATTTATCGAACACCCACTATGCTCGGTTTATTGTCCCATAACCATCTGAAAATGAAAGAAAAATACCTGCTGATTTACGAAAAAAAAGAGGGTCTTCTTGATAAAGACCCTCTCAGCGGAGAGTGAGGGATTCGAACCCCCGAACCTGTGACAGTTAACGGTTTTCAAGACCGCCGCATTCGACCACTCTGCCAACTCTCCGCGACAAAAGTAGAAATTTTCATCCGTTCTCCAAAACTAAATTAATATCCCGCTGAAAATGAGCCCAATTATTTTTTTTGGTAATTTTAAGCTATTTTACATTTCAAAATACCTTGTGAACTGAGGACTGGAACGAAAGAAATGGAGAATTACATTAAAATCATAGAAGAATATCGAAAAACCCAAAACAACAATCTCTTAACTGTTTTTGCTTGTAAAAGCAATAATGAAAAACAACCAGAAGAACTTAGGGACCAGAACTATTGGCCGAGGGTTCGATTGATAAAGACTTTATGGGAAAACTATACCGCAGCCGACAAACCTCTCCTAAAATGGTTGATAAAAGAAGAAGTTAAAGCACAGCAGGAATGCATGATGCCGGTATACGCCTTAGATATTGCTGCCTATATGCTCTACAAATACATGGATCTATCCGATGTGTTCGACCTGTTCCTTGCCAAATTCGCTTCTAGTAATGAATTCTACTTGGACATCGAGCTCGTATTCGGCTATAACAGAGTGGAAACCAAACATTATCTGCAAACTGAAGGTGCCGACCAACAATATGCCAAGGACATCCTAAGAACCATTGAAAGTTATGAGGATGCCCTAAGTCAAGGTGCCATTTACAAAGATCGTGATGCGTACGTGAAATACTTTGAAGAACGTAAAATAAAAATCCTATT
>Ga0308157_10008220_pt1 | contig 11929 bp, 13 predicted proteins | sample PhyBR1_FD_201035 | JGI IMG/M metagenome (GOLD analysis project Ga0308157, IMG submission 201035) | Phyllosphere microbial communities from UC Gill Tract Community Farm, Albany, California, United States - DLSLB.R1 | ecosystem: Host-associated > Plants > Phyllosphere > Unclassified | place: USA...
AAGATTAACAATTCATTTGGGCGTGCCACCAATAAAAAAAAGACCCAATCAACTTTGCGTTCATTGGGTCTTTTTTTTATTGCTGTCGGGCTATCCGCGTTACTTCGGTAGCCTGCTTCTATCCCTCACGCAGGAGAGAACTTTATCATTTATTTTAATTGATTGTATTTTAGAATAAAACTAGAAAGTCTTTCTTCATCAATTGTGAAATCCTCATTAATGACATTATATTCAGCTAAAGCAAAGATTAGATTATTTCTTCCAATAATCTTTTCATTCGAAAATTGTTTACCAGAAGCAGTAAATGTAATTATGCTTGAAAATTTTCCATCTCCTAACGAAGTAATTTGTCCTGAAATTATTTCTTTATTTTGGAGATCTAGAATAGAAAAATTATTATCGTTTTTTTTGTAATTGTAAGCGAGCTTATTATTTAAAATAATTTTATCTGTTTCAAATTGAACTGCTTTTATTGCCTGCTCTTTATTTTCCTTTTGTGCAAATAATTTATTGTTTGAAAAACTCAATAGTAGAACTAGAAAGATAAGATTTAAAATTTTCATAATTGATTATTAAGAATTACCATTTAAATCTACCAAAAGATTATTCTCATTAAAAGTAGCATTAATTATTTTTCCGTCTTTTTCTGCTTTTACTTCATTTCCGGTTGAACTCAATTCAAAACCTTTTTGAGAAAGATAATTCGTAAAAGCATTTTTATGATTCTGAATTTCAAAAGTCGAAATCAATTCTGGGAAAACAGTCAAAATTCTAGAGAATTCCTCACTTTCCGTATTGTCAATCGAATCATCTTTAAGGGTAACAACCATTGTTCCTTGACCATAATTTCCAAGATAATAACCGCTCAAATTAAACATTGTAGAGGCAACCATTCCAATAAGATGTAAATCATTTGGAACAGCGTCAAATTTTCCAACGCTTAATAAATCAATATTATTTTCTTCTCCGTATTTCTTTAATGAAAGCGCTTGTTGCATAACAGATTCCGCGTAACCGCCTGCTTTATTTTCCCAAAGCCAAAGCCACGTTTCCGAAGAATGCGAAAATGAACCCAAAACCTGCATTGGAAAAGTAAGATCATCCCCAAAAGTAATTTCTTCAGCATCCATATTAACATTCCAAGAAAGTCCGCCTGTTACCGCATAGAGATTTCTTTGTTTCTCTAAAGCCGATGCTCCATATTTCTCTAAAAAATCATTTTCAGAGGTAAAATGTTTACCAACATTTTGCTGATTAGTAGTTGATTCTGTTTTTTCTTCTTTCTTTTTAAAAAGATTATCGAATAGTCCCATTTCTTTGTGGCTTGTATAATTATAAAATTAAAATTCTTGATTTTTTTTACTTAAATTTTATTCGCTTTCTTCGTTTTTAATGCCTTTAAGCAACGCGTAAATTGCCATTGCATGCCCTTGCCCTAGGCTAAAATCATTTTTAAGCCAGTTGACAATATCTCCAGCTTTTACTTCTGGTTTTAAATCTCCGTTTGCGGTAAATCCTTTTTGTTCAGCTAGAGTTCTAAACTCAGCTGGACCATTTCCTGTTTTTTCTTTGATTGTTTTTAAATAGCCTTGAAATGACATAAAATATAAGTTAGAAGTTAAGTGAAACGAAAATACAAATTAAAGTAAGATTAGTATTAAGTTTATTGAATTTCTTTAATTCAATTTTGTTAAGATGTTAAATCAAAGATGTGAGGAAATTTAGTTTTATACAAAATGACCATAATCATTGTCATTTCGACGAAGGAGAAATCTCCGCAAGTAACTCCATAACGAAAGTCCAATCTTTGTAGAGCTTCTCGCGAAGATTTCTCCTTCGTCGAAATGACAAAAATGCGTAGACTAACTTTGATATAATTTTTCATTTTTAATTATTTCATGTCTCAAAAATCGTACTTTTGTTTCATAAGCAATACATTACAATTATGAGCACACTATCAAAACCAAGCCATATAGGAAGAAAAATAAGCCGTATTCGTGAACTTCGTGACATGAAGCAAGAAGCTTTGGCTCAGGCTTTAGGAACAAATCAACAGGCAATTTCTATTTTAGAAAATAGCGAAACGATTGATGAAGAAAAGCTAAAACAGATTGCAAAAGCTTTGGGAGTAAGTGTTGAAGCTCTTAAAAATTTTTCAGAAGAAGCTGCGATTAATTTTTTTAATAATTTCTATGATAATAGTGGCAGTCATGGCACTAATTTTGGAACCAATAATGTATGTAATTTCAATCCGCTTGATAAGCTAGTTGAAGCTTACGAAGAAAATAAAAAGCTTTATGAACGTTTGGTTCAAGCTGAAAAAGATAAAGTGGAGTTTTTAGAAAAAATATTGAAGGATAAATAGTTATTGTTTAATTAAAAAGTTTTTACGTTTTAAAGAAATAAGGTGGAAGAAAAATTGAGTCAAGTTTTGGATCTTTTAATTGGGCAGAAAGAGACTAGTGATTATTTTGATTATATAACCATTTTAATAGCATTCTTAATGTTTGTACTGACTGTTATGCAATTTTGGTTATTATCTAAACAATTTAAAATTCAAAAAACACTTGTAAAAATGGACATGGTTCCAAGTATCTTACTTGAGTTTTTACATGAACCAGAAATTTTGCAATTTAAAAATGTTGGGAAAGCTCCAATATTTCTGTTTTATCCAATATCTTTAAACGTATTCGGAAATGAACCAAAAGAAGCGATAGAAAACGAAGCTGATAAAGTACCAATTGCTTCTGGGAGTTATTACGCAGAGAAATTTGATTTAGGATTACCTCGCGTACCGGAAAATTTTAATAAAAGAAGCAAAATTAAAATTAATGGAAAGTTAGTTTTAATGACTTTTGATTCAGTTAAATATAATATGAACTTTACAATACAATTTGACGTTACTATTACTTCGGCTAATAAGGAAAATGATATTGTGAATTCTTCTTACGCATGGATTACAAAATTTGAAGAAAAAACGGAAGAAAAAACAAAAAGAGCTTTTGGAGCATTTAGGCTTTTTAGCAATTAGTTTTTCTTCTTTTAATTTTTTTTATACGTAGTTATTCATGCGAATTAACTATAAATTTTGCTCTTTCTAATAGTTCATCAAAAGTTATTATTTCTATATCTTTAATGCTTCTTCTATAAAGCTCAAATGAACTATATTTTTCTTTATTGATACCATGTTCACTTAAAAATTCATTAAGAGTTCCTACTAGTAAAAATGATTTAGGTCTATAAAGAAAAATTTCTTCACCTGTTGGGTTTCCATCATTATCAGTAGGATTGATTTTATTTATTAAATTCTCAACTGAGCTTTGGATAGTCTTTTGGACTTGAGCAACTCCGCCAGATAATTCATTCGAAGGTGGAAATACGCTTGGTCTATATGCCGAATTTAATAATTTAGTTTTATGTGTTTTAATTTCAGCAAAGCATAATGAATTTATAATGCCTTTAGATTTCATCATTGCATCAGCTCTTTTTCCTCTATTTATTGCATCATAACCCTGAACTACTTGTTCTAGTTTTTTTGCTTCTAATGGAATATTTATTACATATTGAAGACCAAAACCAAAGATCCAAGTATTCAATTCAAAAAAGTTTTGCCATAACGCTTCGTCTTTAGTGATATTAAGTCTGACTTTTTCTTCTTCAAAAAACGATTCATTATTTAATAAATTATCAAAATAAACTAATTGCTCTTTTTTAAAAACAAGATTTAAAATATCTTCTTGTGAGATGTTTTCTCTTAAAATTTCTTTAAAGATTACCTGATTGTCTTTATAGATTGAAAAAGCTTGTTCTTTTGTAAGTATAAGCTTTTTTAGTTCATTATCCGTTATTTTAAAACCATTTTTGTCTTCAATCTGTAAGTCTTTTATACTTTTAATAAAGTCAATTAAAGTTTTTATTTCACTTCCTCTAAATGAAAAATATGTTTTATGAGGAATGCCGGTTGAAGTTGTAAATTTTTGAATTTGTAAAATAAAAATTCCGCGACTGTCTTCTAGAAATTTTGCTGTAATTTCTTGACGTCCTTCGGAAGTAACACGTAATTTAACTTCTCCTTTTTCTTTAATAAACTCAAAAGTATTTTCACAGTCCAAAACTTTTGAAGCATATCTTATTGGAATAATCTTATCAATTATCTTCCCGTCAACAATTTGAGGAGACTTTGATTCTATTCTTTTAGATACATAAGTTTTGTCTGGAACTTTTCCACTAAAATATTCAAATTCATTAGATTCAAAATTATTAGCCATGTCTAATTAAGTTTTAAGTTTTAGTAAAAGGCAATGCATATATTAATAAAAAATGAGGAATACTTCCATTTATTTGTCCGAAGATAGAAGATTATTCTAATATATTTTTACGGAAAACCATAATAGTATTTGTAAAATATGTATGCGTTTTTCAAGTCTACAAAACACGATAAACAGGATACTGCATATGAGCCTTTTCATAGTAAATAGAATGCTTGTAAATCCAATCTAACTGCGCCTCAGGATTTTTAGCAAAAGCAGGATCGCTTTGTTTTTTAGCTTCTAATTCTGCTTTCAAAGATGGGGTTTCCTTTAAAAGTTGTCCAGCCGTATCTTCAAAAATATATTCTGAGTAATGTTCTTTTTGCTGTAAAATAGGATCGAAGAAATTCCAGTTAAAGAACGAATCTACGCCCTCTGGTTCAAAAGCCTCTACGATATATTTCACGCCTTTTTGGTTTGTTGGAACAAGGTAATCTCCTTTAGCGAAAGCCATTTTAACTATTTTAGAAGTTACGATTGTATTTCTATGTAAATAATGTCCTTCGTAAGCAGACGGGACGGTTTTAAAATCAGCAATTCTGTAGCTTTCGACTTCTATAATTGTATCGTTTTTAATTGGTTTAAACGAGATATTATTGTTTTTCAGCAGCTCAATAATATTCCAATATCCTCTCGGTACAATATAAGCCGTCGGAATCACAACTTCTTTAACTGATTTAAATTCTTTGATGTACGGAACATCTTTTTTATACGGTTTGCTTCGGTCATAATACAAACGATTTCCAGTTGTAGCGTCGCTTTTTTTATAACCTGCTTCATATCCTAAAAACGAAAAAGTAGTCGCTTTTGTGCTATCCAATTCCCATTTTAAAGTGTATGATTTCTTTGGCTGATATTGCTCTAAATTTTGTACTCTTAAATCTTTTATTTTTTGATAGTTCGCATCAGTAAAATCCATCGTCGATTTCATGTATTCGTAGGTCATTTTTACACGTTCGGCATATTTTTTCAACATGTGTGTTTCGACCACAAAACCAATCGTATTAAATAAAGAAGTGTAACCCGTTGTATATCGCGGACTATCGACAAACTGCCCAAAACCTTTATCTGGCGTATCTTTAAACGAATCGACATATGGCGTGGTTTCGATTTTCTTTTTCTGAAGATCTTTTACCAAAGCTGGCATCATTTCGTCATTCATAAAATTACCCAAAACAGTTCCCAATTTGTTGTGCTGTGTCATAATGTATGTCAGTTTGTATTGATAATCAGAACCGTTACTTACGTGATTGTCGATAAAAACATCAGCGTTTATTTTCTGGAAAATTTCTACAAAACTCTTCGTATTTCGAGTATCCGATTTCATTAAATCACGATTTAAATCATAATTTCTAGCATTTCCTCTAAAACCATAAATTTCTGGGCCATCTTGGTTGGCGCGCGTTGTCGAATTTCTGTTTAAAGCTCCACCGATATTATAAACAGGAATCGTAACCAAAACGGTGTTTTTTGGCGCTTTCATTTTTCCTGTCGCCAAATCTCTGTAGAATTGCATTGTCGCGTCGATTCCGTCTGGTTCTCCAGCGTGGATTCCGTTATTTACAAACAAAACAGCTTTGGTTTTCTGGATCTTATCAAAATCAAATTCCTTGTCAGGATTAAAGGTAATCATGTGCAAAGGTTCGCCAGAATCGGTCAATCCCATTTCTTTCATTTGAATGGTTGGAAAATCAGCAGCAAGCATCTTCCAATAAGCGATAGTTTCTTGATAAGAAGCAGATTGATTTCCGTTTCCTTTCTCAAAAAACGTATCGTATTTTTTATTGTTTTGTGCAGAAATAGTTATGGTGAAAAGTGAAAAAAGAAATGTAAAAAGTTTCATGGTTTTGGTTTTAATAGGAATCAAATATAAAGTTTTTTGTTTCAAGTTTCAGGTTTCAAGTTGATATGCTTTGCAGTTATTTTTGTCTCGCAGATTTTGCAGATTTTGCGGATTTTTTATTTTAATATTTGGGATTTAATCTGCTTGATCTGCAAAATCTGCGAGAAACAAAATTCAACAGCATTCAAATCTGAACACTAAAAACTGTAAACTACCCACTATTTTTACCTACTTTTGCAGCATGAAAAAACACCATTCCAACGATATACTTTCGAATTTAGGGATTCAGAACCTCAACGAGATGCAGGAAACTGCACATGACGTTATTCTGAATGATAACAACGTTTTGTTGCTTTCTCCAACAGGATCGGGAAAAACATTAGCGTTTTTGCTTCCAATTTTAGAATTATTGCAGCCAGAAATCTTATCGGTTCAATGTTTGATTTTGGTTCCGTCACGCGAATTAGGGCTTCAGATTGAACAGGTTTGGAAGAAAATGGGAACGCAGTACAAAGTAAATATTTGTTACGGTGGACACTCGATTGAAACCGAAATGAAAAACTTAAGCAATCCGCCAGCGGTTTTAATTGGAACGCCTGGAAGAATTGCCGATCATATTGACAGAGAATCTTTTAGAACTGATAAAATCCAGACTTTGATTTTGGACGAGTTTGATAAATCACTTCAATTAGGGTTTCATGAACAGATGTCTTTTATTATTGGCAGATTGCCAAAAGTCAATAAAAGGGTTTTGGTTTCAGCAACTTCAGATATTGAGATTCCGAAATACACGAGAGTCGTAAATCCGACTGTTCTAGATTTTATTCCAGAGGAAGAAGAAAAGGCAAATCTTTCTATGAAAATGGTGATTTCGCCAGCAAAAGATAAACTGCAGAGTTTATTCAATTTGATTTGTTCTCTGAAATCAGAATCGGCTATTATCTTTTGTAATCACAGAGATGCTGCAGAACGTATCAGCGATACTTTAAACGAAAAAGGAATCTATTCGGTGTATTATCATGGCGGAATGGATCAGGATGAGCGTGAGAGAGCTTTAATTCAGTTTAGAAACGGTAGTGTGACGTATTTGGTTACTACAGATTTGGCGGCGAGAGGTTTGGATATTCCTGAAATGAAACATGTTATCCATTATCATCTTCCGTTAAAAGAAGACGAGTTTACGCATCGTAATGGTCGTACAGCACGTATGCAGGCAACGGGAACGGCTTATATTATCATTCACGAAAGTGAAAAGCAATTGGATTACATTGATTACGAAATGGAGGTTTTTGATGTGGAAGGAAAAGTTTCGCTTCCAAGTCCGCCTAAATTTCAGACTATTTACATCAGTGGCGGAAAGAAAACAAAACTAAACAAATTTGATATCGTTGGATTCTTTTCTCAAAAAGGAAAACTAGAGAAAGACGATTTAGGTTTGATTGAAGTTAAAGATTTTGTTTCGTTTGCAGCTGTAAAGTACAATAAAGTAAAAGATCTTTTGAAAAATATTAAAGATGAAAAAATGAAAGGCAAGAAGTTTAAAATCGAAGTTGCCCGTAATGTCATCAAGAAAGAAGAAGATGAGAAGAGAGGGAAGTACTGATTTCTGATTATTAGAGTAAAGATGTAAGAAGCAAGATGTAGATATGGAGATTGAAATTTAGATTTTTAATATTTATTTTATTGTATTTCAGTAGTTTATAATTGTGTAGCTAAGTTTTACAATTTTATGTTAAAAAAATAATGATTTGATAGGTGTTTTTTCAATAATTCTATGTTTTTTTGCTACAGTAAAATTGTAAACCCCAAATTCAGTATGAAAAACATTATTACCCTTGCCATTCTGTTCGTTAGCTTTGTATCATTTGGACAAGTTAAAGTTCTAGAGACAGTTCCTGTTGAGAAATTAGGAAAAGTGAATAACAATTACATCCAAAAAATTGGAGATGAGTACACGGTGTATTACACAATTATTCAAAGCGATGAGGATTCTTCTAACTTAAGAAAATTTTCATTCAAAAACATCGATAATGCCTATAACAACCTTTATAACATTATTGTTGGAGGATTTACAGCAACGCCTTTGTACGATATCAAATTAGAATTGCCAAATAACTACATTTGGTTGCACTACACAGGAAATGTTGTTCCAGACAAAGCAACTGTACAATTTATGGTTTCTAGCAAAGAAAGAGACGCAGATACAAACAATGTTTCTGAGCCATTCGTAAAAGACCAAATCAGCAAATTATTCCAAAAATAGTTTATTGTTAGAATAATATAAAAAAGCCCGTTCAGTTTTATGAGCGGGCTTTTTTTGTGTCAAGTTTTATATGTACTTTATGTATAGTTTTAGCGCAAAGTGCGCAAAGTATTTTTATATAAGGCTTTATAAAAGCACAAAGTTCGCAAAGCTTTGTGGACAAAACTTTGCGAACTTTGCGTAAATCATTGTGTGCTTTGCGGTTAAATTGTTAGTATTCTAAAAAAAACTTAGAATCTCAGCATCTCAGAACCTTAGCAACTTAAAAAATTAAATCTTCTTCACATATTGCGTGATAATTACAATCTGCTGTCCGTCTACTTTTCCTTCGATGTATTCAGCATTTTCGTGATCTAAACGAATATTTCTCACGGCAGTTCCTTGTTTTGCAACCATGCTAGATCCTTTTACCTTAAGATCTTTGATTAAAACAACCGAGTCACCATGTTGTAGCACTACGCCGTTACTGTCGCGGTGAACTAATTTGTTTTCGTCATCTTCGCCTTCTCCAGTTGCTTTTGCCCATTCTAGAGTTTCGTCATCAAGATACATCATATCTAGTAACTCCTGCGGCCATCCTGCAGCGCGCATACGGCTTAACATTCTCCAAGCTACAACTTGTACAGGGATATTTTCGTTCCACATGCTGTCGTTAAGACATCTCCAGTGATTTAAATCTACATTATCTGGATTTTCAATTTGGTCAATACAAGTGTTACAGGCTAATACAGCTTCGTCAATTCCGCCTTTTCTAGTTGGAAGAACCTGATAAACTTTTAAATTCTCTTCATTACCGCAAAGTTCACATTTAGATCCGCTTCGTTTGCTTAATTCTCTCTCGATACTCATTGTTTGTTGTTTGTTTTAAAAATGCGAAATTACTTATAATTTGCTTCGCGGGCAAGTTTGTTGTTTTTATTTCTTAACCCTAACCGCATCTGGAACCAACATTTCATATTCACCACCATGACGCAATACATCGCGGACAATGCTCGAACTGATAAATGAGGTACTTGCAGCTGTCAGCAAGAAAACGGTTTCTATTTTCGAAAGTTTTCTGTTGGTATGCGCGATAGCTTTTTCAAATTCGAAATCGGCAGGGTTGCGAAGACCTCTTAGAATGAAATTGGCCTTTAGTTTTTTTGCTAAATCAATTGTTAAACCTTCATAAGTAATAACTGAAACTTTTGGTTCGTCTTTGAAGGTTTCTTCAATGAAACGTTTTCTTTCTTCTAATGAAAACATGTATTTTTTTTCGGCATTGACACCAATGGCAATTACAATTTCATCAAATAAAGGAATGGCTCTTTTGATAATGTCTTCGTGTCCTAATGTAATTGGGTCAAATGATCCTGGAAATATGGCTTTTCGCATTTTTTTTAAGGTTCTAAGTTGCTAAGATTCTAAGATACTAAGTTTTTATTTTGTTACTGGAATTTTGTATTCAAATTCTTCAGCTTCCAATGGGGATTTAGCTCGTCTGATTTTTATTATTTCATTATTTTCATAAAGTTCAATGATTGCTTTTTTTGAATACGATACTTTTCGAACTGAATAGTTTTCTTTTTTATCTAAATCATCTACTTCATAAGGGAGATAAGCATCAAAATCATTATGTGTTGTAAAAATGCTGTCGGTTGTTATTTTATCTATTTTCATGGTTGAATAATAACCATTAGAAAATTTTAAATTATATACATCTCCAACTTCTGGTTTTTTTATTAAATCTGCCGTTTTCTTATTGTTGTTAATAAAAACGTTTATGCCATAAATAATAACTAAAAGCATTATAATGCTTCCCGAAAACATCCAAATTGAATTTTCTAATTTTTCATTCTGTAATTTTTCTTGTGCGCTGTAAGATAAATCATCGTAATCAAATAAAGTTTGACAGTTACCACATTGTATATTTACATATTTCCCGACAGGAAAAAGAGGAATCATAGTAATATGAGTATACTTTTTGTATATACTAAAATGCAATGTGTTTTCAATCTCGCATTTGGGACATTTTTCATTTGAAATCACCCCGTTTTTTACATTTGAATCTCGAGTTCCTACTAGAAAAAGCATATTTTGTTAAGGTTCAGAGAGGTAAAAATTAAATTATTTAAAAAAATAAGGTGCTAAAATCTTAGAATCTTAGCACCTCAGTATCTTAGCATCTATTTTAAAGCTAATTCAATTGCATTTGTAAATAGATCTTCTAGAGAAATTCCGGCTGCTTTTGCTTGTTGCGGAATCAAACTTTCTGTTGTTAAACCTGGAATAGTGTTCATTTCCAACATGTGTGGTTCGCCGTTTACAATGATGAACTCGCTTCTTGAGAAACCTCTCATTTTTAAAACTTCGTAAGCACGTTTTGCAGTTTCTGATACTTTTTTAGTCAATTCATCAGAGATTCTTGCTGGTGTGATTTCTTGTGATTTTCCTTCGTATTTTGCTTCGTAATCAAAGAAATCATTGTCTGATACGATTTCTGTGATTGGTAAAACGATAATTTCTCCTTTGTAGTTGATAACTCCAACAGAAACTTCTGTTCCGTCAAGGAAGCTTTCAATAATGATTTCGTTGTCTTCTTTATACGCCACTTCAATTGCGATTGGCAATTCAGCTTCGGTTTTTACTTTTGAGATTCCGAAACTAGAACCTGCTTTGTTTGGTTTTACGAAACATGGCAATCCTACTTTCTTAACTATTTCAGCCGTGTTAATTTCGTCTCCTTTGTTCAAATAATAAGAAATTGCCGTTTTGATTCCGTATGGTTTTAAAACAGACAATAAATCTCTTTTGTTGAATGTTAGGGCCGATTGGTAATAATCGCAAGAAGATTGTGGCATTCCGATTAATTCAAAGTAGGCCTGCATTAATCCGTCTTCTCCCGGAGTTCCGTGAATGGCATTGAAAACACAATCAAATGTGATTTTCTCACCGTTTACTGTAACTGAAAAATCATTTCTATCAATTGGAAATTCGGCTTCATTTTCGTCTACATAAACCCATTTTTCTTTGAAAATGTGAATACGGAATCCGTTATATTTTGTTTTGTCAAGATATTGATACACGACATTTCCGCTAATTAAAGATATTTTGTATTCGCTGGAATAGCCGCCCATGATGATGGCAATGTTTTTCATGTTTTTGTTTCAGGTTTTAATTTGTTTCAAGTTTCAGGTTTTGCGGTAAATCGTTCAAATCTGTTTTGAAACTTTATTGAATATATGATTTTTTAATAAATAACGTTCTTATGAAATAGATTGTCCTAGCCCTGATAGAAGCGGCATCCTTTTGTGCCGGGGTTCGGCGCAAAAGATACAGCGGATAGCAGGAAATGGCTCCTGAAATTTGAAATCGAGAATTTTAAAAATTCCAAATTCCAAAGTTCTTTGTTTTAAACAAAATTATCATTTTTTTTGAAACGAAATACTTTATCTTTGTCGCTATTAAAAATAAATTTATGAGTTTACGTCAGTATTTAACAAGCCGAGTTTTTTTCTTGCAATTGCTTGCGGC
>Ga0308157_10008221_pt1 | contig 11929 bp, 13 predicted proteins | sample PhyBR1_FD_201035 | JGI IMG/M metagenome (GOLD analysis project Ga0308157, IMG submission 201035) | Phyllosphere microbial communities from UC Gill Tract Community Farm, Albany, California, United States - DLSLB.R1 | ecosystem: Host-associated > Plants > Phyllosphere > Unclassified | place: USA...
TCAGAACAGAGATGAAAATAGGGAAGAGAAAAGGCTAAGCCTTTGAAAATACTGGTGCCCCCGACAAGGTTCGAACTCGTGACCCCCTGATTACAAATCAGGTTTTTAGGCCTTATTTCACAGGGGTTGAATGCCTCATGTTGCATCCATGTTGCATGCCGAATTTTCCACGGCCCATGTTGCACGCCATGTCATACGGCTGAAAGAACGAAATCCGTTGCAGCCGCCATCTCTGTCCCGTCGTCATCCTTGGGGAATAAATGAGAGTACACATCCATCGTCAGGGCTATGGTAGAGTGCCCCATCCGAGCTTGAACGACCTTCGGTGTCAGGCCTAAGCCTCCATCCTCTTTGCGGTTGATGAGCCAAGATGCATACCAGTGGCGCAGGCAATGCAGGCCAGAGTATTTTGCCGCAAGGATCGGATTCCCCTCTTCGTCCATGCTTTCGGTTTCGACCGTTACACCAGCCCTCACCCATGCCGGGTGCAATCCGCGCTGAAGGATGTTGCGTAGGTTCTCAATCTTCCCGGCCCCGTTCGGAAAGCAAAGCTCTAGCGCCTTGATCTTCTCGCCTTTCGCATCGCTCTTTCCAGTGTCGGCTAGCGGGCACTGGAGTTTCCATTCGCGCAAGGCGTTGATGACAATTGGAGGCGCGGGCAACTCGCGCTCGCTGGTTTCAGACTTGGGACGGCCTATAGCGTTGTAACGATCCGCGCGCTGATGAACCCGTATTTTCCCGGCGTCGAGATCAACGTCCTGCCAGCGCAGGCCCCGAAGCTCACTGGCGCGCATTCCCGTGAAGATCGCAGTGAGGATGAACGGACGCCAGCGCCCCTCAAGCACGCCAGCAAGAGCACTGATTTCCTCGCGTGTGGGTATGTCCACCCCGACCTTCAGACGGCCCTTCTGGCGCTTCTCTTGACGCTCCTTCCTGCCCTTACGTTTACCCCTCGTCTCTTGGACAGCATTTCTGACGACTAGACCGCGCTCTTGAGCGTCTGACAGCAGCGTACCAAGGGCAGAGACCGTGCGTTTTATCATTGAAGCTGACCGGCCAGCCTCTTGAAGTTCGTCTTCATACGCCCGGATTCGGGCTGTCGTCAGCGCCGTGAGCTTCAGGCCTCCGATGAACGGAACGATATGCAGCCGCAAAAGGCGTTCATAGTCTTCCACGGATGATTGCTCTAGCCCGGAGGCCTTGGTGGTTTTGATCCAGAGCGCCCCAGCTTCCTCAACTGTCTTCGTGACGCTTTCGGCAACGTGGGTGCCGTCGCGAACCTCGCCCTTTGCGGTTAGCTCGAAAGCATCCGCCTCCTTCTTACGGGCAAACGTCTTGAGCCGTCGATTTCCAGCCACGTCCTTATAATCAACAACCCACGCAGTTTTCGGCTTGCCGTCCGGCCCGTTCCACTCGCGTTTCCGTACAGCCATTTCTGACCCCCTGATTGTTAAGCGACATGGGCTATGGCATAGGCTCCTTTGCAGGTGCATGTCAATCGTTAGTGATCGAAGGAAACTTCCGCTTCGAGTCATTGCCGCCCGCGTGAGATTGGCCGGACAAACCATACCGAGACTTTGATCACAAAAACGTGATGACGGCGTTTTATTGGCCCACTCCACGTGGTGCTTTCGCCGGTTTTCAAACCACAACTAAAGAGAAATTCCCGATTGTCGTGGACGCACAATTGCTTGCTTGATTTTCCGACAACCTCTGTTTTGTAAAGCGATGAACCGCACAAAATCAGGCTTTTCTTCGCCACTGTAAAACGGAGTAGAAACAGCTTGTTAACGTGAAAAAATCGTCTAGAACGGTAGTTGTCAGATGACGAACCGCCCGACGAGGGCAACATAATCCCTACAATTTAAACCTATCCAGCGTGTGCTTTGCATGCGGTTTTTCCGCTGCCAGAGGAACGCTAATGCAGAGGATATTCAAGAAAAGGAGAAACGAAATGACAGAACTGGAAATGATCGTCGGTGCACGAAAGATTGGCGAGGCTTTAGGTCTCTCGTCCCGCCGCATCTATGAATTGGCAGACCGTGGGGAGCTTCCTACGGTGAAACTCGGCGGTTCACTTGCCGTCCGCAAGGCGAAACTCCTAGAATTTCTGGAAAGCCTTGAAGCCGCAACCGGTGCAAGTGCATGACGACCGGCAATCACAACGAAGAATTGCACCCTTCTTACAGCGACGACGCTAATGCCGTCTGGCGCTGCCTGAATACCACCGCCCAAGTCCTTAGCATCTTCGAAGTCGCCAGCAAGACGGCTATGCGTCCCGCCGATGTCAAACGAAACTTGGAATTTCTGGCATATGAAGGCCTAGCCAAGAAAATCGAAAACGGGGCCTATTCCGGGCTTCCGGGTATCGTCTGCGAATGAGCGCGGAACGTGACGGCACAGAAACCCGCCAGACGATGGCGCTGATTCACGCAATGGCGAAGCGCGGGCCGACTAGGTGGGCGGGGAATCCACCGATTCAAAAAAAGGATGACCAGCCACGCCACGAAGGCTGGCAAAAAACAGAAGGAGTCACGAAATGACGAAGAAACTCAGTGCTTTAGAGCTTACGATAATGGAGCGCCGATTCCGCAAATCCGAGCAGGACTCAGCCATTAGAAACTATAGACGCAAAAAGGGTGAAAGCGCCGTTTCGCAAGGCTCCAGATGGGCGCAGAAGATGGTTTCAGAGGTACGCGCAGGTGAAGCCGCAGCCGCTGCAAATCGCGCCAATGCTGTCCCAGATACTCGCGATAAGCTTACAAATATTTCCAGTAACTTTGTAGTCATGAAGCTTAAGCTCGATGATCCTGACATTCCATTCAAATCCGCGTCCTTGGTGATGTCGATTGGTATTTCCATCGGAGACAGAGTCGTTCTGGATCATACCGATTCAGAAATGGCCAAGCTGCCTTCCGTCGTGGTTCCAACGGCGAAGATTGGTACCGCAAAATTTCGAGTGTATCCGTCCCTTGCCAGCGCAATGGCGGCAGCGGTTGAAGATAACGCCGCCATCGACGCCTACAAGCAAGCGAAACTCAAAGGCCAGACGGTTTAATACCGCCGCCTCGCGTCGGCGCTGCCCGCCTCTCAAAACACAACTATTGCCGGGGCGATCCTGTCCCGGCAGACACGACGAAAGTGACGAAGAAATGAAAGGAGTAATAACAACATGGAGGAAAAAAACACCGGCGTAGTCGAAGACGAAAGAGCGGAATGGGAAGCCTATCGAGTAGAGCATGAGCGGGACATGGCAGAGGAACGGGCAGAAATGGCGTTGCACGCCTCCCTCGCCGACTACATGAATCCGGGTCCTGACGACTGGGACCATGACAGGGTGCCAGAGCGCGAGTCTCTGAATGGTGACAAACCAGACCCTAACGAGCCGCTAGAGGGCCCGCAGCCGGAAAGCGAGTACAGGCCGCTAGATTCCATAGTGCCTTCGGATTGGGACGATTCAGACGTGCCCCGCCGGGAATGGTTCTGGGATGGTCTAATGCCTCTTGGACAGGTGTCTATTTTAACGGCTGAAGGCGGCACCGGCAAATCACTGGTAGGTGCACAGGCTGGCGTAACTTCAGCGCTTCGTAGCGCTGAATTCCTAGGCCGTCGAATTATGGGCGGGCCGGTCGTATATGTGGCCGCTGAGGATGACGAAGACGAATTCAAACGACGCCTGCACGACGTTGCTCGCCACAATGGCGTGAAACGTTCGGAAATTGATGATTTTCATCTGATTCCGATGGCGGACCAAGAGCCTGTCTTGAGTGAGCCCGACAGGCACGGCACCATGCAGCCTACAGAGACGTGGTTTCGTCTTGTTGAGACGGTACGTCGTGTCCAGCCAGTGGCATTGTTCCTCGACACAGCAGCGGACCTATTTGGAGGCGATGAAATCAAGCGGTCGCACGTTCGCCAGTTCGTTGCCATGCTTCGCGCCTTAGCCATCTCGCAGAATTGCGCCGTTGTGCTGCTTTACCACCCGTCGCGGAGTGGAATTGAAAACGGCAGAGGGGAGTCGGGCTCCACGGCATGGTTCAATAGCGTCCGCGCAGCCGTGTTCATGACGTCGGAGCAAAGCGACGAAACAGGCAACCTGCGCCGTATCAAAAACACCAAGGCCAATTACGGCAAAAAGGGCGAAGGCTTTCTAGTTCGTTGGGAAAAGGGCGTTTTTGTACTTGTCGATCCTAACGCGCCTCCGACACCTGAAGAGATGAAGCGGCGGGCCGATTGCAAGATGGAATTTATGTCGCGGTTCCTCGCTCACACCAGTTCCGCCAGAGCCACTCGCCTGTCAGAAGGAACACAAGGTAAATATTCAGCCGTCAAGCAGCTTTCAGCAGCCAAGGGAAATGGCACTTACAGCAGACGGGACTTTGAGCAAGCGCTCAAAGACCTGTTGGATGATGGGAAACTGGAATTCGTGACCAATCGCGCGAACGGGCGAGACGAATCCAACCTTATCATCAAAGCGTTGTCGGCACCGCAATACGGTGAAGAAAAATAGACGGATTTTGCAATGCCGCAGGTCCGCAGGTTACCCGCAGGTTAGACCCGTTTTGACTTGCGGAAAACCCCACACACGTCCCCCATACCCCCCACACAAGACGCGGGGCGCGCCGGTGAGCCGGTTCATCTTGAGTGGGGTGCACGGTTTAGGGGTGCGCGAAGAAGTGATGAAATTGAGACAAACTAAAACTGGACAGCAACGACGACACGGCCAAGGTTCGCTACGCTTGGAGGCTACGCCTCGCTGCCCGCACTCTCTCTAAACCAAAAATCATGAAAGGACTCACACAGATGAACTCGAAAATAGAAAAGCCATCCGACACCCTGAAGGAAATCGACATCCCAGAGGGGGGCGTGGCTCAGATGGATGGCCCTTTCATCCTGTCTTGCTCACCCCGATCCGGCCAGTCGGACCTTGCCACGCTGTTTCGCGTGACGGGAATTGACATTCACGCGGATCAATTCGTGGCCGTTTCGACCGTTGACCCCTCCAATGTTCAGCGCTTCGAATACGCGGACCGCAGTGAGGACGAGGACGAGGACGGGACCGTCAACGTCACCTTCCGATCAGGCCAAGAGGCTTTTCGATACGCCAGCGCATGCGGTTTCCGAATGGCGACGGCCTGACGAGGCCGGACTGACTTCTATGGCCGAAATAGACATGGCGGCTGATTTCCAAATGAGAATTTTACGTCAAGCATCGGCTATGTCTCGAAAACAGGTTTTGCTGAGTTTTAACTTGAAGAAATCGGCGTAACAAAATGGGTGCGTTACAGTAGTACGTTTTGGCGGGCCCATTGAAATTTTCGCAATGTTTTCAATGGCCCCTACCCCTGATTACGCAGGCCTGCGTGTTGTTGTCCCTCGCCGGTCCGCTATACTGAGGCTTGTAGACATTTCAACCCTCCCCCCCCGGCCTTTGGTCACAGTCCATCTGGGATGACCAAGCCATTACCCCGCCACAAATCGGCACTGACAAGGGCAGGACAGGCGCGCACGGCCACGGTAGGCAACCCCCGCGCACCTAACACCTAACGGCCCTCAGCGGGCTTCTACGGCGGCTTGCTTTCGTCTGGCAATATTCGTCCAGGTGTCTGCATTCCACAATCGAAATCAGCCAGAGAGGGCGGGGAGCAAGCCAGCTTGCTGGCGTCCGAAGAGCGAAAGCTCTGAGCCTTGTCACCCGGTCACACAACGAACTCAAGTCAGCACGGGCCGATAGTGCAGCCTTGCCGACGATCAAACCACGCACCCAACACAAGGAGAACAATATGAACAGAGTACGCAAGGCGCATAGCCGGTACAGCACAGGTATCAACGCCAGCACAGGCGGTATTGGTCGCAGCGCTGGCTTCAATCAAGCAACAGACAAGACGCTGGCGATCCTGCCCACAGACCTCACAATCGAGATTTACCGCAGGCCGGACGGCACTACACAGTGCAACTGGTTCCCTCAGCGCCCGAACCTCAAGCACGTCACGGTTCGCAACAAAGTCATCCCGCACTACGCCACGGCTATGGAGGCCTATGCGGAACAGTTCGGCAATCCGGGTCATGTCCATGGTTCCGCTTACGATTACGGCACAAACGCATGACTTGGAAAGCGACGCTTGACGGCGTGGAGTCAGACGGATTTGTCATCGACAATCAGCGCTGCACGAAAATCACGAAGGGCCGCTATGCCGCAATCAAGGAAGTTTGCAGCCGGTTTTTTGGTGACTCGAATGACATCGAGTTTATCCGGGCATGGCGCGAATGCATGATGTGGCAAGGCGCAACGATTGATGAGGACGTTTTCGCTCTTACCGTTAAGGAGTGTTCCCGAATGAAATCGCATCGATTTGTCTATGAAGTGGCTCGACTCACGCTTACGCCAAGGGCCGAACCGCTGGAGGCACCCGGATATTTCAATCGCCGGTTCAATCCAGAGGATCAGGACATTGAAAGCAAAACCATTGCCATCCTGAAAAAGCCCACGCCAAACCGGAAGGGAACCAAGGCGGCACCGGCACACATTGGAGGCTACAGCGCAGCATAGCCGGAGGACAGGCAATGCAAGGACGGAACGGCGTCTCACGAATTGAGGCCTTTGGCATACAGCCGGGGCCTTTTTCGCTTTCGGTCGTACTCGCTGCATCCGGGCATAAAATCCGCTTCGATGGGGCTCGCCACGAAAGCGGATCATACACTGTTCGGCTAACGGGGGCCGAGCAGCATATTGCTGATTGCACCCAAGTTATCCATATTAAACCTTTGCAACGCCGCGCATCTACCATGCCACGTTAACAAAACTTCATTTGCACGAATACATCAAGCACACTATATGACGTTCGTGGGCAAGCGCCAGATCAAACCCGAGTTGCCTAACGGCGGCAGCATCCTTAGCGATGTGGTTCAGGGTTCTGGGGGCCCACGCCTCACTTTTTAAAGTCCCTCACTTGGCAGACAAAATCGTTTTCTTCGTCCGTGAGGGGCGTTTTCCCGTACGGTGGAATAAGAGTTAGACCGCATCCAAGCCGCCGGGAACGCTTCTTCATCAGTCTAGATGCTAATGTCTGCCCGTATCTCGGCTCGTAAAAGCCAAATTCATTTGGCTCAAGAGCAGTCCAAATCGCGCTTGTGTAGACATCAGCTAACTGCAATCCAGCTCTGATACTGTGATTTTCAACCGCGATATCAGCGGGATCAAGGACCGACCAATCAATAGACCTGACAGGCCTGATTAACTCTTTGCCATCTCGCATAAACTCAAGATATTGCTTCATGGCTTGATAGTCAGTTCCTCGCCGTCTTGAGAAGACGACAGTGAGATGCGCTTTGTCTCGATGCTCTACGCGCGCCTTCTGTGCGCAGGCCTCTGTGATACGCTCCAGCAGGAACCTCGTGAGATAATTATACAGATATTGTTTTTGCTTGAAGATGTCCTTTTTTGGGTGACTTAAGAGGGTCACCTTGTTCGACGCAACCACGCAGGCTCCTGCTGGTTTAGTCGCTAGAATGCGGCAGGCTTGCACGCGCTGCTCGTGTTTCAAATCTCTGAAGTGCAGGTCTCGGCTTTTTTTGCGGGGAAAAAAATCGACGATCTCATTCCTCCACGATGGCAGGTTTCGATCTTCCGTGTCCTGCACCACCATCGCGCCTATCGCGAACCATTTGCTTTGGGCTGTCTTCTCGCCAGTGCCGAGCTTTCCAAAACCTTCGTCCCCAGCTTCATCCACGTAAGCAACGAACTTTATCACTCACCGCACTCCACAACTTCTCTAATATATCAGAAATAGCTAGTTGCGCGGCTAGTCAAGGCCCGCGCTCTTTTAGGGTTGTGCCGCTATGAGCGCGAGGAACTCTGCCCTGTGTTTTAGCGTATTAGAATCAGGATAAAACCGAGACGCCATACCGATGAGTGGTTCAATCTTCCGTGTTGAATCTTGGCAACCCTGACATGACGGGAACTCTAGTCCACGCGGACGCCACTTACATCGAACAGTTTGCGCGAGGGCATATGTTCAACACTGGTGGACGGAGCGACACCGCCACAGAAAACGCAATGGGGACGTTTCGCTATCATCTCCTGTAGGCGGCTGCGTGACTGGCCCAGAATTCCCTTTCACGAATCTCCCGCATAAGTACAATCGGGAGCACACACTACTTTTAAAAGTTGTCTGAGGGAACGATGCGAATTAAACTTACAGTAGTTTTGTTTTTGTTGTCCACACCGGCTTTTGCACGGTCTAGCGCTTGGGATCGAAACGATATGTTCATGGACTATTACATATGCAAAAGCGAAAGCATTGTGCGGATGGAAATAGACAAGGCTTCTGGCAGATGGGGAAGCAAGCCAATTAGCGCGAGCCGTACCTATAACATTGACGTGGTAACAGTTCAGCCGGGAGAAGAGCGATTACTTGCCATAGCGAGCCAGTATCAGGTTAAGTCGTGGAATAAAGGACAAGAGAGCAAGCCGTGTTTGCAACTTACGACCCCGGAAATCCACGACTACAATACAGTTACAATCGAAAAGAACGGCAAACTTGATTGCCTAATGGAAGGCGAAAATGGTGCTGTCGATAGTTGGTCATTCAACTTCACCACAGGACGTTATATCAGAACGCGAAATGATGGCTTCGTGAAGAGTGAAGATGGCTCTGTGCCCGGTCCAGATTTGGAAATCGGATATTGCAAAGCGCAGTAGGTGCCCCGCAAAGCCAGACAGAGAAAACGACCAAAATGAAGTGGTATCAATATCTAACTGCATTCATCGTCTCATTGCTTTGCGGAATACTGCTCTGCGCAATCTATGTGAAATGGGTCTATGATTTGCCACAAGGACCAACACAGATGAAGGCTTTCATAGAAGACTACGGCCTGAACTTGTTGGGCGACACGGTTGCGGGCTTTCTTGGCGCGGCTACACTGATCGTGGTTATATTCACATACTTGGCTCAGCGTACTCAATCGAAGCAAACCGTAAAGGATATTGAAACGCAAAATAATTTGACAGCAGCGATAGCGAACGCGAATCTAACAATGGGTCTCTACGAGAAGCGGCTGGCTGTTTACACCGCAATGCGCGAAATCAATCAAAAGGTCGCAAACAATGGGACCGTGCTTATTGACGAGGTACGGGATATATTCAACGCGGTTGATGCTGCCAAATTCATATTTCCACAGAGCGTGACAAGCTACCTCGAAGAAGTTGGCGTGAAGGCGGACGAAATATTGCGGTTGCAGTTCAAAGTCGACAGTCGGCAGCGAAAGATGAATATGATGACCTTGACCTCGTCAGAGTTAGCCGAGTTAAGTCAATGGCAGAATAGGAAGAGTGATCTTGAAGTTGAACTATATCCCATGGTCTCTTTCACTAGGATCGATCAACAGTTTGGAACGCATCTTACAGTTCCGCACGAAATAACGGTCAATGGGTGATGGCGTGGGTTTATCGATCAGCGGTAAATCAACACATACTTCACAAAAGAACATCCATATCGCCAGCCCGCTCGTATGGCGCGGCAAATCCGCAGGGCAATCGCTTCATCCGCGCGTCCAAGCTCTCATAGACAGCGGCACAAGTACGTACGCCAGCAGTATTTGCTAATGCGCGCAATGAAGCCGCTATACGGGCTCCTACAGGTGCCGAGTGGGAATAGGGCACGTAGTGCGGCTGCTTAGAAGGTTATGGTATGTACAAATGTGTACCACCCTCTATGGCACCTTTACAATCACTAATAGATGCTACACCAATTTTGATATTTCCCTGCAAACGATGAATGAGATTCAATGCCAATTAGGTCTCGCAATAAATGGAAACGACCTTTCAACTGGCCTCCCGAAACTTGGGAATTTACGCCGGGGATGCAAAAGGTCTCAGACATCGCTCTAGCGTTTCTTTTCTTATTGCTCGTCTCCACAATCATCTGCGCCGTTATTATTTGGCCAGTATTGATTTATCGAACTTTCCATAATGTGTCTTTTGGCACGACGGAGGACGTTCGAAACACCTTGTTAGCGGTTGGAGCGCTGATCGGTGTTCCATTCCTCATTTGGCGCACCATGATTGCTGCACGTCAAACCAACATAAGTAGAGAAGGCCATTACACCGGCTTGTTCACAAAAGCAGTCGAGCAATTAGGGTCTGAGAAAACCGTCAAGCGGAGAGATTTTAAGCCGGTCTTCCAACGGGATGATGATGGTGAGATCAGACGCGACAAGGATGGAAACCCCATTCCTCAGTATTCGGCTACAGGCGACGCAATCGGTGAATATTCGTCTTATGAAGCCACCACTACGAACTACGAAATCCGACTTGGGGCGATTTACGCGCTCGAACGCATAATGCAAGACAGTCGTCGGGATGCTTGGCCTATATATCTCACGCTAAGCGCCTATATTCAGAACAACGGCGAACCCCGCAGGCGAGATGTGAAAAGCGGAGGCCATACCGAGCGAAACAATTCTGACATTGCCGAAATTTTCAATGTTTTAGATAGGTATTCGGGTGAGAGAGGCGTCGAGGAAAGAATTGACTTTGAAGGAATTCATATACCTTCTCTGAGATTTATGTCTGGTAATTTTCAGAGGGTTCACTTCGAAAACTGCTCCGTTGCTGGACTTACTTTAAGTGGTCACGCTCAACTAATGACCATGGAGAAGTGTCTTGTGGGACCTGTCGATATCCGTCAGGCGGAAGTCTACGGTCTGCAGCTTGTTTCAAGTGAACTGGCCTCTCTGGTTTGTAACGATGCATCATTTCGCCAGTGTGGTTTTTCGGCTAGCAAGATCGCGCTCTTTATCGTCTTGAATTGCGACGCCGCAGACAGTCACTTTTCCCTAGATTCAGACGATTGTCGTATAGTCAAAACAAATTTTGAACGGACTCGGTTTACCGATGCCGACGTGAGGAGCAGCGGTGCTCGGCGGCTTATTAGGCTCAGCACGTTTACGGACTGCACGTTCGTCGAATGCGATTTTTCATATATGGATTTGGTCGATAGCGTCTTTTCGAACTGCATCTTTGAGCGCTGCAATGTCATTCGAACAACTGGCATTTCAGAAGATCACAATCGCTTCGTCGACAACTTTGATGAATCCGCCTTAAACAAACCGGTTGAAATGCTGGAAAATCCTTTCGAACTTAGATGGGCATGGACGAGTTGGCGCGAGAGAAAACGACCCGATGATTACAAATACTAGCGCTGAGTGAAAAAATTAAACGAACAATCCCGGCTGCTCTGAATAATCGGTGGCAGTTTATAGGGAAGCACGGCAGCAATTGTGCAGCTGGTGACATGGTAGATCGCGGTGGCGGACGCAGTTGAACTTCTCAAGTCCGCAACAACAACCCGATACATTGCAGGTCAGAACTCCGTCGATATCTTCTACAGTAAGATTGGAACGCGGATCCATTATGCGGAGCGCGGTACCGAACGTGCACAAGGCCAAAACTCTGAGCATTGCGTACCAATATCGTATCCGCCAGACGACAGCACCACAAGCCGAACCAACAACGAACAAAAAACGAAAAAACAAATTTTACGCTGGATACATTCGAAATGACCTTGCCCCCAAGTTTCATCCAGTTCTGAGTTCGCTCCAGCGGTTTTGGGTTGCTGTATTCGGGGCGGTAGCGGCGGGGTGTGGTGCGGAGCCATTCCGGCTCGCAGCACCGCATCACGTCGCGGGTTGATTGTCTGAGCGAACTCGGCAGGTGTCAGCCAGCCGAGGCCAGAATGCGGTCGATGATCGTTGTAATCGCTGCGTCTGGTTTCGTAACGGATCGTCATTCGGCAAAAGCCCATGGCTTTACACGCCCGCCGTTCGCTCATCTCGTGGTGACCCATCAAATGCGCGACAGCTTTCCGCCTTGCTGCGGGCGTCACCACTTCTTTCCCAAAAGGTCTTTCAAAGCAGCATTGTCGAGCAT